>Ga0210051_1005336_pt1 | contig 12329 bp, 13 predicted proteins | sample CryGey092014_all_FD_185464 | JGI IMG/M metagenome (GOLD analysis project Ga0210051, IMG submission 185464) | Groundwater microbial communities from aquifer - Crystal Geyser CG23_combo_of_CG06-09_8/20/14_all (SPAdes) (version 2) | ecosystem: Environmental > Aquatic > Deep subsurface > Groundwater...
ATAATCGGTAAAACTTGCTCGTTTCCAAAATTTTTCTCTCCAAAAATTAGTTAAACTCATTTTTACACCTCCTTTTTAAGATTTAATTTCTCGACCTTTATTTTGACTCTTTGACATAAAGGGTGTTGCCTTCAATTTTAACTATTTTAACCTTTTTTCCTTTTGGAATGGTTTGGCCGCTGGCGCTCTCAGCTTGCCAGATTTCATTTCTTAATATTACCTGGCCAAGAGGATTGAGTTCTTTGATGACTTCGGCTTCCAGGCCAATTAGGGCTTCGGGTCCTGTTTTTGGTTTTGTTCTAAAAGTTTTAACTACTCCCCTACCAATAATGATAAAGAGAATTCCAATTCCAATTATTGCTCCGAAAACAACCATGGTCATTGCCTCAAAAATTTGAGGACTTAAAAATGGTTCTGCTTCAAAAGTGAAAATCCCCAAAAGTAGAGAAACTATTCCTAAACCGCCGAAAATTCCAAAACCTGGTTGAAAAATTTCCATAATTAAAAGAAAAAGGCCAAGCAAAATTAATAAAATGCCAAAAATTGAGAATTGAATTATTCCCATTCCCCAGAGACCGATTAATAGAAAAAGTACTCCCAAGATTCCGGTTAATTCAAACTCACCGGTTCGAAAAGCAAAAATTAAACCCAGGCCTCCTAAGGTTAAAAAGAGTGAGATTAAATAAGGATGAGAGAGAAGATCAAAAAATCTTTCAGAGAAAGTGGAAGAAATTGTTTTGATTTTGGGTTCTACAATATTGAGTTTTAAAAAAAGTTCATCTAAATTTCTGGCCGTCTCATTAATGATTCCTGCTTCTTTTGTTTCTTTGCCGGTTAAAGTCAAATTTTCTCTGACAAATTTTTCAGCAATTTCTGGATTTCTCTTTTGAATCTCAGCCAAACTCTTTATCCAGGAAACTGTTCCCTCAATCACTTTATCTGCTACTTTTTGTTCTTGGCCAAACATTTCCTGGGGTTGGCAAGCTCCAATCGAAGCTTCGGGATGAACGATAGCCAAATCAGCCGCTAATAAAATAAAGGTGCCGGCTGAGTAGGCCCATCCCCCTTCTTTGTGGACAAAAACAACCGTTTTAATTTCGGTTTTTAAAAGCAAATCAATAATATCCTTAGTTGATTTTAAAAGTCCGCCGGGAGTATCTAATTTAATTATTAAATATTCAGCTTCAGCTTTTTCAGCTTCTCTAACCAGGCTTTTTAAGTATTGGAAAGTTCCAGCTTTGATTTCTCCTTCAACTTCAGCTAAATAAACTATTTGGTTGTCAATTTGAGAGTTAACTTCTTGGAAAGAAAAGCAAAAACCAAAAAATATTAAAAAAAGTAAAATTGAAAAACTAAATTTTTTAAGAATTTTATTCATTCTATTTCTCCGGAGCTTCTAAAGGTTTCTTAGCGATAAAATACCATTTGGTGGCTTCAATTAATATTATTTCGATTATCCCCAGCCCAATTAAAATTAGCCAATCGGAAAGTCCTAAAGGCACAGTTTTTAATAAAGTTTGAAAAACTGGAAGGTATAAAGCAGCAAAAAAAGCGGCAAATCCAATCAGCCAGGCAAAAATTAAAAATTTATTGGAAAAAGGATTTATCTGCCAGACTGGGAAGGCCGTCTTCGATTAAATTGACCCATAAAATCTGAACTGCTGCAATTGGCAAAGGCCAGCCAAAAATTATACTCACTCCAACTAAAATGGTTTCGGTAAAAGAATCGGAAAGCAAATAAGTTATTACTTTCCGAATATTATCAACAATTGCTCTTCCCTCTTCAACAGCAGCTACAATTATATTAAAATTATCAGTTAAAAAAACTAAATCAGAAACTTCTTTAGCCACATCGGTTCCAGAGCCCAAGGCTACTCCAATATCGGCCTGTTTTAGAGCTGGGGCGTCATTTATTCCGTCGCCAGTCATTGCCACTACCTCGCCTTTTTCTTGCCAGGCCTTAATTATTCTCATTTTATGGCGAGGTTCGGCTCTGGCATAAATCTCAATATCTTTTACTATTTTTTGAAATTCCTCATCTGATCGCTCATCAAGCTCTTTTCCTTCAATAATGTTTTCTTTTTTTGTTTTCAACCCTAATTCTTTAGCCACAGCTTTGGCAGTAAGTAAATGATCTCCAGTAACCAGGATTGGCCTCATCCCTGCCTTTTTACAAATCTTGATAGCTTCTTTGGTCTCTTTTCTTAAGGGATCTCTTAAACCAATAAATCCAACAAAAACTAAATCTCTACAGAGATCTTCCAGTTTTTTATCTAACTTCTTCTGTTTTCCTTCAATTTGAATCTTGAACTAATGGCAAGAATTTTTTCTGGTGCTCCAGAAACATACAAAACATTCCTATTCTCAATTTTATGCAAATTAGCAATGAATTTATTTATAGGATTAAAGGGAATTTCATCAATTCTGGGATATTTTTTTTCTAATTCAGGTTTTTTTAGTCCAACTTTGGCTCCAGCTAAAACCAGGGCTCTATCGGTTAGTCTTCCTCTTATTATCCAAACTGGATACAAATCCTGAGGATTTTCAATAAAAGCTTCATTACAGAGGGTGGCAATAGTGATTAGCAAAATTTGATCTGGATCTGCCTTTTTTTTAAATATTTCTTGCCATTTTTTTTCATTGACTGCGATTTCGCTTTTGAAAGTTATGGTCTCAGAAACTTCCATTTTCCCCTCAGTTAAAGTCAGAGTTTTGTCGGTGGCAACAATTGAGGTGCTTCCCAGAGTTTCGGCTGCCACCAATTTTCTGACCAATCCTTTTCTTTTCAAAATTCTTTCCATTCCCAAAGCTAAAATCACGGTCATTGCTACCGGTAATCCTTCGGGAATAGCTGCTACCGCCACTGCCACCGAAGTGGTAAACATTTCTAAAAATGCTCTTTCTCTCAGTATTCCTCCTAGAAAAATAAAAATACAAATCAGGGCAATCAATGCCCCGACTATCTTACTAAAATGAGCTAATTTTTTCTGAAGAGGAGTTTTTTCTTCTCTGGCTTCCTTAACCATCATTGCCACCTTTCCCATTTCAGTATTTTGGCCAATTGCAGTTACCACTGCCTTTCCCTTTCCATCTTCTACCACGCATTCCATATAAACCATTCTTCAGGAAGTTTATTTTTCCCAAATTCTCTTTGTCGAATTTTTACCTCTTTAACTAATAAACCCTCTTTTAAGTTAGTTCTTTGTAATTTAGCTACCTCCTCTATTTCCAAATTGTGCCAAAAAATTTCCGCCATTAGTTTATTCTAACAAAAAAGAGGCCAATTAAAAGCCTCTTTTATTAGAGGAGATTCTAGATCTCCTCAATTAAACTCCTAAGTTTCTTTCCCTCCTCTGTTTTGAGAAATTCCTTAAAAATCCGGTTAGCATTTGGATAAGCAGGATTTTGAATTTCTTCAAAAATTGCTTTTACTTTCTCGAGTTCTAATTCAATTAACAAGTTCAACTGTTTCATCCGCTTAGACTCTCGAAAATAAAAAGTATCTACAATCCAACCAGCTGCTTGAAATTCAGCTAAATTCCGAAACCATTGGAGAAAATCTTTCTCTGCTTTAATCTTTTTATAACAATTTCGGCAGATATGCTGTTTTGTCTCCGAGTGAAGATAGCAGATCTCTCTTAGTCCCTTTCCACATTGAGAACAAATACCTTTCTTTAGGTTTCGATAACAAATATTGCAGATAGGCTGTTTTGTCTCCGGGTGAAGATAGTGAATTTCTCTTGGTCCCTTTCCACATTGAGAACAAATACCTTTCTTTAGGTTTCGATAACAAGTATTGCAGATATGCTGTTTTGTCTCCGGGTGAAGATAGCGGATCTCTCTTGGTCCTTTTCCACATTGAGAACAAATACCTTTTTTAATCTTTTGATAACAAGTCTTGCAGATATGCTGTTTTGTCTCCGGGTGAAGATAGCGGATCTTTCTTGGTCCCTTTCCACATTGAGAACAAATACCTTTCTTTGACATAATAACTTCCCTCCTTTCCTTTCATCATTAATTTTAAAAGAACTTCTTGTAACTTTGACAGGATTTGAACCTGGGTTATCATCCTGCCCCAACCAGATAGGCGCTCGTTTCGCTCGCGCACTATGTGGCCCCATCGGGAGTCGAACCCGAATTACCAGCTTGAGAAGCTGACGTCCTAAACCATTAGACGATAGGGCCCAGATTATTTTTAGTTTATCACAAAAAAAAGTAATGGGCAAGATATTTCTTGCCCTTTTTCTTCAAAGGATTATTTTCGGAGATGAAGATAAAGATTGTTTTCCTTTGGCGGGTGGCAGGTATGCTTTTTCAGTCTGCCCCTTTTGTTAACCTTAAAATGGTTATGGTATCCACAATCAGGGCATTCAACCCATTTTTCTACCTCGATTTCTCTTTTGCAATTACCACAATTTCTTATCATAAATCCTCCTTTTGTTTTAAAATTGCTTAAAAAATAATCCCTTTATTTGTTAATGAACTAAAAATCTCACCTCTTTTTTTGTAATAATGTAGCTTCGGGGCTACCAAAAAAACACCGATCCTTGGGGATCGGCTGAATTTTCAATACCTCTTTAATTCAAAACTCAACCGGTCCCCTGATAGGTGCCTTTGAAAATGAAGAGATAAGTTTGGGATATCAAATTTTCCATATATATTAATGACGAATTTTTGCCTATTTTGTTACACTTTTAATCTCTTCCACTATCTTTCCCATCTCCATCTCTTTTGACCCGTCCACCAAGATTAAGTCACCTTCTTTTATTTCATCTTGAAGTCGAATTTTGCCTTCTTCAGCTGTATCAAATTGAAAGATTTTTTCCAGAGCCATCCCTTTCTGAATTGCTCCCTGAGCAATAAACTTTGCCCTTTGGCCAAAAGTGAAAAGCAAATTGGCATTTTTCGCTACCCTCTCGCCGATTGCCTCATGGGCTTCAATAGTGTATTTCCCAATTCCAACAACATCACCCAAAACCGCGATTTTTCTCTTGAACTCTTGAACTCCCCCTAAAATTTCAATTGCTTCAACCATTGAGAAAACAGTGGCTGATTCCGAGTCATCTAAAATCCAGGAATTTTTTATTCCCTTAATTAATCTCATTTTCCCAGGCAAGGATTGATAATTTTTTAAGCCCTGAGAAATTTCAACTAAATTTAAATCTAGTACTATTCCCACACTGGCAGCAGATAGGGCTGAGTATATTTGTTCTTTGCCAAAAATTCTTTCCAGCCAAACCGGTACAATATTTCCTTTATAATTTATTTTAAAATTTGTTCCAGTATTTAGTTTAATATCAGTAGCCTGGAAATTGGCGCCTTCTCCAAAGCCAAAAGTTAACTCTTTTAAATTAGTTTCGTCCTTTATTTCCCTTACTGTTTCATCATCAAAATTTAAAATTAAATAACCAAAAGTTGGCATTAATTTGGCCAATTCTCTAATTTGATTAGCCTTTCCTCTTTCTGCAGCAAAAAAATCAACTTCAGGTGGAATCTCTCCCAGATGAGTAACCACCAAAATTGGCAAAGAAGAATGTTTTATTAAAAATTTGAGTTTTTCAGTACTGGCTGAATCTGTCAAATCGGTTTCCAGAATCAAAATCTCATCCTCCAATTTAAAATAGGATTTTAAAACCTGGAAAATGGCTTCTTTAGCACAACTCCGACCTTTGCCAGTCACAATTATCACCTTTGGCTTTTTTAGAAGAAAAATAAGTTTTGAGAAAAAACCCATGTTTTTGAAATTAGAAATTGGTGAATTTACTATTTTCTATTTTCCATACTATTTTCTAATTTCCAATAACCATTTTTCAATTTCTCTTACTCATAATCCGGCGGTATCTGATATTGATAAATAATATATTCGGCCAAATCCTTGAAAATTGGCACGGCTGAGTATTCAGCCACTCTGGTTTTTGGATTGTCTAATTTTACCAAAATTAAGAATTGAGGCGAAAAAGCTGGGAAAAATCCGACAACAGTTTGGATAGTTTTTTCAGAATAACCGGGTTTGGCAATTCCCAGGGCAGAAAAAGCAATCTGGGCAGTACCGGTTTTAGCAGCAATATAATATCCCGGGATTTTAGCCCTTCTGGCTGAACCATTTTCCACCACATTAACCAGCATGGCTGTTAATTGACTGGCGGTTTTTTGAGAAATTACTTGCCCCCCACCGCTTTTGGGCTCCTTGTCTGAACTACTACTCTCGGTATTATTCAAAAGCGGTGGGGGGTCAACCAGATAAGGTTTAACTAATTTTCCGGCGTTGGCAATGGCCGAATAAGCCTTGACTAACTGAATTGGCGTCATTTCAATTCCTTGACCAAAAGAGGCGGTGGCAAAATTTACTTCATAGCCCTTTTTAAATTCTTTGTTTTCTGAATAGCTTTCCGGTAAATCAATACCCGTTTTCTCAAAAATTCCGAATTTTTCAATGTAATCTAAAAAAATATTATTGGGTAGCAATTTTTGGACAAAAACTGCTCCGGTGTTGATTGAGTTCTCTAAAACCCTGGTCATGGTTTCCTCTCCCCAAACCCGATTATTGTAATTATAAAGAGTATAGCCCCCTATTTTGACATAACCTTCATCAACGTATTTGGTGGTCGGCGTTATTAATTCTTCATTTAAGCCAGCGGCCATAGTTATTGATTTAAAAACCGAGCCAGGCTCAAAAAAATCTCTGGTTGCTTTATTTCTAAAAATCTCTAAACTACCGCTTTTCGCACATTCTTGATATTGATTGGGATTAAAGTTGGGAAAATGAGCTAAGGCAATGATTGCTCCGGAGTTGGGGTTCATCACAATAATCTGGCCTCCCTCAATTTCTAAGTTTTCTTTTGCCTTTTCTAACAATTTTTCAGCTCGGAATTGAATATTGTAATCTAAGGTCAAAATTAAATCTGGAGCCGAGTTGTCTCTTTTTCCCCTCAGAACTTCATCATAATATTCTTCCAATCCGTATTGACCAATTCCCTCAGCTCCTAAAAAGCCAATTAACTGAGATACCAGGGTTTCCTGGGGGTAATATCGGCCTCTTTCTTCGCTAAGATAAATCCCCGGTAAATTTAAATTCTTTAAGGCTTGAGTTTCTTCCTCACTTAACCGGTTTTTGATTGGCGAGTATAAGGTTTCTTTTTCCAGGGCTTCCAAAACAAAATTTTTATTTAAACTAAGAATTTCGCTTAAAATTTGGCTGGTTTCTTCAGGATTTTTTACTTTGGAAGGTGTCGCAAAAACCAAGGAAAAATCTTTATTAACCGCCAGGGGTTCTCCATTTTTTAGAAAAATCTCTCCCCTTTCCACCTGAGTTTTCTCTGGCAGATTGAGAAAGCCCTGAGCCAGGGCTTTGTAAAAATCAGCCTGAAGGATTTGAATATAAATCAAACGGCCGATAAGAACCGCTGAAAATAGAATAAAGAAAGTGAAAATTAGATTAATTCGCCAATTTTTCATTTTGCGACAACCGAGCTTTCTAAAATCTGGATGTATTTTACCTGGTTTGCTTTTTCAAAATTTTGATTCTGAAAATAGTTTTCAATATTAGCCAGGGAATTGGCTTTGGAAAAATTGATTTCCAGGATTTCCTTTTCTTTTTTAATTTCAGTCAATTTCCTTTCTTGATTTTTCAAAAGATAATTCTCGCCGGTCAGAGAACTAACCTGAAAAATATAAAGAACCAAAAGGGAGATTACTGAAACAAATAACAAAATCCAAAAAATCTTTAAACTCAATTTCCACTTTAAAGATAAACTATGTCTAAGAATAAATGGTGGATTGAGAATTAAAATCTGGTTCACCCCGTTAGAAATCTTCATAATTTTTATATTAGACTGACCCCATTAGAAATCTTAATTAACACGAAATTTCTAACGGGGTTCATAATTTTATGGCTGCCCTTAATTTGGCCGACCGAGACCGGGGGTTTATTTTAATTTCCTCGCTGCTTGCTCCAACTGGTTTTTTAGTTAAAATTTTCAAATCTATTGAAGCCCGACTTCGATAGAAATTCTTAACTATCCTGTCTTCTAAAGAGTGGAATGAAATTACCACCAGCCTTCCTCCCGACTCAAGAATTTCTAAAGCCTGAGGTAAAACTTTTTTCAGATTTTCTAATTCATCATTAACAGCAATTCTCAAGGCCTGAAAAGTTCTGGTGGCAAAGTGAATTCTGCCAAATCGATACTTAGGAGAAATGGCCCGTCTAATAACTTCTACTAACTGAAGGGTGCTCTTAATTGGTTTTACTTTCCTGGCCTTAATAATTTCTTTGGCAATTCTTCTGGCAAACTTTTCTTCCCCATATTCTTTTAAAATTTTTCCAATTTTTTCTTCCGGCCACTGGTTTATTATTTTCTCAGCGGTTAAAGAATTCTGAAAATTATATCTCATATCTAAGGGTTCATTTCTTAAAAAGCTGAATCCCCTTTTACTCTCCTCCAAATGCCAACTGGAAAGACCGAGATCGAACAATATTCCGGAAACCTTCTTAAAATTTTCTCTCTCTACAATTTCTTTCAAATTGCTATAGGAATCATTCACCAAAATTCCCCGCTTTCCAAGGTGGAACCTTGGAAGCTTTTGATATAATTCGGGGTCTAATTCAATTCCCAGAATTTTCCCATTGGGACTGGTTTTCTCTAAAATTGCCAGAGTGTGACCGGCTTCACCGCAGGTTGCATCAATAAAATTCTCATTCGGTTTTGGATTAAGATATTGAAGAACTTCCTTTTGTAAAACCGGAATGTGCATTACTTTGGTTTCGGTTAAAATCCTAACTGCTGTAATCGGCTAGCCATGTCGCCTATTTCTTTTTCTGTCTTTTCTTTGTATTCTCTCCATCTTCTCTCATCCCAAACCTCAATTCGGTTGGATAGCCCTAAAATGGCGACATTTTTTTTCAAAAAAGCATAATTCTTTAAATAATCCGGAATCAAAATTCTTCCCAATTTGTCAAGTCCTGCATCAACTGCTCCGGATAACATTATTCTGGCCAGACCTCGGGCATCTACCTGACCCGAGGGTAGGTTTTCTAATTTTTGGGTTAATTTCTGCCACTCTTTTAAGGGATAAATTACCAAACAATTCTCTAAACCAGTAGTAATCACTGTCTTTTTTCCTAAAGCTCCTCTCATTTTAGCTGGAATGGCAATTCGTTTTTTTGGGTCAATGGTATAAATATATTCTCCTATTAGCATGGTTTTCCACAGAAATGGCTATTTCTCCACATAGTTATCCACAATCCCCCACCTATATTCACTTTATCTCATTTCTTAACCACTCGTCAACTCAAAATAAAATACCTTAAAAATAAGATAAAAACCAAATTTTATTCACAGAAAATCCACAACCCCCCATTTTATAGTCAACGATAAAGGCGAGGATGTATCCCCGCCTTAGAAAGAGTCCATCAACGATCAGCGATGGATCCCAAAATATGAGGAAGAAATTATTGGTTTTTTTATTTTTGGCAGTAGGATTTCAGCTGCCACTCTGCAGGCCCAAACGAAAAGACGGTGTGGTACATCGCATTTCGCGGATCTGTGAGGATGCACTTCAGAATTCCACTTGTTCGTGAATCTTATTTTATCTTTTCCTATTTTTTCAAACCGGATATTTATATTTCCGGCTTGAATCACAACGTACGACTCATCATCTGAAATAAATTTCCCAGTCACTTCTGGTATTTTTTCTAACATTATCCTCTCCTCCTTTCTATAAGCTCACCAATTATAAATAGAATGAAAGCCCCTACTATGACAAAAGTAGACAGGGTAAAAAGTCCTATATCTCTTACCCCTTTCATTCCAAAATCAGACTCAACAATCGCCTGCCCTATCCCTAATAAAGCAGCAATAAAAGCGATGTAGATCAAAACCTTACCCATACTCTCTTCCCTCCTTAATTTTTCTAATTTCTAAAGAACTATTCAGGAACAACGTTCCCTTTACTATAATAGCATATTATTATGATTTTGGCAATAACAAAGAAGTTTCGGGAATAAATCGAAACTCCTCATTTTTATACACAGAAAATCTACAGTAGGCCGACTTCCTGGCAAATCCCCTCAATTGCCTCCCGTTTCTGGGTCTGCCCAATTGGCAGTACTGCTCGAAGCAGTTCTCTTACTGGCAGATTATAGACCCTCTCCCAGACAAAATCAGTGAAGCGCTGATAGTGAGTTTGATGCTCTGGGATAACCTCACCACTCTTCCCATCATACTCAATTATCGGCATCTTCGCCGCCTCTTCCATGAAGGAACGGAGCATTGCCGATTCTTGAGGAGTGATGGGAATTTCGTCAAATTTCTTGACCGAAGTACAACGAGCTCGGCTGAAGTCAAAACCCACTTTGTCGCAAAAGGCCCGGATGAAAAATTCGTAACTGGTCGAAACCATCCAGAGATTATATTTGCCACATGGTATTCTCGGCGCCACTTTTCCAAGTTTTCTTGCCTTAATTCTGGCTTGAACTTTTTGGAGGAAAAAGTTTCAATAGGTAAACCTGCATCGTGATAGGCGAAATCCAAAAAATTATGAGTTGCTCGGCTTTCTTCTTTCTCCCGATTAGAAAAGACAAATTTAATTCTAGCCTTAATTTCCCCCTCTCTTATCGCTTTCTGAACGACTCTCAAAAGCTCTATTGCTGCCTGATCCCTGCCACTAGAAAACCAACCAATCTCCATTTTCTCACCTCCTTTTAGTTTTTGGGGCTCTGAGTTCTCAGAGCCCCATTTTCATTTGAAAGCCGTGCTTAAGAGCTTTCTGGCCAATGTCGGTTCGGTGATGCTCACCATCCCAACTAATCTTAGCCACTGCTTGATAAACCCGGCTTTTCGCTTCAAGAATATCCTTGCCTTTGGCAGTTACTCCCAGAACCCGACCGCCAGCAGTCTTCCAGATGCCGTTTTCTTTTTTGGTACCAGCATGGAAAACTACTACATCTTTTACCTTACTAACTTCTTCTAGGCCTTTTATTTTAAACCCAGTCTGATAGAAGCCCGGATAACCTCCCGAAGCCATGACTACGCAAATTGCTGCCCCTTCTGACCACTTAATCCCCTCTTCGGGCAATCTTCCCTCAGCAATACCTAAAAGAAATGGCACCATATCACTTTCTATTAAAGGAACAATTGGCTGAAGTTCCGGATCACCAAACCGGCAGTTAAACTCCAGGACTTTGGGCTTTGGCCCATCTTGAGTGTTGACAATCATTAGCCCGAGATAGAGGATGCCTTTATATGGCCTGCCTTCAGCCCTCATTCCGCTGAGGGTTGGTTTAATGATCGTCTCCATTGTCTCCTTTTCCAGGCCCTTAGTCACTGGAGCTGGAGCATAGGCACCCATTCCCCCAGTATTTGGGCCTTGGTCGCCATCGAATACTGGCTTATGGTCCTGAGTGGCCAACATCGGAACAGCTGTCCAGCCATCAGTGAAAACCTTAAAAGTGGCCTCCTCGCCTTTCAGGAGCTCTTCGACGACAATACTATCCCCGGCTTCACCAAACTCCTTTTTGACCATGATTCTATCGATGGCTTCCCAGGCCTCTTCTCGAGTAAAACAAGGAATAGAACCCTTGCCAGCTGCTAATCCATCAGCCTTGACACAGCAAGGATAATGGTTACCAGCATAGAGCTTAGCGCTATCTGGATTGAGAAAGGTCCGGAACTCAGGAGTTGGAATATCATTCCTCTCCATGAATTTTTTAGCAAAGACCTTGCTCCCCTCAATCTGAGCAGCTTCTTTGGTTGGCCCAACAATCCTTAATCCTCTCTTTTCAAACTCATTGACCATACCAGCAACCAACGGTGCCTCTGGTCCAACCACGGTTAAATCGATCCCTAAGTTCTGGGCAGCATCAGCTAAACCATAGATGTTGGTGGCTGAAGTTGGCACCAGTTCGGCTATTTGGGCAATTCCGGCATTGCCTGGCGCACAATAAATCTTTTTAACTTTTGGACTCTGAGCAATCTTCCAAACCAAGGCATGCTCCCGTCCTCCACTACCCGCGACTAGGATTCTCATTTTGTCACCTCCTTCCTTTATTCATTTGTCCAAAGGACTGATAAAAATTAAGAGGGCAATTCACCCTCCGCTATTTTTAGAGTAACTAAAAATTAACCAAAAATCAATCCCCAATTTTCAATTTAAATTCTTCTGGCTCAACTTCTACTCGGTTTCCTCTTTTCAATTCGCCAGAGAGAAGGGCTGAAGCTAAAGCATTTTCCACTTTATCCTGAATTACCCGGCGCATTTGTCTGGCGCCGAAGGTTGGGTCATAACCCAGCTCGGTTATTTTTGCTTTCAGGGCCGGAGTAATGATAAAATCA
>Ga0210051_1005337_pt1 | contig 12327 bp, 6 predicted proteins | sample CryGey092014_all_FD_185464 | JGI IMG/M metagenome (GOLD analysis project Ga0210051, IMG submission 185464) | Groundwater microbial communities from aquifer - Crystal Geyser CG23_combo_of_CG06-09_8/20/14_all (SPAdes) (version 2) | ecosystem: Environmental > Aquatic > Deep subsurface > Groundwater ...
AAAGTATATTGAGTAACAGTCGGCCCGATATTAACATCAGCCATCTCAACCATAATGCCGAAATTCTCCAAAGTCTTTTGAATAATTTTTTGATTGTTTTCAATATTGCCGGCCGAAACCGAAACGCCAGCATCTTGTTCTAATAATTTCATTGATGGCGTTGACCATGTTGCGAGAACAGGTTTTAAACCCGCTTCTGCGGACTCTGTTGATTTTGTAGATTCTATTTTTTCTTTTTCTTTTTCTTTTTCTTTAGTTTTTTCAGTTCTAGCTGCAATAATTTTCTCTTTAATAGCCTGCCTCTTGGTTTTAATCAATTCGAAAACCGGAATATTTAAGCTGATTAAAACAGCGACAATAAGCAAGCTGAATAAAATTATAAAACTAACCGGCAAGCCGGTATATTTTAAAAGCAAGTAGCTGGCGGCTAAACCCAAATAACCGCCTTTTAGGCCGGAAGTCTGGAAAAGACCCAATAAGCTTAAAATAAACAACGCTAAGCCAATGCGAAAAATCAGCTTTCTGCGCCAAATTAATAAAACTAAAACTATTGGCACAAGCCAAAGGCCATAGCCCATTAATTTAGCCAGACCCAATTTATAATAACTGCCGACCTGGCCTGCTTTATTAAAAAAAGATAAAAGCGTGATAATTAAAAGCGCTGTAAGGCCAATTAAAATAATACTTTTTTTAACTTGGGGATGAAGATCCATAGCAAAAAATTTCTAATTTTTAATTATTTAATTTTTAAACAATTTTTAATTATTTAATTTTTAAAATTCTTTGGGTTGTTTCTGTCTGTTTCCCAATTATCTGGATTGTTAATAATATATTGTCTAACAATGTTGATTTGTTTTTTTGTAGGGGCAGGCCTTGTGCCTGCCCTTTGATCAGGGCGACCACAAGGGTCGCCCCTACAGACATCATTATCCAAAATTACGATAATTCCATGTAAATGATTGGGCATAACAACATATTCATTTCCCAGCCAAATCCCTATGCTTCTCCACTCCCTGTGCATAAATTTTCTCTATTTGAGTAGAGGTTAGGGATTGATTATAGATGCGGACATCGTCAATATAACCGCCGAACGCATATGTATTATCATTTAGATGTCTCCCGATATCATAGGTTGTGGTTGTCCAAGAAATGGATTGCCCTGCATAATCATCGGTAGAATTATCCAGTTTGCCGTCTAAATATACATTTAGCAAAGTGCCATCAAATGTTCCGGCAATGTGGTGCCATTTGCCTACATTCATAGAAGTCAGACCCTGAATGGATCGCTGCACGTCGTTTAATCGAATGGCAAAAAAAGCTTTAGACCAATTCTTACTAAGATAAGGCAAAGCTCTAGAAACTACAATTTCATGATCATTCACTGTGTTCGGCTTTATCCAAGCAGTAATTGTTATCTTGCCTGTGATTGTTGCGTTTAAACTGTTGCCACTTACTCGAACATAATTATCTGATCCATTAAAACTCAAGCAATTTCCACTCATGCACCCTGACGTTTGGACGATTGGGCAAGAAGCACCACTACAGCTTCCATTGTTTCCATAACCAGATCCATCAATAAATGTTGTAGCGCCAACGCCCTCATCAAACCTCCAACTCCCCACCGCTTCGAGTGAATGGTCTAATTGCGAAGCAAATCTTTGCCCGCCGGCAATGCGGGCTTTTTCCCGAGCCGAGCCAACAGAGACCATAACAATACTGGCTAAAAGGCCAATAATGGCGATGACGACTAATAATTCTATAAGAGTAAAACTTTTGTTTTTCATAGATTTTTTATAAATTTTTAATTTCTAATTGCTCTAATTTCTAACTAAATCCCAATAACCAATTCCCCAATGACCAAATTTTTTAGAAATTAGACATTGGGATTTGGTCATTAGTTAGGTCAATTAGAAATTAGTAATTAGAAATTATTGCTTAAACCCTGTTCCGGCTGGGATCAGTTTGCCAATTATAACATTTTCTTTTAATCCCCGCAATTGATCTTTTTTGCCCATTGTCGCCGCATTAACTAAAATACGGGCAGTTTCTTGAAAAGACGCGGCTGAAAGCCAGCTTTCAGTTGACAAAGAAACCTTGGTAATACCCAAAAGTAAGCTTTCTGTTTTAGCCGGCCTTTGATTCTTTTTCAAAGAATCATTAATCTCAAGAACATAATCTTTATTAACAATTTCATTTGGCAAGAGATTAGTATCGCCGATATATTTCACCCTTACTCTGGAAAACATCTGTCTAACAATAATCTCAATATGCTTTTCATTAATACTGGCGCCTTCAGCCGCATAAATTATTTGAATCTGATTAATCAGATAACGATAAACCGCTTCAGGTCCAGCCAGTTTAAGCAGCTTCTGCGGATTCAATGACCCTTCGCAAAGCTGCTGGCCTTTTTTAATCTCATCTCCTGTTTTCGACCATAACGCATGTCCTTTTGGAATTTCATAAGATTTTAGGTCTTTGTCTTTAGTCTTTAGATTGATTATTTTAATGCCATTTTTGTCTATTATGCTGGTTATTCTGCCGTCTTCTTCAGCCATGACTGCTTCTCCCTTAGGCGATCTTGCTTCAAAAAGCTCTTCAACTCGCGGCAAGCCCTGGGTAATGTCTCCGCCGCCAGCCACGCCGCCGGTGTGAAAGGTTCTTAAAGTTAACTGCGTACCGGGTTCGCCGATTGCTTGAGCAGTAACAATGCCAACCGCCTCTCCCAGATTAATCATCGCCATCCGGCTCAAATCATAGCCATAGCATTTTTGGCAAATACCCCTTCTTGTCTGACAAGTAATTGGCGAACGCACCAAAACTTGATTGTTATTAAGTTTTTTAATAATTGTCCGGCCAATTAAACGTTGCTCCATTGTCTGACCGATTGATTCGCAATCATCTCTATCCAAAACAACGCCTTGTTTTGTGCCGCAATCTTCTTCTCTAATAATCACACCTTGGGCTACGTCAATTAAACGTCGGGTCAAATAACCAGCAGCCGCTGTGCGCACAGCTGTGTCAGCCATACCTTTGCGCGTGCCATGCGTCGCAATAAAATATTCCAAAACATTAAACCCCTCTTTTAAAGAAGATTTAATCGGCAGTTCAATAATTTGACCAGCTGGATTGACAACCAAACCCTTTATCCCGGCCATTTGATTAATTAATTCCCAAGAACCGCGAGCCTTAGAATCAACCATTGAATAAACAGAACCATTTGGGTCAAGCGACTGTTTAACTAGGTCGGCTAATTTGCCCTTAACCTCAGCCCAAACACTTATTACTTGTCCATAACGCTCATCATCAGTTAAAAACCCTTGTTTGTAATACTCTTCAATAGCTTCTGTTTTTTCCTCGGCTTCTTTAATAAATTTTTCTTTTTCTTCTGGCGTCTTCAAATCGTCCATTGACCAGCTTAAACCCGATTTTGTGCTGTAGCGAAAGCCAAGCTCTTTGATTTCATCTAAGAATTTAATCGCATCTTTATGCTGGCAGCGCATTAAAACCTGAGCCACTAATCTACTTAAATTTTTTTTATCCAAAACTTCGTTGCAAAATTCTATTTCTTTGGGCAAGGCTTGATTAACAATAATGCGACCAACACATGTTTCTGTAAGGGCAGGTCTTGTGCCTGCCCTGTTTTGGGCAACCACAAGGGTTGCCCCTACATCGCGAATCTTAATTCGCGCCTTTAAATCAATATGACCAAACTGATATGCTAAAATTGCCTCATTATTGTCATTAAAAATTTTACCTTCACCTTTAAGGCCCGGCTGAATTTTGGTCATCCAATAACAACCCCAAACAATATCTTTACTCGGATTAATAATTGGCTCGCCAGTAGCTGGCTTTAGAAAATTCTTATCAGAAGTCATAATTTGTCTAGCCTCTTCTTGCGCTTTTTTAGATAATGGCACATGAACAGCCATTTGATCGCCGTCAAAATCCGCGTTAAAAGCAGGACAAACCAATGGATGAAGCTGGATAGCTTGACCTTCAATTAAAACCGGCTGAAATGCCTGCACGCCCAAACGATGCAGAGTTGGAGCGCGGTTCAAAAGCACATAACGATTCTGAATAACCTCTTCTAAAAACTCCCAAACCTCATCAACTTCTTGTTCAATCAATTTATTGGCCGCCCTGATATTATGAGATAATCCCTGCGCAATTAATTTATGAATAACAAACGGCTTAAAAAGCTCTAAAGCCATCTTTTTCGGCAATCCGCACTGATTTAATTTCAAATTCGGGCCAGAGACAATAACACTGCGACCGGAATAATCAACTCTCTTGCCTAAAAGATTCTGCCTAAAACGACCCTGCTTGCCTTTAAGCATATCAGCTAAAGAGCGCAGGGACCTGTGGCCGCCGGTTGACGCGGAAACCTGCGTCTGGCTGTGCCTTAAACTATTGTCAATTAAAGCATCAACAGCTTCCTGAAGCATTCTTTTTTCATTACGGCAGATCACTTCCGGCGCGTCGAGCTCTATTAATCTCTTGAGGCGATTATTGCGATTAATAATTCGACGATAAAGATCGTTTAAGTCAGAAGTGGCAAAACGACCTCCGTCTAATTGAACCATTGGTCTCAAATCAGGAGAAATGACCGGCAAAACAGTTAAGCACATTGATTCGGGTCTAACGTTGTTCTTAAGCATACTTTGAATAACTCGCAGTCTTCGCAATGTTTTTTCATCTCTTCTTTTACTATCAAGCAACTCTTTAGCCAATTTATTCAAATCAAGGTCCCCAAGAACTTCTTTAATGCCTTCAGCGCCGATCTGCGCCTTAAAAACATGGCCGAATTTCAAAGAATAATCACGATAAATTAACTCTGACAAGACTTGCATTTTTTGCAAATTTCGTAGGGAATGCAGATCCGCATCCCCTATATCTTTCATTGCTTCTTCTCTTGCTTTTTCATCAATTTCAGTAACAATATAAGCCGCAAAATAAATTATTTTTTCCAGCTCATTAACTGATTTATCTAAGAGCAAGCCGATTTTTGAAGGCACAACCCGTAAAAACCAAATATGGACAACTGGCGTAGCCAGCTTAATATGACCCATCCGTTCGCGCCGGACACTGCTTTTTGTCACTTCAACGCCACACTTATCGCAGACAATGTTTTTGTAACGGATTCTCTTATATTTGCCGCAATAGCATTCAAAATCCCTTGATGGTCCAAAAATGTTTTCAGCGAAAAGCCCGTCCTTTTCAAATTTTTGCGTCCGATAATTAATCGTTTCGGGTTTAGTCACTTCACCATGCGACCAAGACAGGATTTCTTCTGCAGAAGCAATTTTGAGCAATATCGACTTAAAATTTGCTTGATTATTCATTGATTCTTTGTTCTAAAATTTCTAATTTCTAATTATTCTAATTTCTAACTAATTTCTAATGTCTAAATCCCAATTTCTAAATTTTGGTCATTGGGATTTGTGAATTGGGATTTAGTTAGGTTAATTAGAAATTAGTAATTAGGTTAATTTTATTTTAATTCAACACTCAATCCCAATGCTTTTAATTCCTGAACAAGCACATTAAACGAAGCCGGCACAGACGGCGCCTTGATTGATTCGTCTTTGATTATTGATTCATAAGTTTTTGAACGACCCAGAATATCATCAGATTTAATTGTCAACATCTCCTGAAGAGTATAAGCCGCACCATAGCCTTCCAGAGCCCAAACCTCCATTTCACCAAATCTTTGTCCGCCAAACTGCGCCTTACCACCTAGGGGCTGTTGGGTAATCAAAGAATAAGGTCCTGTTGAACGCATATGAATTTTATCTTCAACCAAATGATGCAGTTTCATTACGTAAATAATACCAACAGTTGTCTTGTGGTCAAAAATTTCGCCGCTGCGGCCATCATAAAGCTGGATTTGACCGCTCTCGGGCAAACCAGCCTTTTTTAGTTCTTGTTTAATGTTTTCTTCACTAGCGCCGTTAAAAGCAGGACAAGCGACTTTATAACCCAAAGCCTGAGCCGCCCAGCCCAGATGGGTCTCTAAAATTTGACCGATATTCATGCGGGAAACAACCCCAAGAGGCGAAAGAACAATATCAATTGGCCGACCATCGGGTAAATAAGGCATATTTTCCTCTGGAACAATAGCCGCAATAACGCCCTTGTTGCCATGCCGACCGGCTAATTTATCGCCAACTGCCACACTGCGCAATTGAGCAACGCAGACTTGTATTCGCTGAATAACGCCCGACGGCAACTTATCCCCTTGTTCTCTTGAAAAAATCTTTATGTCAACAATCTTGCCTCTTTTGCCATAAGGCAAAAGCAGAGATGCATCTTTTACATCTCGCGCTTTCTCGCCAAAAATAGCTCTAAGCAATCTCTCTTCAGCGGTTAAATCTTTTTCGCCTTTAGGCGAAATTTTACCAACCAAAATATCGCGCGAACTAACTTCGGCGCCCAATCTAATAATGCCGTCATTGTCTAAATTGAGCAGTTTTTCATCGCCAACATTAGGAATATCCCGCGTTGTTAACTCGGGGCCTAACTTAGTATCTCTCACATCAATAACGAATTCTTCAATATGAATTGAGGTAAAACGGTCTTCTTTAACAATCTTCTGCGAAATAACAATTGCATCTTCATAATTCCAGCCCTCCCAGTTCATAAAAGCAACTAGCAGATTTTGTCCCAAAGCAAGTTCGCCGTTATCGGTTGCCGCTCCGTCAGCAATTGACTGTCCTTTAGTCACTATCTCTCCTTTCTTAACAATCGGTCTTTGAGTCAAAGATGTGTCTGCGTTAGATCTGATAAAATTCCGAAAATCATAAACGCGTTCGCCAATCTTGATGTGTTTTCCATCAACCTCAACAACCTCACCTGCTTCTTCGGCAATAACAACCTGACCCGAATCAGCAGCCACCCGCTCTTCCTGGCCAGTCCCGACAACTGGCGCTTCAGGCTTGATGCAAGGAACTGCTTGGCGCTGCATGTTTGAACCCATCAAAGCTCTTTGACCATCATCGTGCTCCAGAAATGGAATTAGGGAAGTCGAAACACTAATTAATTGTTTAGAAGAGACATCGATAAAATCAACCTTTGAACGCGGCACAATTTTCGGCTGGCCATGAACCCGGGCCGCCAAACGCGTAGGTAATTCTGCGGGATTACCTGCCAAAGCCTTGGCAAGGGCAGGCGCAATCGTATATTGCTCTTCGTCATACGCATTTAAATAAATAATTTCCCGGGTAATTTGGCCTTTTTTAACGCGATAATAAGGCGTTTCTAAAAAACCATGTTCATTAATACGACTGTAATTAGACAAATAAACAACCAAACCGATGTTCGGGCCTTCGGAGCTTTGAATTGGACAAACACGGCCATAATGAGAAGAATGGACATCACGAGCTTCAAAGCCAGCTCTCTCGCGCGTCAATCCGCCCGGCCCCATAGCCGAAAGCCGCCTTTTATGTTCTAGTTCTGCAAGCGGATTAACCTGATCCATAAATTGAGAAAGCTGCGAAGAAGCAAAAAATTCTTTAACTGCCGCCACTAATGGTCGACCGTTAATTAATTGCGATAAAGAAATGGTCTCAATAGCCATGGTTGACATTTTATCGCGGATATTGCGTTGCATTCTGACTAAACCAATTCTAAAACGATCCTGAACCAACTCACCAACCATTTTTACTCTTCTGTTAGCCAAGTTATCAATGTCATCGGGACTAGCATTTAATCCTCTTTTTTTGATTTCCTGAACAATTGCTTCTAAGTCTTCTTTAGTTAAAATTCTAGAATTTTTAATTTTTAACCCGCCGGTCGACGAGGCAGGTTTTAAATTTTTAATTTTGCTTAACCTTCTGTTAAGCATATACCTGCCAACCACTCCCAAATCATATCTCTCTTGATTAAAAAATATATTATCAATCAAGGATTTGGCATTGTCAATCGTTGCCAAATCACCTGGCCGCAACCGCCTGTATATTTCAATATAAGCTTTGTCTTCAGGCACATTAACATCTGACGAGCCAAAAACTCTTAAAAGGTACTCTATTTCAATTTTTCTTTTTTTATCAATTTTTACCCAAATAACATTTTTTGAATCTTGCTCTATCTCCAACCAAGAGCCTCTTGTTGGAATAATTTTTGCGCCCTTTTCAGTAAAAAAAACGCCCGGCGAACGAATCAGCTGGGGAACAACTACGCGCTCTACTCCGTTAATGATAAAAGCAGCTCTCGTTGTCATTAGCGGGAAATCGCCTAAATAGATTTCTTGCTCAACATCTGTAGCCCCGCCAGTTGGCGAGACAGAAGAGGTTTCTTTGAAAACCAGTCTAATATGGCATTTTAACGGCGCTTCATAAGTAATGTTTTTTTGCAGAGAAATTTTTTCACTATATTTCGGCTCGTCAAAATAATACTTATTAAAATGAATTTCAATATTACCAGTGTAATTTCTAATCGGCGATATTTCTTCAAAAACCTCTTTAATGCCCTTTTCCTTAAGCCAATCAAAAGAGACAATCTGATTAGAAATCAGATTGGGCACTTGAATCTCTTTTATTTTACTAAAGTATTTGCGTTTCAACAAAACAGATTTTAACTTAATTAACAAAATTTGTCAATAATTTTATCCACAAGATATTCACAATCGCTTCGCTCAAATTTCTAATTACTAATTTCTAATTGACCTAACTAAATCCCAATTCACAAATCCCAATGAACAAATTAATTTTTTGGTCATTAGAAATTGGGATTTAGAAATTAGTTAGAAATTAAAATAATTAGAAATTAGAAATTTTCTGTTTTACTTCTTCATTGTCCGGATTTAATTCCAGCACTTTCTTAAACAACTCAAGAGCTTCTTTGTTTTTATTTTGCTTCTGATAAATCAAAGCTAAACTGTAAAGAGCATTAGAATAATTTGGGCTTATCTCGATTGCTTTAGTAAAACAAAGTTCGGCTTTACTAATATCGCCCTGATTATAATACAACCGACCCAATTCATACTGGCCCAAAGCTAATTCCGGCTTTAAGGCAACTGCTTTTTCTAAAATACCAATATCTTCTTTTATTCTGCCAAGCTCTTGGTATAAAACCGGATTAGTCGGCTCAAGCTCAATGGCTTTTTCATAAGATTTTACTGCCCAGTCTTTTTCTTGTAAAGAGGCAAATATCTGCCCTCTGACTTGATAAAAAGCGGCATTATAAGGAGAAAGATCAATTGCTTTTTTAGAACTATTGACTGCTCGAGCCAAAAGTAGTTCTAACTTTTCCTGATTGCGCATACCCTGTAAATCAAGTAATGCTTGTTGGCTTAAAGCAAGATAATATTGAGGATTATATTTATTTGATTGGACCGCTTTTTCAATATTATTTTGAGTAAAATAATAATCAGCCGCATAAATCCGACCAACAAACACAGCGAAAATAATCATGCCAGACAGAATGACAATAAAACCCAAGCCCAGGCTAGACGCCGGCAGGTTTTTAACAAATATTTTTTGCTTGTTTTTTGTTGTTCCCAGCAATAAAAATAACAAGAACAATAAAACAATCGAAAAATCAGTAAATATTGAAGCAACTAAAATTGGCACAATATATTTTGGATTTTTCCAAATTCCCAAACCAAAAATCAAAAGCCAGGCCAAAACACCAAGCCAGCCAATTGTCGCTAAATTTTCAAACCAAAAATTATTAGCTTTTTGAAACCTAACCTGCCATAAGATATTTTGATTAAATCTCTCTGGTCTGAATTTAGAAAAAGCATACCAAAATGTCTCTGGCCCAGAACCCAAAAGGCCGCGCTTTATGCTGCTCTGGCTGTTTTGCAAGGCGATGCTCCAAGATACTTGCTTTGACAAAGACACTTCAGCCGGCAATTGCAAATTCAGGTATTGAGAAATATTTAAATTTAAGACAATCATCAAAATCGAAATTGCCAAAATAATTAAGGGAACAATTTTGAATTTGGTATTTCGTATTTCGTATTTGGTATTTTGTATAATACTAAAAACCAGCCAAACCAATGTGCCTGCGCCTAAAACATACCAGCCGATTTTAAAATTCACTGCAAACAAAATTCCCAAAATTATCAAAAGCGGCGCAATACCCCAGAAACGCCATCTGTAAATAATCGGGACAAGAATTGCTAACAGGGCGACAAGAACAGATTGCGTGCCAAGGGGATTTACCTGTAGGGGCGACCCTTGTGGTCGCCCTAGGGCAGGCACAAGGCCTGCCCCTACCAAAAACCAAATACCCGCAATCAACGACGAAATAACCAATGCTTTTAATAATATCTTTTTTCTCTTTGGCGTGATTATTTGCACTATTAAAAAATAAAAAATTCCCATAAACAAAATAACAACAAACTTAGAAAAGCTGACATATTTATCAACCGAGAGCAAAGCTGAACAAAAATAAACAACCAGCAAAGCAATTATTGGATAGTCCAAAATACTTCTCTTAATTTCTATTTTTTTGCTTTTTAAAATACCAATCAGCCAAAAAAGCAATGCCAATAAAGTTAAACCAATAAACAAAACTGATTTTGGAAAATTTATTTGGTCAGTATTAAACGGCAGCCAGAAAAGCGGCATGAGAATTGTTAGTATGAGAAGAGTGATAAATATTGGTCGATTCATATATTTTTTGTTTGTTAATAACGAATTTTTACGAATTAATGACGAATGTTCACGAAGGGTTTGCGGTCGTTTGTGTAAATAGATCTTTGCATATATAACTTCGGGGTGCCGAAATTTACTAGATAAGCTATCTCATAAATACTTGCTTTCAAATACGATCTTTGCTGATTTACATCTTGTCTAGTCGTGAAATTAGATGCTTTGATTTCTAAAATTATTTTATTATTTATTATAAAATCTGGGACATATGTGCCGAGAATTTTTCCTGAATCAACAGAATAGATATTTATTCTTTTTTGCTCTACAAAATTTATTTCTTGTTTTTTTAATTCTTCTGCTAATGCTTTTTGATAGATTTTTTCTTTTAATCCATTGCCATATTTGTTTGAAACATTATAGATTGCTCCCTGCAGTTTATAGGATAACTCTGGATACAGCAAACTCTTATTGTGTAGATTCGTCATGTATTCGTGATTATTCGTTAGGGTAATCCTTGCCCTGGCCCAATTCTCACCGCTCCTCCCTGATAATCTTGTTTCACCTGCGCCGCGGTCAATGGGTAGGTATAAAATTTTATTTCATCTAATCTGCCGTCAAAATAGCTGGCGCTGACTCGGCCAAAGTCGGTATCTGATGGGCTAAAAGCGGTGGCCGTAGTAATCATAATATGCTGCCAGGTTGACGCGGTCAAACTTGGGCTTGTAGTGACAATGCCGTTTTTATAATAAGTTGGCGAGGACCAGCCATTGGCTGTTAAATTACCGCTGGCGTCTGTGGTAATTTTATGCGTGCCAGCGTCAAAATCCATTATGTTTTGACTGACAACAGAATCAGGATAAATCCAGAAGCTGACGCTATAAAGATTTGCGCCAATGCCGGTATTGCCAACATCAACATAATCAGAATTAGCTGGCACAAAATCTAAGCAATAATTAAATTTACACTGGTCAGCCCCTCCTGTCCAGTCCGGACTATGTCCGGTTAAATCGCCGTTTTTGGTTTTATAATAATCATAAGCAGTATTCCCTGTATTTTCGTCAAATTTCCAATGCAGTTTTGCCTTGCCGTGATTATAATCATAGGCAATCTGGGCCGGGGTGCGGGCGTAGTTATAGATGCGGACATTGTCGATGGAGCCATACAAATTTCTCATGCCATCACCTCTATCGCCAATCAATAAATTATAAGACGCGTCAGAAGAAGCAGTCCCCGTTGGAGCAGTAGTTTCTGTAATTGTCTTGGATACACCGTTAATATAAATTTTAGGATCATTACTTGCTGAAGAACTGTCATAAATCACAGCAACATGTTGCCAGGTATTAAGAGTGATTGAACCAACTGGTGAAACCCAGTTACCTTGCCCCCCAGAAAATGTTTGACTAAAACTTAATCTATTATTATTGCTATCAAAATCAAAAGCGAAAATCTTCCCCGTATTAGCGTCAGTAAGAGTTTTATTGATAATTCTCCCGTAGTTGTTAGTGTCAGGCGCTGTCCCTTTTGGATAAACCCAAGCAGAATAAGTTATAACCGATAAGTCGTCTAACAAGGTAGGACTGCCATAATCCACATAATCATCCCACCCATCAAACCCCAAACAACTTCCCTGTTTGCACTCGCCAGCGGATTTCCAAGTTGGGCCGCCGGTATTGGCGCCGTCATTGCCATTGCCGGAAACATCGCAAACATCATTGACCCCGCCAGAGCA
>Ga0210051_1005339_pt1 | contig 12326 bp, 12 predicted proteins | sample CryGey092014_all_FD_185464 | JGI IMG/M metagenome (GOLD analysis project Ga0210051, IMG submission 185464) | Groundwater microbial communities from aquifer - Crystal Geyser CG23_combo_of_CG06-09_8/20/14_all (SPAdes) (version 2) | ecosystem: Environmental > Aquatic > Deep subsurface > Groundwater...
CGGTAAGGGCCTCCAGTACGGCAATTTTGTTTCGCACGCCAAAAACCGGGTGAAGCGGCTGTTTAAACCGAACTTAAAACGGGTGACGATTTTGGTGGAAGGCAAGAAAAAGCGGCTGATCTTATGTGCCAGTTGCGTGCGGGCGATCAAGAAAAAAGCTTTTTCTGCTTAAGGTATTGAACGATTTTTTCCGGCACTAAGTGGTCGATTATCAATTTGTCTTTAATTCTGCGGCGGATCATGGTTGAGGAGATATTGGTAATAATTTGGGCCGGGTGGGTTAAGGGTTTCATATTCGAGTAAAGCGGCCGGAAAGGGTAGCCCTGCCGGGGGTAAATATAAAAGACCATTAATTTTAATAATTTTTGCCACTGCGGCCACTGGGAAAACGTGGGTAGGTTGTCTGAACCGATTAAAAAAGAAAATTGGTGGCGGGGAAATTTATTTTTAAGATAACTAATATGTTCAATGGTGTTGCCGGACATTTGTTTATCGATACAGCAGGTTTCCAGTTTGACCCCACTTTGCCAAGGCTTCGCGGGGTGCAATAGCAATTTGGTCATGGCGAGGCGGTGGGTAACCGGGGCCAAGTCAGTATTTTTGGCAAAACTGTGTTGGTATTCGGGTAAAAGCCAGATTTGGTCTAAGTTAGGGATTAACTTCAATTCAAAAATTTGCTTTAAAACAATTTCGTGGCCAAGGTGCGGAGGATTGAAACTTCCGCCGAAAAGAGTTATATTCATGAAGTTATTGTAGCAGATGGCGGTATCCGGCCAGAAATTGGCGAAAAGTAATCGGCTGCTTTCCTTCGAGTTGCAACAGATTTTTAGGCAGTAGTTTTAAAGTTTTCCCGTTGGGCCCGCCTTGACCCGCTTCGACGCGAGGCGAGCTCGGCGAGGCAGGCATGGTTGTCCAAACGCCGGGCCAGGGAAACAGGGCGCGGATTTTGCGGTCCGGCGCGCCGGCTTTGAATTCTTCCCAGGAAATAAAACCGTTAGCTTTGGTAAATTTGCGGGTGTAGGTAGCTTGGGTTTCATCCTGGATTTTTTGAGTAATTTTATTGTTCAAATAATCGGGCAGAATTTTAATCAGCAGTTGAGCGCCGCTGGTAAAACAGCGTTTCAGCAAGTCAGGAGCGGTATCGTCAGCTAGGATCGGCACTTTTTCCTGGGCAATAAGCGGACCGGCGTCAAACTGATCAGTCATTTTAATGATGGAAATTCCCGATTCTTTTTCTTGGTTTAAGATTTGGTAAGGTACAGGCGTCGGGCCGCGGTATTTGGGTAAAAGCGAAGGGTGGAGATTCAGGCCGCCGGCCGGGAGTTTTTCCCCATAATCAGCGCTGATAACCAAATTGGCCTTGTTCGGTTGATCAACAATGACGTAGCCGGCTTTAATCAAAGCGTTTTTGACAATCAGCGAATTTGCCGACGAGCCGAAGAAAAGAATAGAAATTTGCCTCATAGATACAGTATAATAGGATTATGAGATTAAGCCAGTTGGTTAAAGCGCGGCAGTTGATTAAAAAACAGCCGTGGCTAATTTGGTCAACCAGAAATTTTGACGGATTGGATGCGGCGGCTATTACCGAGGCGATTTTAAGCTACGGCGACTGGCAGGACTTTTTAAACTTAAAAGAAATCTTTGGCCTGAAAGAATTACAGAATATTTTTGTTAAATTAACCAATAAAAAAAGAGTCAATCTCCGGCCGCCAACTGTTAATCTCTTCAACCTTTATTTTCAGCGTTATGCATCCTGAAATTTTAACGTCCGGCCAGATTCAATTATTGCCTTTAATAAAAAAATTTGCTGTGCACTTTGGTTTAGTCGGCGGGACGGCTGTCGCTTTGCAGCTGGGCCACCGGCGGTCAATCGACTTTGATTTATTTTCTCAGAAAGAATTTAATAATGATCAAATCATGAGTTTGGTCAAGAAAAAATACCCGGTTAAACATATTTATATTGACACCAGTACTGAGCTGACGATCATGATTAAGGAAATTAAGCTGACTTTTTACGCTTATCCTTATAAAATTCCCTATGTAAAGAAATTTGAAAAAGTAATAAAAATGCCGGACTTGCTGACTTTAGCCGGGATGAAGGCTTATGCTTTAGGGCACAGAGCGAAATGGAAAGACTATGTGGATTTATATTTTATTCTGCGGCAATATCCGTTTAAAGAGATAGTTAATAAGGCCAGGAAAATTTTTAAAGGCCAGTTTAATGAAAAATTGTTCCGGGAGCAATTAAGTTATTTTAAGGATATTAATTACTCTGAGCCGATTGAATATCTGCCGGGCAGGGCGGTGAGCGAGAGAACCGTCAAAGAGGAGTTAAAAAAAATTGCTATAAGCTAGTGGTGCTAAATAATGACAACTACCGAGAAAAAGGTTCGTCAACCGATTGAGCTAAGTGGAAAGGAGCTTATTGGCAAAGGGGAATAACAGTAATTACCTAAAGATGAGGGTATGGATGGTAGTAGTTGTTTAGCAGCAATATTGTGTGCTGGTCGTGATAAGGGATTGATAAAGGAGGGGGATGTCATCCCGTATATTTTACTTCCAGAAATTGGCATAGGTTTGGTTTGGGCTACTGGAAGACATGAGCTGCGAGGGTGGCAATCCTCTTGACTTTATTTAGCCCTGTAAGGTCCGACCTTGCAGGGCTACTCTGTTAGCGGAAAGCAAAATTGAACCTTCAAGGTTGGACCTTGTAGGCCAAGAACGGGTTTTTGACTGGTTTTAAGCGGTCGCGGTCAGTGCCGAAATAAAGTTGCTCTCCGGATTGGTTGATATAATCTATAAATAGTATTCCGTCGAGGTGGTCGCGTTCGTGCTGGAAGTAAACGGAATAGGGTGCGCTCAAGCGGGCGGTTTTGGTCAGTCCGGTTAGAGTTTGGTAACTGACTTTTATTTTTATTGGCCGGTCGACAAAGCCGTACCAGCCGGGAAAGGAAAGACAACCTTCCAAAAATTGGTCATCTTTAGGTAAAGAGGAGAGCATTTTCTTTGAAGATTTTAAAATTTGCGGATTAATAATTATCTCCAGTTTGCCGCTTGGAAATTTCATAACAAAGACGCGCCATAACTTGCCGATTTGGTTGGCGGCCAGACCGATGCCTAAAGGTTTGCGGGGATCGGGAACGACTGTGTCCAGCAAATTTTTGGCTAATTGTTGGATTTCGGCGGTAATCGCTTCAACCGGCTGAGCCGGTTGGCGGAGGATTTTATTGGGGTATTTTAAAATCATAATTGGGTTTTAGTTCCAGGGCGGTTTGTAATGTTTGTTTGGCTAAATCTTTTTGGCCGAGCTGATTGTAGATTAAACCTAAATTATAGTAAAGTTTGGCATCGGTGGGGGCCAGTTTAATTGCTTGTTGGATAGCGTCAAGCGCTTGGAGTTCGTATTGCTGGTCAAGTTTGGCCAGCAAGAGAAAGATTTTAATCCGGGATTTCCAGTAATTTAAATGGACGGGATTGGTTTTGATGACCAAATCTGATTGAGTGACGGCCAACTGGGCGGCGGGAGTGGACTCGTAGGCATAAGCCAGTTTGGCCAAGCCTTCAGCATATTCCGACCGGAAAAGAGGTTCCTGCGGGGAAAGAGCCACTGCTTTTTGTAAGAGCGTTAAGCCGGCCGGCAGTTGGTTGGCCTTGAGATAGTTTCGGCCTAAATTAAATTGGTAGTCGGCACGCCACATATTAAAAATAAAAACTAAAAAATAAAAACTAAAAATTAAAACAAGAATAATAAAAAAGTATCGCCAGGGAGAATATGAAATTTTTGACGCACGTGCGTCAAAGTTTTCATTATTTATGGCGAAGGCGGGGAACAGAAAGAAAAATAAAGTGACCGGGACAACGGAGAAGCCGAAAAAGTTAGTGATAAGAATTGAAATAAATCCAAGCATCAAGCCACTGGGATTTTTGAGGAAAAAAATTAAAACAGCGGAAATAAAAAACAGATAACTAGCTAAACCGAAAGCGCCGGTGGTGGCCAAAAAGTTAAGATATTCATTGTGGGCTTTATTGTATAAAAAGTCCCATTCGGATAAAAGGTTGTGGCCGGCGGGACGGAAGTTGTAATAGGAATAGGCGAAAGTTTCCACCCCGGAGCCGAATAAAGGATAGTGCTTGAAAACATCAATGGCTCCCTGCCAGACCACGCGGCGGATTAAAAGGGATGAAGAGCCGCCGGCACGGGTAAGATTTTCCTCATTGATTAATTGGAGTGTTTTTTGATTGCCGGCAGTCAGCGGCGAAGTTAAGAGATAATAACCGGCCCCGGCCGCTAAAACAACGATTAAAATAATTTTTAAGAAACGCTTTTTGATCACCAAAAAAACAAACATTAAGAAAAGAGTAATCAAGGCGGCGGCAATACCCGACTGGCTTTTGGTAAAGTAAATCGTTAAGAGAAACAGCGGGGAAAGCCAGCGGGATAAAGGCACAAGGGCGACCAAATAGGCGGCGAGCCAGTTAGGCTGGCCGAGGGTAGAAAAAACCCGGTTTTGGACATCTTGAACCCAAATTTTTTTATCAATGCCGAAATGCTCGGCAATACCGTAGAGCGAGACAATGGCGGCGGTGGAAAGAATTACTTTTAAACTGTTTTTAACAGAAACAGCATTGGAGACAAAGGCATAATAAAGGGTGATATAGCTGATCGTGGATAATAAGCCGCCGTTAAAGCGGGAGTAATAGCCCCAGACAGAAGTATGGCGGTCGATTGAGAAAACCGTGGCTAAAATTTGGGAGAGTAAAAATAAAAGCAGGGGCAGATCAAAAGGAGTGCGCTGAATGATAATTCTTTTTTGGAGAATCATTTTGATGATCCAGGCAGCGCTGATAATAATCGTCAGAAAATAAACGGCCAGCATTTTATTAAACTCAAACAGCTCGTAGTTATAGGGGGTTAAAATCAGAGGCACAATAATAAATAAAGCGTAGAAGGAGTATTCGATTATTCGATTACAGACCCTGTTTATATTCATAGACTATGATAGAATTTTATTGACTCAATTTTCAATGACCAATTTTCAATCAAATCACAATGATTAAATTTACAAACATTGAAAATTAATTAATTGAAAATTCATCGTAAATTCGAAAATTGTAAATTGGGTAATTACTAAAATATGTTTGATAGTTTACTGTCGATTTTTAGCTATGATTTGGCAATTGATTTGGGAACAGCCAATACCTTGATTCTGGTGGCCAAAAAAGGAGTGGTGGTGAGAGAACCGACCGTGATTGCCAGGCGAAGGAAAGGCAAGGAGTTATTAGCTGTGGGCAGTGAAGCAAAAAAAATGCTGGGGAAAAATCCGGCCAGTATTGAGGTAGTGAAGCCGTTAGAGGCCGGGGTGATTGCGGATTTTGACGCGACGGTGGCGATGTTAAAACACTATTTTGCCGAGATTCATCAACATGTGGGTTTAATGCCTAAGCTGGCCAGGCCAAAAGTATTGATGGGAATTCCGGCCGGGGTGACCGAGGTGGAAAAAAGAGCGGTCCAGGATGCGGCTTTGTCGGCCGGGGCAAGGCAGGCGCTGGTGGTGGAAGAGCCAATGGCGGCGGCCATCGGCGCCGGGGTCAAAGTGGATAAAGCCGACGGCCAGCTGATTATTGATATCGGCGGCGGGACAACGGAAATTGCCGTGATTTCCTTGGGAGGGATTGTGCTGAATCGGTCATTAAGAATTGCCGGAGAAGAAATGACTCAGGCGATTATTAAGTCGGTGCGTTTAAAACAGGGCATGCTGTTAGGGGAAACAACAGCGGAAGAGGCAAAGATTAATATCGGCAGCGCGATTTTGTTTGCCAAAGAGAAAAGCTATGTGGTCAGAGGCCGGGATATGGAAAAAGGCCTGCCCCGATCGTTAAAGCTGAAGAGCGCGGAAATCAGAGAAACTTTAGCGCCGGTGGTCCAGGAAATTACGGCGGCGGCGGCGTTAACAATTGAAGAAACCCCGCCGGAATTGGTGGCGGATATTTTGAAACACGGGATTATTATGACCGGGGGCGGCTCGCTTTTATACGGGATTGATAAAGTAGTTGCCGAGATGACCAAGATGCCGGTATGGGTGGCCGAAGAGCCGCAGGATGCGGTGGTGCGGGGCTGCGCCAAACTGTTGGCTAATGAAAAATTATTGGAAGAAGTCAGGGTGAAAAGGGGGCTAAGATAAGTTTCATGCCCCGTCGATGACGCTCGCGCAAAGACTGGATTGTTTCATCAATGGTTGTCGTTTTCACCTCAAAAATTTGGGCATCGGCCGGGCCGGCGGATTGGATCGGCGGCAGGGGCGAGGGAACGATTAAGATAGGAAAGATAAGGTAGATTAAACCCAGGGTAATGATAAAGACAGTGGAACGCCAAAGGATGCGGACGGACATAAAATAATGGTATCATATTAAGTTAATGAGGGAAAGATTAATTTGGTTATATTGGTTGTTAATTTTAGTGGTTGGTATTTTTAGCTTGCGGCTTTTGTATTTACAAATCTGGGAAGCAAAATATTATCGATTACTGGCTGACGAAAACCGGATAAAACAGGAAATTTTACCTGCTCCGAGGGGGAAGATTTTGGACCGCTTCGGCGAAGTATTAACTTTAAGCGAAGCGAATGCCCATGTTTTAGGCTATGTGGGAGAAGTGAGCGAAGAGGAAGTAGATAGATTTTATTTAGGGGCGGTGGTAGGAAAAATGGGTTTGGAAAAACAGTATGATCAGAGGTTGCGGGGCGTGGACGGCCTGTCAATTTTAGAGCAGGATGCCCAAGGAAAAGTATTAAGGGAGTTACGGCGGATTGAGCCGGTTAAAGGGGAAGCGTTGCCAACCACTTTAGATGCGGGTTTGCAGAAAAAGGCTTTTGAATTAATGGATTACCGCAAGGGAGCGGTGGTGGTCAGCAACCCAAATAACGGCGAGATTTTGGCTTTAGTTTCCAGCCCGAGTTTTGATGCCGGAAATTTACCCAAGTTTTTAACTGATAAAAATTTGCCATTGTTTAATCGGGCGATCAGCGGCGAATACCCCCCCGGATCGGTTTTTAAAATTGTCACGGCCACCGCCGCGTTGGAGGAAGGGGTAATCGATGGCCAAACCCAGATTGAGGACACCGGGGAAATTGTCATCGGCCCGTACCGTTACACCAACTGGTATTTTACCCAGTACGGGAAAAAGGAAGGCTGGTTAGAAATTACCCGGGCCATAGCGCGGAGCAATGATATTTTTTTCTATAAATTGGGCGAGTATTTAGGGATTAGTGCCTTAGCGGATTGGGCCAAGTATTTCGGCTTAGGGATAGAGACGGGTGTGGATTTAGCGGGCGAAGCCAAGGGTTTGATGCCGGACCAAGCGTGGAAAAAAGAGGTGATGGAAGAAGACTGGTATACCGGCGACACGTTTATTACAGCGATTGGCCAAGGACACGTACTAATGACGCCGATACAGATTAACCAGATGATGAGCATTATTGCCGGTCGCGGTTTGTTGTGCAAACCATTCCTCGTTGGCGGATCAAATTGCCGGAAGTTGGATATTAGTCAAAAAACAATTGAGTTAGTGACTGAAGGCTTAAAGCAAGTGTGTGAAACCGGCGGGACAGCCTGGCCATTTTTTGATTTTCCTATGAGGGTGGCGGGTAAAACAGGAACAGCCGAATTTGGTCAGCAGGAGGATAAGACTAAAATTAAGACGCACGCCTTATTTACCGGGTTTGCGCCGGTAGACAAGCCGGAGATTAGCGTCACGGTGTTGTTAGAAGGCGCGGGCGAGGGTTCGTATCAAGCCGCGCCGGTAGCCAAGGAATTGTTAACTTATTGGCTGGAAAGGCAGTAAAGATGGATCAAAATGAGTTAAAATACTGGGTGGGATTAAGCGGCTGGAAAGGTTTGGGCTGGAAAAAGCTGGAATTGTTAATTAAATATTTCGGGTCGCTGAAAAAAATCTGGCTGTCCGGACCGAAGCTGAATCCTTTATGGCAAAACAATAAAGATTTGAACCGGGAGATGGAGGAGTTGGATAAAAGGTTAATCAAAGTAATTACGATTGAAGATAAAAGATACCCATTAATTTTAAAAGAGACTGATTCTCCGCCATTTCTATTGTATATAAAGGGTGAAGAAAATCTATTAAACCAACCAAGTTTGGCGGTAGTGGGAACAAGAAGACCGACTGATTATGGCCGGAAAGCAGTCTTCCGGCTGGTGCCGGAAATTAGTAAAAAATTAATTATTGTGTCCGGTTTAGCCAGAGGAATTGATAGCTTAAGCCATTGGCAGTGTTTGCAAAGCAAAGGTAAAACCATCGCGGTTTTGGGCCATGGCTTAGAGCGGATTTACCCGCTGGAAAATCTACGATTGGCTAGCGCAATCGTAGCAAGCGGCGGGGCGTTGATAACGGAGTACCCGTTAAATTTTCCGCTGGATAAAACTAATTTTCCCTTAAGAAACCGGATCATTGCCGGTTTAACTTTAGGGACTTTGGTGATTGAAGGCGGAGAAAGATCCGGGACAAAGATTACTGCCAATTTTGCCGCCGATTACGGCCGGGAGGTTTTCTGCGTCCCCGGGCCGATCACTAGTCTGCAATCCGAAGGCCCGGCGCAACTGATTCAGCAGGGAGCGAAGTTGGTCACCAAAGTCGGGGATATTTGGGAAGAGCTAAATTTGCCAGAAGCTTGACAAGTGTGTTAAGGTTTTGTTTATGAAGTTAATTGTAGTGGAATCGCCGACCAAAGCCAGAACTTTGTCTAAGTTTTTGGGCAAAGAGTATTTAATCGAGGCCTCGATGGGCCATGTGCGGGATTTGCCGAAAAAGAATTTAGGGGTAGATTTGGAACATGAGTTTAAGCCTCAATATGTTATTTCGGCTGGAAAAGCCAAAGTTGTCAGGCAGTTAAAGCAGTCAGCGAAAAAAGCCGAAGCAGTCATTTTAGCGACTGATTTGGACCGCGAAGGCGAGGCGATTGCCTTCCATATCCAGTACTTATTAAGCGAAAAGCGAAAAGCGAAAAGCGAAAAACAGAAATTCAGCCGGATTGTGTTTCATGAAATTACCAAAACAGCGATTGAGGAAGCGTTAAAGCATCCGGGCCAAGTGGATTTAAAATTAGTGGATGCCCAAGCCGGCAGGCGGATTTTAGACAGACTGGTGGGTTATCAGCTGTCCCCGATTTTGTGGCGGAAAGTGAGGCGGGGCCTTTCGGCCGGCCGGGTGCAGAGCGTGGCGGTAAGGCTGGTGGTGGAGCGGGAAGAAGAGATTAAAGCTTTTAAGCCGGAAACCTATTGGGTGGTCGGCGCCAGTTTGAAAAAAGACAAGGAAGAATTTGCGGCTTATTTAAAAAAGATCACTGATCAAGTTAAAGCTGAACAGGCCGCGGCTGATTTAAAACAAGCGGAGTATTCGGTTTCCGAAGTGAAAATAAGACAGGTGAAGCAGTGGCCTTGGCCGCCGCTGATGACTTCGACTTTACAAAGAACGGCCGGGGCCAGATTGGGTTGGAGTGCGAAAAAAACCATGCATGAAGCCCAGAATTTATATGAACAAGGTTTAATTACTTATCATCGGACCGACAGTTTGAACTTAGCGAGTGAAGCAGTCAGCCAGGCAAGAGAATTTATCAGTCAGAAATTCGGTGCCGCTTATTTGCCGGAAAGACAAGTGTTTTATAAAACTAAAGCCAAAAATGCTCAAGCCGCCCACGAAGCGATCAGGCCGACGGATGTTAATTTTCAATCTGATAATAAATTATACAAATTAATTTGGGAGCGGTTTGTTGCCTGCCAGATGAGCCCGGCGGTGGTGGAAAAAACAAAAGTAACAGTAGCGGCGAATAAATATGAGTTATTTGCCGAGGGTGAAAAGTTGTTATTTGACGGATGGGGGAAAATTTTCAAATCCCAATTTTCAATTTTCAATCAATTGCCCAATTTACAAACAAATGACCAATTAAAATTGATTAAGGTTTTATCAGAGCAAAAATTCACCCAGCCGCCCGGCCGCTACACTGAAGCCAGTTTAATTAAAGTTTTGGAAGAAAAAGAGATTGGCCGGCCGTCGACTTACGCGCCGATTTTATCGACAATCCAGGACCGGCATTATGTAGAAAAAGAAGAGAAAAAATTAAAGCCGACGGTGATCGGCGAAGCAGTGACGAAGTTTTTAATGAAGAATTTTCCGAAAGTAATGGACTATGAGTTTACAGCGAAAATGGAAGGGGATTTGGATGAGATTGCCAAAGGCAAGCAAAGTTCAGTGACTGTACTCAAAAACTTCTATGCGGGCTTTTCTGAAAGGCTTATTGAAGTTAAAGAAAAAGCGGATAGGGTGGCGATTGAGACGGAAAAGACCGGGCAAAAGTGCCCTGAGTGCAACGAGGGGGAAGTGGTTATCAGAACCGGACGGTTCGGCAAATTTTTAAGCTGCGAGAAGTTTCCGGAGTGCAAGTATACGGCGACTTTCAAGGAGGTGGTCAAAGGAGTGGTTTGCGGTGACTGCGGAGCGGAAGTGGTAATCAAGCGGACCAGGCGGGGCAAGCAGTTTTACGGCTGTGCCAATTACCCAAAGTGTAAGTGGGCTTCTTGGAACAAGCCGAAGGCTTTAGCGAGCGGTCTTCCGGAAAACCAGAATACTCAAGAAAACGGCAATCAAAACTAAAGCAGTGGATACTTGCGCGCTCGTCATAATATCCCAAATAGTTTGTCCGTTCATAAAGTACTCCTTTCGAGTTTATAAGCGATTAGCAGAAATAATATACCAAGAATTAGTGATCGAGTCAAAACAACCCATTCTTCGGAAGTGCTTAGTTGTTCAAATCCTGGAGAGATTAGGATAAATCCAAACCAAGCGGCAGACAAGTTGCCGCAAATCCCCGCGACTGTTTTTAATAACGATAGTCGATCTTTCTTGGCAAGTTTTCGCTTCATAAATACCAGCATAACATAGTTTTGGGTGAGCTGGAAAAAACCGAAAGCTTGATAAGATAAGATATAATATTGGGCATGAGAGAAGAAATAATTCTAAAGACGGATAAAACAGATAGCGGCACTGGTAGTTCATCGTATCAAGAAAGAATGGATCAATTCGGAAGCATAATGGAAGAGTTAGGTTTGAAGGGTAAACTGCAGCCGGTTAATAGTTTGATCGGAATGGTTAGTTTTTCTCTATATCCAAAAATTCTCCCTTATGAACTGCCTAGTTATTTAGGATTGTTAAATGGATTTCAGGCAGAGTTAATTGAGAATAGTGGTTTAGGAATGATTAAGGCTCAGATTGGACCAAGGTCTTTTTTAAATGGTGAAGGAGAAATAGTGAGAGTATTGGGAGATTATTTGCAAATATTCCCCTGGTTAGAGCAGCTTGGTAATAAAAAAAGGCAGGGTAGTCAAGAACAATTAACAATTTCTGATAAAGCGGTTTGGTTATACACACAAATTAAAGGAGAGCCCTTTATGATACGAAGTCGGACACATTGGTTAAGAGGAGCAATAAAACAGATTCGTAGAAAATATAATATATCTGGATCAAATATTTCTACGCAAACCTTTTGTCCAGATATTAAAGATGAATATTCAGTGTTAGCGATAGAAGAAAGACATTCCGCTCAAAATGCTTATTTGATATTAACGTTGGATCGGTTGGCCCATTTAGAGTTGGTAGGAGAAAAGGAGTTAGTTATACCAATAGTTGATATATTAAATCGATTTTCAAAAGGGAAATATGGAGAATCAGTTAATAGACAACTAATAGAAAATAATCATTTATTAAAATAGTTTGATATAGTAATTGCTGGTTGAAGGAGAGGGAAATTTGCGGGTATAGTAAAGCGAGCATATGGTTTTTAATTTTCAGGTTAAGAAAAGAAGCGGTGAAGTTCAGATTTATCAGGAGGGGAAAATTTCCCACTCGATTTTGCGGGCGCAACAGAACATTAATAAAGAAGATAAGGTTTTAGCGGATAAAATCGGCAAACTGGTGGCAGAGGAATTAAGACCACAATTTGAGCAAGAAAAGATTTTAGGCACTGATGAGATCGGCGATGTGGTAGAAAGAGTTCTAATTGACCAACAGCTGTATGATATTGCCCGGGCGTTTATCATTGCCCGCGAACGACAGCGCCAGGAAGCCAAGGCCGAAAAAGGTTTGGGAGTAATTGATGATATCGGACTGCCCTACACTTCGATTGTGGTGATGAAAAATAAATATCTGCAGAAAGGCGAGACGCCGAAAGGGTGTTTTAAGCGGGTAGCGAAAGCGGTAGCGAAAGCGGAAACAGATAAAAAGAACCGTTCTCTTTGGGAAGATCGGTTCTTCACGGTTATGT
>Ga0210051_1005347_pt1 | contig 12314 bp, 13 predicted proteins | sample CryGey092014_all_FD_185464 | JGI IMG/M metagenome (GOLD analysis project Ga0210051, IMG submission 185464) | Groundwater microbial communities from aquifer - Crystal Geyser CG23_combo_of_CG06-09_8/20/14_all (SPAdes) (version 2) | ecosystem: Environmental > Aquatic > Deep subsurface > Groundwater...
TTTGCGAGAACAGAAAGCAGAAATTAAAATAATGCAATTAGAAGGGTTATAGACCTCTTGCAAAATAACATTTCGGCTAATTTTTCCAAATTTCGGCTGCAAAATTTTAAAAGCTCCTCCGCTTATAATTGGCAGCGAGAGACAAAAAGAAAAGCCGGCTTTTCTTTTTGGAACGAGCGAACCGATTATACAAAGTATTTTACATATAAACATCGTCGCTTTTTAAATTTTTTACTTACGAAATTTGAAAAAATTATCTCAAAAGCTTATTTTGCAAAAGGTCTTATGAAAAAATTATTATTTACAAGTTTTCTATTGATCTTGATGGCGGCCGGCAATTGTTTGGCCGCGGCCGAGAATAATTTAAGCCAAAAATTATCCGGCCGCATTTTACTGCAAGTCCAGTTGCATGGCGAGGCCTGGTATGTTAATCCGGTTGACCAAAAAAGATATAGTTTAGGCCGGCCCAACGAAGCCTTGGCAGTTATGAAACAATTAAGCATTGGCATTACCAACTCTGACTTGAATAAAATTCCTCTCGGACCTTTTACGACCGATAGAGCAGATGATGACCAAGACGGCCTGCCTAATAACACGGAAATTGCCCTGGGCACAAACCCAAACAGCCAAGATTCTGATAACGACGGCTACAATGACGCATTAGAAATAGCCAATGGCTACAATCCTTTAGGCAGTGGCCGTTTGCCGCTTGATATTAATTTTACCAAAAAACATCTGGGAAAAATTTTTCTGCAAGTAGAGTCGCGTGGCGAAGCCTGGTATGTTAATCCGACTGACCAAAAACGGTATTTTCTTGGCAGTCCGGCTGACGCTTTTGTGATTATGAAAAATTTGGGGCTGGGAATAACTAATTCTGATTTGGCAGAAATTACCATTGGTTATATTAAACAAACTTCAACCGTTTCAGTAGATAAACAACCTAACGAAATTTTATCCAGCGCCGCCCAAGCAATCAGAACTGGCGAGACTGAAAAAGCTTTAACTTACTTTACCCCAACACTGCATAAAGCCATAGAATATACCATGAATTTTTTGGATGCTGAAGGTAAATTAACTTTGGCAAATATTTTATCGGGTTCAAGTTTAAATAGTTCAACCACAGACGAAAAAATTTACAAAAACGAAGTTTATTTTTCCCTGGGCGGCTACAATGTTCTTCTTTATTTCCACATACAAAAACAGCCCGACGGAACCTGGCTGATAGCGAATCTGTAAAAATAAGAAAAATAAGAAGGCAGTCTTATTTTCTTATTTTTCTTATTTTTCTTATTTTACTATTTTCTTATTTTTTTCTCTTATTTTTTTCTCTTATTTTTAATTATCCTTTTACCACAATATTCACCAACTTCCCCTTCACAAATATAACCTTAATAACCTCTTTTTCCTCAATCCATTTTTTCACCTTCTCGCTCTCCAGAGCGATTTTTTTTGCTTCTGCTTCGTCTAGACCAGCCGCCACGGCAATATTATCACGAACTTTGCTGTTAACCTGAACTGTTAGATTAATCATTTTATCTTTAATCAACTCCGGATCATATTCTGGCCATGGTTGTTTGAAAATCGACTGAAATCCCCCTGCCCCCTTTATCCCCGCATCTGACGGGACAAGCAAGGGGGTTAATTGGCTCCAAAGTTCTTCAGCCAGATGCGGCGCAAAGGGGCTTAAAAGAATAATGAATAATGAATAATGAATAATGGAAATTTCTTTTTCCTTTTCCAGCGCATTGGCTAAAATCATCAAAGCACTAATTGCTGTATTAAATTTTAGCGCTTCAATATCCTCACCAACTTTCTTGATCGTTTTATGCAGCAACTGTTCTAACTTTTGACTTTTGACTACCCCATCTTGGCGGCGGACTTTTGACTTCAATCTATAAATTTTTTCAATAAACCGATAAAGGCCGATTATCCCCTTGGTATTCCACGGCTTGGCATCTGCCAGCGGCCCCATAAACATCTCAAACATCCGTAAAGCATCAGCGCCATAGTCGGCCACCACGCTGTCAGGGTTAATAATATTACCAAGCGACTTTGACATTTTACGGCCGTCTTCGGCTAAAATTATGCCTTGATGGCGCAGTTTAACAAACGGCTCATCAAAATCAATATAGCCAAGTTTATGCAAAACTTTAGTAAAGAATCTGGAATAAAGCAAATGAAGTACCGTATGCTCGGCTCCGCCAACATACAAATCAACCGGCAGCCACTTTTTAATTTTTTCTTTAGCAGCAAATTCTTTCTTATTTTTTGGGTCGCTGTAGCGGAAATAATACCAGCTTGAGCAAACAAAAGTATCCATGGTATCTGCTTCTCGTCTGGCCGGACCGCCGCAAACCGGGCATTTAACTTTCTGAAATTTTTTTGACCTGGCTAAAGGAGATTCGCCGTGCGGCACAAAATCAACATCAGTCGGCAATTTAACCGGCAGGTCTTTTTCTGGGACTGGAATCATCGCATATTCTTTACCATCAATAACCGTCGTATTATATTCCGTCATCCCGGGCTTGACCCGGGATCCAGAAATTTCTGGATTCCCCCCGCATTTTGTGGGGCGGGAATGACAATAAGAACAATAAATAATCGGAATCGGCGCGCCCCAATAGCGCTGGCGCGACACCAGCCAATCCCGTATTTTATAATTAACTGTTCTTTGGCCAATTTTTTCTTTTTCCAGCCACTCGGCTAATTTTTCTCGAGCCCGTTGTGATGTCAGCCTATTATATCCTCCGGAATTAATTAAAATACCGTCTTCGGTATAAGCATTTTTTGATTCTAAAATCTTTTCTATTAATTCAGGAAGTTCCTTTTTACCCATATCACCCAAAGTAAAATGTCCCATTCCTTTGAGCTCAATTAGTTCGCCAGCTAATTCTTTTTGATATTCAAAAGCATTTTGCCTTTTATACTCCTCCTCATTATCGGCGACAAAAATAACCAGACTGTTGACTTGATTTTTAATATTTTTATTTAGCTTAAAATCATATAAATCTACTAATCGCTGATTACTATCAACTAACTTTTTCCCAGCCGCAACTAAAATTAATTTATTAACCCTCTTGCCGGTTTCACTAAGCCAGCGCGCAAGAAAAGCCCCGCCGGCGCTATGGCCAATTAAAATGCTATCCTCGTTAATCTCTAATTTTTCAAATTCTTTTTTCCAGTCTGCGTAAATCGGTTGCCATGACTCTGGCATTTGGGGCGTAAAAGTTTGAATACCAATTCTTTCTAAAGACTTTTTTAACCAAGGAAGCCAATGATGTTGATTCTCGGGAATGTAATCCGGCTCATGACTTTTATCTCTCTGAGGAGAGCCGTGTATAATTATGCAATTTTGTTTTACCGGTTTAATAACATTTTCTATTGGCAAACCAAATTTTTTAGCAAAATCATAATCGCGCTGATCGTGCCCCGGCACCGCCATCACTGCGCCGGTGCCGTAATGCGCTAAAACAAAATCAGAAGCAAATAAAGGTATTTCTTTTTTAGTAAAGGGATTTATTACTTTTATGCCTTTTAACTGGACTCCGGTTTTCTCTTTTGTTTCGGCAAGGCGCTGCAGTTCTGTTTTCTTTTTTGCCTCATTAATATATTTTTCCACTTCTGGCCAGTTGGCAATCTGCGGTTTTAATTGTTGGACTAATTTATGTTCAGGCGCGATTAAAGCAAAAGTGCAACCAAAAATTGTATCTAGTCTAGTTGTAAATACCTTAATTCGTAATTCGTAATTCGTAATTCGTAATTCTATCTCCGCGCCTGCCGACTTACCAATCCAATTCCTCTGCCCGGCCTTGGTTGATTCTGGCCAATCAATTTTATCTAACCCCTCAAGCAAACCGCTGGTCTTACCATTATTTTCTATAAAGTCAGTTATCTTAAAATACCACTGCTCCAAATCTTTTTGCCTAACAGTACTGCCACAACGCTCGCAAACTCCGCTTTCGGCTTGTTCGTTAGCTAAAACTGTCTGGCAAGAATCGCACCAGTTCACTTTTCCCTTGGCTTTATAAGCCAAACCATTTTTATATAACAGCAGAAAAAACCATTGCGTCCATTGGTAATAATCAGGGTCAGCCGAGGCGATTTCGCGCGACCAATCATAAGAAAAACCCATCATTTTCATCTGTTCTTTAAAAGTCTTAATAGCTTTTTTTGTTGTTATGGCTGGATGAATTTTAGTTTTAATAGCGTAATTTTCCGCTGGCAAACCAAAAGCGTCCCAGCCCTGGGGATGCAAAACATTTTTGCCGCGCATACTAAAATAGCGCGAAATTATATCAGTGGCGGTATAGCTTTCCACATGGCCGGCATGAAGCCCCTCGCCCGAAGGATAGGGAAACATATCCAAAACATACATCTTTTTGGACTGGCTTTTGTCATCAGCTTGATAAAGTTTTGGGTGCTTTTCCCAATACTTTTGCCATTTGGCTTCTATTTTTTTATGGTCATACATATTATACTAATATACTAATATTAAGATACTAATATACTAATTTATACGAATGATACGAATATTACGAATAATTATTTAATTATTCGTATCCATTAGTATTATTCGTATGTATTTGTATATTAGTATCACACTTTATACACTAACCAATTTTTTTTATCTTTCAATCTAACCAACACATATTCCCCTTGCAACTTTTTGCCAGCTAAATTAAATTTCATGCTACCGCGCTCCCAGCTGCCGTCCAGCATTTGCCATTTGCCCTTGTCCCAAATTTTAACCTCCCCGGCGCCGTACTCGCCTTTGGGAATAATACCAGAAAAATTAATATAATCAACTGGATGGTCTTCAACCGCTACTGCCAGTCTTTTAATGCCGCTCTCCGTTGGCATACCTTTGGGCACGGCCCAAGATTTTAACACGCCACCTAATTCCAACCTGAAATCATAATGAAGGCGGGAAGCCTGATGCTCTTGCACCACAAAACGCGACAAATTTTTTCTTATTAATTTGCCTCTTGGTTCAATGGTTTTTCTAAAATTTCTTTTAGCTTGATAGCTCTTAAGATTCATTTTGTAAATTAAAAATGTTGAACAATTATTTTTCAACGTCTAGTTCAGCGTGATTCAGCGATAAAACCGTTTAACGCTGAATTAACGCTGAAAATTACGCCGAATAACTTTGAATTATTTGATAGTCTTAAATTAGATAAATTAAATTTCACCATTTTCATCACAAAAAACTGCAACTGCTATTACGGTGGTCCACAAACCGTCTTTATGGCCTTCGGCTGACTGGCAAATATTCACCGTCTTAAATATATGCCCGCTGGCTTTATAAATTTGTTCTCTTTCGTCCCAGCTGCGGTCAGAGTCAAATTCTATGCCTAAAGTAGTTGCTAGCATGGTGGCGGCAAGATCCTCTGCGTAATCACCGGCTTTCTTGGCCACCTCGCCATAGGCATGATGTTCAGACAAATAGCCGTAATGGCTTTCGTCCTTTGGCTGCGCCAGACCAATAGCCGCAACAATAAGTCGATTCGGCTCGCAAGTTTCGCTTCTGGCCATTACGCAAAAAACTATTTGGCCTGGCCGCAACAATTGTTCGCCTTTGTCTCGCGATATTATTTTACAATTGGGCGGAAAAATACTGGAAACTGTAACTAAATTGCATTTCTCAATGCCGGCATTTCTCAAGGCTAATTCAAAAGACGCCAGTTTGTCCTTATGAATACCTACACCTTTAGTTAAAAATAGTTTTTGTGGTACAAACATAATTTTTTCGGCTAAATATTTTATTAAATTAATAATTAATAATAATTACTTTTCAAGAATTATTTTTAATACTTTTTTAACTCCCGCGCCACTAACTTTCATTTTTTTCTTTTTCTTTTTATCCCGACGCTGGTATTTCTTGGCCAAGCTTTCTTTTAAATTGTCGCCTTTTTTTATATTAGAATTAGAATTAAAATTAGAATTAGACATTTTGATTGAAAACAACGATTAGAAATGTTATAATATAACCAGAGCTCATCTCAAAAATAGCTATAAGCCATTTTTGCGGATTTTTCGAGCGAAAAATCTGAAAATGGAGGAAAAATAGCGGGCTCTTTTGACGATATTTTCAGATTTTGCAGCCGAAAAATACCGAAAATGGGCCATAGATTATTTTTAAGATAAGCTCCACTATCTTATATAATAAACAATATTCAACTCTAAAGCAATACTATGGCCGGAAATAAACGCTGGTATAAAACTTGGTGGGGCATTGCTTTGATTATAATCCTTACTGTTTTTCTGGTCCTGGCTGTTGCTATCGGTTTTTATTTTATTGATAGAGTTAAACAGTCGAGCCAAGATATTAAAGCAAAAAATGTTAATTTAGCAGGAAAAAAATATCAAATTCTGGATAATAATAATTACTGGCTAGGCGCGGCTAAACCAAAAATAATCATTTATGAATTTGCTGACTTTGCCTGCTCTTACTGTAAAAATTCTTACCCTAATATTAGGGAAATTAGTTTAAAATATCAAGATGATGTTAAAATTATTTTTAAAGACTACCCTCTGCACGATGAATCCGCCTCGCTGGCTTTGGCGGCCCGTTGCGCCGGCGAACAAGGCCTGTTTTGGCTAATGCATGATAAATTATTTCAAAATCAAGGCATTACCACGACCGACCAGTTAGCAGAATTGGCTAAACAAATAGGAGCTGATGTTAATAGGTTTAATAATTGCTACTCCCAGCAAAAATATTTATCTCAAATACAGAAAGATTTTACCGAAGGCAATAAATTAGAACTAACTGGCACTCCCATCTGGTTTATTAACGGCTATAAAGTAGAAGGAGATATTCCCTATAATACGTTTATACAGATAATCGAACAATTGCTCAAAAATTAGGATTATTGGGATTATTAAGATTTTTAGGATAAAAGGCAAATTTTAATCTCAAATATCTCAAAAATTAGGATTATTGGGATTATTAAGATTTTTAGGATTTTTGAGATAAAAGGCAAATTTTAATCTCAAATATCTCAAAAATCCCAATAATCCCAAATATCTCGCTTTTAAATATCCTAACTTTATGGTTCAAATACGCATTCATGGTCGCGGCGGCCAAGGCGTAGTAACAGCGGCTGAACTTATTGCTATTGCCGCCTTTAAGACCGGCAAAGAAGCACAAGCTTTCCCTTCTTTCGGCGTGGAGCGGACCGGCACACCGGTTGAATCTTATGCCAGAATTGATGACAAGCCAATTATAACCAGAGAGCAAATTTATACGCCTGATGTTTTAATTATCCAGGACTCAACCCTGCTTGATACCATAAATTTATTTAACGGCTGCGGTAAAAATACCAAAATAATTATTAACACCGCTAAATCAATAGATGAATTAAAGTTAAAATTTCCGGCAAAAAATATTTTTACGATTGATGCAACCAAAATAGCGCTGGAGATAATCGGCAAAAATATTATTAACACCATAATCTTAGGCGCCTTTGCTAAGGCCACCGATTTAATCAGTCTGGCAGCGCTCAAAGAAGCTGTTAGAGAAAAATTTCAAGAAAAAGGAGAGGAAATTATTGCCAAAAATATCAAAGCAGTAGAACAGACTTATTTAAAATAAATAGGATTATTGGGATTATTGGGATTTTTAAGATATTTGAGATAGACCAAAAAGATTATGCAATATCAAAATACTTTCAGACAATTAGTAGTCTGGCAAAAAGCTAAAGAGTTAACACTGTTTGTTTATAAAATAACTAACAATTTTCCTGGTGAAGAAAAATTCGCTTTAAGCTCACAAATGAGACGGGCGTCAAGTTCAGTTTTAGCCAATATCGCTGAAGGAAATGCCAAAATAACTAAAAGGGATCGCTGTCATTTTTTAATATTGCACAAGGTTCTTTAGTTGAGCTAGATTGTCATAGTGAAATCGCTTTTGCTTTAAAATATATTAATAACAACGACTATTCAACTTTACTAGAATTAATTAACAAGACAAGCTTTCTGCTTAACAAATTTATTAATTCGCAACATTAATCTATGCTTCATTCATCCCAAAAATCCCAAAAGTCTCAAATATCCCAAAAATCCCAAATTCTAGAGGGTTCTCGCGCTATCGCCTTAACTGTAAAAAACATCCGCCCGGCTGTTGTCTCGGCCTACCCCATTACCCCGCAGACTCACATTGTGGAAGATTTGGCTAAATTTAAAGCTGATGGTTTGGCTGATTATGAATATGTCCTGGCGGAAAGCGAATTTGCCGCTGCTTCTATTGTGGCCGGCGCCAGCGCTACCGGTGTTAGGGTTTATACTGCCACCAGCTCGCAGGGTTTATTATTAATGGCGGAAGTGATTTATAATATCGCCGGTATGCGCTTGCCGGTTGTGCTAACTTGCGCTAATCGGGCGGTTAGCGCGCCGATTAACATTTGGTGTTTTGCCCAAAATGCCAACGTGCTTATGGCCAATCTGACATATAAACCTATACCTAAAATTAAAATCGGAGATCGCGTCCTGGGAAAAGATAAAAAAGGAAATTTGTGTTTTACAAAAGTCACTAAAACATTTTCTCGGCAAACTAAAAATTTAGTAAAACTAACAACAGATAAATTTGATTTAACTTGTACGCCTGAACATTTATTTTATTTAAGAAGCGGGCATGACCATTGGGCTAAGGCAAAAAATTTAAGAAATAAAGAGTTGCATTATTTCGGCTACGGACATGAAATTAATGATGAATTCAAACGCGGCTGGCTGTCCGGAGTCGCTGATGGCGACGGCAGTTTTTATTCGCAAGGCAACAGATTCGGCTTCCTGTTAAAGGCAAAAGATTTTGAAATGGTAAATACTTTTATCAACTGGGCAAATTATTTCGGTTTCCCTTTAAGGAGAGCTGATTATTTAAAGAAGGAAGGTTATTTTATCGGCAGGCTTACTCTAACGGAATATGTAAAAAAATTACAAGCTTTTCTGACACACGGCAACCGGACAGACTTTGCCCGAGGCTATTTGGCCGGTATGTATGACAGCGAAGGCACCGGCCCGCATAAAGTGAAACAAGCGGTTATTTATAATAACGATAAAAAAATTATTGATCTTTTATCCGTTTATTTAAAATTATTGGGCGTTCATTTTAAAATTTACAAAGATACTAGAAGAGGCGGATATTACAAAAACGATAACTATCATGTAAAAATTAATAATGTTCCGGAATTTTTTATTAAATGCCGGCCGATAATTTCACGAAAGAGAGAAAATTTATTGCGCATGACTTTAAAGTCGGTTAAATCCCGCCTTAAAATTCTTGATGTAATTAATATAAACAAAAAAACTAAAGTTTATAATTTGGAAACAGAAGTCAATAATTATATAGTAAATGGCTTGCTGGTTCATAATTGCGACCAAGAAGATGTTATGGCAATTCGCGATGCTGGCTGGATAATACTCTTTGCCGAAAACCACCAAGAAGCGGTTAATCAGCATATTATGGCTTATAAAATTGCTGAACAGTTAAAACTGCCTGTTATGGTCAATGTTGACGGCTTTATCTTAACGCATTCTTATGAGCCGGTATTTATTCCGGAAACTGGCCAAATTAAAAAATATTTGCCAGACTACCAACCGACTCCAGGCGAATATCTTGACCCGGCCCATCCGACGACTCTAGGCAGTTTAGCCACGCCAACACATTATTTTGAAATCCGCCAACAGCTTCATGACGATTTATTAAGCAGTTTAAAAATAATAAACAAGGAATATCTAAATTATAATAAAATAATCAATATAACTTCAAAATTCGAAATTCAAAATTCAAAATTAAACCTATTAAGTCCGCAAATAGATAATGGTTTGGTAGAATATTCTGGCCCAAAAAATCCCGAAACCATCCTCGTGGCCATGGGCTCGGTCATCGGCACAATTAAAGACACGCTCTCCCCCTTGAGCAGCTCCCCCTTGAGCAGCTCCCCCTTGATAAAGGGGGTCGGGGGGATTAAGGGGGGTGTTGGCGTTCTTAAAATCAAATGCTTCCGGCCGTTTCCCGCGGACGAAATTTTAAAAATTTTAAAACCGGCAAAATATATTGCCGTGATAGATAAATCAATTTCTTTGGGGCATATTGGCTGTCTGGCTTCTGACTTAAAAGCAGTTGCGCAAAACAAAATAAAAGCTAAAATCCAAAGCTTTATTGTCGGCCTAGGCGGACGGGATGTCACCGGAGAAATGATAAAAAAAATTATAAAATTAGCAAACAAAAAATCCGATAAAGCGCAGTTTATAGGAAAAGCGTAATTTCACTGTCATCGCGAGCAAACATTTTATTTCGTCATTCCCGCGAAAGCGGGAATCCAGAATTTAATGGCAGGAACATCAATTATTTAATAGACACAAAATATTTTAAAATACGGGAGACTCTTGACATTGTATTACAATTGTAATACAATAACAGTATAATAAATTAACAAATAAATTTATGAGACAAATTATAAGCATCTCTCTGCCGGAAGATATAATAAAAAAACTGAAAAATCGCATAAAACACAGCGGCTTTGCTTCAATCAGCGAATATTTTAAATATCTTTTTGAGGCGGACAATAACAATACCATATCTGACAAAGAATTAATGGCGGCTATCATAGAATCTAGGAAAGAATATAAAAAAGGCAAAACCATAAAAGCCGATTCTTTGGCTGACCTTTTATGATTGTTAAAAAAATTGAATATTCAACAAATTTTGCTAAAGGCCTGAAAAAACTGCCAAAAGACCTGATCGGCATTGCCGTGAAAAAAGAAAAAATTTTCAAAGCCAATCCCCTGCACCCCTCCCTGCGCCTGCATGAACTGCATGGCGAATTTAAAGGCATTTGGTCAATTTCCATTAACGCCAATTACCGAATTATTTTTGAACGGCAAAAAAACGGCGACATCCTCTTTATCTCAATCGGCAACCATGATATTTATCGGCATTTGTAAAAAATCTCATTAATTTGTCATTCCGGCCTCTTCCCCGTCATCCCCTGTCTCTTCCCCGTCATCCCTGCGCAGGCAGGGATCCAGAAATTCTATGAACATTTTTCTGGATTCCCGTTTTCACGGGAATGACGATAAATATTTATGCTAAAACATTTTCCTAAAATTCTAATAATATTTTTCCTGATGGTTTTTATTTTCCAGCTGGTCTGCCTGCTTTTTTTAGCCCTGGCGCCAGCTGCCAGCCAAGCCGCTGACCCAGCCACATTTAAACCGCAAGTCGGCATAGGTACGGATTTTCAAGCTGGAACATCTTACACACCAGACCGTTCAACCGCGATGATAGGTAAATATATTAGAGCCATTTACAAATATGCCATCGGCATAGTCGGCATTTTAGCCGCCGTTGTCTTAATGATCGGCGGCGTTATCTGGATAACTGCCGGCGGCAATGCGGAAAGAATCGGCGAGGCCAAAGCCTGGATTGCTTCCAGCTTAACCGGCCTGCTACTCGCCCTGCTTTCTTATACGATTTTAGCAACCGTAAATCCGGCGCTGGTGAATTTTCAGGTAAGTGGAATAAAAACGGTGGAGAAAATACCAGATAAAACTGCTATTGACGAACACTTATTAAAGAATCCTAAAGCTAAAGGCTGTATTAACAGCGGTGGTAAACCGATAGGATTAACAATAGGCAACGACTATAATAGTGGATCTTTCCCGTGTAAAACACAATGCCAGTCGGCAGACATTACAGGATATACATATTTTTATAACAAAGCATGGTTTTTTTGTTGTAAATGTAATAAACATATTCCTGATACTAATTGCAAAAATGATGGCGATGAGTGTCAGTCTTCCGGCAAATTAGGACACTGCGAATCAGGAATATGCCATCTAATTAAACCAATTAAATAATTTATTTATGAATCCAAAAAAACTTAAAATTATATTATACCTACCATTAGCCCTGTTTTTTCTAGCTAATCTTTTTTATTATCCTCTGCCGGCTCAAGCGGAAGAAAGTTATAAATTTTAGGCTTAATTTCACCCTATTAGAAAAGAGTTTTCTAACGGGGTTCACCAACACTTGACAAATAGTTTTACCAAATGTAAAATAACTGATATAATATAGTAAATAATAAAATTTATGTTTTTGCCGAGAAAAATTTATCCTGAATTAAAAAAACATCTTAAAATAAAACAGATAACGGTTATAACCGGAATGCGCCGCGCCGGCAAGACTACGCTTTTAAAGCAACTGCTTAAAGACATTCCCTCTAAAAATAAATTCTATATTGATCTTGAGCGGCTGGATAACCGCGAACTTTTCAGCCAAAAAAATTACGATAATATCTTAAAGGAACTGG
>Ga0210051_1005348_pt1 | contig 12314 bp, 12 predicted proteins | sample CryGey092014_all_FD_185464 | JGI IMG/M metagenome (GOLD analysis project Ga0210051, IMG submission 185464) | Groundwater microbial communities from aquifer - Crystal Geyser CG23_combo_of_CG06-09_8/20/14_all (SPAdes) (version 2) | ecosystem: Environmental > Aquatic > Deep subsurface > Groundwater...
TATCTCTTCTAAGATACAAGACTATCAAACATTAGCCCAGCTTTCGCTGAGTTATATTTGAGAGAGGGGTAGATTACTTAGGTATTACTCACCCGTTTGCCACTCCCAAACAAATAACTTGCGCTATCTGTTTGGTCGTTCGACTTGCATGCCTTAGACACGCCGCCAGCGTTCGTCCTGAGCTAGGATCAAACTCTCTTAAAAAAGTTTGATTTGAAAAAATAAAAGAATAGACATTTTTTTTCCTGTCTTTGATAAAGCTTCTTATTTTAAATTGTTAAAGAACGTCATTTATCAACTAATAACGAATCTCTTCAAATTTACGAATCTAACTCTTTCGGTATTATTGTTTATTTGTATATTCGTACTAATTCGCACATTCGTTGATTATTGATGTTTCCTTCTCCATTCTTTAATTTTTGCGTGATTCCCAGAAAGCAGAACTTTCGGTACCTCTAGTTTTTTTATTTTACCAAATCTATTTTTAATTGTAAAGACCCTCGGTCTCGTATACTGTGGATATTCATTAATAATTTTTCCACCTTCGGTGGATCCGCCGTAGCCTTTGGCAAAGGCGGACAATTCTGATTCTTCTTCTAGCGATTCTGGTTTAATCGCTCCCTTTATCAATCTCGTCACTGCATCAGTAATAATCATCGCAGGAATTTCTCCTCCGGTTAAGATGTATGGTCCGAGAGAAATTTCTTCATCAACAAATTTCTCAACTCTGGCATCAGTTCCTTCATAATGACCGCAGATTAAAATAATCTCATCTAATTTTGAAAATCTGGAAGCTATTTTTTGATTAAAAATTTTTCCCGCTGGGGTCAAAAGAACAACTTTTTTCTTCTTTGACCGACTTTTTATTTTTTTAATCGCTTGATAAATGATATCTGCTTTTAAAATCATTCCTGGACCGCCGCCGTATGGTTTATCATCAACTGTTTTATGTCTATCTTTCGCCCAATCTCTTAAATTGTAAACTTCTATTTTAACTAATTTCTTTTCTTGGGCTCGTTTGATAATTGAGGTTCTAAAATAAGAGGTAAAAGCTTCAGGAAAAATTGTCAGAATCTTTATTTTCAACATAAAAAAACCGCTGCTCAAAAGAGCAGCGGTTTCTCTTTTGAGACTGATTAAAGCTTTAATCCTTCTTCAACGTTTGTCGCGCTTCCTCGGGTGCTTCCTTCCGGTTCTTCAACTTTTAAATTCACCCTGGCTTTGTTTTTCAGGCCAATAATTCTAATAATGGTTCTAATTGCTCTGACAGTTGAACCCTGTTTACCAATTACCTGGCCCATATCTTCAGGATGAACTTTTAAAGAAAGAAGAACTCCCATTTCATCAACCATCCTTTCAACTTTCACGTCTTCAGGATGATTTACCAGCGCTTTGACAATCGCTTCTAAGACTTCTTGATCTTTCAATTTAGCCATAATTTGAAATTAAGAATTTCTTTTATCTCTGAAATTCGACCTTTTTACAATTTCAGAATCTTAGCAATCTTTCATTATTATATTAAATTAAAAATTTTTGTCAAGTCAAAATTTGTAATCAAAACGCATTGCTTCTTTAACTAATTTTAAAGTTTTTTCCGCTTCTTTTTTGGTTTTTTCGTTTCCAGCTTCAAGGATTTCCTTTATAAAACTTTTTTTCTTTTCATAAAATTTTCTTTTTTCTCTAATCGGTTCCAAAAAATGATTAATCTTTAAGGCTATTTTCCTTTTACATTCAACACAACCAATTTTACCCATTCGGCAAGCTTTTTCTATTTCCCTGGATTCTTCTTTATTAAAAGTTTGATGATATTGAAAAACGGGACAAATCGCCGGATGGCCAAGGTCAGTTGGATGAATTCTTGCTGGATCAGTAATGGCCGTGCTAACTTTCTGGCAAACAACCTCAGAAGAATCAGAAAGATAAATAGCGTTTCCAAGACTCTTACCCATCTTCTGATTATCAAGACCGGGCAATCTGGCCGCTCTTCCCGCCAATCCTTCAGGAATCGGAAAAACTTCTTTAAATAATCTGTTAAACCTTCTGGCTATCTCCCGAGTTAGCTCAATGTGGGCCAGCTGGTCTTCGCCAACCGGAATTAAATGGGCGCGAACACTCAGAATGTCTGCTGCTTGCGAAACAGGATAGCCAACGAAACCATAAGTGATTTCGGAAATTTTTCCTTTTTCTTTTGCTGTTTTAAACTCTGTTTTGACTGTTGGATTTCTCTGCACTTCGGCTAAACTCGTCATCATCGAAAAATACATTGTCAATTCAGCAATCTGGGGAATTAAAGATTGAACAAAAATCGTGCTTCTCTCCGGATCAATGCCGACTGAAAGATAATCCAGAACTATTTCTTTAATATTTTTTTCTATTTTTTTTGTCTCCTTTAAATGATCTGTCAAAAATTGATAATCAGCAATGATAAAAAAACATTCGTATTCGTCTTGAAATTTGACCCGGTTTTCCAAAGAGCCTGCATAATGACCGAGATGTAACGGCCCGGTCGGTCGATCACCGGTCAGAATTCTTTTTTTCATTATTAAGAAATTAAACCTTCTTTTTTAAGAAAGCGCTCAACTGTCTCGGTTGGCTGCGCTCCTTTTGAAAGCCAATATTTTATTCTTTCCCCATTTAAAGAAATCTTTTTCTTTAAAGGATCATAATATCCCAAGTCCTCTAAAAAATCGCCAAATGGGTCTTTAGCTTTCTCTAAAACAATAATCCTAAAAAATGGCTGATTTTTTTTTCCTTTTCTTGACAATTTAATCGCTAACATAATAAATTTAATTTTTAATTTTCAATGGCCAATTTTCAATTGATAATTGGAAAATTGATTATTGATTGATAATGCCCCTACGGGGAGTCGCCAAAGGCGACAGGATAATTGATAATTTTTTATTTACACGGTTGTGATTTCTCTTTCTTTCCTTTGACCGATTGATAAAATTTCTGCTTCTTTTTCCGAGATAAGTTTATTTAATTCTTCTAAAAGACGATATTTGTCATCCTCAGTAATTTTTTTCTCTCTCTCTACTTCAACAATCTCAGTTTTTATTTTATCACGTACAGTTCTTAAAGCTTGACGACTATTTTCTAATTTGGTTCTCAAAACTTTTAATAAATTTTTTCTTGTTTCCTCGGTTAAAACAGGAAAAGCAGCGTAAACTTTATTCTCCCTGACTGAAGAAGAAATACCCAATTGACCTGAAGCAACCGCTTTCTCAATTTCTTTCAAAAGATTTTTGTCCCAGGGTTCAATCACCACGGTTCGCGGCTCTGAAATAGAAAAACCGGCTAATTGCTCAAGCGGAGTTTTTACTCCGTAAGATTCAACTTTCAGATGCTTTAAATAATCAGCCGTCACTCTGTTTGTTCGCAAAGATTTGAGGTCGCTCGTTAAAAAATTAATAACTTTTGAAAATTCCTCAGTTGCTCTTTTAATTAATTCGTCAGAATCCATAAGTTTTTGGCTTTTTTTGATAGATCAAGTAAAGAATGTTTGGATTAACCGGATCAATTTTAAGATCAACCACTTTCTCTTTGCTCGGCAAGGACCTGGTAATCCAATTATTACCACCATCAATGGTTTTGTATAAAGTGGTAAGAGCAGTGTAATAAATGACATTTGGATTATAAGGGTCAAGGACTAAGCTTTCAATTGGCGCTTTGCCAGGCGCGCTCAAGAGTTTATAAGCAGACCAGGTTCTTCCGCCATCAGAACTTAAAAGCAATCCATAAGAACTGCCCAGGATTAAACTATTGCTATATTGAGGAACAAACAAGGCCTTGGAAATTTGAGTGGCCCCGGAATAATCTTTTAAAAATTCTCCAAGAGAGAGCCAGGTCTTTCCTTTGTCTTCTGATTTAAAAAAACCATTGCTGATAACCACATACAAAATACTTGGATTTTGCGGATTGACTAAAATTTGTTTAACTTCTGCTTTAAATTCATTGACTAAATTCCAACCATAGCCGCGATTTTCACTTTTAATTAATCGGCCGTCAGAAAGACCAGCGTAAATAATCTGATTAAAAAATGGGTCAATGGCTAAGGCAGTAACTTCAACTTTTTCTTTTGTTTCTAAATAAAGATTCTCCCAGGTCCGACAGCAATTACCGCTGCGAAAAATTTTCTGGTCAACCGCGACATAAACTTCAGCGGAATTTTTTGGATGAGGCAGGATTGCTTTAATTTTTCCTTGAGGCAATCTCTCAATTTTCTGCCAGGAATCACCAGCATTAATGCTCAAAAAAAGTCCGTGCTCTTTGGTCCCTAAATAAAGAGTGCCGCTATCTAAAGGATCAAATTCAAGAACAGTCGCGTTGACTGAGCCAATGTTTTCCCCGGCCTTTAAGCTAAGCAAGCTTGTTTTTTGGAACCACCTATCAGCTCTCTCAACTGATTTGAAGATTCCCCTTCTTGCTTCGCCTTCTACTTTAACGCAAGCCGCGCCAGTAAAAAACAAAAAAACAAAAACCATTAAAAGAAGAAAAATTGTTTTAGAAGTTTTCATAAAGATAAAGAAAGAATTAAATTTTCTAAAGCTAAATTTTGATTAACATTATATTCAAGATAAAAAATAGTTCTTGAAATCTTTTTGCTCATCTCCTTTAGTTCGGAAAGTGTATATTTCCTCTCAATTTTTTTAATTACTGCCTCATCAAGCAGACCAGTCGGTTTTAATCCTAATTTATTCAAAATAAGATCGCGAACCACTAAAAGCCAAAGGTTAAGCGGTCCTTTTGTTTCTAACCCGACCCCTATTTCTTTTTTTTCCAAAAATTTGGCAAATTCCCGCATTTGATTTTTTGTTTTTTCTAAAAATTCTTTGTCTTTTAAAAATCTAATCGCTAACCCGGGCCTGCCCAAAGAAAGAGAATAAAATTTTTCCGCTTCCTCGTCTTTAAGCTCAAATTCTTTTTTAAAGAATTCCTTAACTTCTTTTTTTGAAGGTAAAGAAAATCTTAAAATCTGACAGCGGGAACGAATTGTTGGCAAAAGCATCTCAAGTCGCCGGACAATTAAAATGATAATTGCGGTTTTTGGCGCTTCTTCAAGAAGTTTTAAAAAGGAATTAGCCGCCTCTTCAGTTAATCTCTCTGCTTGTTCAATAATAGCAATTTTATACTTTTTTGAAAAGGGTGTCAAGAAGAGATTCCTTTTTAAATCCCTGATTTGGTCAATACCGATTTTTTGTTTTAACAATTTAATTTCAATTATATCCGGATAAAATTTTTCTTCAACGTCTGATTTAAATAGACAGGAGAAACACGGCTTCTCCTGATAAACCAAACTAACGGCTAATGTTTTTGCCACGAGAGTCTTTCCTAAAGATTCAGGCCCCCCAAAAATAAAGCTGTGCGAGAGAGTATTTTTTTTAATACTCTCTTCTAAAAATCTAATAATTTTTTTCTGCCCAATAATTAACATAAAGTACTAATAACAAATAACTAACAACTTGCGATGATTTTGATTCCATCAAGTTAAGATTTAGCAGAGATTTACCAGGTCGCACCTGCTTGTCAGTTATAAGTTATAAGTTGTAAGTTGTAAAGTTAATTCTAGAGATTTTCTATCTCCTGCATTGTTTCCGCCGCGCATTTTTGCCAGGAAAAATTCTTAACCCTTTCTAGACCTTTTTTCTCCAGTTCTTCTTTCAAAGTTTTATTCTTTAAAACTTCTTCCATCCTGAGAGCGATCTCTTTGACATTCTCTGGCTCAAAATATAAGGCCGCTCTATCGCCAATCTCTTTTAAAGAAGGTAAAGACGAGGAAACAACCGGACATTTGCAAGCCATTGCTTCTAAAAAAGGCAAACCAAACCCTTCATAAAAAGAAGGAAAAACAAAAAATTCTGCTTCTTGATAAAAACTCTTTACTTCTTCCTCTTTTAAATAGGCGATTTCTTTAACCATTCGGGTTTTTGCTATTAAACAAGCAATCTCCTGATAACCATATCCCGGGCTCCCGGCTAAAACCAAGGTCAAATCTTCAAATCCTTTTTCTTTTAAAATCTGCCAGGCTTTAAGTAAATTAACTAAATTTTTCTTTTTTTCCTTTCTCCCCAAATAAAAGACAAACGGCTTTTTTATCTCATATTTTCTAAGGATTTCTTTGTTTTTTTCTTCATTTTTTAAAGGATTAAAAACATTCTGGTCAAATCCTAAAGGAATAACTTTAATTTTTTGTTCCCCAATTCTATACAAACGAAGAATCTCTCTTTTGGTAAATGAAGAAGGAACAAAAATTTTGACGCATTCTTTTAAAGCTCGGCGATAGAGAAAGCGGGTATAATTTCTCTTAAAAAAAGAATAACACTCGGGAAAAACTTCAAACCCCAAATCGTGAACAGTAAAAACTGATTTTTTAGGATGAATTAAAGGTAGGGCTCTCACTGGGACAAACAAAATATCTGGCGGACTAAAAATCATTTGCCAAGAAAGACGCACCTGCGACCAAAGATAGACAAAAGGCCAGACAAGAACTTTGTTTTGCCAATTTTTTGGTTCACCCTCTGAAATAGCGGCCTGATCGCTCCGCCTGCGGCGGATTTCACAGGGCAAATCTAATTTTAACGAAGAAGAAGAATAAAGAACAAACTGATTCTCTGAAGGAATTTTAATCATTTCTTTTAACAAATGATGAGCATACCATTCAACCCCTGTTTTTTTAGGCCAACTTTCAGTTATGGCGTCAATGCCAATAAACATACTAAAAAATTATCAATTATCCTGTCGCCTTTGGCGACTCCCCGTAGGGGCATTATCAATCAATCACCAATTTCCCGATTTTCAAATTATTTAATTAAAAATTGAAAATTGAACATTTCTTTTTCCCATTGAAAATTGATCATTGAAAATTAAAAATTTATATTAATGGTATCCCTTCCATCTCTTTCGGCTTCGGCAAACCCATAATTTTAAGAATCGTTGGCGAAACATCAGCTAAAATGCCAGTTGGCGTGAGATTAGCCAGACTCTCTAAATTAGAAACCATTGATTGTCCTTCTTTTTCTTTAGAAACAACGATTAAAGGAACCGGATTAGTGCTATGTTCTTTATCAATCTCTCCGGTCTGCAAATTAATTAATTCTTCAGCATTGCCATGGTCAGCCAGAATAAGCGTTGTCCAATTTTTAGCTAAAGCTAAAGGAATTAATTCTGATAGAAGCCCATCAAGAAATTCTAAACACTTTATTGTTGCTTTTAAATCGCCGGTATGAGCGACCATGTCCGGATTGGCAAAATTAACAATCATAAAACTATATTTTTCTTCGTTTAAAGCATTAGCTATCCCCTCGGACACTCCTTTGGCTGACATTTCCGGTTTCTCGGCAAAAGAAGCAATGGCAAGCGAAGGAATCAAAACTCTTGTCTCGCCGGGGAAAGGTTCTTCCCTGCCGCCGTTAAAAAAATAAGTAACATGAGGATATTTCTGGGTTTCGGCAATATGAAGCTGTTCAAATCCAGCTTCGGAGATTACTCTGGCTAATGGATATTCAACTGTTTCTTCCGGAAAAACAACTTTTGTTTTTAGATCTTTTTCATAGAGGGTCATCGTCACAAAATATAAATTTTTAAGTTTTTCTCTCCCCCAACCCCTAAAATCATCATCTAAAAAAGCATGAGTTATCTGTCTTGCTCGGTCAGGTCGAAAATTAAAAAAAATAATCAAATCATTCTCAGAAATCAAAGAAACCGGTTTTCCATCTCGGCTAATCACTACTGGTTCAAATTCTTCATCATAAACCCTTTTCTCATAAGATGATTTAATGGCTGAAAGAGGGTCGCTAAATTTTTGCCCCTCGCCTTTAGTCATGGCTTGATAAGCCTTCTTAACCCTTTCCCATTGATTATCCCGGTCCATCGCATAAAATCTGCCGCTTAAGCTGGCAATTTCGCCAATTCCCAATTTTTTTGTTTTTTCTAAAACTTTTTCTATAAAACCAAAGCCAGCATTATAAACAGTATCCCGGCCATCTAAAAAAAGATGAAGATAAACCTCTTCTTGTTTTTCCTGGGCTAAAAATTCAAGCAAAGCAAACAAATGGTCAAGACTTGAATGAACATTGCCGTCGGAAACAAGACCTAAAAGATGAAGTTTGCTTTTCCTTTTTTTTGCTTCAGCTATTGTCTCTAAAAGAACAGGGTTTTTAAAAAAATCTCCCCCGGCAATTGAGCGATTAATCCTTGGCAAATTCTGCCAGACAATTTTTCCTGCGCCTAAATTAAGATGTCCGACTTCTGAATTTCCCGGTTCATTATAAGTTAGACCAACTGCTTCGCCTGACGTGCGCAAAGAGAAACTTGGATATAAACCAATTAACTTGTTTAAAAACGGCATTGAAGCCAAAAAAAAAGCATTACCCCTTGAAGCCGGAGCCAAACCTAATCCATCAAGAATCATCAGTAAAACCGGTTTTTTAACCTGAGCCATAAAAATTTTTTCCAAGGGTTGTCAGGGGTCTCACCCCTGAATGTCAAAGGTGGACGCCGACCCTCTAATTTTTGTAGTTTCTTGAGTTATAAGTTATAAGTTATAAGTTCCAGGCTCCAGGTTCCAGGCTTCACGATCAAAGTGTTTCTTCCTCTCCCAAAAAAGCAGTTGGCTCCGGCGAAGAATATTTACGGACTAAAACCCTACCCGGATAATTTATTGTTGTGTAGCCGTAGTTGTTGTATAAATCAGAGATTTCAGAAGTTGATAAAGCAACTCCTTTCCAATAAATAACTTCATCCATTAAACCAGTAAAAGTATAATTTGTGTCATAATATATCCCTAATCTTGCGTTTGCAGAAGAATTTTGCACAGAGGAAAGAGAACCTATTCCTCCATCATATGTAACTTCAACTCCATCTGCATACAACTTAATCCCTGTATAACTTCCTGTTCCATCCCAGGTCATTACAATATGATGCCATTGACTGTCATATATCGTTGATGCTCCACTCCCCCTACGGTGTATATAGGTAGTGTTATTTTGATAAATATTAGCATATAATTCAGTTGCTCCTTGACCAGCTGATATAAACACCCATCCTCTTGAACCATTTACATCTTTTGACATAAAGCTCATAAAACTTGTTGCTCCACTTGATTTGACCCACATTGAAATAGAGACAGGAGTTCCAATAGCCCAGACAAAATCAGATGTATTATCAATATCAATATAAGAAGTTGTTCCTCCTGCATAGTTTCTGCAATAATTATTTTTACCGCCAGAGTTTACCGTAACTGCTGCTTGAGCTGTCCCTGTGTGCCCATTCCCAGAACTATCATTAACAGTAGATCCAGAAGTTTCATCTAAATTCCAAGCGCCTTTTACAGGTTGGGCTCCGTCTATTTCTCTGACGAAAGTATTGGCAACTGAGGATTGGGAAGTTGCCGAAGGGTTGCCGTAGTACAGATAAATTTTCTGAGGATTGAAGAAGGTGGCTGGGTCTTTGATTCTCACCCAGATAACAGCTGAAACATCGTCTGTCTTACTCTCAATCCAGTAAGGTAATTGAGCGAAATTGCAGTAATCAACAAAACGGAGGTCAGAAAAATCGCTTTTCATTCCTGTGGTATAATCAATATTAATTTTTACCTGATAGCTTGAAGGCGTGGAACCAGAACTGAGAGAAAAAGTAATTGGTTTTCTTTTGATCCAGGAATCATCCCACCATCTTTTTGCGCAAACTTCAATTTTACCCACGCCGCTTACACTAATTTTTCGAGAATCACCTGTTTCTGAATGGGTGATTTTGAAAATAGAAGCGCCTTCAAGTAGGTTTCCATTTTGATAAACTTTTGCCTCGGGCAAAGAAAAAACAAAGGTTGAAGTGGTGTCGCTTGATATTTTTAAAGGGAAATTAAAGGAATTAATAATTGTATCCTGTCCCTCGTCGTAATTGTAATTAGGCGTGCCGGCTGGATAAATGTCAGCGAAAAAAGTATAGGTGCTGCTGGTAAAATTCACGCCATAGCCATTAGGTTTACTCCCGTCGGTCTTTTTGCCAGCCAAAGCCTGAGCCTGAGCTTGTTTTATTATCGAAGCAACTTTCCTGGCTTCCGCGTCAAGGTCAGTTTGCCATCTCATTAAATCGTAATTAACCAGGAACATCGCGCTCAAAAAAAGAACAATACCAGCGGTGATTAAAAGTTCAATTAAAGTGAAAGAAGACTTCATTTTAAAAAATTATTAAAATAAAAATTGACGATTGTCTGGCCGTAGAAAATAGCAACTAAACTGCCAATGACTAAAAATGGCGCTAAAGGAATTTTGGTCTTTAATTTCGCCTTTTTGAAAATTAAAAGTAAAAGGCAAAAAATGGCGCCAATGACATAGCTTAAGAATAAAGCGACAATTAAAATTTTTAAAGAGAAAAGCGAGCCCAAAAAAAGACCAATCCAAACATCGCCGAGCCCTATCCCCTTCCCCTTAGTCAGAAGATACTGAGCAAGGAAAAAACCAGCGCCAACGGCCATTGAGATTAAAAGAGAATTCAACGGCTGTTTGTTAAGGAAATTATAAAAAAAACTTAAAGCAATGGCTGGCCAGACAACCCAAAACTCAATTTCCTGGTATTTAAGATCATAGGTAAAGATAAAAAGAAGAGCAAAAAAAATAAAAGCGTAAAAACAAGAACTAACAGAATCTGGCAATGAGGTATTTATCCTAATACCTGAAAATAAATTTTGGTAATTAAAAGAGATGACAAAAAAAATCCCCATTAAAAGTTCATTCAAAGGATATTGGATTGAAATTGGTCGCTGGCAATATTGGCACTTGCCTTTTAGAAAAATAAAAGAAAAAAGAGGGATATTTTCAAACCAAGAAAGCTTATGTTGACAAAAAGGACAGACAGAACGATCTAAAAGAGTTTTCTTTTCATGAAGCCGATAAATTAAGGCATTTAAGAAACTGCCGAAACAAAGACCGAAAATAAAGCTAAATAAAATCGGAAACATATTTTTATTATATCAATCATTAAGGATTTTGGCAATAAGCTCTTTAATTTCCACGTCTTCCGGTTTTAAATCAGCGCAGATTTTTGCCCATTTTTTTGCTTGCTCTCCCTCCCCTTTTTCTTGATAAAGAAAGGAAAGAGCAAAAGACCAGACCGGGTCTTGAGGATTAAGATGATAACCGTGTAGATTTCTTTCAATTGCTTTATCAAAACTGCCTTGTAAATAATAAATATCCGCTATTTTTTTATGCAGATTGATTTTTGAAAGAGGCGCTAGTTTAAGCGCTTCTTGATAAGCCTCAACGGCTTTTTCCAGTTCATTTTTTTTGAAATAAATCTGGCCTAAAAACTCATAAATCTCCGCTCTTTCTTTTGCTTTTCTTTCTTTGTGCGGCTCAGAGGCCGGGGGCAAAACAGATAAAGCTTGAAAACAAAGTTTTTCCGCATTCTCAAAATCTTCTTTAAAAATTTCTAATTTAACCCAATCTTTGTAATAAATTGGATAATATGGCGAAATCTCATTTAAATGTTTAAAAGTTTTTTCCGCCTTTTCAAAATCCTGTTTATTTTTGGTTGAATTCGCTTTAAGGCTTAAGAGATTGGCTAAACTCCAGGTATATTGAAAAATTTCTTTTCTTTGATTGATTTCTTCAAGTTTTTCAATCGCTTGGTTTAAAAGAAAAATTTTTTCTTTTTCCGGCAAAAAATTAGCCATTAGGACTAAGTCATCCGCATATTTTTTCTGATAGAAAATTTCATTAGGAGCATAAGCAAAAACTTTTTGATAGTTCAAAAACATTTCTTTAAAATCAGAATTTATTTTACTCTTAACTACTTGTTTGTAAAAATAGTCAGCTCGATAAAGCCGCAGGGCAAAGTTAAAAGTAGAAAAAAATATTAAAAGAGAAAAAATAATTAAAATGATAATTTGTTGATAAAACTTCATAAAAATTAGAGAAGCGATGCTAATATACGAATTCATGCTAATTATACTAATATTCGGATCATTAGTCTCCATTAGTATATTGGCATCGATATTTATCAGGAGGACAAAATTTATCTATTTAAAATTTAAAATTTAACATTTCTAATTTTTAAAGTGGTTGGGTAGTACAATTAAGGCAAAATAAAGCCAAAAATAAAGCAAACCGATCTGGTCATGGAAAGAAAACTGCAAAGAAACAAGATAGGAAAATAAAGCAGTTAAAAGATAAAGAGAGCGTTTTTTAAAACCAACAAAAAAGACATAACCAATCATTAAAAAATACCCGAAAAATCCTAAAAGTCCTGTTTGAACTGCCATATCCAGAAAGTCATTATGAGCGCGGTCAGCATAAAGCTGCGGCTCTTCTAAAACT
>Ga0210051_1005351_pt1 | contig 12310 bp, 9 predicted proteins | sample CryGey092014_all_FD_185464 | JGI IMG/M metagenome (GOLD analysis project Ga0210051, IMG submission 185464) | Groundwater microbial communities from aquifer - Crystal Geyser CG23_combo_of_CG06-09_8/20/14_all (SPAdes) (version 2) | ecosystem: Environmental > Aquatic > Deep subsurface > Groundwater ...
GTGCTCCAGAAAGCGCCCCACGATGCTGATCACCCGGATATTCTCGCTCACGCCGGGCACCCCCGGCCGCAGACAGCAGATGCCGCGCACGATCAGGTCGATCTGGACCCCCGCCTGCGATGCGCGATAGAGCGCGCGGATCAACCGATCGTCCACCAGCGAGTTCATCTTGAAGATCAAGCGGCCGTCGTGACCCGCCCTGACCCGTTCGATCTCCCGCTGGACCATCGCCTCGATGCGTTCCCGCATGGCCACGGGCGCCACCAACAGGCTCCGGTAGTAGGTCTGGGTCGAATAGCCGGTCAGAGTATTGAAGAGCTCGGTGGCATCCGCGCCCAGGTCCGGGTCGCAGGTAAACAGCCCGAGGTCGGTGTAGATCCCGGCGGTGACGGCGTTGTAGTTGCCGGTGGACAAATGCAGATAGCGCCGCAAGCCACCCGGCTCCCGACGCACCACCAGGGTGATCTTGCTGTGGGTTTTCAATCCCATCAGCCCGTACACGACGTGCACCCCCTCGGCTTCCAGCGCGCGCGCCCAGCCGATGTTGCTCTCCTCGTCGAAGCGCGCCTTGAGCTCGACCAGCACCGCCACCTGCTTGCCGTTGCGCTGGGCATCCAGCAACGCCCGCACCACCGGCGCGTTCTGACCTACCCGGTAGAGCGTCTGCTTGATGGCGAGCACATCGGGATCGATCGCGGCGGCCCTGATGAAGTCCAGCACCGGCGTAAACGCGTCGTAGGGGTGATGGAGCAGGATATCGCCGCGGCGAATGGCGGCGAAGATGTCGCTGGTGCTCTCCAGATCGCGCCATTGAGGCGGCGCCGCGGGCACGAAAGGCGGGGCTTTCAGATCAGGCCGGTTGACCGCCGTCAACGTCATCAGGCCGCTCATCGCCAACGGGGGAAGCAGAGGGTAGACGTCCTCCCACTCCACCTCCAGGTTGTCAACGAGCAGCTTGACCAAATGCTCCGGCATGGCGGCATCCACAGTAAGGCGTACTACCGGGCCGAAGCGCCGCTGCCGCAACCCCTGCTCGATCGTCTCCAATAGATCAGGCGCCTCGTCCTCCTGGATCTCCATGTCCGCGTCGCGGATCACGTGGAAGGTATATGCTTCGACAATATCATGGCCGGGAAAGAGCACGCCCAGGTTGTTGGCAATCACGTCCTCCAGCCAGACAAATCGCCGGCCCTCCTCCAACGCGACCAGTCTAGGCAATGAAGTCGGCACCTTGATACGAGCAAAGTGGGCGCCGCCACGCGGATCGGCCACCGTCACCGCCAGGTTCAGGCTGAGGTTGGACATGTGCGGAAAGGGCCGGCCGGGGTCAAACCCCAACGGCGTGAGCACCGGCAGCATCTCAGCCTGGAAGTACGCGCGCAGATGATCCCGTTCCTCCGGGCTGATCTGGTCGTAGCGGTGAATATGAATGTCCGTAGCCGCCAGGGTGGGCACGATGGCATCGTAGAAGCAACGCCGTTGCTCCAGCATCAGCGGCAGCACCCGCGCCCGGATCTCTGCCAACTGCTCAGCGGGGGGCATGCCATCGGCCGGGGTGTTGACAACACCTGCCGCGACCTGGTCCTTGAGCCCTGAGACGCGAATCATGAAGAACTCGTCCAAATTGGAGCTGAAGATCGACAGGAACTTGACGCGTTCCAGCAACGGGTGACGCACATCCTGCGCCTCCTCCAACACGCGCCGGTTGAACTCGATCCAACTCAGCTCCCGGTTGAAATAGAGCGCGGGTTGCTCCAGATCGACATCCGGCGCCGACACCGTCACCACAAATGTGTCAAAAGAGATCGACGTGTCCATCTACATACCCCAACAAAACGATCACACTGCCCTCACCCTGTGCAAGTCTGAGCGCCATTGTAACCGAAACGCCGTGGGCTGGCAAGTGCTCAAAACCGGAAAGTCCCCAGCCGGTTTGACCTCAGACTGACCGCAGAGTATACTTGGCACGGAGACAAGATGTAACCGCGTCCTCCCGGGACAAGGTAATACGGAAAACGCGCATCGGAGGCCTCGCCTCATAGAGGCTGGCTTAGTTCGGGTCAGTAATCTGTGGGGTTACTTGGATGCAAGAGGAGAGGCTGAACCGTAGGCCAGGCAGATCAAAGAGTCTCTCGGACCAAGCGTTCTGTCAGGTGAGGTGCTGCACTGGTCGATAGATGTCTCACGCCGGAACAAGGAGCTTCTCGCCGAGCCAGAGATTGACCAATGTCTCAACGGACACACCATCCCGCCGGGCGCGCTCCGCCAGCCTGTCGGCCACTTCGGGAGCCAGGGTAATCCTTCGAGAACGTGGCAAGCGCACTTCGATCTCTACTTCGCGCGTTTGATCCTCGAAGTCAGTCAGATCGTGTGTGTCCCAGAAAGCCGCGATCTCTTCAATAGAGCGCGCTCTAGAGATGCTCGTCAATTGTCCAGTTTCATTTTCTGCCATATCGTTTGCGCTCCCGCCCAGTCATCTTGCGGGCACTGATAATCAAGGCTTGGCAAGTCGACTTGAGGATGAAGAACACTGCAAGGTAGCGGCCAACATCTGTTCGCCCTTCTGCCGAATAAACGTCTTCACCCTGGATGTTGCCGGATTCGATGAAACGAAAGCGCGGCCGATTCCGAAAGACCTCTTCCACTTCATCTTGAGTGACTTCGTGAACAGCGGCCAGCTTCTCGACTATATCTGGCATCCAAATGAGATCATCAACCCACATCGTCATCGTGTCTCTGAATAAAGGCCCCAGCGCAGCGTATTTGATAATAGCACGATCTTAGAACAAGGTCAAGGAGCGACTTCATGATCCGCACCGTACCCGAGACAACCGGCGAAGGGATTGAACTCTACATTCGCACCTACTACTCGCTGTTGCGCAGCTCCGGTGATGTGCGCATCCGCTCGCTCGAGGAGACCCACGAAGGGATGCGTTCCAGCCTGCACCTGGGCGCCGAGTCGCCGGAGTTCGACGCGTCCGCGTTCCTCTACGCGGCACTGCGCCTGCCCGATTGCCTGGACCGTGCCGAGCGCGTGGTCATGGGCCAGTCGGACGAAGTGTTCCTGCGCGGCGGATTTCGCAATATCGCCCAGTGGCAACGCGTGGATGCCCCCGCCCGACGGCGGCGCATGCTCTTCGACGGGAAGAAAACCGTGGCCGCCTTTGTCTCCAGCGTAACAGATATCGACGACCTGGTCCCCTCGCTGACCGCCTTCCAGATCGAGTGGAACAAGCTCCACCACCGGCTGACCACCACCCAGTTGGGTCACGATCTGGCCGCGGGCCGGGTCGCAGCCTCCGACGTGCCCACGGCGCTGCGCGACACGTTGGGGGTCAACGAGACCGATATGGCGCGGCTCTATCAGGTGTGGGGGGCACAGTGGGACGCCAAGATCCAGGCCGTGGCCACGCACCCGACCGACCTGCGGGTCACATCGCTGGCGAGCGGGTTCAACGATTATCGCAAAGCGGTCCAAATCTGGTGGGACGACCTGGTCCGCGCGGCCGACGCCACCTACCTGGAGTTCCGGCCGATCTACTTCGTGTCCAGCAACCCGCACAGCCTGACCAACGTACTTTCAGGCTATGCGTTGAGCCAGCGTGACGAGCTGGCCGCGTTCGTGATGGCGCAGAATCCCGAAGGATTGGCGGAGGAGTGGCAGCGACTGGTGGAGGGGGACGAGCCAGGCGCACAAGACAATTTCCTCTACTACGTGCTGCGCGCGTACCTGCGAGGAAACGAGGCCCGTCACCGCCAGTGGTATGACGGGGAAACCGCAAACGGCGCCATCTCCCGCTTCGACGAGCCGTCCGAGCTGGACATCAGTTGCCAGATCATCGATCTGCAAAACCTGGATATCGCGCGGATCGACCCGCGCCTTCAGATGCCAGGATTGGCGCGGCTGCGTGAAAGCAACGCGCTGATCGTGAACGTCGATTACCCGTTAGGTTTTGCCGCCTACCATCTGCTCTCGCAGATCGCGTCCAGCGCATCCGATCTGCTGGGCATCTACTTGATGGGCAAGGCCGCCACCCTCAGCGGCCGCGTGGGCGACGTGATGATCCCCAACGTGGTGTACGACGAACAGTCGCGCAACACCTTCCTGTTCAAGAATTGCTTCCTGGCCCAGGACGTGGCCCCCTATCTGTTGCACGGCACCGTGTTCGACAACCAGAAGGCGGTGACCGTGCGCGGCACCTTCCTGCAAAACCGGGAATTCATGCACGTCTTCTACCGGGAGGGCTATACCGACCTGGAGATGGAGGCCGGCCCCTACCTCAGCGCGATCTACGAGGACATCTATCCCAAGCGCTACCCGGTGAACGAAATCGTCAACCTGTTCATCAACGCGCCCTACGACATCGGGCTGCTGCACTACGCGTCCGACACGCCGTACAGCCGGCGGCAAAGCCTGCTCAGCAAGAGCCTGAGCTATTTCGGCGTCGACGCCACTTACGCGTGCAGCGTGGCTATCTTGCGCCGCATCTTCGAGGTGGAGATCGCGCGGCTGGCGCAGACCTGACGGGTTGCGGAAAACCTGGCAGGCCCAGACTTAGGGTTCGATACGGAATAACTTCCTGTGCTGTCATTCCTTCGACAGGCTTGTCCTGAGCTTAGGACTTGTAAAGAAATAACTCCGCACTTTGCTCGGGCCGGTCTCCCGACCGAGCCCGCTTGTGCCCAGGATTTGTTTCTTTACAGTTACTTAGTCGAAGGGCTCAGGGCAGGCTCTTCGCGGGTTGCGCGCCGTGGCGAAACACTCGGAATGGACGTGTCTTCTCAATAATCTGGGGTGGCTGTGGCCGGTCTCCTGACCGAGCCACCGGTGGCTCGGTCAGGAGACCGGCCACAGCGCGACCCCCCCCGAAAAATTGAGATGATACGAATGGACCCGCTGCTTAGAAACTCCTGGCACGAGATGCTTCGCTGGACGTTCGCCGCAACGATCGTTGGTGGTAGACCCGCTCAGCATGACAGTGTACGGGAATTTCCTGCCACAGATATGCCCCCGCGTGGCATCGGGATTCTCAGGGTGACAGGGGAACTTATACTCTTACAGACTCTAACTGTTCGCACCGCGCTCGTCTCCCTCGATCGCCCCGCGCAGGACGGTCACCCGTTCCCGCACCTCGGCGAGCCGCGCGCCATGCAAAGGGTAGACCCAGGTCAGCAGCGCGGCCAGGGTCAGCGCCACCAACGGCACGCCGCCGATCAGGACGCGCAAGCCGAGGATCACCTCCGGCGGTTGGACCGCCAACGTCGCGTCGAAACCGACCAGCGTCAGCATCTCGCCGACCCCCACGGCCTGGAGCACGTTTGGCAGCCGGTTGGCGAAGTTGCTCAGCCCGAAGTACATCCCCTCGTGACGCTGCCCGGTCCGTACGTGGTCGGCGTCGATCACTTCGGCCAGCAGCACCTCGGGCGTGATCAGCAGCCCGGCCAGACTGAACCCCGCCAGGGCCGCGGTGGCCAGCGCGGCAAGCAACGTCTGTGCCACCAGTAGGGGTAGCACCGCCACGCCCACCGCCAGTTGAGCCACCAGGAGCGTGCGCCGCACGCCCCAGCGCGCCAACAGGCCCGCCCAGACCTGCATCGCCAGCAGCGCCACCAGGAGCGTGGCGCCCAGCAGCCACGCGGCGCCCCTGGTCCCCGTTCCCAACACGTAGCTGGCGTAGAACGGCATGGTAGCGTTCACAGTCGTCAACGCCAGCCGGATCAGAAAACCGATACCCAGGACGATCAGGAACGCGCGGTGGCGCAGCGCGCTCCCCACCGACCATCTCAGGCGAGACTCACGGAGCTGCGCATAAGCCCGGTGCTCCCGGCTGCCGCGCAGCGAGAGAAGGAGGGCCGCGGCCAGCACGCCGCCGAGAATCGCGCCCATCACGGGCCAGCCGTAACGCTCAGCGATCAACGGCGCCAGAACAACACCGACGATCATGCCGCCCAGGCTCATAATCTGACGCCAGCCATTGACCCGCGCCCGGCTCGCCAGGGTCGCGAACATTTCGGGGAACAAGGCCGCCAGGTTGATCGCCACCAGCGTGTAGAGCAGGTCGTTGATCGTCACCGCCAGCAGCATGTAGATGAAAAGCGAGGCGGGCCGGCCGGTGGCAAGCGGCGGCGCCCACACGGCCGCAAAACTGACCGCCAGGGGCAGGGTCAAAACCGCGATGTAGGGCACGCGGCGTCCCCAGCGCGTGCGCGTGCGGTCGGAGAGCCAACCGGCTACAGGATCGTTGAACGCATTCCACCAACTGAAGGCAAAGAGCCCCCACCCCACCCAGCGTGGCGGCAATCCCACCAGCGCGATATAGAAATAGCCCATGTAGGTGGAAACGGCAAAACTGGAAAGGCTGGTGCCGAAGTTGCCGATGCTGTACAGCAGGCCGTGGGGGGTGCGTTGCCTCACGTTGGTGTCAGGTCCAGGACCATTTCAAGCTGGCGCACAGTCACCAGGAAACCCAGGGCGGCCAGGATTCGGTTCAACGAGTCGTCGGCTGGCACGTTGATAATCGATACCGGCCGGTCAGCGTAAAGCGCGGCCAGCGCCTGGAGCAACAGGCGGCCGGGCATCAACAGGCCCGCGTCGGGGTTGAGGCCGATATCCACCAGGGTGACCGTGTCTTCGCGGTCGTTGAGCACGCAGTAGGCGGTCGGCTCATCCCGCCAATCGAGGCGATACCCCTTCAGTTGATCCGCCATCTTGCGCAGGGTGCCGGTCTCCCGTTGCCAGCACGGCGCCTGATCGCGCCAGCCATCGGCATAGCCCAACAGCACCTCCGGCGCGACCGGCGTGAGGCGTTCCAGGGGGATCGGCAGCGGTTCGGCAGTGGCCGAGCGGCGCCAGGTCAGCAGTTCACGCTGGATGCAAAACCCCAAATCAATGTAGAGATTCTGGGCCGGCTGGTTCTGGTCGATCACTTCCAGGCTCACGCGATCAACCCCGGCCTCGCGCGCCTTCTCGATCAAGTAGCGCATCATCGCCTGAGCTACGCCGCGGCGCCGCCAGGCGGGCATCACGCCCACCCCACTGATCCACGCTCGTTGGCCGCGCAGGGCCAACATCCCCATGCCGACCGATTCCCAACGTGCGCGGGCTACCACGGAGCGGGAGACGTCCACGTCGTGGCAGCGATCCATCTGTGCGATCTGCTCCGGCGTGACGCGCATGGGCACATAGTAGTCCGCATAGGCCGCGTTCATGATCGCCACCCGCTGGCCAAACGACACACGACTCGCCGATACCAATTGGACTTCGGATGATCCCCGCATCCTGACTCCTCTGCAATGTCGTGCCGAAGGCGCGGCCGAAAGCGCGGCCACAGGCGCGGCCACAGGCACGGCCTCGACCGCAATCCCACGTCGAAGCATAGCACATCACCCCCCGGCGCGTCAATCTAAACGGAATACACTTGATAACTCCGAGTGCGTCATTCCCGCGCACGCGGGAATCCACATGCCTGAAACGCGCTCAGCATCCACGAAAGACGTGTAAGCCTGTAAACTGCAAGCGGCCACCTTGTCCGCGGATCGCGGAAGGTCTATAATGCCGAAATCATGAGTACATCTGCAATCGCCAAAGCCGGGCTGCCCTCTCATAGCGCTCACCGACATCGAGCCTGGATCGTCGTCCGCCGCCGCGCCTTCCTGGTGCTGATCTGCCTGATCCTCACCCTGCTCATGCCCGGCGAAGGCTATCTGGGGCGTTCGCGCATGACCCTGATCCTGAATCAGACCATCGAGACCCACGCCTTTCGGCTGGCGGCGTGGGAAGCCCAGGCAGTGCGCCAGAAGGCCAGCGACGCGCTCACCCGACCGGGGGCGGCGCTCGACGCGGCTGCGCAACACGACCTGGTCGTAGCATACTTCGAGGCAGTCGGGAAGATCGGCCACCTGAACCGGCAGATCGAGCGTATCTACGCGGACCCCAAAGAGACCGATCCCACCATAGCCGCTGCGCCCCTCCAGGCGGAGTTGGATAGCCTGCGCGACCAACAGGCGCGGCGCCGGCCGGCGGTCGAGCGCATCCTGGAACGGCAGATAGCCGCAGTGTTGAATGAGGAGGGGCTGACCACCGGCGGGCACGTCTGGCCGGCGGTCCGCTTCCAGTTCACCGAGAGCCCCTTGTATCTGATCGTTTCCCCGCGCGACCGCATTGTGGTCGAAGAGGGAATCTACCTGGAACCCGACCTGGCCCTGGCACAGACGGAAAGGATCGAGACCGCGATCGCGACGCAACTGGACGTCAGCGCACTTGTGGAGGGTACGGGCGGCTTCTCGTCCTATCCGACGATGGTGATCGAATATCCGGTCATGGAGTGGGTGCTGAGCACAATCGCCCACGAATGGGGTCACACCTACCTGTTCTTTCGGCCGTTGGGCTGGCACTATGGTGACAGCGGCGCCACCCGCACGATCAACGAAACCACCGTCTCCATCCTGGGAGACGAGATCGCCGCCAGGGTGCTGGCGCGCTATTACCCGGACCAGGCGCCGCCATCCGATTGGCCGCGGCCGCTCGCCATGTCCCCGGATTGGTGGAACCCGACCCCGCCGCGTTTCGAGTTCGGGAAGTTCATGCGCGCGACCCGCCTGCGCGTCGACCAACTGCTGGCTGCGGGCGCCGTGGCCGACGCCGAGGCCTACATGGAAGCGCAACGCCAGGTCCTGGTCGAACAAGGCTACACGATCCGCAAGCTCAACCAGGCCTACTTCGCGTTTCACGGCTCCTACGCGGTTGGGCCGAGCGCCACAGACCCGATCGGGGGCAAACTGCGCGCCCTGCGCCATCGCACCGGCAGTCTGGCCGAATTCATGCAAGTGGTTTCACGCATCACTTCCGCCGCCGACCTCGACGCCGCACTGGCGCAGACCCGATGATCCCGCGTAGTTATATTTAACAAGGTGACAAGGTGACAAGGTGACAAGGTGATGCCGATGCGCCGCATCGGACGACCTCACTTTGTGACCGTGGCGAGTATAATAAAGTTGAAGATACTATGTCTACGTATCTGTCCTGAAAATCGCCGCCGGATGGCTCCGGACTCGAGGCTTCAGCCGGTTGCTGCCGCCACCCACCAAACCGCCTAAAGGCTCGAGTCCAGCCGCAGACTTTTCATGCGCCGCGGCGACGGACGCGGCATGAGAAACTGCCCTGAAAATCGCCGCCGGGTGGGTTCGTAGTAACGACTTCAGTCGTTCGTCTGCCACAGGACGACTAAAGTCGTCACTACGAGCGTTTTCATGCCCCGTGGCCCTTCGACGAGGCCCTTCGATAGACTCAGGACGCGGCTCAGAGCTTGCCCTGAGGCACGAAGGGACAGGCGGCGCGCCTGGCATGGGCAACTGATCTGAAAATGGACGTTCGCTGCCCGTTTTCATGCTTGGTGGTGAATGAAATTCATGGCGACTTCTCAATAATTGGGGTGGCTGTGGCCGATCCAGGACTGTTCGGGTGACTCCAGCAGCGATGCCCGCTGGATGGCGCCCTCGCCGAACCGCGCCCGAATCCGGTCGAGCGCGCTGTCCAGTTGGGCCTGCCGGGCGGCCTGCTGCTCGAAGAGGCGCAGTTGCCGCGCCTGTTTGCACAGGCCGGCCGCGCCGACCCCCAGCAGCCGCACCGGCTGCCGCCGGTCCCAGGCCGCCTCGAACAACGCCAACGCCTGGGCGTAGATGACCGGCCCGGTGTCGGTCGGTTCGGCCAGCGTCACCTGCCGCGTGAGCGTGGTGAAATCGCCGTAGCGCAGCTTGATTGCCACCGTGCGCGCCTGGAGGTTGTGCCGGCGCAAGCGGGACGCCACCGCGTCGCTGAGCCTGAGCAGCTCCCGGCGCAACACGGTCGCATCCCCGATGTCCTGGGCGAAGGTCTCCTCGCGACTCAACGATTTCGCCTCGTGTTCGGGAGTCACGGGCCGGTCGTCGATGCCGTGCGCCGCCCGCCACAGACCCTCTCCCTGGGCGCCGAAATGGGCGCGCAGTGTGCTGGCAGAAACATTCGCCAGGTCACCGATGGTCTGAATCCCAAGCCGTGCCAGCTCCCGCGCCATCACCGGGCCCACACCCCACAGCCTCCGGATCGGCAGCGGCGCCAGGAACGCGGCCTCCGCCCCCGGTGGGACCACCGTCACGCCATGTGGCTTGCGGAAATCGCTGGCGATCTTGGCCACCAACTTGTTGCTCGCCACCCCCAACGACGCAGAAAGACCAAGCTCGCCCTCGATGTGGTCTTGCAGCGTGTGGGCAAGCTGCGTGGGAGGCCCATAGTGGCCCTCTGTGCCTGTTACGTCCAGAAATGCCTCATCGATGCTGACCGGCTCCAGCAGCGGCGTGTACTCTGCCAGGATCGCCATCACCTGGTTCGACATCTCAACGTAGCGGCGGCGATTGCCGGGCGCCAACACCGCCTTTGGGCAAAGCCGCAGCGCCTGCGCCGTGGGCATCGCCGAATGCACGCCAAACGCCCGGGCTTCGTAGGATGCCGATGAGACCACCCCGCGCGCATCCGGCCGCCCCCCGACGATCACAGGCACGCCGATCAGGGACGGGTCATCGAGCCGTTCCACGGCCACGAAGAACGCGTCCAGGTCAAGATGGATGATCGCACGCTGGGTCATCGGTCGCCGTTTTGCCCATCGCGGCTCTGGCCGTCATTCGGCTGGCTCAAGCGCCGTGACTCATTCCGGCTTGACCGCCGCGTACACCACCGCACCCAGCGCGGCCAGCCCGGCGGCCAGCACCAACCCCACCACGCAGCAGACGCTACCGATCGCCGCGCCCGCTCCCGGTCCAGTGAACGCGGCCGGGTCGATCCCCGCATCCCGCAACTGCTGCAACGATTCCGCGGGGATTTGTGACAGAATCTGGGCCGAGCCCATCAACGCCATCTGGGCGGTCGTGATGATCGTGCGGACGATTCCGCCGATCAATGCCGCAATCAGGCCAGCAACCGCGCCCTGCCCGGCTGCTGGGCCGGCCTGCCGGGGCGGCGCCATCCAAAAAGCTGTCAGCACGCCGACACCGGCGTAGACCACCAGCGTCAGGATCAGCGTGAAACAGCCAACACAGGGGATCAACCCCACCAGGTTGACGACGATCAGCGCCGCTGCGCCGATCAAGCCTGCCTTCACTGCGGGACGGTTCATGAAGCTCCTCCTTTTGCTGAGAGACAAAAAGGGTATCCTCTCAATAATCTGCGGCGGCTGTGGCCGGTCTCCTGACCGAGCCACGGTGGCTCGGTCAGGAGACCGGCCACAGCGAGCGATTCCCCGAAAAACTGAGAAGATACCAAAAAGGCTCACCGCGACGCGCGTTTCGGCTTGTGTCGAACACATGCCGCGCTCACACCTATTCTAGCGCAGAATTGCACAGGCGCAAAGACTCAAAGAGCACCCCTGCCAGAGCGCCGGATTTCCGAAGCTTCCTCGCTTCCTGGAATAGACGCGGAAACGCCCCAGCTTGTGTGCTGAGGCGTTTGGAACAACGTCGGGCGCCGGATCGGATCTCCCGTCCCGCAATCAATGCTCGCTCAAGAACGATTTCACAGTGGTGCGCATCTCCGTCAGGCTAAACGGTTTGGTGATGTAGGCGTCGGCCTGCGGCAATTGGCGGTTGCCGGCCGGGTTTCCTTCTTGAACCCTGGCCGTCACCAGGATCACAGGCAGTGTTTTGAGCTGCGCATCAGCCTGCATGGCGTTGCGTACCTGCCAGCCATCCGACCCAGGCAACATCAGATCGAGCAGCACCAGGTCCGGCTGGAGATCCCGCATCATGCTCAAGCCCTGAATACCATCAGTCGCGCCGTAGACATCACAGCCCATCTGCCGCAGCGTCAACCGTACAAGGTCGATCATGTCGGATTGATCTTCGATGTACAAGACTTTGTGAGCTTTGTTCGCCATGACGAGTCTTCCCTTCAGCCGCGCCAACTCCGGGGCTCGCGGCCGTCTTCATGATAGCTGGACCACCAGCTTCTGTCCATAGGCCAATCGGACTACTGTCGCAGACACATCAACTCGGGCGCAAAATCCTATCAAGTAAAGCTACTATCGTAGACGCAACATACGGCGAACTGTTACGGCCAGCGCAGGCAATCCACTGCTGGAATTCCGCGATGTTCTGGGAACTGGGGAGTGCGTGCAGCAACCCCTCACAGCCACCTCGCCACAGATTGCAAAACCGGCCCCTCGCACGTATAATGGTGCCTAACCCCCGAAATTCTTGTTTTTTGTGCAAGGATTTTGGGAGTGGCGGCTGTCGTCTTTTGGGTTCCGGCTTGTCCGGGTTAGGTGCCTAACTCCCGAAATTC
>Ga0210051_1005358_pt1 | contig 12300 bp, 7 predicted proteins | sample CryGey092014_all_FD_185464 | JGI IMG/M metagenome (GOLD analysis project Ga0210051, IMG submission 185464) | Groundwater microbial communities from aquifer - Crystal Geyser CG23_combo_of_CG06-09_8/20/14_all (SPAdes) (version 2) | ecosystem: Environmental > Aquatic > Deep subsurface > Groundwater ...
TTCAAGGACAACAGCCCTTGAGATTTTCGCTATCAAGCGAAAACTGGATTTCCGAATGAGCCTTCATACCCTGCACCTTGTGCAGGGTCTCTCGCATCAGCGAGAGAGGCTCTTCGGAAAATCTGATTCCATGTATCTAACGCTGTGCGTGTTCATTGGTGCAGTTAATGTGATTTACGTGATATTCTCCATAGCTATGATTGTTCTGTTAATAATCTTGAGCTTGGCCGGGAATCCATTTTCTTCCCAGATGCTTGATGTCCTTATGAGAAGCGCGGCCGTATTTGTAGGGGCTGTGATTTGTGTGCTTTTTGCAAGAGTTGAAATTAGGAACGAATGAAAGCAAAAAAAGAGAAATAAAAATAAATAAAAAGAGAAAAAGAAGAAGGAATTAATTTCCCTTCCCTCTTTAATCCATGTCGCCCATGCCACCCATTCCGCCGGGTGGTGCTGAGGGCGCCCTTGCCCTCGAGCTAATCATGTCGTCTATGCGGAGAATCATCTTCGCAGCCTCGTAGGCGCTCTGGATTGCCTGCTTCTTGATTTTGGCAGGCTCAAGCACGCCCAGCATGGCAACGTCGTCAATCGTGCCGCTGTAGACCTCAACCCCGAAGGTTGCCTTGCCCTCCTTGTGCTTGGAGCGCAGGCTTACGAGCGCATCGATGGCGTCTATGCCGCAGTTCTCAGCCAGCGTCCTCGGCACCCATTCGAGCGTCTCTGCGAACGCCTGGATTGCGAGCTGCTCCCTGCCGCTTGTCTTCGCAGCGAATTCCTGCAGGTGCTTTGAGAGCTCCATTTCAATGCTGCCGCCGCCTGTGACATATTTGCCGTCCTCGATCACGCTTCTGACTGCGCCTATGCCATCCTTGATGGCGCGCTCGCCCTCATTCACTACATGGTCTGTGCTCGCCCTTATGAGCAGCGTCACTGACTTGGGGTGCTTGCACTCTTCGATGAAAATCATCTGCTCGCCGGCGATCTTCCTCTCCTCGACTATGCCTACGTAGCCGAGCTGGCTCTCGCTCAGGTCATCCAGGGTGGTCACGAGCTGTGCGCCGGTTGCCCGTGCCAGCTTGTCCATGTCGCTCTTCTTGACGCGTCTCACTGCCATTATGCCTGCCTTTGCCAGGTAGTGCTGGGCAACATCGTCAATTCCCTTCTGGCAGAAGAGCACGCTGGCTCCGGATTTCGTCACCTTCCCGACCATGTCCTTGAGCATCTTCTCCTCCTGGTTCAGGAAGGCCTGCATCTGGTCCGGCGAAGTGATTTCTATCTTCGCATCAATCTCGGTTTTCTCGATTTCAAGCGCGCAGTCTATGAGCGCAATCTTTGCCTTCTCCGCCTTCTTTGGCATTGCCTGGTGCACGACTTCCTTGTCAATCAGCACGCCGTTGATAAGCGTGGTGTCCTTGATGTCGCCGCCTGCCTTCTTCTCAATCTTGATGAACTCGGCGTCAATCTTCACGCTGCCGGTTTTGCCGTCCTTTTCAGCAACCTGCGTCACTGCCTTGACCACTATGCCAGCAAGGAATGATTTTCCCTCGCCTACGCCCACTGCCTTGGAGCCCATGGAAATCTCGGCGATTCTCAGGAGTATTTCAGTGTCAGCCAAAGTCACCGGTTTGCTTATCTTGTCAAGCGCTGCAATGCACTCCTTTGCAGCCATGTCATAGCCCCTGATTATAATGCTGGGATGGATGCCCTGGTCAAGCAGGTCGCCTGCCTTTTTGAGCAGCATGCCCGTAAGCATGGCTGCGGTTGTGGTGCCGTCGCCCACTTCCTTGTCCTGTGTTTTTGCAACCTCGACAAGCAATTTTGCCGTCGGGTGCTCCACGTTCATTTCCTCAAGGATGGTGGCGCCGTCATTTGTAATCACGATGTCTCCTAATTCGGAAACCAGCATCTTGTCCATGCCTTTTGGGCCAAGGGTGGTCCTGATTACGTTTGCCACTGCATAGGCAATCGCGATGTTCGTCCGCTGGGCATCCCTGCCTAGCACCCGCGAAGAGCCTTCTGGCAATACCAATACCTGTTGTCCTTCTAGTTTGTTGCTCATTTTTCCACCTCTCAATCGGTTTTTAGTTTACAATCAGCAATTCTGTGCATTCAGTCCTCATTATTCAAAAGAGCCTTTTCTTTTTATAAAAAAGAAAAGCTTCGGGAAAAGAAAAAGTATACTACCAAATAAACAGTTGCATTATCAATTGATATTTATGACTAGTCCTTTTTTTAAATATAGTGCTATTGGTGCCTAATCCCTGATTGCCGGAAGCGGGACATGCAGGTATTCTTGCCACTTTGTTCTGCCATTTATGCTCATGATGTCGCAGAAGGATACGCTTCCACTCCTATCAATCACCAGGTAATCATAACTTAAAAATATGGCTCCGTGTGTGCGTTCAGCTTATAGTCTCAACCTGCACGCCAGCCGTATCAATCTCAAACCGATACACCTTGAACCCCATGGATTCAACGGTTTCCCTGAATTTGCCGAAATCATTCACCAGCGCAATCACAGCCCCGCCCTCGCCCCCAGCCCCGGTGATTTTCGCAGCCCCGAACGGCTTTGCTGCTTCAATGGCTTTCCTCGCCCCGTCCGAAGTCACAATTCCCAACAGGCTCTGGTTCAGCTCAAATGCCTCCTTCCATTTCCCTGCAGCGAACATCATCAATGCCTTGTCGTATTTTTCAAGGTATTCCATTCTCTCATCGTCACCCATCTGCTCAAGGTTTTTGGTGAATTTCTCCACCAATTCCCTGGTGGTGTTCCTGCAATCAATATAGGTGTCAACTATTGCCAGCACATACCCCTCCGGGCATTCAAGCGCAATCTCAAACGGCTCGGTGCCCTTCTGGAATCGCAGTGGCCTTGCCATTACCACGGTTGTGGCATCGATGCCGCTTGCCCTGCCATGGGAAATCTCCTCTGATTCGTGGACCAGCTGGAGCAGTTTTTTCCTGAACTCGCTTCCCTCAAGATATTCCCTGGGATAGCCCCTGGCAAGATGGAATGCATAGACCAGGGATGCGCTTATGCTCGCAGAATTGCCCAGCCCCTTGAATCCTTTCACCCTTACGGCAATTGCCAGGCCTTCCCTGATTTTCAGCGTGTCCCTGAGCTTCCTCACCAGGGCTGCAACGAATTCAATGGCTCCTGCCTTGCCATTTCCATTAGCAGCGCGTTCCGAAGCTTCCCCGGATGCATATTCCCCAATCACAAATTCGATTTTCTCATCAAGGAAATCTGCCAGGATGCGCACTGCACCATCCTCATTTTTAGTCAAGGTTGCAAGATTCCTGATTGATGTGGGCATGGAGATGGCCGGCTTGCCATGGACCACAAAATGCTCTCCGCACAATATCACCTTGGTGGGCGATGACACAGTGATAAGGCTCCATTTTGCCGCAAACGCATCCATCAGCCGCTCCACTGCCTCGAGCTCGCCCCTTTCCAGCGCCCTGGCGTAGCCGCCAACAATCTCCACATCATGCCTCACTGAGGGGTAGAGCGGCTCAAGGATATGGTAATATCTTGTAAACTCCTTTTCCAGCCGCCTGACGCGCTCGTTCCAGTAGCTGACGCAGGTCCGCATGCTGCACACCTGGAGCACTTCAGCCAGGAACCTGTTCCTCCTGCCAATTGCCTTTTCGCCAATCTGCTCCAGCTTGTCAGCCAGGAAGAGCGCAATCTCCACACTGCTTTTTCTCTCAGGGTCCGGCTTCAGCACCACCTGGCCACTCTCAATCTCAATGCCGAATGTATGGGCCATGATGGCACTCTTTACAATTGCAATTTCCTCCTCAGGCAGCTTGCCAGCCAGGCAACCTTCGGCAAATTTTGCAGCCAGCCCGGGGCCTGCCTTTCCCCGGTCAAAATCATGGAAGGCGGCCGCAATCACCGCAAGCTTGGAATGCTCCTTGTCATTAGTGAGCGCAAAGCATATCCTGCCAGCCTCCTTCATCACGAACCTGGCATGGTCCGGGCCGTGGCCCTCTGTCCCCCCCCGGTATATCTTATCCACCAGCTCGTCAAGTTCGTTCAAGTCAAACATATGAAGCCACTCACAACCGGGTCTTCGGTTCCGAGTTTTGAGTTCCGGGAATTAGTGCTCTGACCTTCCGGAACGAGTGCCGCATGGATTGGCACTTGTCGGCGGCACCGACGCCCGAGCCACAGGGCGATTCCTTGAAGGCTCGGGTCGTTCCAAAAGGTCATCGGAACCCGTAACTCGCAACCCAAAATTTTAAACCACATACCTCAGTCCTATTGCTTCACCCAATTGGATGTATTTGAGCCCGGACTCATTAATAATCTCCTTTGCCTTGTCGCAGCTTCCCTCGTCAGCTGCCAGAAACACCAGGCTCTCGCCGCCGGCCCCGGGCGAAACCGCCAGCCCCTCCCTATCAAGCTTTTCCAGGAGCTGCCTGTCCTGCGGCTCAAGCAATGCAAAGCCGGCCTCCTTTGCCATGCCCTCAAGGATGTCCCTGCCCGTGCGCATCTCCCTGAAGAATTCCTTTGGGCTGTAGAGGGATTCGATGCATTTTATGTTGGCCTCATTGAGCGCATCCAGGTTTTTTTCCCCAACATTAATTTTTGCAATCCTTTCGGCCGAGCTCACGGATTTGCCCAGCGGTATATAGAGCATGCCGTAATCAGCTGGAAAAGGCAATGGCTCGATGGTGCAGTCAAGCTCCACTCCAACCACCTTGTCAGGTGCCCTGCCCTTGAAAGACCCAGGGCCGAACCTGCTGTATTTGATGCTGCCAAAGCATGCGCTTGCAACGTCAAACCCACTGCCAGCCTCCTGCACCGTGTAATGGACGTATTGGGAAATAGCGTGGATGGTATTCACATCCAGTGCCCCAAAGTGGTGCCTGAAGAGCGCGCCAACCATGGCCACAACGCTGGCAGCCGAGCTCCCTAACCCTGTCTTGCCCGCCGGCGCTCCAAACGCGCTGTCGTTCCATGTTTCCAGGATTACGTCCCTTTCAAAATCCCTGTAAATCGAGTAAAATGTCCAAATGGCCCTGTTTGCAAACTTGAACTCGGGTGTTTTCGGCCCAAACAAATCCGTATCATATTCCCCCGTTGCCCCAAATGACTTCAATTCAACGGCCGGATTCCTGTTTGCATCACCGCTGCTTTTCTTCTGCGCGCAGGCATGAACATATTTGTCAATTGAAACCACATAGCTAATGTTCCCTTGTTTCAGTATCGAATAGCCGCCAACCAACAAAATCTTTCCCGGAGCCTTAACCCCTGTTGTTTCATCCATTATCCCAGCACCCTTGGCCCGCAGCTTACTGTTGCAATGATTATCTCATCTGTAATCCCGCCGAACAATTTTTCAGCGTCAGCCGCATTTTTGCTTTCTGTTATTATGTGGGCATCGGGCCCTGCGTCAAAAGTATATCCGCAAACGATTCTGCCTTCTTTTTCGTTGAGCCCATTCACACGCCTGATTATTTCAAGCGATTTTTCATTCAAATAGTTCAATGGCGGCTGGGTATCCATCATGCATGCGTGCATGCTGTCGCTGTCAGCCATGGTTTCCGCAAAAAGCGTTTCATAATCTTTTTCTTTCAGCGCTGCCCTGGCCTTTTCAATGCGCTCCCCAACCGTTTTCATCCTCTCCCTATACAGCTTGCTTGTTTTCACTGTCATCTGCATCCCTGCCCTTGACGAAAATTTCTTTTCCTCATGGCTGAGTATGCCTATCACGTCAACCAGCTCCACCCCCTCGAACGGCACGAGCTGGACTGCATATGATGTTTCATCATTGGTGCCTGCGAGCCATTCCACCGCGCCGCCGAGCACGCTCCTGCAGGCGCTGCCAGAGCCCATCCTTGCAATCCTTGAAATGTCCTTTATGGACAATTCAATCCCTTCCTCTTCCTCAAGCAGTGCGGCAAGCGCAAACGCAATCGCGGCAAACCCGGCAGCGCTGCTCGCCAGCCCCCCGGCAACCGGGAACCAGGTGTCTGACTTTATTTTGAACCGTTTGTCAATGCCTGCCAGCTTTCTCACATAATCCAAGACACGGTAATCGTCTACCCTTGCCGGCTTGCCATTCACCACCATCTCATCCTTTCCGTTCGCAAATTCTGCTTCCGCAATGCATTTCAGCTGCTCGTCCAGTGTGAGGGATATGCTGCTGTTCATGGGGATGATTAGGTTTTCATCCTTCTTGCCCCAGTATTTCACAAGGGCTATATTTGGGGTTGCAATGGCCGTTACCATGAAATTTGTTTGGCAGCCGGGTTTTTTATAATTGAATGTTCCAGTGAGAACGAAAATTCAGTTTGGCAATAGGTTTTTAACCTGTTTTTCACTTAAACATAAGCAAACATGCGGCCTGTTAAACAAATGTTGGCAGCCAGCCTGTAAATCAGCCTCACACTCTCGCAAACAAACATTGCCCGACAGTCAAAGAAAGGTGCATAAACAGTGCGGATTTTCAACGGTTCCCAACCAAAAACGATATAAACTCCCACATTTACAAATATTATCGCAGGGGTATCCCCAAAATTAAAATTTACGAAGTGATTGCATGATTATGACTAGGCAAACTGATAGGCGGGTCTCAATGGCTGCTACCCGCAACGATATATGTAACATGTTGGCTGCCAATTTGCATAGGCCCACACTTTGCGGAGGAGTTGAAGAGTTTGGCGTCTATAAGTTAGGCGGCAAAATATTGGCGGGAACAACTCCTGGCGGGCCAGTCAATCATATCCCCGAACTTTCAGCAGCTCTTGTTTCAACCCTTAGGCCGGATGGAAGCCGGAGGCAGGTATGCGTGGTTTCTGCAATGGGGGGCACAACTGAACAATTAAGAACAATTACAGAAACTAGCGGGATTCTTCCCTGGGGATATATCCCTGATTCGGATGCGCATCAGCATCTGATAACCCAAATAAAAGCAAAATATGGCGAATTAGGCGCACTTGCATTCTCACGGGCATGGGTTGAGACTGAGAGCCAAACTCCTGAAAATAATCCGATAGGCCAGATGCCTGCTTTAGATTTTGCAATCCTGAACAGGGCAATGTTTGAATGGCTCAAGGATGTTGATGCGGTAATACATATGGGCGAAGTGCTCGCGGCTCCCATTCTCCAGGGTGCGCTCCATTCGCGTATGATTGGTGCGAACTTAAATGAGACGCGAAGGGTTATTGGGTTGACCCTTAGAAGGACCTATTTTCCGATTGTAACTGATTTTCACCCTGGCAATGCCAATATTTTATGGTTGCCTACCTTGGAGAGGACGTTTAGGATGCTGGGGCACTATCCAAATATATATTCGTTCATACTTCCCGGATTTGGGGGGAAATCAACCGGTCTTGGTAGGCATGTCTATCTCACAACTCTTGGGAAGGGAGGCACTGATTGCACAGCAGCCGTGGTTGGGCTTGCGGTTGCATCAATTTTGTTCTGGCAGGAGGCATTCAACAGATTTGGCAGGACTGGCAAAGGGCTTGAATCATTGGGCATTGATGAGTTAATGGAAATACGCAAGAAGGTTCCGCCAGTTAATCTTGTTTTTCTTAAAGACACCGGGGCAATTTGGTCCGGCGATCCTAAGGAAGACACAGATGCAAAAATCATTAAGTCTGTTTCAATGGACCAGGTTGGCGAAATTTTAGGGATAGCCCAGCTTCTTCAGGGGAAAGCGCGCAGGGCTCTTCATGAGCACTGGCACCCGTTTCTTAATTTCAGCGTTCAAGTCTCTTCACCAAAATCCCTTGGCACTCCCGGCACGATTATCACCGGCCCAACCAGTGATTTATAAATAACTGTCGTTGGGAGCGCAAATAAAGGCTATTTTAACCAAAAACTGTATAAACTCCCACGTTTTAAACTAATTGGGTAGTATATATGTTATCAGCACACGCAGGGGCAAGTGCTCCGGCACATAAAATTTATTTGCCCCCGGGCGCACGGGTTGTTGCGAAATTCGGGGGCAGTGTAATATCCACCAATGACCCAGCTGTAAGAATAGGGACTCTTTTCCAAGGAACCATTTGCCCTATGGTTGACCATGGCAACAGGGATTCAAGATTCAAGTGTGTTGCTGTTTATTCCGCCCCAGGAGGTTTCGGGGGGGCAGAAGACAAACTTACAAACAGGCTTATTGCAGCGCGTGATCAATGGCAAGCATATAATCTGAGCGGGGTTTCGGAATATGCCGATATGGCAATGCAATTGAACAGGCTTGCCAGTGAGCATGACATTATTTTGGATAGCGCTGTCGTAGGCGCAGGTGAGATGATGGCTGCAATATATGCCGGCTGCATGCTGTCCGATATGGCCGGCAACTCCTGTGTTGTCATGCCCCCAATCAAGCGTGAGCCTGCGGATTCAAGAAAGGCATATGCAGCCATTGTTGATTTTGTTGTCAGGAATTTCATGCAGGGAGAAGAGATTGACCTGGACGCGCTTAAAAAATTTATCCTGGAAAGCAAGGGATTCATATGCGACAAGCCGCATTGGCCATTAGAGGTTTCGGGCGGTTTTTTGAAAGATATGGATGACAGATTTAGTGCGTTTCTTAAGCTGATGAAATCAAACCAGTTCATTGTCGTGCCCGGGTTTATCGGGATGGACAGGGAGCATGTGGTGCGTGTTTCCGACAGGGGCGGGTCTGATTTGACGGCGATTCGCCTTGGCATGGGGGTAGGTTTCGTTCTTCTTGTAAAGGATGTTGGCGGAGTGTTTACAGGCCCACCAAAAAGATATCCCAATGCGCTTGTCCTCCATGTGATTGATTTTGCAACGGCAGTCGTTGCCAACCTGAACGGGGCACAGGTGATTGCACGGCCGGCCATACCGGCTCTTGGACAATTTTTAGAAAAAAGAAAAACGTTATATGTGACCGATTGGCCAGCCGACCTGAGCACAGGGCTGGCAGGAACCAAGGTGGTTTATGGCAATTGGGAGTCTATTGGCAAGCAGGTTGCTAGTGTTGAGGTTGATGTGTTTAAATTTCGGGCTGCTGTAGGGTCAGAGAAGTTGCTTCCCATACTGGCAGCTGCTTTGCATGCAGGCGGCAAACAACCAATAATCTGTTTAAGCAATCTTAATTTAGGTGCAGACACTACGAGGGTTGATGCCCCAAGGCGATATATACGCGAGATAAATTCAAGGCTCAGGCCATTGTATGATGAATTAGAAGACGTGAACTGCGATGTTGTTCCAGGTCTTAGAGCATTGAAAATCCCGTTTGGCGCCAATGGCTTCAATGCATCCTTATTGCGCAGTGCTTTGGACGAAGCAGAGGAGTCTGGCTGTAGGATAAGAAGGCTGTTTATCGTGGAAAGTGAAGCGGTTGTTTTGGCTGAAAAGCAATATGAGCGAGAATTGCTAAAAATCCTTAAAGGGATATGCGAACGTTCCGGCACGATGAATGCCCTTGTCCAGCAGGAGCCGCCAACCCGTTATAACGGCCCTAGCATATTTGGAGGGCTTGATTCAGGGCCTGTGGGCACCGAAGAGCCAATTGATGCGCATGATTCAAGGCCTCTGAAAATTGAAAAACCAAAGAGCGTAACCGGCTATGTCTTTTTCGGGCCTGCGCTTGAGCCCACTCCAGGAGTGGCTGTAAAAATTATAGGCAGGTTGACAGAAAATGGAACCCCATTGGCTCTTAATCTGGGCGGCAAGATGATTGAACTGGTTTGCGTTGAGGAGAAATATCCGGATGCAGGCGGCGTCCTTGTTGACATTGCAAATGAATACCTTAAACAGGATGGGATTGATTTTGGGATGGCTGTATTGGATGGCCGCATGATATTTTCAGCAAAAGGTAATTTTGAAGGCAGGATGATAGGCATTGCCTTGAAATTGGAGCAAATTTTAGACGAGTGCCATATCCCGACAGATGCCTTGCTTGCCTCGAGCGAGGAGTTCACTGTCGTAGTCTCTAAAGAGCATGAAGCCAGCATGTGCGCAGCTTTCGGAATTGAAACTTAATAAGCAGACAAAACAACTGAGGTTTTCATTATGGAATTGGCATTTTCAAGCGTAAGCCCAAGGGCGAGGAAAACTGCATGGATGATTGCAGGTGCAACTGCATGCGCGCTCATCGGGACATTTGCCGGCACCCAATTTGCACTGCCAAAGGTTCTTGGGAATCAGCCCCAGCTAAAGCCAACCTCTAAGCATCAGCCGCATTCAATTGTCCCTGTCCCTGCCAAGCCGCTTGCCGAAGGACCAAGGAAAGGCACTGTCCGCCCGAAACATCCATGGCGAATGAATGGGCATATGTCAGTTGAGGAATTGCTCAGCCAGCCCGGCCTGGCTGAAAAAATAATGAGCAATCGCGTATCCGAATCAAGAGAACTGAAAACAGCCAAGGAACAATTCACCTACTGGCTCGCGGCTGCAAGGATTTCCGCTAACCACATGGATATTGATTCTCAGAGAAAATTATTTTTCATGGCAGCCAAAAAAATGAGGGGCCTGCTTTATGAAAGGGAAAATGGCGCACTTTCAAGGATGGAATTTTACGAGGGCAATGCCGGGCAGCCGCTGGTCGCCAGGGTTGACAGAGTGGATGTCGCATTTACCGGTCATTCGATTGCCTGGCATGCCCTTTGCGCGGTTCGCGGGGTTCTGCTAGTTGCAGATGAAATTGACAGAACTTGCCGTGATGCAGTTGAAATCGTATGGCAGCTTGCAGGCGCCGGGGCAGGGATTGGCAGTTACATACGGTATGCAGCCGAGCCAATGGCAGAAGCCCTGCGCAAGACGGATGACCCGGAAATCCTGAGGATGGCAGATGAATTTTTCACCAACCTTGGGCAAAAGGGAAGGGTTCGCTGCCTGGGTCTCAGGGATTTGGAATTTGTGGCCGGCAGCCTTGACATTGGGATTCGTCAAACTGCTGATGATTATTTACCATTCGGCCAGAGGAAATTGTCAGCGCTTGTGAATGCCAAACTCCTGATTGGCCAGGCACTAGAAAAACAGCTCAATGAATTGTTGCAACAGGAAAAGGATGAAAGCGAACGTCTCCAGGAAGCCCCTTCAATGCCACGAGGCAACCAAAAACATTTCGGTTTCCTACTTGCTTAAATGTGAAACATTCGGCTCATCGCTGCATTTGAATGCGGAATTTCGCGGATTGACTGTCGCAGCAGTCAATGACGTGCTATCGCGGAGTGGCAGAGTTGAATCGACCTTGATGGTCGATTGAATGCTTCTGATTGAATGCACCTGCTGGTGCATAGCTCTCGCCTTCGGCTCGATGAAGCATAGCTCGTCGAACAAGGTTCGCCGATAGCTCAATGGCAAAGCCATTGATTGCCTGCGGGCGAAATTGATTTTCGAATCAGATTTTACGAAGAGCCCATCGAGCAGACTTTGTCTGCTCGAGCTATCGCGCAACAGCGCGATTCAATCGGCGACAACAGTCGGCGAGATTTTCACCCGCAGGTGATCGATGCCAGCAGGCGTCGAGATATGCTCCAACAGGAGCATCTGAAAAGCCAGCAGGCGATCGGCGACAGCAGTCGCCGAGCTATGCACCATCTGGTGCATTCAACTGTCAGCAAGGCTGACAGTACACAGATTGAGCCAGTTTGAATCGACCTGTTGGTCGATCAGATTTTCCGAAGAGCCTCTCTCGCTGATGCGGGAGACCCTGCACAATGTGCAGGGTATGAAGGCTCATTCGGAAATCCAGTTTTCGCTAGCGCGAAAATCTCGCAAACTGTTGTTTGCGATAGCTCGACACTTTGTGTCGATGGCTCAATAGCGCCGAATGCAGCACTGCTGTCGTGAAATCCATGATTTCACGAGCTATGCGCCCGACAGGCGATCAACAGCTATTGCTGTTGAGAATTTCTCCAACAGGAGAAATGCCAGCAGGCGAATTCAACATTCGGTTGAATCGACTTGTTAGTCGATAGCCCTCCTCTACGAGTCGGTGGCTCATTCGAAAATCCAGTTTTCGCCAGAGGGCGAAAATCTCAAGGACTGTTGTCCCTGAATTCTCGCAACGGCACTGCGCATTCATCCCCCTGCGAAGCAGGGGGTATCGAAAAGCCCCGCGGGACTTTTCGAGCTATGCTGCAACAGCAGCATTCAATCCTGCGCCGTTGCGATGAGCCTCATACCGCCCAGCTTTGCGGTGACCTTTTGGAGCGACCAACGCCTTCATAGCAGAACCTTGTGGCGTTGGCTTGACACGTTCGAGCGAGGGTCGCACCATGTGTTGGTGTTTGGCGACCCCGACGCCCAAGCGAGCCAATGTTCGCTATTGGGCTTGGGTCGCTCTAACGTGTCACGGTGCTCCT
>Ga0210051_1005365_pt1 | contig 12286 bp, 15 predicted proteins | sample CryGey092014_all_FD_185464 | JGI IMG/M metagenome (GOLD analysis project Ga0210051, IMG submission 185464) | Groundwater microbial communities from aquifer - Crystal Geyser CG23_combo_of_CG06-09_8/20/14_all (SPAdes) (version 2) | ecosystem: Environmental > Aquatic > Deep subsurface > Groundwater...
AATGCTCCAGTTGGACAGTGCAGGCAAATACCGCTTGGTTGTGGCAGGGCGAGAATAGGTACCTTGATTTAAACATAGGTGATTTTCAGCAGATAAGAGAAAAGATTGTTTCTGCGCATTGACACTCGACTGACAATTTTTTATAATCTATGGGGATGACTAAGGTCAGTTTAAAAATCAAAAATCCGGAAAGCAAGGCTTTTGCCCAAGGCGATTTTTTGGTGGACAGCGGCGCGGTCTATACGGTTATCCCCTCAGCATTAGTGAAAAAACTGAAATTGAAGCCGAGTTTTCTGCGCGAGTTTATTTTGGCCGACGGTAAAAAAGTGCGCCGCGACGTCGGCAGTGTCATCATCGGTTTCGGTAGCGAAGAAATTTCTTCGCCGGCGGTTTTAGGAGAAAAAAACGACAGCGCCTTGTTGGGGGCGATTACTTTGGAGGCTTTTGGCTTGGCCCTTGATCCTTTTCAGCGCAAGCTTTATCAGGCAAAGATGATGCTTTAGGAAGATTTTCAAGCCTGCAAGGTCCAACCTTGTAGGCGTGTGCAGGTTGTGAGTCCGCGGGAACCGTGTTATACTGCCTCCATCTTAAAGAAAGCGAGATTTATGAAATGCCGGAAGCAAAGTCAAAAGTAAAAAGTAAAAAGTTAAAAGTAAAGAAAATTAAAGTTCCGGTAAAGAAAGTTGTTTCCCGGCGCGAACCCCGGACAATGGAGGAGCTGTTAAAGCAGACAGGGTATGAGTTAAAGGGTTTGAAAAAAGGCCAATTGGTAGAGGGAGTGGTGACCGATGTTACCAAGAAGATGATTCTGATCGACATCGGCGCCAAAACCGAAGGGGTGGTGATTGAAAAAGAGTACGAAGCGGCTAGGGAAATGCTTCAGGATATTAAAACCGGCGACAAAGTTCAGGCTTATGTGGGCAGTCCGGAAAATGAGCGGGGCCAGATTTTGCTGTCTTTGCGCCAGGCAGTGATGAATAAACGCTGGGAGCTGTTTGAGGAGTTGTTAAAGAGCGGCGAGACGATAGAAGTTCATGGTTTGGAAGTGAATAAAGGCGGGATTATCGTTAAAGCCCGGGGGGTGCGGGGGTTTGTGCCGTCCAGCCAGTTCGGCCGGGAGTATTTAGGCCGCTTAAATGAGTTGCAAAATAAAAGCTTTATCGTCAAGGTAATTGAGGTTGACCGGGAGAAAAACCGGCTGATTTTCTCGGAAAAAGCCGTTTCGGAAAAAGCCGCCTTAGCCCACCAGGCCGAAGCGATTAAGACCGTTAAAGCCGGGGATATGCTGGAAGGGATAGTGTCCGGGATTATGCCGTTTGGGGTGTTTGTCCGGGCCAGTCTTAAAAAAGACCTGTTTTTGGAAGGATTGGTGCATATCAGCGAGATTTCCTGGGAAAAAGTGGAAAATCCGGGGACTCATTTTAAAACCGGAGATAAGATTAAAGTCAAAGTCATCGGGGTGGATAATAAAACTTCCCGGCTGAATTTATCGGTCAAGCAGTTGTCTGATGACCCGTGGAAAAAGATGGCGGATAAATATCCGGAGGGGAGCAAGGTGACCGGCAAGATTACCAAGTTGGCGGCTTTTGGGGCATTTGTCAACCTGGAGCCCGGAGTTGATGGCTTGATCCACATCAGCAAGATTCCCTCGGATAAAGAATTTAAGCCGGGCCAGAAAATTGACTGTTTTGTGGAAAATGTCGATGCCGCCCACCGCCGGATGAGTTTATCCTTGGCGCTAATGAAGAAACCGGTAGGATATAAATAGTATATAATACTAGTATGAGCAAACAAAAAATGATTGTGACTGACGACAATTTATTAATCGATTTTGAACTGGTGTTCAAAGCCATCCGCGAGGAAAAGGGCGACTGGAAAAAGGTGGAAAAAGAGCTGTACGAGTATCTGGAGTCGGTGCGGAGGGAGTAAATGGCGCATATTGCCGATGCCATCGTGGTCGCTTGCATTGACTTTCGGTTTCAGCAATATATTGACGACTGGCTCAAGAAAACATTTAAAAAATACCTATTTGACCGGGTGGGTTTAGCCGGCGGGATTTTTGATTTTTACAGCGTATTAAAACAAATAGAGATTTCTAACCGGTTGCATCAAATTAAGAAAGTGGTGTTGATTAATCATGAGGACTGCGGCGCTTACGGCCAAGAGGGGACTTTTACGCGGCACAAGTATGATTTGGAGGAGGCAGAGAGAAAAATTAAGGCATTATTTCCTCATTTGGACGTCGCCACATTTTATTTGACTTTGAAAGGCGAGTTTCAGGAAATCTCCCGTACCCGGCCGCGGTTCAAGTAACCTGCGAGGAGTCTCCTTGCAGGCCTACCGCTGCAGGCAGGCATGATATACTACGGTTAAATGGCTAAGAGCGTGACTCATTTTATCTGCCAGAACTGCGGCGCGGAGTTTCCCAAGTGGGCGGGGAAGTGCGAGCAGTGCGGGGAGTGGAATACACTCGTTGAGACAGTAGTCTCGGCGAGAAGCACGAAGCACGAAGCACGAAATTCTAAACAAGCACAAATAATCAAATTTCAAGACATTCAAAACAAAGAAGTGGAGAGAGAAACAACGGGGATCGGGGAGTTGGACCGGGTGCTGGGCGGCGGTTTGGTGCCGGGCAGCGTAGTGCTTTTGGCCGGCGAACCGGGAATAGGAAAGAGTACCTTACTTACTCAATTAGCGATGAAATTGGGGGGAAAAACGGTAGGTTCGGTTCTTACGGTACTTTACGTCTGCGGGGAGGAAAGCCCGGAGCAGATAAAATTAAGAATTATGAGGTTAAAAAGAACCGATCTCTCTGAAAGATCGGTTCTTTCGCTTTCCTTTCTCCCGACTACGGACGTGGATGAAGTGATTAGCCAGGCCGGAAACCCATCATTAATGATTGTGGATTCGATCCAAACCATGGCGACGGAAGATTTGACCGGGATGGCCGGCAGTGTCGGCCAGATACGCGAGTGCGCATACCGCTTATTAAATTTGGCTAAAGAAACCGGCGTGCCGGTGTTTTTGGTCGGCCATGTCACCAAAGAGGGGGCGATTGCCGGGCCAAAAGTCCTGGAACATCTGGTCGACACGGTTTTATATCTTGAAGGCGATAAACACCACGAATTTAGGATTTTGCGCTCGCAAAAGAACCGCTTTGGTCCGGTAGATGAGGTGGGAGTTTTCACTATGTCCGGCAGCGGCTTGATTGAAGTTAATAACCCCTCGGATGTGTTTTTGGAAGAGAGGCAGAAAAACGTTCCCGGCAGCTGCGTGGCGATCGTGATGGAAGGCACGCGGCCGGTTTTAGTGGAAATTCAGGCGTTGGTGGTGCCGTCACAGTTAGCAATGCCGCGCCGGGTGGCTAGCGGGATTGATCAGCGCCGTCTGCAATTGTTAGTGGCGGTTTTAAGCAAGCGCCTGCGTTTGCCCCTGGCCACTGATGATGTTTATGTTAATGTGGCCGGCGGTTTAAACCTCAAAGAGCCGGCGGCCGACTTAGCTGTTTGTCTGGCGATTGTTTCCAGTTTTAAAAATAAGCCGATCGGTGCCAAAACCGCGGCTTTCGGCGAGGTAGGCTTACTGGGCGAGATCCGCAAGGTCAGCTGGTCGGAAAAAAGAATTAAAGAAGCGAAAAAGCTGGGTTACAGCCAAATTATTAGTCCGGGCACTGCCAAAGACTTATCCACAGCCGTTAAATTTTAGGGGATTAAGGGGATTTTTCTTCTGGTAATTATTTATAACTTTTATTACAGGTTATCTTGATTTTTCTGTATATTTTCTTATAGGCTTGACAAATGGGGGTAAAATGATATAAATTAAAAGAGCATCACTACCGCAGTCACGATACTCGAATAGTAATGCCCTTTAGTTAGGTGACTTGGACAGAAAAGTCAACCTGAGAAATAAATATCACTATCAAAAAACTTTGTCAAGCCTGCCCCGAACTCGAAGCAGTTCGGGGTTTAAGCGGAGGGTGGTAAGTTGGGCAGGCCTACCACCTTCCACTTAAGGAAATTATGAGTAATAAAGAAGGCGCATTATTGGTAATAATTGCAACGGGTTCTTTATGGCTGGCTGGTTGTTCCAGCAAGCCGGATCAAGCATCTGCTACAGTTTTGCCAACGGAAACACCCACATCTTCACCCACACCGACACCAACACCAACGGAAACGCCCACACCTACGCTAACACCCATGCCCACGGAAATGCCCACATCTACACCTTTTCCTTTCGATGAAGGAAAACTAACGAACTATCTGGCCGGTTTTAATCAATTAGCTGATGAAAGAACAGGGGAATCAATTACTACCATTGAAGCTTTTAAAGCTTATTTTGAAGAGAGGGAGGCTTTGGCCGGAGAGGGTCTGCCGATAGTTAGATTTGACCGCATGTTTGCCCAACTGTTTTTACCGGTTAAGAATTTCCGTGATAGAAGCCTTAACTTTGACTGGCATAATGGCGGTCAAGGTTTAGGGTTTAGTAGTGAGGATTTGTCAGTATTGGACACGAAAGATCTTATTTCCAAAAAAGGTAAAGATGGTTATCAGCGGGCTTGGTTGTTAACGGAAGCGCGTAATGCTGACGCCGCCGTCTTAGCTCATGTTGATAATTGGTTGAAATTGAATGGTAAAGATCCGGAAGGCGATTCGGTTCAAGCCTTAAGAAAGCAAATTTTTAGGCGGATTATTTTTGGCGATTTGGGAGTAGAAGCAGGGGATGACGGAGATGATAATTGGAAAACAGTCAATGACCGTTTTGACATTGCCTGTTCGACTTACACCGAGACCGCCGATAAAAGAAGTAAGCAACCGGAAGCCAGCCGCTGGTTATCTTTTGATCCGGCCGAGGAAGATTTAAAAACTGGAATTGATAATAATCTAGAAAGAGAAGAAGCGACTTATTTAGATTCAGATGATTATGTTTTGGTAGTGTCAATAGTTTCTCCTGACGGTAAGATTTTAAGAGTGGAAGTTTATACTTTATCGAACACTCCGGATCTGCTTAATGATGACCAAAATCAGGATAGGGCTGCCGATGTTTCTGCCGCCGGCTACCGCTGGCTGCCTTGCGGTGTTGGCGCGCCTGCGCCGACATCTACGCCTGGTAAGACGGAACAGCCGCCGGAAAAAACTCCACAGATACCTACATCCACACCTACTCCTACTCACACGGAGACAATTCCCACACCCACATTTGTTCCTACTAACACAGACATAATTCCGACTGCCACTGCCGGCCCGCCGCCGACACTGGAGCCAACGGCGACGAATATTCCTTAAAATATGAAAAATATGAGAATAAAAAATTTACCAGCTAAAATTTTATACGGATTTTTTATTGTCTTTTTTGTTTTTCTTGCCCGGAAGATTATTAATTTTAAGATTAATGCGGCGGATACCAATCTTTCCGGAGGCGATATTCTGGCGGGGAAAAACCTTACTCTTGGCGATGCTGATTATGTTGATCCTGTCAATGGTGCGGACGGTCAGACTTTAAGAGTGAGGGTTAGGGTGGCAAATCAGGGAACGGTGGATGCCGAAAACGTCACGGTAAAATTTAATTTAGCCAATGGCGCAGCGCCGGCAGTCGAACTTAACGCGGATAATGCCGATTCCCAAGGCGATATTGTTAATATTAATCCCGGTGGCAGCAGTCTTAATTTCCTTACCGGTTCAGGGAAAAAATACGGTCCGGCTTGCCCCTCCGGCTGCGGCGTGGGTGACGAGGTGGTCAGCAGCGGAGTCAGTCTGGGAAATGTTTCTCCCGGCGAAGCGCAGAGTTATCAGGTGAGTATTGAGTTTCAGGTTGTCGGCACTCCTGGCGGAGGCGGTTCAGCTTGGCAAACCGGTAATATCTTTGACGGCGGTAATCGAACTGACAGAATTACCAATTGGGAAGATCCGATTCCCGCTGATCCGGGTGAGGTGATAGAGTTTAGAGTTTTAGTCCAAAATGTCGGTGAAGCAAATATTGATAACACCAGCGTCCGGGCGTCTTTTCCCGACTCCGATGCAACTAATATTACGGCGACGGCTTTGCTGTCCGGTGCCGGCGCCGAGGATGTTTCGGATACGGTGACAGTTAATGTTTCCGGTACCACCGGTCAGAGATTGGTCTATATTCCGGGGCACACACTCAAATGGGGGCCGGGGTGTGCTTCGGGTTGCAGCCTTCCAGACGGGATCACTGTTCATGGATTGAGTTTGGGGACGGTAGTGCCGGGAGCGGAAAACAGTTATCAGGTTACTTTTAAAGCCTATGTTAGCAACCAAGTACCGTCACCGTCACCAAGCCCGTCAGTTTCCCCAAGCCCGAGTCCCAGTCCATCGCCGAGCCCAAGCCCGTCGCCTTCACCTGAGCCAAACAAGGCCGGCTTTATCATCAGGAAGTTTAAAGACAGCGATAAAGACGGCAATTGGGATAATAATGAGGGCAGCACCGGCATCAAATGGCAGTTTCAATACCGCATTAACGCTGATCCCTGGCAGGATTATTATACTGACAGCCAGTCCGGCTGGGGCGGAGTGGTCAGCATCAGCTTGGGCACCAAGGTTGAGGTGAAAGAAATTAGCGTTAACGGCTGGGTGAATACTACCAGCGTGAACCAAATAAAGATTTTAGATGAAGCCAAGACTTATTACTTTGATTTTGGCAACTTTACCACACCGGGCGTAGTCGAGGTGTCCCCGCCGCCGCAAGTGCCGGCCGCCGGCCAGACAAATCACTGGTGGCTTTGGCTAGTCTCGGCCGGCCTCGGTATTGGTTTGCAGCTCGCGGCGCTTTTAATATAATTTTTATAATCGTTATAACCATTATATTAAAACCTTTACTATGGCAGTCATAATTTATTCACGAAAGCGTCATTTGGCCAAAAAGCGCCTCGCTCATGCCGGCAGAGGCATATTATTGGGTTCGGTCTTGGTGTTAGGGGTGATGTTTTTACTGCCATTCTCCGTCGGGAAAAAGCCAGCTTACCCACAGATTACTTTTAATGATTTATTAAGATTAAATGCGGCGGATGTGCTGAAAGTGACGCCGTTGAGTTATTTTAGCCTGGAAATTCCTAAAATTGAAGCTAAAGCCCAAGTAATCGCCAATGTTAACAGCGCGGACAAAAAAGAGTATCAATCAGCTTTGAAACAAGGCGTGGTCCATGCGGCCGGAACTTATCTGCCGGGCATGGGCGGAAGCGTGACTTTGTTTGCCCATTCAACCGATATTGAGGCCAATGTCAGTTTATATAATGCCTTGTTTTACCGTTTGGATGAGTTGGTGCCGGGCGATGAAGTGATTGTTTGGTTTTTGGGGGAGAAAAAAGTCTACCGGGTAACGGGAAGCAAAATACTGCCGCCGAGCAATGCGGAGGTTTTTAAAGCCGAAAAGAACGGAGAAAAACTGTATTTGGTAACTTGTACGCCCCGGGGAACAACGAAAAACCGTCTGATAGTCGAGGCAGTTCAGTGACAAGGTTGGACCTTGTCACTCAGTTTCCGTTTCATTCTCCTTGCTTTTTCGTTTCATTTTGATACGATAATCGTGTATGAATGATACGCAAATTAATCTTCGCCAGCAGGCAATTCTCAATTTTTTATCCCAAACACCGATTTCCCGAAGCGAAATTGAGACCAAGCTTCAGGATAAATATCCTGTTTCCAAACTAACCCTGATAAGAGATTTGAAAGTATTATCAGAGCAGGGGTTGGTGAAGATACAAGGCGTGGGGAAGAAGACGGTTTATATTTCTTTGCAAAACCCGCTCGAAAAATTTATTGATAAAGATGAATACTTTGCCTATAGTTCTGGTTTAAGAATGGGAGTTAAAACAGGCTTTGAGTTCGGCGTTTTTAATTATTTAAGGAATTTAAGCGGGCTGGATAAAAAATTAAACTATTTAAGCGTTCAGGAGAAAAAACTCGACCCGACGATTTTCAAGCGGGAAATTGAAAGATTTACAGTGGAATTTTCCTGGAAATCTTCCCGGATTGAGGGGAATACTTATTCTTTGCTGGAAACAGATATTTTAATCAGGCAGATGAAAGAAGCGGAAGGGCATCCGCGGGAAGAGGCGGTGATGATTTTAAACCACAAAGCGGCAATCGATTATATTTTAAAAAACAGGGAAGAGTTTAAGTCTTTAACGCTTAATAAAGTATTAAAAATCCATACTTTGCTGACCGGGGGCTTGGGTATTTCGGCAGCAATAAGGACTAATCCGGTGGCCATCACCGGCACTAATTATCTGCCTTTAAGCGAGCGGGATTCTCTGATTAAAGCTTTACAGCAAACAATTCAGATAATTAATGCGGTTAAAAACCCGCTGTTAAAAGCCTTTATTGCTTCGTTTATGATCGCCTACATCCAGCCGTTCAGCGACGGCAACAAGCGCACCGGTCGGACTTTAACCAACGCGATTTTAATTGCCCACGATTTATACCCGGTGTCTTACCGGGATGTGAAAGAAATTGATTATATTGAAGCAATGCTGTTGTTTTACGAGCAAAATAATCTTTATCACTTAAAACAAATGTTTGTGGACCAGCTGGACTTTTCTCAAAAGAATTACTTCAGGACTTAATGACAAGATTCGACAAATCCTTTATTTAACTAAGGCGGCCGCATGTTAATAATAAAGAATTATTTTTTCACACAGGCTAGTGGTGGATTTAGAGTCGTTTCGGTGTTGACAGAAAATTTTACACGGTATTTAATCAAATCATGAATGCGATTAGGCAAGATTTTAAAAAATCTTTTAAACAAATAATGAAGGAAATCAAAGCGATCCGGAAAATACAAAAGGGCATGAAGCGAATGGATGATAACTGGAGAAAAAAACACGGGAGAAATTTTGGTTATGAAACACAAGTTGAGGAAAAACTGAATATCCCATTGCCGGCTTAACCGGTTGCCGCTTTACTTCCTACCTGACTTGAATCTGACTTGGTGGAAAATAGATAATTTGGACTTGACAAATACAAAATATCGGATAATTTGCATTTTCGAAAAGCATTTTCTCTAAATTTAAAAAAATACTTCATAGGTATAGGTGAAAGAAATAGCGGTTAAAGCGGGGGGGGTGTTGGCCGGAACTTTGGGTTTAAGAAATTTTTTGGTCAATGACCAGGGCCAATTATTGGAAAACGGGGTTTTCCGGCAGTTAATTGATAAATACGGTTTAGAGAGCGTTAAATTTTGGCGGACGGCGGACAAAAAGAAGTGGACTTTATTTTGGAAAGAGAGCGGTTGGCTTATGAGGTGAAAACCAATCTGACAGGTTTAAGAAAAAGCAAGTATAAAGAATTTATCCGGCAGTACCCGGATTTTAAATTTAAGTTTATCTCCCGGGAAAATTGGCTGCTTTAGTGGCAAGGACGCTTGCCGGCCTTTGGCTGGGACCTTGTCAGCTGTTTACTCGCGGTAGCGTTATTCCTGCGTATAAATCAAGATGATGATATTCCATCATTTCTTCAATTATTAACGGTAATTGTCCTGGTAGGCGATGATTCATTTCTGTGTTGAAGCCGAGGAGGTTGTAAACCCGATAAACATCCAACCGACCGTCCGGCCGTCCGCTGAAAGCCAGAGTATAGGGGTCGATCCATTGCCTTCCGGCTGTTTTCAGGATATCGGTGGCATTGATGACTGCTTGCCGGTCAGCCGCGATTGGCTTGGTCAGCCTTGAATTTTTATTCAGATTGACTTGGGGAAACTTTTTTCCGGTGTAATCATAATCATAAAGGAGAGGGAAGACTTGCCCCGGTTCTTGCTTAACGACAGCACTTGGGAATATACCAATATTTCTTGGTCGTCTCATAACCAGAAGAATTAAAGGATTGTCTTTAAGGTGAGCCAGTAGTGTTTGAGTTGCTAATACATCTTTTTGGTTTATTATTCCAGGCGAAGGAATTTGCAGTCCGCACAGTGCGTCACTAAGAGAATTGACAGAAAGGTTGCTGCGAGTGAATCTTATTGAAGCGGAAAGACAGTCAATGGAAAAGTTTTTTTCCCTTTCTTGTTGTTCGCTTATATCAGGAGGAAATTCATATCGAGACGGATTAAAGATTTCTTCCATATCCCGTTATCCTATAACACTAATTCAGCCTTTACCTGACTTGAATCTGACTTGGTGGTATAATCGGGTTATGGCGGATTTACAGCAAAGCGAAGCCAGGGTGTTAGCCGGTTTGGAGGCAAAACTTAACCGGATTTGTTCGCGGGACGAGATTGCCCAAAGTTTGTGGGGCAACAACTGGACGGAGAAATATTCGGACTGGATGATTGATACGCTGATTTACCGCTTAAGGCATAAATTGGCGGCAGGATATGAGATTAAAACATTAAGAAATCAGGGGTATGTCTTGCAGAAAAAAGGTTATATTTTCGTAAGAACCGAACCTACGATTATTAATAATTAATTCCTATTCTTATGACAACGTCGATGCGCTGAAAAACTGGCAGGGGGAAGTGATTTTTACCCATTTTGACGAGCGGGCTTTGGCAATCCACCGGCGCAGGGTAGAAGAACTGGGGTTAGAAAATATCACGGTGATTTATGACGATATCCGGCAGTCGCGCTTGGCTGATAAAAGTTTCAGCACAGTTATTAATGATTTCCGCTTGAACTTTAATACTGATCATTATCAAAACCAACAGGCAATAAGGAATATGAAACGGGTGTTAAAACCGGGGGGAACAGCCTTTATTTCCATGGTGGTGGGGAAGCGGAAGCGCTGGTTTATGGCAGAGGAAAAACTGGCACGCTTATGTTTTACCGCTGATTATTACCGGAAGTTATTTAAGAATATCGGCTTGAAGATTGTCAAAGAGTTTGAGTTGGAAGAAGGGCAAAAGCCTACTTACCGGCGGTTTTTACTGACCGCTTGACAGCCAGAATTAGTTTGTTATACTAAACTTAGTTTTATTTGATTTCCCCCTATGGTAGTGAAGAAAAAAGATGTTTCCGTGGAAGACTTAGTGGCCGGGCCGGTAAAGCCAAGTTTGCCGCCGCCGCCAGCGGTGGTGCCGGTGAGCCGGCCGATTATGACCAACCGTCCGGCATACAGAAAACCCTACTTCGCTCCGCACAGCGGAGCTTCGCGGGGCAGGCCAGTCGTTAGGCCGTACCGACCACAGAGCAACTTTAACGGCTATGTCGATAACCGGGTGATCCCGGATGCGGATTTGCCGACCGAAGAAGTCAGCGGCATGCTGGAGTTGTCAGCGGACGGCCAGGGTTTGCTCAGGCCGGATTTCAGCCCGACGAACAAAGATATCTATATTTCCTCTTCGCAGATCAGGCGGTTTAATTTGCGGCCGGGTGACTTGGTGACCGGCCCGGCCAGACAGCCGAAAGACAATGAACGTTATTGGGGCTTACTGAAAGTGGAAAAAGTTAACGGTGTGGTTTTCGAAGACGGCTTAAAGCGGCCGGAGTTTGATAAATTAATACCGATTTTTCCCAATGAAAAGTTAAAGTTAGAAACCGATAAACTGAAACTGTCAACTCGGGTGATTGATCTGGTGGCGCCGGTGGGCAAAGGCCAAAGGGGTTTGATTGTCAGCCCGCCCAAGGCCGGGAAAACGACAATTTTAAAAGATATTGCCGAAGGGATCGCTAAGAACAATCCGGAAGTGATACTGATGGCGGTTTTAGTCGGCGAGCGGCCGGAAGAAGTGACGGATATCCGCAAACATGTTAAGGGTGAAGTGGCCGCGTCTAATTTTGATGAGTCGGCGGAAAGGCAGACCCGGGTGGCCGAGCTGGCCCTGGAGAGGGCGAAAAGGCTGGTGGAGCAGGGCAAAGACGTGGTGATTTTACTGGACTCAATTACCCGCTTGGCCAGGGCTTACAACTTAGCGATTCCGACTTCAGGCAGGACTTTGTCCGGAGGGTTTGATCCGGTGGCTTTGTATCCGCCCAAGAAGTTTTTCGGGGCAGCCAGAAATTTCGAGAACGGGTCCAGTTTGACGATTATCGGCACGGCGTTGGTGGATACCGGTTCGCGGATGGATGAGCTGATTTATGAAGAGTTCAAAGGCACCGGCAATCTGGAACTGCATCTGTCCCGGAAACTGGCGGAAAGGCGGATTTATCCGGCGATTGACATCCAGCGTTCGGGCACCCGCCAGGAGCAACTGCTGTTTACCAAAGAGGAGTATGAAAAGATTGTCACCATGCGGCGGATGATTGATGTCTTGGACCAGGAAGAGATGACCGAAGTGATGATGGACCGCCTGCGCAAAACCAAAGACAACGCCGAGTTTTTGAAAAATCTGGGGAAGTGAC
>Ga0210051_1005370_pt1 | contig 12279 bp, 16 predicted proteins | sample CryGey092014_all_FD_185464 | JGI IMG/M metagenome (GOLD analysis project Ga0210051, IMG submission 185464) | Groundwater microbial communities from aquifer - Crystal Geyser CG23_combo_of_CG06-09_8/20/14_all (SPAdes) (version 2) | ecosystem: Environmental > Aquatic > Deep subsurface > Groundwater...
TACTGGTTTTTTGAATTTTCGTGTGGTAACATATACCCTTATCTTCTGGCTTTCTCTTTCTACAATTTCACAAACACAAAGTTCTTTTGGCAAACCACATTTTTCACAAATTTGTCCTACCAATTTTTCACCGCCAATAATATAGAATAATCAAAGAAACAATCAGAATTAATATTTTTTTATTCATCCGGCATTTCTCTCTCATTTTTTAACGTAAGTAACCTTGCAATATCCCTTCTTATAATTTTTATTCTTCCGGGGTTTTTAATATTTCCCCCCATCTCAATATTTCCTCTTTCCTTTAATAATTCTAATTTTAATTCTTTTAATCTTTTCCCTTGATCTTCAGGTTTGAGTTTTCTAATTTCTTTTATCTTCATAAGAGTCACTTCTTAGCTTTAGGCTTTTTTTTGGATGAAACTGCCTTTTCCTTAACCTTCTTCTCAGTTTCAGCTACTTTTTTAGTTTTAACTTTTTTAGTTGGTTTCTTCTCTGGGGTTTCCTTTATTTTAGGGCTTACTTCGGCTTTTTCCTCTTTAACTGCTTCCTCTTTTGGAGCTTCTTCCTTTTTTTCTTCTCCAATAGCTTCTGCTTTTTGTTTTATTTTCTCATTTAATTCAGCAATTTTTCTAGATAAATCTTCTGGCATATCCTTCATTATTCCAACTTTTACACCGATCATTCCCAATTTAACAACGGCCTTGGCATACCCTCTGTCAAGTATATTGTCAGCATAATAACCAGCATGCTTAACATAACCTAATTTAAATTTTTGAAGTCTTCCTCTTTCTCCACCAATCTTCCCGCTGATATTGATTTGAACTCCAACTGCACCACTTTTCATAATCTCATTAAGATAAAAATTAACTACTTTCTTATAGAATGACCCTCTTTCAACAGTTTTTACAATTCTGCTTGCAACTATCTGAGCATTTAAGAACTGATTTTCCACTTCTTTAACATCAAGCATAGGATTTTCTATCCCGAATTTTTCCTTGATATCTTCTGTAATTTCTTTTATGATTTTACCAGATCTCCCAATAACAAGCCCGGGTTTGCTAACAAAAACAATTATTCTTGTTCCTAATGGTGTTTGCTGAATTTCAATATGGCTATACCCAGATTTATCAAATTTTTTACTCAAATAATTTTCTATTTGGACCTGTTTTATGCCTTCCTTAATAAAATATGATTCTATTGTCATTATCTCTCCTCAAGCTCTAGTTTTAACTCACAAATCTTTGCTCTTCTTCCACGATGTGTCCATCTACTTTTAGGCAGCATGAAACCAAATGTTTTGTTTGCCTGGCCTTTTTTTACAAACAATCTTTCTGTATCTAAATCTTTTGCTTCTGCATTTGATTCACAGTCTTTTATTAGATTAAGCACTTCATTGGAAGCTTTTGTGAAATGCCTTCCATCAATATTTTTTTTCTCTGATATAAGTTCATTTAATAAGGTTTTAGCTTTTCCAACTGGCTTGTTCTTGATATGCCTAAATAAAACTACTGAATCTTTTAATGAAACCCTTGCTAAGGGTCTTGATGCAATTGCTATTTTTTCTTGCTTCATATAATCACTACTTTAATGGAATGTGTTTGGATCCTCTTGTAGCACCTGCCCCAGGGCTGGAATGCTTTGTTTTCGCTCTTGTCATAGAAAATTCACCTAATCTATGACCAACCATTTCTGGTGTAATTGTAACACGAATAAATTCTTTTCCATTAAAAATCCCTAATTTTGCATCAGACATCTCTGGGACAATAACCATATCTCTTTCATGAGTTTTGTGAAACCCATCTGGTTCCTGCTTAATTTTTTCTAATAATTTCTTTTGCCTATCACTAAACCCTCTGATTAAACTTCTTCTTTCACGGCTAGTGATAATTACACCAAATTCCTTCAAACTCATCTCTTTGAGTTCTTCTAAACTTTTTCCCCTGTAATAAAATTTTCTTGCCATATTCACACCTTATTTACAATAATACATATAAACTTACTTCCTCTTACCCATTCTTCTTGGGGCTACTGCTCCAACCTTTCTTCCTGGTGGTGCATTTCTACTTACAGATTTTGGAATACCTGGTTTAGTTTTACCACCAAATGGATGGTCTACTGGATTCATTTTAACACCACTGACATTTGGATATAATTTATTTCTCGCTTTTTTGGCATGATGTTTCTTTCCTGCTTTAACCCATGGCTTTTCTCTTCTGCCAGACCCTGCAGGTATGCCCATTGAAACAAGACAATTTTCATTTATTTCTTTCATTTTACCAGATGAGAGCTTAATTCTGATTTTATTTTTAACTTCTCCTATAACAGTTGCAAAGCTCCCAGAACTTCTACAAATCTTAGGGCCTGAGCCAGGATAAGTTTCTATTCCAAATATCTTCATCCCTTCTGTAACTTTACTTATAGGAACAACACTGCCGGAATTTAACCCAGATCCATAGCTGATAATATCACCAACTTTCACCCCATCAGGAGCTATCTGGAATCTTTTTGAACCGTCTGAAAATTCAATAATCATTAATGGGGCATTCCTTGCTGGATCATGAACTATATCAGTTATTAATCCGTTCTTAACACCCGGAGAAAGATTATAACTAACTTTACCAATAAACCTGTGGCCAGGTGATCTATACCTTGGCCCTCCTTTTCCTCTTGCTCTTTGGATTATTCTTTTTCCCATCTACTCACCTAGATTATCCCTAGCCTGACAGCAATGTCAGCAGCTTGGTATTCTGGCTTTAGTTTAATAAATGCTTTCTTTCTTCCAGTTCTTGTGATAATTGTGTTTATACTTTCAACCTTAGCCTTAAATTCATTCTCAAAAGCCTGTTTAATTTCTTTTTTTGTAGATTTTCTATCAACAATAAACACTAATTTATTCTCTCTTTCCACTAAACCAATACTTTTTTCAGTCATATTGGGATATCTTAATGTTTTATATGGATCCATTTTCAAAACCTTCTAATGATTTTAATGCTGACTGGGAATATATTGTCAGTCTACCAGGATTTGAGCCTGGAGCTAGATCTTTGATTGTTAGTTCATCGAGTAATTTCACATCAACACCTGAAATATTTTTTCCCGATTTTAGTATCCCATCGTCTTTTGTTACAACAAGGAGTGGACCTACTTTTTTCTTATATTTTCTCCCTCTCATTTTTCCCCTGCCTTTTCTTACCTTCATTTCTTTTGTTCTTTCTAATTCTTTACTTAAGCCCAAATTGAGTAATAGGTCTAAAACATCTTTTGTTTTTTTAATTGAATTAATATTATCTTCAATAACTAAAGGAAGTTTTATACCGTCAACTAAATGGCCCCTTTCTTTAACACAATCAAATGAAGCAGTAGCTGCAAAAGCAGATTTGAATGCAAGGAGGTTCTCTTTTTTATTTATTTTTTGAACCCAGTCTTTCACTGTTTTTGGCGGATGTGCTCTTCTACCTTTGACCGATTGGGGAACTCTCCTTACTCTGAAACTCAATTGGCCTGAACCATGCAATCTTGGCAGTCTTGCACGGGAAATCATCATCATACTATATCTGATATGCCTTCTACCATGGTAATGGGCAGATGTTCTTTTACCTGCCATAGGGTCAGAACCATAAGGCTGCCTAATTAAACTTTGAAAAGATAAAAATGATCTTTTGATAAGGTCAGACCTAATTTTTTGGCTAAATACTTTTGGTAATTCTACTTGTGCTTTTGATTTGCCTTTGAGATCTAAAATATTAACTTTCATAAAATCACATTACTATCTCCTTAATATCTACCGGAACTGTAGGTTTTTTATTAGCTCTTATTCCATGCCTCAAAATAATAAGCCTTTTTCTTGGGCCAGGGATCGATCCTTCTATAATCATATAACTTCCTTTAACTATCCCATATTTTGTGAATCCAGATTTAGGTGTTGCTTCCTTGCCATTTTCCCCAATTTTTATAATTCTCTTGTTGTATTCTGTTCTTCTCCAGAATCCCATCTGGCCAGCTTGAGGAACTGTCCATTTAATTGTTCTTGGAGTTTCTGGACCCATTGATCCAACATGCCTTCTTTTGCCATGTTCTTTTCTACCTCTTATTTTCAGCCCAAATCTCTTAACGGGACCTTGCCAGCCTTTCCCTTTTGTTATTCCGATTACATCAATAAACTCTCCATCTTTAAAGATATCTTGGGTTTTTATTTCTTTACCAAGAATTTCCTTGGAGTAATTGAACTTTTCAGCAATGTCACTTCCTGAGAGCTCTAATTCAAATATTTCTGGTCTTTTTTTACCTATTCTAGACATCTTTGGATAAGTTTTAACTATTAACCTAATTTTTTTGATTTTTTCGAGGTTTTTTTCTATTTCTTTTATTTTTTCTGCGCAATCTTGTTTTCCCATATTAATTTTTCTTTTCAAATCCTTGTCTTTGCTTGATTTTTCATCCCATTTTTCAAAGAAAGCGTAGAAACCATTTTCATTTTGCTTATAAAAACGAACACCAATCACAAGAAGAGGAGGACAATCCAAAATAGTTGCAGGAACAGAGATTTGTTCACCATTTGTAGCAGAACCTTTTTTATTATCAGTAATAAGTATTTGTGCCATGCCAGCCTTATAACCAGCGAAACCAGAGATCTGAAGTTTATCGTTACCTCGACAATATCTAAGTGTAGGATATATCCTTTTAGATCTTTTCTTTGGCATGAATGCCAATGAACCTGATCTTGATTTTCTAACTGATGGCACTGATTATCACTCACAAGAATTAGATAAGAAACTTTATAAAGATTTTTATTTATTCTTGTTCTAGTTTTAGTTTTGGTGAAATAAAGGTATATTATATGAATAAAAGACTTAAAAAATTCTTAAAATTGAGACATGATTGTAAATAGGAGTTAAAATTTAATTACAGGTTTTTTATTAATTTTCAGGCTTTAAAAATTCGTTTTTATATGATTATATTTTCAGAACTAAAAAAGTTAATCGTTTAAATTTCTGAATTTTATTAACCTTTTTAACTTTCTTCCCATAAAACTAATAACATGAATGAATGCATATTTTGTAAGATAATTAAAGGAGAAATTCCATATCATAAAGTTTATGAAGATGATGATTGTGTAGCTTTTCTTGATGTAATGCCTAGGAGTAAAGGTATGTGCCTAGTTGTTCCAAAAAAACATTATATGTTTTTCGACGAGGATTTTGACACTTCATCCAAAGTTTTTGATGCAGCATTAATAGTTGGAGAGAAAATTAAGAAATCTTTGAACCCCCCGACTATATTTTTCTCATGTATACAAGCTCAAGTGCCACACTTTCACATTAGGGTATACCCTGTTTACAAGGACCAGATACCATTGGGCGAGAACAAACCCATTGAAATAAATGAAGGAGAACTTAATGACCTTGAAAGAAAGATTAAAACAGCAGAAGTTGAATGGAAACCAGAAGAAAAAATAATTGAGGTTATTAAAGAAGTTCCTGTTGAAAAAAAAGAGCTTGAATCTAATAGTGAAGAAAAAGTTCAAGAAGAAAAGAAAGATAAATTCTGGAGAAAAAGGGACATGGAGATGGCTTGAGTGGATGAGTGTATATTTTGTAAAATTGTTAAAGGGGAAATACCATGCTACAAGATTTATGAGGATGATGAATTTTTGGCATTCTTAGATATCAATCCAAACACAAAAGGTATGACACTTGTTATCTCAAAAAAACATTTTGATTCCTATGTATTTGATATGCCTGACAAAGATTATGAAAAATTATTAACAACTGTAAAAAAAGTCGCAAAATTGCTTGACAAAAAACTAGGCACACAAAGAACAGCAATAGTAATGGAAGGTATGGGGATTAATCATGCTCATATCAAATTATATCCACTTCATGGACTAGATAAAAAATTTCAGGAAATGTGGGCTCCAGAAAAAATTTATTTTGAAAAGTATGAAGGCTATATAACTACTCAACTAGGTCCAAAGGCGGATGACGAAAGACTTAAAACATTGGCAAAAGAAATTAGAGATAAATAAGCACCGATAGTCCAGCCTGGTTAAGATACTGGCCTTCCAAGCCGGCGAGGCGGGTTCAAATCCCGCTCGGTGCATACGGAATATATCGTTTTATTTTGAGTGTAGTTTCTCTGAATAGTCAATTACTTTTTTACTTCTCAAGTACAATTATTATAGTATGTATGAAATAGTTACTGGTCGTTCACCTAAAGATCTAAGCAAATTTGGAATAGAAGGTACAGGTTACATTGGAAAGCATATTGTTGGGACAGGGAATGATGCTCACTTAACAAATAAAATCTTGATAGATTTTTTACGGCCGCATGTAATTTTGATTGCGGGAAAAAGAGGATCGGGAAAATCTTATTCATCTGCAGTCCTAGCTGAGGAAATGTCATTGCTCCCTTTAGAACTATCCCAAAACCTATCAACAATCATGATTGACACCATGGGTATATTTTGGAGTATGAAGTATCCGAACGACGATCAGGCAAATCTACTAGATGAATGGGGAATGAAACCCCAGGGGCTGAAAGATAAAATTAAGCATTATGTTCCATACGAACAAAAAAAAGAATTTGAAGAGTCAGGAATACCAGTAGATTTCGGTATATCTATTCAAGCAAATGAATTTACCCCGGAAGACTGGTCTTTAGCTTTTAACATCCCGACAACTAACCCAATATCTCTAGGCCTGCAAAAAACTATTTATCGGCTGCAAGAGTCCCAGGAAAAATTTGTAATAGATGATATAATAACAAAAATAAAAGACGACCATCTGTTAGATACACATGTCAAATCCTCCCTTGAGAACATGTTAAGAATAGCTGACCAATGGGGAGTATTCGGGGAAGAAGGAAAAAAAATAGATGAAATAGTGCAGCCAGGGACGATTAATGTGTTTGATGTCTCAAGATTACGGGCAACAGAAGCATGGTCTGTTAGAAATCTATTAGTTGCGTTAATCTGCAGAAAAGTCTATCAGCAACGAGTTATAGCAAGAAAACAGGAAGAGCTTGCAAAAATGGGAGAAATTAAGCTTAAAAAAAGATACCCAATGGTTTGGCTGATTATGGATGAAGCCCATCAATTTATCCCAGCAGATATGATGACAGTTTCATCTCGCCCGATTTTAGATATAGTCAAGCAAGGAAGAGAGCCTGGAATAAGTTTTGTTCCAATAACTCAGATGCCAAATAAGATACACCCAGAAGTTATTTCCCAGTGTGATATGGTTATTTCTCATAGGTTAACCTCAAAAAATGATTTAGAAGCCTTGCAAACAGTCATGCAAAATTACCTTATGGAAGATTTAACAAAATCCATTAATTCATTGCCAAAATGGAGAGGATCCGCAATTATTCTAGATGACAATTCCGAAAGAATTTACCCAATTCAAATTAGACCAAGATTTAGTTGGCATGCTGGGGAATCAGCTGTAGTAAAAGTCGACTAATTGAACTTTAAACCCAATTTGCATAAATAAATTAAAAAAAAAGAATTATAAAAGAAAAATATTCTTGCCATCTTTGTTTATTTTACCAGTTTCAAGTAACCTTGTTTTAACTTTTTCATATTTTTCTGAGTTGATGTTCAAAATTTGTGCCATTTTAAAAATTTTCTCTTCGACCACACAACCTCCTTCTTGACATCCCTGTTTTATTAAATTAAGTACAACATCTTCTTCATTAATTTTTATCACCTATTTTTGTTTCAATTAAAAAAAAGAAAAAAAAGGGAGGGGGTGTATTTCTTACAGAAATTCTCCCTTATAAACCTACCTTATTATATCAATTCCAAGAGCTTGATCAATTTCTCTAACAACAGATCTCTCTCGTGCAACTGGTCCCAATATATATGGTGATTGAACTCCAGTCATTATTGTTATTACTTGTAATTTTCCTGTGAATTCTGGTAGAATTCTTGCTCCCCATATTACTTGTGCGGACGGATCCAAATGTTGTGAAACTGCTTCACCTATTGTATTCACTTCATCCAATTTAAGATCGTTTCCACCGGTTATATGGATTAATGCTCCAGTTGCTCCTGTATAATCTACATCCAATAATGGATTGGTCAACGCTTTTGTTACTGCATCCATTGCTCTGTCTGAACTATTACTTTCACCAACTCCTAATGCTGCAACACCACCTGCATGCATGACTGCTTTAACATCAGCATAATCTACATTAACCAGGGATGGTAGTGTTATTGTTTCTGTTATTCCTTTTACCATACTTGCAATCAGTTCATCTGCGACTGCGAAAGCTTGTTGTAATGGAAGATTACCTGCATATTTCAGCAACCTATCGTTTTCTATAACGATTACAGTATCTGAAACTTGTCTTAATTGGGCTAAACCTTCTTCTGCTTTTCCAATTCTTGAACCTTCAATTTTGAAAGGCATAGTTGCAACTCCTATTACAATTGAACCCATTGACTTGGCCATCTCGGCAACTATTGGGGCTGCTCCCGTTCCTGTTCCTCCACCTTCACCTACGCATACAAATGCAAGATCTGTTCCTTCTATTGCTGTTTTAATTTCATTTCTTGCTTCTTCTGCTGCCTTTTTTCCTATTTCTGGGTAACCACCTGCACCTAAACCTCTTGTTAGTTCTTTACCTAAAAGAATTTTTTTATCAGCTTTACCAACGGTTAGATGTTTGGCATCAGTATTCAAAGATACAGTTGTTGCACCTTGAACTCCCATTTCTGATAATCTAGTCACAGTATTCTGGCCTGCTCCACCACAACCAAAAACTACAATTCTAGCTTTTTTAAGAGAGAAACCAAATTCTTCCTCAGCAAGTTTAAAATAGTCTAAGTTAGCTTTTGTTGCTCCAGATGAACTCTGAAATTTAAACCTGTCCTCAGGCCCACAAGATTGACTAGTGTCTTGTGATGTTCTATTCAATGCGTTTTGAATTATCGAATTCATAACACCACCCTCCTATTCTTTTAAATCTATATTTTATTCTAACGAAATTCTTTTAACTTCGTTTTTTGAATATTTTAATAAGGAATAAGTTCTAAGTTCCAAAAGCTCGTTCCAACTAATCTAAATTGAAAGTTTAAGAGAGAAGATAAGTTAAGTTCCAATTATTACTTTTTTTATAATATTTAAATTGATTGTTATACTATAGAACCCTTTTTTCTATTCTATTTCATGTGGAGATAATATCAAGATACCTCAATTTCTTTTGGATTTCCTTTGGAGAAAGTTGAGAAAAACATTACGAAATACATTTATGGTAGATACTACAATTTTAGTTATTCTTATTGCCCGATTAATAAATCTTTAAAATCTATGTGTACTAATAATATAATATGAAGAGAATCTTACTTTTATTAACAGTCCTTATGATAAATTTTAGTTTAGTCTCAGCCACATACGAATCATTCATTAATGTTGTTGGTGTGGACAATCATGGTCAGGGGATCATTGGAAATGTTACTGTTGAAGTTCAGCCAGGTAAGGGAAGAGTATTGGTTGATACAACACCACTTCAAGGAATATACACACAAGATTCTGAAAGAATTGCTGTTGAAGTTGCTTCAGAAATAACTGGATTCGACTTTTCTCAGTATGATGTAATTTACAGTATAGTTACAAGTAATGTTCATGTGATTGATGGTCCTTCTGCTGGTGGAGCATTGACACTTGCAACAATTGCTGCTGTCGAAGGAAAAGAGATAAGTCATGATTTCGCAATGACTGGAACAATCGAGGAAGATGGGTCTATTGGAGAAGTTGGAGAAATCTTGACAAAAGCTAAAGCAGCTGCAGATGGTGGAATAACCGTGTTTCTTATCCCAGAGGGTCAATCTATTCAAAATCAGTATGTGAAAAAAATTAAACAGCCACAACCTGGGTGGTATATCGAAAGTATAGAGCCTATTGAGGTTAATGTTATTGAATATGCAAAAGACAATTGGGGAATGGATATTTATGAAGTATCTGATATCAAAGAAGTAATGGAATATGCATTTGGAGAGATACCTGAAAGTAATGAAAAAAATATAGGGCTTGTTGAAAATGTAATTTTACCAAAATTTGAATCCCCAATCAATAATTATAATGACTTTTCTTTGATAGTAAAAGATGACTTAAAAGTGGCAGAAAGTAAATATAATGATATCTTAAATAAAGTAGATAATTCCAACCTCCCTGAAGATATTAAATTGGTCTTGAATGATTTAATGGTATTATCTGAAGATTATCTTAAAAATGCAAAAGAAATTGAAGGGCAAGGTTATGCATATTCATCTGCAAATGAAGCATTCAAATCAGCTATAACTAGCAATGTTGTTGACGATTTAATCAATTATTATTCGTCAGATAATCAAATAAAATACTTAGAAGAATCTGTTGAAGAAATAGAAAGTAATATAAAACAGGCAAAACAAGAAGTCTCAATAAAGACAGATAAGATAATCTGTGATCCTGATAATTTTGAATGGGCTGTTGCAGCAAGACATAGAATAACTTATGCCGAAAACAGGGTAAAATCAATAAATTTAGATGAAGATACACCAATAGAAGTATTTTACAAAATCAATACAGCAAAAGAATGGATTAAAATATCAAAGAGCTTTTTGGAAAAGCCAGTATACCATTCTGCTGGAACTGATTGTTTGGAATTGTTTAAAGAACAAGCTGAAAGCCTTGTGAAAGAAGCTGAAAACCAAATCCTTCTTGAAAAATCCATGGGTTATGAAGGAATAGAGGACAGTGAATGGTATCTTGAAGCAGCGAAATCTGAATTGGAACAGGGGTGGTATATTACAGCAATATATGATGCAATCTCTGCTAAGATAAGAGTAAAGGTTGGATCAAGTTATGACAATAAGGATATGAATGAAATATACTCAGATTTCAATGAACAGGAAATTATAACCCAAGATCTTATAGGGACTATATTTCTTGAAAATTCTTACTATAATATTTATCGTGCTGCGAAAGATGAATCTAGAGTAGATGGTGTTCTTGCTATACAAACTTTAGTTTTGGCTGAAGAAACAAATGATGTTTATCAAGATATCAAAAATAAAATGGGAAATCCATTGTTCAAATGGTCAATCGATTGGAATTTTAAATTTATAAAAGAAAATTATGACACACTTGTAAAGATCTTTTTTGCCGTACTTGTTTTATGTATACTCATTTTATCTGTTAAGGTCAAAAGATTGAAAAGAAAGCTTGGTATTAGAAGAAATAGAAAAGAATTGAGATAAATTTATTCTGATACAATTAATTCTATGGGCAAACAAGAATTGAAAAATATTGTAAAAAGTTTTCAGAATAATGAAAAAGTAAGAGAAACAGTTAAACAAAGATTAAAGGAATTCCAACAAAAAAACCAAGAAGACAATAATTCATGGTTTAATGAGCTCTGTTTCTGTTTACTTACTGCAAATTCTTCAGCAAAAAAAGGAATTGAGATTCAGAATTATTTGTCAAGAATGAATGACTTCCAGCAAATGTCACAAGAGAAATTAACTGAAGCTCTTAAAAGAATGGGTCATAGGTTTTACCAGAAGAGAGCTGAGTTCATAGTAGAAGCAAGAAAATATTTAGAAATCAAGGAAATCATTACTAGATTCAATTCTGAGAGTGAGTCAAGGGAATGGCTGGTCAAGAGCATCAAAGGTAAGGGTATAAAGAAGCAAGCCACTTTCTCAGAAATGTTGGTTATCATAATATTGCTATACTTGACAGGCATATTCTTCGTGTTTTGAATGATTATAAGCTTATTGGTGAAATTCCTAAAAGTCTTACACCAAAAAAATACAAGGAAATTGAGAAAATTATAATTGAACTTGCAAAAGAAATGAAGGTTCTTCCAAGTGAAATGGACCTTTATCTTTGGTATAGTAAGACTGGAGAGGTGCTGAAGTAATTATTTAATCATATATCCTTCTACTTGTTCTTGGGTCATCGAACCACCTATTACACGTTTTCCACACTCGTAACGTAAAAGTTCATTCGAAGCTCGTCTAACAATTTCTTGTTTAGTAATTGGTCCCTCTTGTGATAATTGTCCTAATCTCTCTTCTAAAGCTTTTGAAAAAGCTTCACGATATCGAGCTCGAAGTCCTCCATTATATCTAGTATATCTAGTAAGTTGAAAATCTATATCCCCAGTCATATATTATAACACCTAATTATTTTTTAAAAAAACAAATATAAATACCTTATTTTTCTCTTGACCTGGAAATATCATCAGTCCTTTTTCTGTAAATTGTGTCTCTTAATTTTCCCAAACCGTAAGCTA
>Ga0210051_1005371_pt1 | contig 12279 bp, 13 predicted proteins | sample CryGey092014_all_FD_185464 | JGI IMG/M metagenome (GOLD analysis project Ga0210051, IMG submission 185464) | Groundwater microbial communities from aquifer - Crystal Geyser CG23_combo_of_CG06-09_8/20/14_all (SPAdes) (version 2) | ecosystem: Environmental > Aquatic > Deep subsurface > Groundwater...
GAGCTCTTACCGATGGAGGAAGACAGCTCTCCTCGTCGCGGCGCTAGCGGGCGATCTGTCCGTCCCGACCGTCAATCGAAACGGGATTACAATAACCGCCGTTATTAGAGGCAGCTTACTATTGTTACAATAATACTCGGTTTTTGGTAAGCGCGCCTTTGTATTTTATGGACGATTGGGTATAAGATAAAATAGATGTTAAAATTGAGAATTTGCTCTGCCTGCGGAGCGACCACCCGCTCCCAGAATTCATATTTTTGCCACTCTTGCGGGGCTCGTTTAAAAACGCCGCCAGCGCCGCCAAGCCCAAAAGGTTCGGCGACGGTGCCGGTGCAAGCAGCCGCTGTTGGCGTTAGGGCGCCTTTCTACTTTTGGTTATTATTTTTTCTGTCCGCCTTACTTTTGTCTTTGGCGGCGGGTTTTATTTCTTGGCGCTATTTTTTGCGTCAAAAGGTAGAATTAATTACTCCGTCACCTGTTAGTGTTAGTGCAAATATTGTAACCAAGACAACTCCTTTCCCATTGGTAGATAAGGAATTCGCCTCGGTAGTTCCGGAGCATACTTACTTTTATCTTCGCGGTTACGATCTACCCGAAGTTCTAATTTGGTTGGGCGGCGAGGATTTAAAACAACAAGTTTACTCTTTAACAGGCTTTTCTTTAGAGGAAATTGCTTCTTATCTTGAGCTGGATTTTTCTTTACTGGAGCACCCCTTAGGTTGGGGTTTGCTTGCCAAAGTTAAAGAGGAGCCTTTTCTTAAAGAAACGATGGAAAAAGTTGTTTGGAAAGGTGAACCGCTGGCCTACTTTAGGTTGGAAAATGGTTATTTTATTGCTGCCCAGTCTTTATTGTTGCTTGAAGAGTGGGAGCGGGTTTTTAAAAAAACATCTCGTAGTTTAGCACTTAACGCTCAATTTTCCCAAGCATTTAGAACCTTGCCGGTCGATGAAGAAGGCATATTTTGGCTTTATTGGACAGGTGAGCGGCTTAATTTTTTTGCTAAAATGGATGGCCTGGCTAAAATTACGCCCGGTGTGTGGTATGGCCAGTCCGACAGCCAAAATAAGTTGTGGTTAAAATCCGTTTTTTCTTTATGAAAAGCCAGGATTTGCTTGATCAAATCAATGCCCAAATCAATAAATGTTCTGGTTGCCGCTTATGCAAAGTTAGAATTAAAGCAGTTCCTGGGGAGGGGCCGGTTGGGTCTTTGTTAGCCTTCGTTGGAGAGGCGCCTGGGGCTAATGAAGACAGAAGCGGCACACCTTTTTGCGGGCGGGCAGGAGACTTACTGGATCGTCTTTTGATTATGATTGGAGTTAAAAGATCTCAAATATGGGTAGGTAATGTTCTTAAATGCCGACCGCCGGAAAATCGCGGTCCGATGGTGGATGAGGTACGAGCCTGCCGGACTTATCTGGAAAAACAGTTGGAGCTGATTGGTCCTAGATTAGTAATTCCCTTGGGTAAATTCGCCACCGACCATTTTATTCCCGAAGCTAGAATCTCTCAAGTTAAAGGTATACCGGTACGCTCGGGTGGCTTTTTGATTTACCCGGTCTATCATCCGGCTGCTGCTCTAAGATCGTCGGCCGTGCTGGCGGAGTTGGAAAAGGATTTTAAAAAAATTCCTGCGGTGCTTAGTGCTGATCCGCATCAGTTTCCCATCGTTGGTGGTTCTAAAATCAGTGAAAATCAAGTAAGCTTATTTTAGTTGTTATTATGAAATTTAGCCATTCCCGTGGGGCTTACCACTCAAGATCAGGAAATAGTAATGGTTCTTTTGTTAGGTTTTTACCGCTGGGTGGTATGGGTAATGTTACCCGTAATCTGTATGTTTATGAATATATTGATTCAAAAAACCCGAGCGCTTCCGGCGCCATAGTAGTTGACTGTGGGATTGGGTTTCCCGAGGAAGATATGCTGGGAGTGGACCTGGTTTTGCCGGATATTTCTTATTTGCTGGAAAATAGGGTTAAAGTTTGGGGAGTACTGATTACTCACGGCCACATGGACCACATCGGGGCGATTCCCTTTTTGGTTCCTCAACTTAAGGCGCCGGTATTTGCCACTCGCTTGACTTGCGGATTTATTAAGGAGGAGTTGGAAGATAGAGATGTCAAGAACTGTCAGGTTAATGAGATTACTTATGGTCAGGTTCTCAATCTGGGGTCGTTCGAAGCTAGCTTTCTCCGTTTAAGCCACTCCGTGCCGGATGCGGCTGGTATTGTTATCAAGAGTCCGGCAGGCACATTTTTTCACACTGGCGATTTTAAGTTCGATTGGACTCCGGTTATGCCTGGCCAGACGCCCCAAGTTAGCCGATTGGCTCAATTGGGCGATCAGGGTGTTAGAATGCTGGTTTCCGATTGCTTAAGAATAGAAAATCCTGGCTATACCTTGCCGGAGCGGGCGATAAGCGAAACTTTTGAGCAGGCGATGCGCCAAGCCAAAGGTCGTGTTCTCATTACCACATTTTCTTCCAATATTTCCCGAATTCAGCAAGCCCTGGATTCGTCGAAGAAGTTCGGCCGCAAGGTAGGTTTTTTGGGTCGTTCTATGGAGTCATATACCCAAGTAGCCAGCAAACTCGGTTATTTGGATTTAAAGAAAAAAGACATCGTTGAGCCGGAAGCGCTGAACAGTTTAAGACCCAATCAGCAAACTCTGCTGGTGGCTGGTTCCCAGGGGCAAAGGTTTTCTGCGTTGGCGAGAATAGTTCGGGGAGAGCACAGATTAGTGCAAATCAAAAAGACTGATACCGTTATTTTTTCTTCCGACTCCATTCCCGGCAACGAAGCATCAGTTAATGCTGTAATTGATGAGCTGGTTTTGTCGGGGGCGCGCGTAATCTACTTTGAAACTACCAGTCCTTTGCATGTTTCCGGCCATGCCAGTCGAGAAGAACTTAAACTAATGATTGCCCTTACCCGTCCAGAATGCGTAGTGCCCATCTCTGGCAGTTTTAGGCATATGGAACTAATGGCTGATCTGGCCCAGGAAATGGGAGTAGCCAGTCAAAAAACTTTTGTTCTTAAGAACGGCGAGTCGCTTGAAATCACTGATTCTCAAATTACGCGCGGACCCCTTTATGGTTTTAAAGATGTTTTGATGGATGGAGCAGTGATAGGCGAGGTGGGTAAATTAATTTTAGAGGATCGTAAGATTCTTTCTGACGATGGATTGATTGTAGTGGTGGTTTTGCTTAGTAACGCGTCAAAATCGGTAAAATTGGTGGATATTGTTACTCGGGGTTTTGTTTACGAAGAGGGTGACAAGAGCAAGAGCCTGCGGGACGGTTTGCGGGCGGCGATCAACAGAAGCTTGGAGGATACGAAAGCGGATTGGGGCAACTACCAAAAGGTAGATCGAATACTGGCTAACTCCTTGAGCAATCATGTTTTTAAAAAGACAAATCTGCGACCCATGATTTTGCCAGTGGTGGTAAGGGATTGATTTTGGGTTCAAAACATACTCAATCTTCTCCATACTTTGGGATACTCCAGCTCTTCGCCGCCGAATTTTTTCTTAAATTCGCTAAATCCTTGCCAGCCAGTACAGTACTTTGGATAGCGTGGATCGTATATTCCTTCAAAATCAAATTTTTGGCAGCCGAGCTTTTTGGATAGGTTGATTGTTTCCCAGGCCGCCAGGTAAGCCGCGCCGGTCTGGTGGGCTAGCAGGCCGCTGGCGGCGTGATGGTAATAGGCGATTTGGTCGTGAATTAATAAAAACACCCCGGCCGCCGGCTGATCATGACAGCTAGTCATTACTAAAAAGCACTTATCTTTAAATAAATTGGCTTTATTGATTAGTTGGTCAAAACTTTCTCTAAAGCAGTGCTGGCGGTCGGCGGTTTGGCAAGCTAGTTGATAAAAGTCGTTTAGTTGTTCAGCTGGAATTGGCCAGCGATAAGTGGAAACAAGTATATTTTTCTGTCGCGCTTTTTTAATTTGCCGTTGCGCTAGAGTATGCAGATTTTTCTTAAGCTCGTTTTCATCGTTGTTTAGGTTGGTAATCAGTGTTAGCGGTGGGGTGAGTGGGTGGTTGGTAGGCTTAAAGCCGTTATTCTGAAGTGCGTGGTGCAACAGTTTCGGCTGATTGCTAAATTCCGGTTCCAAGGTGACCAGTCGTATCTTTTCTTTTTTTAAGTCATCTACCAGTTGTGGTATTTGGCTGGCGGGTTTCTCTAGAATCAGGCGGGGAGCTTTGCCTAAATTGCCCAATAAAGGTAACGATCGGTAGTACAAGTTTCCTCCGGTGGCTGGTTTTGTTTTCCAGCCTAGCGTTGCCAGATATTGGCTCCATTCTTTTGATTGTTTGTAATGCACAATAAAAACTGAAAACTCAAATTTTAAATGTCAAAACTGGAAAAAGTTGATATCAAATTGCTGTATTAAGCACAAACCACCTTACCCAATTGGCAATTCTGAATAAGGTGTACCAAAAAGGCCTAATTACTAAGTCAACTGTTGGTTCAAAGCTAACAATTTTCCCTCCGTAACCGAGTTTAAAGCGAGTGAATCCCCACCACGGGTCTTTTTGATTAGTGGTGGCTCCCCACATATCAAAAAGAGTACACCCATTTTTCTTCCCCCAGCGGAGTGCTTCCCACATTAGCAAATTGGCGGCCATGGTGGCGCGGAAGCGGTAATCGGAGGCGCCATAAGGGTAGTAGAGAACATTTTGGTGCTTAAACAGTAAAAAGGTGGCCGCGGTTTTACCAGACACTTTAGCTATTAGTAGTTTTGCCATGCCCAGCGGCGCTAGTTTTTTCCATAACAGTTGGTAATAACGGTCGGGATGCACATAAAAGCCTTGTCGTTTGGCGGTATGTTTTTGCAGTCCAATAAACTCTTTTAAATCTTCTTCCGATTTTCCTTCCACTACTTTTACCCCTCGTTTTCTTGCTAGATTGATATTGTACCTGGTCTTGGGGTTCGTGTTCTTTAGCAGTTCATCCTCTGTTTTGGAAATATCTACTAGAATAGTTTGGCTGGAGAAAACCGGCTGGCCTTTCTTTATATTCAATTCTTTTGGTATTTGATTTTTTGAATCCTTGTCCGCATTTACCAAGTTGTTAAATTCAATTTTTACGAAAACACAGCGGGTTGATTTCGCTTTACTATAGACCTCTTGCCAGTTGATTATTTTTTGGTCGGCCTTGGGGCAATAGCCGGCATACAGTTTTAGCAGCGGCAATTTGGTTAAGAAGAACCAAATCTGCCCCGCTTTTACCGCTTTATTGCCATATTCTTGCTTAAAATCAGCCCATTGCTCTGTTTGGCAAAGATGTTGGTTTGGGTGTGTTTCGCTCATATCTTGATTTTATCACAAAATTGTGGTAACCTATAAATGATAAACGGCCTCAAACGATTTCACGGAAGGGAGACAAAAATGGATCGGGTAGAAGCAGTGCTGAATATGTTAGATAAAGCTATGGAAGAAGCAACGAGCGGCAATGGTGGTCGTAAGTCTATAGTTCTGCTAACTAAGTATCCGTCGTTTTCAACTTCAATACATATTTTTCCACCGGAAAGATTGAAGATTATCCGTTCTGAAGGTTATGTTTATCTGGAATTACTTGATGGCACTTTACGGTTTTTATTGTTGGAATATATCACAGGCGTTGAGGTAAATTAGCTGCCAATCCTTTATTAACAATTCTCCCGCTCTGGCTTGAGGGCTAACGCCGATTTTCTTGAGCCATCCGGAATCAAAAACCTTGTTTATCATCTGGCGGGGATGGGAAAAACCTTTATGTAACAAGGTTTCCCATTCCCGCAATTCTTTTTCGTTTGGTGTTTTTTCGGCAATTTCCAATGACCAAATGGCGGAGTTTACTTTGGGGGCGGGGAAAAAAGAGCCGGGCGGAATTGTCTTTACAATTTTTGGCTCGCCGAAAAGTCTAACTAAATTAGATAAATAGGTGGCTTTGGGTGGCATAGCGCATAGTTTGAGCGCTACTTCCTTTTGAATTATCAGCGCCGTTCTTTTTATAGTGTGAGGGTGTCTGGCAAGGTAGTAAAGAATTAGGTGGATCAGCGGCGAGGTGATTTGGTAGGGGATTGATCCGGCTACTATGGTGGGAGCTGGTGACAGATCATCCCAGTTCAATTTGAGCACATCCTTGTTTAAAACCTCAACATTGACGGGAACTGTTTGCTGTAATTGCGCCAGTAGGTCAACATCAAATTCTATCGCGTATACTAATTTTGCCTTTTTAGCCAATTCTTTTGTGACCGTTCCTAATCCGGCACCTGGTTCCAGTATTATGTCTTTATCGCCAATCATGGCTGAGCCCACCAGTTTTTCCAGCGCCGCGCTGCTTCTTAAAAAGTTTTGTCCCAAGCGCTTTTTTGGTTGGTATTTTTGGTTTTCCATAATTTAGATGCTAACAAATTCTAAGCACTAAATCCTAAATACTAAACAATATCAAAATTCAAATTTATTAAATCCAAAACAAGAAGGGTTTTAACGTTTTGATATTTGTATTTTGAACATTTGGATTTGTTTAGAATTTAGAATTTAAATATTAGAATTTTATTATTTAGCGCTAAATTTATTTTTGTTACAGTAGTGTTTTACCAGTTACCAGTGACTAGCAACTAGCTACCAGTCTCTGGTACAAAAGGATTATCCATTATATAAATATCCACCCACCGGGCGCTCCACCAACCTTGACTTACATCGGCAAATCCCAAATCCACATCATTACCTTTAATCGCTCCGCCAATATCCTCGGCTCGGCATAAACCATAACCGGGAACATAGAAGGTGGTGCCTAGCCTAATTGTTTTTGGATCTACCGCGCACACTCCAACTTTAACTTCTGTGCCGGTAAAAGTTCGGCCGGTACACCCAAAACAGTTAGCATCGTAAGAAGTGGCCCAGACCCGCGGTTTTCGCCAATAGCTAATTACCCCTTGATCTTGGGTGTATTGGTCGCGCCAAACTATTTTGGTTCCTCGCGCCACCAGTTTTTCTGTGGGCTCAATAATTTCCACTTTGTCCAGCAGACATTCCACTTCCTCGCCGTCCCACAAAAGTATTTGATAGGTTTTTATTTTTTGTCCGCTTTCTCCTTTGACCAAAGTATTGTAAGTATCTAGTTCCAATTCGCTATTGTCTTGATAAACTGTTCCGAAGGGAATTTCCTCAACTACTGTTTCTAGCCGATTGGTAAAACGAGATTCTGTCTCAACTAAGATCGGCTCTCGGATTGGTTCTTCGGTCTGTTCGGGAAGAGCTTGGCTTTGCGCTCCTAGCACGGTGGGGGAAATCGCTAGCATCAACCAACTCAAAAGTTTCTTCATAAAATGATTATACTTGGTTTATGGTTTATCAACCTGCTCTGCAAGATTCGGCTTCTGATTTATGGCGTTGCGTTTACGCCAGTTTTGGCAAAGAAACATTTGCTTCGCCTAGTTTTAAAGGCTTCTTTAATAATGGCTTGGCGGTTATTTCCTCTTGTCGAGGGATGTTGGACCCTCGTCGTTTAGGGTTGATTGAAGATTGCCTTAGCCGAGCGCAAAAAGAGGATTTAGAGCCAAACAAAAGACGCGAGGATATTCTTACCGCCGCGGTGTTGCTTAAAAGCGCTTAACCTTTTTTATTCCAATCCCCAATAATCCCGGCTTAAGATTTGACTGATTGGATCATCATTGCCCAAATTGGAGGAGTTAGATTCGGTGAGACTATTGTTGGTTGGATGGTAGTCTGACCGTTCTTCGAGCAGTTCTCTGGGTATTTCGCTGGCGAACCGGGAGATTAAATTGCATTGAATTGAGCCAAAATATAACCGCTTAAAGGCGTGAGTTAAATGGAGCCTTTTTTTGGCTCGGGTCATGCCCACATAACATAAGCGCCGTTCTTCCTCTAATTGATCTGGATTGCTGAGACTACGACTGTGCGGTAAAAGAGATTCTTCCATTCCCACTATAAAAACATGATTAAATTCCAAGCCTTTGGCGGAATGCAATGTAGTCAAGATGACTTCATTGTGGTTTGGCGGCGCGTCTTGGCTGGGGAAATGCGTGTCTTGCACCAGGGCCACATTTTCCAAAAAATCCCCCAAATTGTCAAAATTGGTAGCGACGGAGCGCAGCTCCTTAACATTTTCTATTTTTGTTTGGCTTTCGGGAGTGCCTTTGTCCAAATAGTTAAAGTAATCAACTGCTCTTACCACCTCGTTAATCAATTCTAATGGGCTATTGTCATTAAAATTATTTCTTCCTAGCGCTAATTCCTGCTCGAATTTAACCGCCCGTCTTTTGCCTATTCCCAAAATTCTTTCTTTGGCCACGCTATCGTTAGGGTTAATAAGTAGCGTTAGGTAAGCTAGAATGTCTTTTATTTCTTGGCGCTCGTAGAATTTTAGCCCGCCGACCAAACGATAGGGCACGCCGGCGCGCATAAACATTTCTTCCAGCGCCCGCGACTGGGCGTTGGTGCGGTATAGCACGGCGGCGTTCCAGTCATTATCTTTTTCTAATTGCTTAATAATATAGCCAGCCTCATCCTTTTCGTCAGCGGCCGTGTAGAGCACTACCTTTTCTCCTTGAGGGTTGCTGGTCCACAAGTTCAGTTTGAGATGGTGGCGGTTGTTTTTGATTACTTCCTTGGCGGCGGAAATAATATTGACAGTGGAGCGGTAATTTTGCTCCAGCTCGTAGGTAATCAACTTGGGAAAATCTTTTTTTAGATTGTTTAGATTGCGGTAATCCGCTCCCCGCCAGGAATAAATGGCCTGCGCCACATCGCCCACCACAAACAGATTTTGATGGGCTTGCGCCAACAGCTTGCTTAAAATGTATTGGGCTTGGTTAGTATCTTGGTACTCATCAATTAAGATGTGGGAATACTTTTCTTGATATTTCTTTAGGATTTTGGGTTGTTCTACCAAGAGATCCACCATGTAAAAAAGCAAGTCGTCAAAATCTAGCGCGTGGTTTTGCACCAGCAGTTTTTGATATAGCGGATAGACTTTGGCTACCTGTTCTTGAAAAAACCCGTGGGCATATTTGGGGTAATCCGCCGCGCTGACTAGGGCGTTTTTAGCGCTGGAAATAGCATATTTAGCTGACGAAGGAGTGAATTTTTCGGGAAGGTTAAGTGTTTTGATCACTTGTTTTAAGGCCTGCTCGCTGTCGGACTCATCGTAAATGATGAAATTACGATCCAAACCGGTTTGCATCCCGTCAACCCGCAGCCAGCGGGCGCACATGGAATGAAAGGTACCCACCGCCGGCCTGGATTGCTTACTGCCCAGCAATTCAAATATTCTTTCCTTCATTTCCCCCGAGGCTTTATTGGTAAAGGTAATAGCCAGAATTTGAAAAGGCGAAATATTGTGGTTTTGGATCAGGTTGGCTACGCGGTGGGTAAGCACTCTTGTTTTTCCTGATCCCGGCCCGGCCACTACCAGGGCTGGGCCGTTCAAATGAGCGGCCGCTCGCTGCTGTTGGGGATTGAGTTCTTTAAGAATATCTGGGATAGGGGACATAAAGGCAACAGGTCAATCATACCAAAAAAATACCACCAAAACGCCGTTGTTTTGGTGGTGTTAATGCTCACAAAGTATTTCCGCAGTTGCCGTAATATCTCGCGATATGCGGACTGGACTTTTCGCCTTCGTGGCAAGTACATACCTGCCCTTCTGCCGGCACCCCCGCTCCGCAGATTGGGCAAATGGGAGGGTGTAATGTCTCTCCACATCGGCTACAATTACTTTCAAAAAACGAGTTTTTCGCCTCGCAGTTTGGGCATACTACTTCCCCTCGTGTGGCAACGCTAGAAAATAGCATGTGGCTAACTGCATATCGGATCCAATTTACTGTATACCGCGCGGATATCCAATTTGCCCAGACGTTCAAAGCTACTGGTACCTTATCGGAATCCGCTCCGCAAATGGCACAACGGCCGGCTACGGTTGTCCTCTCTGCCCATTCTACCCCGCAGTTGGGGCATCTATACGCTTGAGGACGACCGCACCTTGGGCAGTAGCTAGCCTTTGCCGGCAGCGCCTCATTGCCGCAGAACCGGCAGGGCTCGGTGGCGGCGGGGATCATTGTGCCGGCTTGGGCTTTCCAGTGGTGCCACTCCTCCTCCGCTTTAAGAGCGCGTTGCTGCCACTTACGCGCGTTAAAAACCACACCTAGCCAAGAAAAAAACTTACTCATGTCATATTCTCCTTTTTCTCAATCTAGAAGTCGGATAATGTCCCCAACTGTATCACATTACAGGTCACTCGTCAACTGCTGGTCTCCCTTCAACCTTGTAAAATACAGTGAGAAGGGTATACATTTCTATTAGTTCTGTATTTATCTTAATTTTTATTCTTTAATTTGAATGTTACTAACTATGCCTTTAAAAATAGCTATTAACGGTTTTGGTAGAATTGGTCGCCAATTTTTTAGGATTGCCTGCAACGATCCTAATCTGGATATTGTGGCGATTAACGATTTGGGCGATTCGGATAATCTGGCGTATCTTTTAAGATACGATTCCGTCTACGGCCGTTTTGAAGAAACCGTTTCTGTAAAAGATGAATTTTTGGTCAGCGGCCGTCAGCGCGCCCGACTTTTGAGCCAAAAAGACCCAGCTCTACTTCCTTGGGAAGATCTTGATATTGATGTGGCGGTGGAATGCACCGGATTTTTTACCGACCGGGCTGGCGCCCAAAAGCATTTAACGGCCGGCGCTAAAAAAGTTTTAATCTCCGCCCCCGCTAAAGAGCCGGATTTAACTGTGATTTTGGGTGTTAACCATGAGCAGTACGATTCTAAAAATCATCATATTATCTCCAACGCTTCTTGCACCACTAATTGCGCCGCTCCAGTAATCAAAATTTTAAAAGATGCCTTTGGCGTTGATTTTGTATGGCTTTCCACCGCTCACGCTTACACCGCTACTCAAAGTCTGGTGGACGCGCCGGCGGACCGTAAAGATATGCGCCGCGGCCGGTCTGGGGCGGTTAATATCGTCCCTTCTACCACGGGAGCGGCGAAGGCGGTGGTGGAAGTGATTCCAGAATTAAAAGGAAAATTAGACGGCATCGCTTTGCGCGTGCCAGTAGCGTGCGGATCGTTGGTTGACTTGGTAGTTCAAGTTGCCCATGATGTAACCGTGGAGGAGGTTAACAGCGCTTTTGGCCAAGCTGGCGCTGGCAGTCTAAAAGGGATTTTACAGCTTTCCAATGAGCCTTTGGTTTCCACCGATGTTATAAAAACCTCCTATTCCGCGATTGTGGATGGACAATTTACCAAAGTGCTTGGCGGCAAATTGGTTAAGGTTCTAGCTTGGTACGATAACGAATGGGGTTACAGCTGCCGGTTGGTGGATGTGTGCAAGATGCTTATATAAAGTAAAAATGAGAGCTGAAAAGATTGCCTTAGTTCTTCACGGTTGGCCGCCGGTTAGCGGTGATCATATGATCCACTCTTTTCTGAGGAGCCGTGGTTATAAAGTTATTGCCCCCAACCTTTTTATATTGCCTGATAAGTTTAATTTGTCTTCTATTAAAGAATGCTTAATTTCTCTTCTTGATGGCTCAATTCCAGATTTAATTATTGGTATTTCACTTGGTGGTTTAATTGTTCCCTATATCGCCGAAAAATTTCCCCGCACTCGATTAGTTTTTATTGCCACCGGTCCATTTTTTAAGCCTAGTTCTTTATTATTTAAATTTATTGTTCTTCTGTTTAAGACGTTACCGGCTCGTTTACTTCTTGCCTTGTTTTTAAAACTTCCCGAGAATTGGTCTTTTGCTATTTTTAAAAACGTCTATGGTTTAGTTTGTCCGCGCAAAACAAAAATTGTTTCTTCTGACTACTATAATCAAGACGTTATTAGAAATTTTAAAGAATTGACAAAAATCCCTATTAAAAAAGAGTTAGAAGCTTTAGATTTTGCCCGTTCCTACAACAATTGTTCAGTTTTACAAAAATTACCTAATGAGAGTTTAGTTTTTAGCGGAGAACACGATGATTTAATGCCTCTTTATTTAGGAAAATACTTAAATCAACTTTTACCCAACAGTCGATTGATTATTACCTCGGGCTCTCATTATAATGTTTTTACTAAGGATAACCTCACTGATATTGGATTGTTTTTGTCTTAGTTTTGAGTTTTGACATTTATTATTTGAATTTTCCTTTATGTGCCTTGCTACACCGGTTAAATTAATAAAAATAAATGATGATCGGGGAACGGTGGAGAATAATGGGCAAAGTTACTCGGTTAAATTAGACTTGATCGACAATCCCTGTGTAGGGGATTGG
>Ga0210051_1005375_pt1 | contig 12276 bp, 14 predicted proteins | sample CryGey092014_all_FD_185464 | JGI IMG/M metagenome (GOLD analysis project Ga0210051, IMG submission 185464) | Groundwater microbial communities from aquifer - Crystal Geyser CG23_combo_of_CG06-09_8/20/14_all (SPAdes) (version 2) | ecosystem: Environmental > Aquatic > Deep subsurface > Groundwater...
AAATGTTTCAATATGCACGTTACTGTCATACGAAGCACTATCCCACCACTGACAGCAACCGCCTGTTGGCAGCTGGTGTTCTGTTTTTCCAGTCTTGTAAACCATTGTCAATATACAGTTTTCGTGTCATTGTCATTTTACTTTCTTTATTTTCTATCGGCTCGTGTGTCAGTGTTTTTAATTTTTTATGTGTCGGCAAATTTTTTAAAACAATTTCTCTCTGTGTGTGTTGGCTTTGCTATCTCTTTGACAAAGCTTTGGTTGTAGCGTTGGCTTGTGCGGCTTTGGTAATGTGCTTGCAAAAATAAGAAATTAAACTCAATGTTGAAAACTTTTTTTGTAAAATTGTGTTTGTATAAAATATTTTGACTAAATTTGTCCATTGTAAATTTTTTATGATGAAAACTATTGGCCAAATAATTCGTGAAAAAAGAGACGAAAAGGGTTTACTACTAAGACATTTAGCTGCTCAAATTGATATTGATCAAGCATTACTGAGTAAAATTGAAAGAGGTGAACGAAAAGCAACTAAAGAACAGATTCTAAAGTTTGCACAAGTTCTTGAATTAAATAAAGACGATTTAATGTTACAATATCTGAGTGAAAATATTGCATATGAAATTATTGAAGAAAAAAACGCACTTGATGTTCTTCATGTTGCAGAAGGGAAAGTAGTGTACTTACGTAAACAAAATAAACACAAATAAAAATGGAACTGGATATAATTTTTAATAAGAGTTGTGAAGTAATGAGTGAACTGCCTGATAAGTCTGTTAATTTAATGGTTACATCACCTCCTTACAACATTGGAATAGATTACGGCAATAAATATGTCAATGGTAAAGTGGTTGGTAGTAAAGGAGTAAAGTATTCAGATAACTTACCTGAAGAACAGTACAGAAAAATGCTGAAGAATGTTATTGATGAAACAAGAAGAGTTTTAAAAGATGATGGTCAAATTTGGTTCAATATAAAAAATCGTTACGATGGCAAACAAGTCATTCCTCCGTTTTGGGTGATGGATTTGTTTGAAGGAATGTATTTGAAAAATCTTGTTATCTGGAATTATGACTGGGGAGGATCAACGAATAAAAGATTTGCTCCTCGTTATGAGTATGTTTTTTTCTATACGAAAAACAAAGACGAATACACTTTCAATTTGGATGAAGTTAAAATTCCGTCTTTGAATTTTCGTCCTGACCGTTATAAAACGCAATTAAAGAATCCAAGTGATGTCTGGAGAATGGCACTTGTAAGTGGAAATGAAATTGAACGCACAAATCACCCTGCACAATATCCTGAAGAATTAATTGAGAGAATTATTTTGACTGGAACCAATGAAGGTGAAATTGTTTTAGACCCGTTTATGGGAAGTGGAACTACTGCTGTCGTGGCAAAACAATTAAATCGCCATTATGTTGGATACGAAATTGTGAAGGATTACATTGAAATGGCAAATATTAGGATTGAAAAAAAATCAAAAAACAAAATTTTAAATCTTTTTGGTTATGAAGCATAAATTTTCAGAGAACATTAATATTGAATTTGGCGACTGTCGTGAACTTATCAAAGGATTAAATGATGAAAGTATTGCATTGACTGTAACCTCGCCACCCTACAACTTGCAAAAAAATTATGGCACTTATAAAGATGATGTGAGTTTGGAAAAATGGGAAACACTAATTTCTGAAATTGGGAAAGAGGTTTATCGTGTTTTAAAGCCTAATGGGAGTTTCTTTTTGAATGTGTCTCCGATTCCTGACAAAAAAACCAAAGAAATTATACCGCTTGATTCTATTGTATATTACTTAATGAAAAAACAAGGATTCCATTTGCGAAATAAAATCATTTGGCATTTCAACAATATGCAGAATTGTGTAAATCGTTTGAGTGGTCGTTGGGAAGCGGTGTTGTGGTTTGTAAAAGATATTGACAATTATATTTTCAATTTGGAAGATATTCGTGTACCTTATATTACTAAAAACGATAAGCGTTTAGAAGGAGGCAGTGGTAGAAACCCGACTGATGTTTGGAATCTTGATAATCCTGAATCTGATTTTTGGTATTTCAATCGTGTAAACAACATGACGAAAAATAAAATGGGATTGACTGAACATCCTTGCATTTATCCATTGTCAATGATTGAAAGAATAATCAAAATGTCAACAAATATTGGCAACACTGTTTTAGACCCATTTTTAGGTAGCGGAACTACTTTGGTTGCGGCACACAAACTTGATAGAAAAGGAATCGGCTTTGAACTTGACCCAAAGTTTGATGAAATAATTCAGAAGCGTTTGAAACAAGAAGCTGTTGCTAACTGCTACAAACTTTTTACTTAATATTTTCTATAACAGTTTTGTAAAGGGAATTCCATTCTCCATTAGGATAATTTGAAAACTCTTTAAGATAATTTTTATTCTGTTCACAAAATGAAATCACGTAATCATACTGGTAAAGAGCATGAATGAAAATCAAAATTTTTGCGAAGTAAAAATTTTCATTGTCTCCTGAAGAAAATAATTTCTTGATTTCTTTGATGTTATACTCTTGACAAATAGGACAATCGCAATTCAGATTTTTTATTTTGGAAAGTTTCAAATACTCCCATGGATTTTGGTTGTCAATGAATTGAAATTTTGAATTGACTAAAGGCACAAGCATTTTTGACTCTGTAAGTCCTTCCTGGTCTCCGTCATTTGCTCTCCGCCATGCACTGTGGCAATCAGAAGAAGTAGCTCCAAAATGAGTAATTAAAGGAATAAGAGAAATATTTCCTGCCCCCAAAACATGTAATTTGCGATTATTAATTTTTGCTGCTGTGTTTTTTGTGAGTTGCGAAACAATCCAAAGTGATTTTAATTTTTGATTAAAACCTTCAGGTACAGTCCATAATTCATTTAGAAGTTTCTTGGTGTCTGCAATGCCTCCCAAGCCAAATCCATGAAATTGATAATTTTCTTTCTGCTCCAACTTTAAAATGTCGTCAATGTAATTGTCAAAACTTTTGAAACTGTATCCGTGAAGTGGTGCGATAATATCTTGCTTATGTTTATTTTCTTTCACACACTCAATAGTCGTTTTCAGAATTTCAAAATTCAACTTTTCATTATTTACAAAACCTTTTGATAATTCCTGATACACTTTGCTTTCTCCTTCACCTTTCTTGTGAGTGTATTTCAAAGCGAAATCAAGAGCCACAACCAAATTAAAATTTAGTTTCTCTGAAAACTGTAAATACAATTCAACAATGCTATTTAGTGAATCTTTGTTGATGTTGTTTTCATTGATAAGGTCACGAAGAATGTTTCCTGTTCCGCTATCCAAAATGTAATGCTTAATGAAATCATCAAGTTCTGTCTTTACATTTTCGGGTTGTCTTTTCTTTTCAATGAAATTTGCTTTTACAAACTTTAGAAAATCTTTAATGTCAGAATATTCCAAAATGTTTTTTAAAACACTAGTATCAAACGATGGTGTAGATTGTAAACTTAGGTAATAGTAATTGAGCAAAATACCGATGTGCTTTGTTTTGATTTTATCAAGGTGAAGTAAGAATCTTGAAACATTCGTGCCGCCGCCACCTAAATTATTTGTTGCGAAAAATATATGCATTATTTATTGTTGTTTATTGTTTTAATAAGTTCTTCAAAGCTACCCATCTCTGTAAGTGAAGGATAGAATTTTTCACTAAAACCGACCTTCTTTATTGTTCCATCTTTTCTCTCAACAAAATCACCTTCTCTTGTTTTGCGGTAATATTCATCTGAACCTTTCAAAAGAATTTCGTGAAGTTGTTCAGATGTTTGATAAAAAATTCCTTTCATGCAAGGAAAATCAACCCAATGAACATAAAAAACAGGTCGGTCCAATTCACTAAAAATTATTTTGAGTTGCTTTGCAACTTTCTCTTTGTCCAATGTCAGTGACCCCTCGTAACATTCTCTCCCAGGCCTCATTCTGTATGTGAGTAAGAAGGGCGCAGCATGATACTTAAGTTCAATGTAGCCAATTATTTCTTTGCTGTTATCAAGAATCAGCAAGTCAGGATAACGTCTGTTTTTAAGGTCTGCACGAATAATATTTATGCTTTGTGTTTTGAAATACTCAATGAAAATTTCTTCCAAAAGTTTTCCAAGTTGAACATCTAACCCTTTTACAGATTTATTTCTTGGCTTCATAAAATACTTGTAGCATTTTTTACATTCATCTTCCAAGTATGGAATCTTTTCAAAAAAATCTTGTCTAGCTGGATATGTGTCATTTGCTTCAAGTGTTTCATACATTTCTTTAAAGCACCCATGATTTATCTCACCATATTTAAATTGACTTTCAAAAAGTTCTACATTCTTGAAGTATTCAGTAGTTCGTTCTTTTCCTAAGGTTATTAATCCTTTATATAATATTTCGCTTTTATTCATACTAGCAAATATAGAGTTTAAAATTGAGAAAATGGCTCTTTTAATTTTGCCGAAGCATTGGCTTTGCGTGTCGGGACAAAAACAAATGTGCCATTTGTGCGGCTGGCTAAAATTGTTTTAAAAAATCCCGCCAAGTCGGGACAAGTTGTGCGGTGGGCAAAAAATAAAAAACATCGGGTCGGCTTGAGTGTCGGCTTTCTTGTCTTGTCAATATTTCGTTTTTCTGTCCTTTCACAATGGTTTACTTTTCAATTTTTAGTACTATCGTTTCTGTTTCCTACACTTGCTGCCAACTCGTTTATATATATGATAATACTACATAAAACTTACCATTTTTGGATGGCTTTGTGTAACTAATGTTACATTTATTTTTACAAAAATACGATTTTTTAATCTAAAATAAATTATCAAAAGCAAAAATTATTTTTGTTAATATTCAAGCCAAAAAAAACATTTCTGGCAATTCATTTACCAATATATAATAACCTTTCCCTTTGTTGTAAACCTGAATATTATTGTTTAGGCACATCTGTAAAAGTACCTTCAGTTACAGCTTTAGTATTTGCACTATTATTTTCATCTGCACAGGTAAAGTTAAAAGTTCCTGAAATTTTTTTGTTAACGGTATCAATTTTAGTAACAATCACACTGCCATTTATTGCATCAAAATGTACAACAGTTCCTGTTGGTCCAGTAGAGTAACTGGCTTTGGCAGCACCCGGAGTTGGAAAATTTGTTGTAAACTGAAATGTGCCAATAGTATCGCTAAAAAACTGCAAACTCCAGTTTTTCCAAATATCGTTTGCATCAGAAGTATTTATAGTAATAGAGTAACTGTTACTTGGATTTGTAAGATACATATATGACACATTTGCATTAAACAATTCGCCATCAACCTTTGCAGAAAAATTATATGTCGGATTATTTGGAGTAGTATTAGTATTTTTATCGTCTTTTTTACACGAATTAATACTAATAATCATTGAAACTGTAATAAGAACAAAAAATAAAAATCGTAATGTTTTCATAATTATATGATTTTAATAATTTATAATAAATACTCATAATTTAACAATGAACAAATATACAAAATAATATAAGTTTTACAAATTATTAAAATCTTATAAAAAATTACTAATTGAACGTAATTGTTAAAAAAAGAAATTATCTTTGTGGTCATATTACTTATGTGTTGCAAAAACACTAATAACGGATTTGAATAATAGACAAAATGTACAAAAATAAATAATTTCAATATGATGATAGATGAGGGTAAATATATGCACCTATGGCTAAAGTATTCGGCTGTAATTCGCGTGCTTTTAAAAAACACTGAGAATAAAAATCAAAAGATTCAACTTTACAAACATGAATTTGAACATACCGGACATAAAAAAAACGCTGATTTTTCGTTTAGCTTCGATTTATTAAATGGGAAAGCGGTAAATGTTGTGAGCTCTACAAGTATTGCTCACGACCTTTGGCAGGTTTTAGATAATAATCCAGCTACAAGAATTTGGATGAAAGACCATAAAATTAAAATAAGTATAGGAAAATCGTTTGAATTGCAGTTTGAAAAGATATTAGAAGAATAAAAAGAATTTATTATTGTTCGGTAATGATTGCCACGAGCTAAAGCTCGTGGCAAACATAGCAAATACAAAACGGCTTTAGCCGAAACAATAAAACAACTAACTGTAGCTAAAGCCAAATCAAAATCTTAATTAATCCTCACACTAAATGTCGTGACAAATATAATAAATTCAAACCCGAACTTAACGAGTATTTTAAAAACATTAAATTTATATTTTGAATCAAAATGTAATTGAAATATATACCGATGGAAGTTGCCACAACAATTATAACATTGGGGCATGGGCATCAATATTGTTAGTTGCTAATAAAAAAACAATTTTTAAAGGTACCGTTCAAAACACAACACACAACAGAATGGAATTATTGGCGGTAATTAAAGCCATAGAGTTCTCAAATGAAAATTACAAGCATTCATTGTTAAAAATATATACCGATAGCCAGTATGTATTTCGAATTCCTGAAAGAATGGAAAAATTAAAAAAAAATAATTTTCATACAAAAAAAGGAATTCCTTTACACAATAACGATTTAGTGCAAATTTTAATTCGTCAAATTGAAGAAAATACAATTGAATTTATTAAAGTAAAAGCACATCAGAAAACAGAATCTGATAATATAAATTATAATACTGAAGTGGATAAAATAGCACGCCAAGCGGTTAGAGATGTCGTTAAAAATACCTATTAACTATAATCAAAAGGGAATAATGTTTTTTACCTTTATAACTCACCTATCCTTTGAAGTTGGGAGTGAGGTCATAAAGAAATAAAAAACTCAATCCGATATCGGATTCATTTTGCAAACCTGCCTACATTCAGTATAAAAAATTCACAATCTGTTTTTTAACATTTGGGGTTAATATAATTTCAATTAATTTTATGGTTTGAAATTCATAAAAAAATCACTAAAATATAAAAACATGACACACCAAAATGATGATAATGAAAGTTTAAGTCCACAGGAAATTAAATTTAACGATTTAATTAAACGCGGCGACGATTTATTTAGCATTAGCATTTATCGTTATGCAAAAGACTGGTATGCAAGAGCATTAGAACTTCATGTAAACGATAAGTTAGCTGGACAAAAATTAAACGAATTGTCTGTAAAACAGAAATTTGAACAAAAAGCAATACTTACAATTTTAGTTGTTGCAGTTGTAATTATTGGAGTTGTTTGGATTATGAATATTTAGTGTCTGTCCATAATGTCCGATTTTTTCGTTATGCTCGTTTTGAAAACAGTCATTTACTACAGTAAACTCCTTGGTTTTCAAAACTTCGCATGCCTCAAACTCGAACATTATGAATCAGACACTGACTTTATAGACAAACTCTATTTAGAGTTTATCCATAATATCAATATTTTTAATTTATAGGGTATAGATGTATAGGAAACTTTCCGAAAGTTAACGGCACCATGGTCTTTGCAAACTTTCGGAAAGTTACAATGATGGCTAATTGCTTATACCATATACCCATAAGTTCAGAATTATAAATATGACATAAATTTACATTTTTCTCGAATTTATAGACAGACTCTAGTTAATACTGCCTATCCCCTTTTCACAATAAAATACGGATTTAATAAATTTTCTTTATTATATTTTATCGGAGTTTGTTCATCTGCATGAGTAAACGAACATCCCGACTCAATTGCAATTGCATGACCTGCTGCAATATCCCATTCCATAGTTGGTCCAAATCGTGGATAAATATCAGCTTTACCTTCAGCAACCATACATATTTTTAATGAGCTACCCCGCGAAAGCAACTCTACTTTTTCTTTGTTTTGCTCTATGTTGGAAATATATTCTTTAGTCTCATCATTCAAATGCGAACGGCTTGCAACAACAACATAATTTTCTCTTTTAACATTAATCGGAAGTTTAATTGCTTCATTATAATCAAAATCATCTTCCGATTTTAACTTTGTTATATATGCTCCCTTGCCCTTTGTTGCGAAATAAATTTCTTTAGTTACAGGAACATAAATTACACCTAATACTGGCTCGTTATCTTCTATTAAAGCAATATTTACAGTAAAATCGCCATTCTTTTTAATAAATTCTTTTGTGCCATCAAGAGGGTCAATAAGCCAAAATATTTTCCATTTTCTTCGTTCTTCAAAAGGAATATTTCTACCCTCTTCGCTTAAAATTGGAATACCTGTTTTCTCTAATATTTTAACTATTTCAATGTGCGAATTTTTATCGGCTAAAGTTAAAGGCGACAAATCTGATTTTAATTCAGAATCAATTTTATCGTTTTTATAAACTTTAAGAATAGATTTTCCGGATATTAAAGATGCATTTATTGCAATGTCAAGATATTTATCAAACATAAATTTATTTTTTTTTGCAAATATAAAAAAAATAATTTATTAACTATTTTAGTTTATAAATCGTAATGAACTCTATTTGTGAACATTACAAATATTATTTGATTATTTTTTTTTGGCTTCAAAAAATCAAATTTTAATATTAATTTTTATAGTTTATATTTGCACACTTTAAATAAAATTATATAAATAATCAGATAAATGAGAGGACTGAAAATCATTGTATTAGCAAAACAAGTTCCCGACACTCACAATGTTGGTAAAGATGCGATGAAAGCCGACGGAACTGTAAACCGAGCTGCTTTACCTGCAATTTTTAATCCCGAAGATTTGAATGCTCTCGAGCAAGCTTTAAAATTAAAAGAAAAATACGAAGGAACAACCATTACAATTTTAACAATGGGTCCTCCAAGAGCCGCAGAAATTATTCGCGAAGCAATTTATCGTGGTGCCGATAACGGCTATTTGATTACTGACCGTAAATTTGCTGGTTCCGATACTTTAGCAACATCTTATGCACTTTCACTTGCAGTAAAAAAACTTAAACCTTTTGATATTGTAATTTGTGGACGACAAGCAATTGATGGCGACACCGCCCAAGTTGGACCACAAGTAGCTGAAAAAATTAATATTCCTCAAATTACTTATGCCGAAGAAATTTTATCATTCGAAAATGAAGAACTTATTGTAAAGCGTCGTTTAGAAAGAGGAATAGAAATAGTAGCTGGAAAATTGCCATTACTTATAACTGTTAATAGTTCAGCACCAGCTTGCAGAAATAGGAATGCGAAACTTTTAATGAAATATAAACACGCTAAAACAGTCAGCGAATTACAGGAAACTACCGAAGATTATGTTCAGTTAACAAAGGACAGACCTTATCTTAAAATTGAAGAATGGTCTGTTGCCGATTTAAATGCAAAAGACGAATGGCTTGGATTAAGTGGCTCACCAACTAAAGTAAAAAAAATTGAGAATGTAGTTTTTAAAACAAAAGCATCAAAAATTCTTTCTACTTCCGATAACGAAATTGAAAGTTTAATGAAAGAATTAATTGAAAATCATACCATTGGTTAATAAAAAAATAATAAAGTGAATAATATATTTGTATTTTGCGAAATAGAAGACAATAACATTGTTGCAGATGTAAGTCTTGAATTATTAACAAAGGGTAAAACACTTGCAAACGAATTAAATTGCAAGCTCGAAGCATTTGTTTTGGGAAATAATTTGAATGGTATTGAAAAACAAATATTCCCTTATGGTGTTGATGTTTTGCACGTTGCTGACGAACCAAGACTTTTTCCATATTTAACTCTTCCTTTTGCATCAATTATCACAAGTTTATTTGAGCAAGAAAAGCCTCAGATAGTTATTTTTGGTGCATCAACAATTGGTCGCGACCTTGCACCAAGAATTGCATCATATATGCGTTGCGGTCTTACTGCCGATTGTACAAGTTTGGTTATTGGTAATCATTCTGAAAATCGTACAGGAAAAGAATATAAAAATTTACTTTACCAGATTCGTCCTGCCTTTGGAGGTAATATTCTGGCAACAATTATCAATCCCGAAACTCGTCCTCAAATAGCTACAGTTCGCGAAGGAGTAATGAAAAAAGAAATTTTTGCATTAGATTATAAAGGAATAATTAAAAATATTGATGTAACAAATTACATAAAAGATGAGGACTTTTTAGTTAGAATTATTGAACGCCATATTGAACCGAAGAAAGTGAATATTAAAAATGCAAATATAATTGTATCAGGTGGGTACGGTGTTGGTTCAAAAGAAAATTTTAAATTATTATACGAATTAGCCGAAATATTAGGAGCCGAAGTTGGTGGCTCACGTGCAGCAGTTGACGCAGGATATATAGAGCATGAACGACAAATTGGACAAACAGGAGTTACAGTTCGCCCAAAACTGTATATTGCCTGCGGAATTTCAGGGCAAATTCAACATCGTGCAGGAATGTTCGAATCGTCATTGATTATTTCAATTAATTCTGATAAAAACGCACCTATAAATAATATTGCCGATTATGCAATTATTGGCGACATTAACGAAGTTATTCCAAAAATGATTAAATATTACAAACAAAATTCAAAGTAAAATATTATGGCAAATTTTTATTCCGATAATAAGGACCTTAAATTTCATCTTACTCACCCATTAATGAAAAAAATTGTTGCTTTAAAAGAACGCAACTTTGCCGATAAATGTAAATACGATTACGCTCCACTCGATTTTGAAGATGCCATGGATAGTTACGATAAAGTCCTCGAAACCGTTGGCGATATTTGTGGAAATATTATAGAACCAAATGCTGATTCTGTTGACCATGAAGGTCCACAATTAATTAATAATGAAGTACATTATGCTCGTGGCACTCAGGAAAACTATGAAGCAGTGAAAAAAGCAGGACTTATTGGCATTTCTTTACCAAGAGAATATGGAGGATTAAATTTCCCATTCGTACCTTATGTTATGTCAGCCGAAATTGTTTCTCGAGCTGATGGCGGATTTTCTAATATATGGGGATTACAGGATTGTGCCGAAACTTTAAATGAATTTGCATCAAAAGAAATTAAAGATATATTTTTACCTCGATTTAATAAAGGGGCAACTGCTTCAATGGACTTAACTGAACCTGATGCAGGTTCCGATTTACAGGCAGTTCAGTTAAAAGCTACTTACGACGAAAAAACTCAAAAATGGCTTTTGAACGGTGTTAAACGTTTTATTACAAACGGCGATGCCGATATCTCTTTAGTATTAGCAAGAAGTGAGGAAGGAACTACTGATGGTCGTGGTTTATCATTATTTGTATATGACAGAATTGAAAAAGCCGTTACAGTTAGAAGAATTGAAAATAAATTGGGAATTAAAGGCTCTCCTACATGCGAACTTGTTTTTAAAAATGCTCCATCGCTTTTGGTTGGCGACCGCAAACTCGGACTAATAAAATATGTAATGTCCTTAATGAATTCCGCAAGATTAGGTGTTGGAGCACAATCAGTAGGAATTTCAGAAGCTGCCTTTCGTGAAGCATTAAAATATGCAAACGAACGCACTCAATTTGGAAAGGCAATTATACAATTCCCAGCTATATATGAAATGCTTACTGTTATGGAAACAAAAGTAAAAGCAATTCGCTCTCTTTTATATGAAACATCACGTTTAGTTGATTTTTACAAACTTTATTCAAAAATATCAGACCAAAGAAAATTAGAAAACGAAGAACGTAACGAATTAAAAAAATACCAAAAATTTGCAGACGCTTTTACCCCACTCCTTAAATTAACTTCAAGCGAATATTGCAATCAAATTGCTTATGATGCATTACAAATTCATGGCGGAACTGGCTTTATGAAAGATTTTGCCATTGAACGACTATATCGCGACGCAAGAATAACTTCAATATATGAAGGCACATCACAACTGCAGGTTGTTGCTGCAATTCGCTCGGTTACTACTGGAATATATTTAAGCTGGATTAAAGAAAATGAAGCAATAAACTATAGTCCCGAACTCGATTTTATTAAGAAAATATTAATTGAAATGACAGTAGAATATGAAAAAAGCGTTTCTATTGTTGTTGCTGCTAACGATTTGGAATTTATTGACTTTCATGCCCGTAGAATGGTCGAAATGGCTGGAAATATTGTTATAGGATATTTGTTATTAAATGATTCTGCACGTGATATTGAATATAAAAAATTTGCCGAAGTGTTTGTTAAACGTTCATTATCACAGAATAAAGAAAAAGCATCATTCATTTTAGCAACAGAATTAAAAGATATAGCAGCTTATAAACATGTTACGCAAAAATAATGTAAATAATTTTGGCTGTTAGCGGTTAGCCAATAGCCATTTGGTTTTTAGTTTTTGGTTTTTGGTTACAGCCAACCGCTAA
>Ga0210051_1005376_pt1 | contig 12275 bp, 15 predicted proteins | sample CryGey092014_all_FD_185464 | JGI IMG/M metagenome (GOLD analysis project Ga0210051, IMG submission 185464) | Groundwater microbial communities from aquifer - Crystal Geyser CG23_combo_of_CG06-09_8/20/14_all (SPAdes) (version 2) | ecosystem: Environmental > Aquatic > Deep subsurface > Groundwater...
GTGAGTGTGGAAATCACTCCTGCAAACTCTTTCAGCACATTTGCCCTAACCGTTGCTTCAAACATAATACCCCTTATTACTTTAACTGTATTTATTGCTTTCGGAAAGCGGTTTCTCTTTTATATAATATTATTAATCAAGTACTGATTAATACTCCCTCCATGTATGCCCGCATTTCACGCATCTGTAAATCCTTGTTTCAGGCTCATCAGATGCCCTTGTCTGCCTGAGCCTCCAATAAGCCTCGTTATGATGACATCCTGGACATTCAACCCTTGTTTTCGGCAGTGTGTCTTCATCCTCAACAAACCGCATATCTCTATCCTTGTTGGGTGTTTCCCGTATAACAGATATTTTTTCCATTTCCTTTTCAGCGCCGCATCTTTTGCATACAAGTTTCCCGTTTTTTGGATACATCAGTGATTTGCATTTTGGGCAGAACATGGATTATGGAAATGTTTGTTTAGAATAAAAGGTTTGCCTTCGGGCAGATTACAACTCCTTCTTTATCTCCAACATCTTCTGTTAAGTTATGCAAATGCAGGAGACCTGTTAATGCTGCAAGTAACGCATCAACCTCATCCTTTGTTGAAATACTGTTGTTAATAATCAAATCTAAATTCAGCAGTCCCTGAACCATCATATTAATGTCCTTATTATATACTCCTAATATTTTCGCAGATGCGGTTGGAAAAACCTCTATAACATTAAAACCCTTAAGTTTTTTAGCAAGGAAGAAACCTCTCTTTGACAGAATACTCATTGATTTCATGGTTGGAGGCATCGCACCATACTTCTTCAGCGTTCTGTCGCATTTCCTGATTTTTGGTGGATAAATAAGAGGCGCATCTATTCCAACAACATCAGGCTTTACTTTTTTCACATTTTCAACAATCTCATCATCGGTGTGAAGAATAAATGTCTCAGCCAAACTCAGCAACCGAAGGTTTTTCGGTTGAGGTTTTACGAGGAAATTCCATGTTGCTGAGTTTGCAACATTATCTTCTAAAATACAGAAACCTGTTTTGTTTTTTTCTAAGCCTGCAAGGTCAATGCCTATGGAAATCATAACTATCACAACTTAAGGCATGTCTCTCTGCTTATCGTGGGAAATTCCAACTATCTTTTCCTGAGAGAACAAGAATCTTTTGATTCCTATAAATTTTAAATTGTTCGCTACGTTATCCTTCTACAGCAAATTTCTTTCAGAAATTTGCTGATATTTCGGAATTGCTGACGCAATTCCTCATATTTTCACTCATTTTTCATTCGTGAAAATTCATAGGAAAAAATTGTTTTCCTATTCTCGCAAGATTGCTTAGGCAATCTTGCGATACTTCGGAATTTTGCTAACGCAAAATTCCTCGTATTTTTAGATTACTCGTTCGCTTCGCTCACTCGTAATTTAAAAATGGGGCTGCCCGAATTTGAATCGGGGTCTCAGGCTATTTCACAGCAATACGCGAAAAAAGAAAAGAAGTAGATTATTCTTAAGGGATTGCGTAGCAATCCCTCCTTCTCTTTTCTTTTTCGCCAACGTTTTTCTTTCTCTTCTTATGGAATTTTCAGGAAAAATTCCTAAGATCCTAGGAAAATGCATTAGCATTTTCCGTCGGATGTAAAGAGAAAGAAAAAGGCTGTCCCAAAGCCCGTAGGATTGACCAATCTACCCCACAGCCCCGCAGATAGAGATAATGTATTCTGTTGAGAGAATATAAATATATTTATAAGTGAAATCCCATGCTATAATATGGGTAAAGCTGCGAAAAAGGTCTGGGAGAAGGTTGAAAAGGTTTCTGAGACACTGGAAAAAATGGATGGTAACATCATCGGCAAAACAGGTTACACCTGCGGTGTATGCAACACAGAATATTCCGGCTGGGCTGCGAAAGAATCAATAATGACAAAAGGAGGGGACATGATGAAATGTAAAAAATGTAAAATACTTATCTGCCCAGACTGCTGTAAAACAAAAAAATCTGTAGAAAAGGATGCTTGTCCGAAATGCGGCGGCAAATTATATTTCCCGCTTTGGTACTAGCCTCCTGTTATGATAATCTTTTGTTAGGATATAAAAGTTTTATATCTACTAAAAGCATTAGGTAAAGAGATGCTAAAATATACCTGTGGATTATGCAATCGTAAAACATGGCGTGGTGGTGGAAAAACCAGTTTGGCAGAAGATAGAGAATGCAAAAATTGTAAAATGGTTATCTGCCCAGGATGTTATAAAGAATATACAAAGAATGATTGCTGTCCTAAATGCGGCGGTGAATTATACATACCGCTATTCTAAAATTATCCACCAGTAATCAACGGAATTACAAAATAGATAGCTACTATTGTTCCAAGTATAGCTTCACCCACAATTAATCCTATACATATAATGTATGTGTCTATCAGTTTCAGGGTTTTGGTTCTGTCATCCCATTTTTCTGCTTTTGCTTTTGGTTCAAGCCATTTCTTTTCCCAGATATCTCTCATTATGCCGCCAAGCAATATTGTGAGTGTCACAGGTAATGGAAAATACAGACCAAGACCAAATGATGTTCCCATACCAGTAATAAGTTCTACAAACACCCCTATAAAGATGCCGAGTATGATGAAATTCCATGGTGCTACACCACCCATTAATGCCTGTGAAAAACCAGCAAATGCATGTGCCTGAGGCGCAATTAATGGTAGCGCACCTTTAGCTAATCCTATAGAAAATATAGTTGCTGCGGTTACAGCAATGATTGCACCAGGTATTACACCCAATAACTCACCTTTCATCAGGTTATAGGGTCTTGTCCCACAGTACATGCCAACCTTGAAATCATAGATTATATCTGAGGACAGAGTTACTGCAGAGCCAAAAACAGCTGTGCCTAAGAGAGAAACTACAAGTGTGATTTTTGGGTCAACTCCAAGAGCAGTAAATATGCCTACAAGAAGCAGTAGAGTGATAAAGGAGCAGGCGGAAACAGGTGTGGACCTTATCTCACCCATTGTTTTCACCGCAATCGCAGAAATGAAAAGCGTTACTATTACTAATACAATTGAAAGTGCAAACGATGAAAGTGCAGGATAACCATACAAAGTGAATAGCAGGCCAACACCAAGGAATGTAATAACCATGAGTACTGGTATATGTGAATAAGGCCATTCATACCATCCTCTGCCTTTAACATAATCCGTTCTTTCACCACCTTTTGTCTTGAAAAGATCCTGTACAGATGTTTTGAAAATATGAGACATTTTCAGAATTGCGGTGATACCACCACCAAGGATTACACCTATCCCTATGGGTATTGCAACCTTAGAATGTGCTACCGTAGCTGGAGTTACACATTCATAAGGATTAAAGTATAATGCAATATTAGATACTGCATAGTATCCCTCAATAAGTGGATCTGCGCTTGGCTTAAACACAGGCACCTGAAAGTATATGGCAAGTGGTACAATAACAAGCCATGCAAGAAATGAGCCACAGGCAAGAATAAAAGAAGTTCTAAATCTTATAAACCATCCTGATGCAAACATCATTGGTGAAAGGGAAAGTCCTAAATGCGTGGAAGTATATAAATCGGTTTCATAAGGTTGCATAACATCTCCTTTTAAGTACCATTTATTATGCAGAAGAAGTTTGTCCAACAATGAGATGCGCATGCCGACATTGTCAGCATAGGCTGCGGTTGTTTGTTCTGAAAGAGTAGGAAAATCACGTATAAATGCAAAAATGAAACTAATACCGAACCATTTAGCAAATTTTTTTAGTGTCTGCATTGCCTTCCCTGGAGCACCTCTTGAGATATCATAGGACATATCCATCATTTTAACGGTGCCTTCAAATCCTGGCATTGGCAGTGGGTCTTCAATCAGCCAGATTCTTCTGAAGATAGTGAAATACAGCACGCCAAGAAAACCTGCTATAATTGTTGCAGTTATAGCCAATGAAAGTGGAGGAATACTTGATTCTGCAATTAGCGGCACACCACCTTTACCAAGATATCGCTCAAAGCCTCCTTCAGTTGCAGCATATGCAAGCAAAAAGATTGCAGGATATGTAAAAACAAAGCCTGTACATGTAGCGCTTACACCGGTACTGCATCCTGAAGATATATTTATCTCTTCAGGTTTCCATTTCAAAGCAAGCCCTAAAAGATATACTATATACCAGTTTCCACCAACAATCATCCCTATTCTAAGACCGACATACTGATTGATTACTGTAAAAAGCATACCTATAACAAGGCCAATAAGAACCTTTTTCCAGAACCACTGCTTTTTCCTAAAAGATGTTACCCTGTATTTTTCATCAAGATACTGTTCAAGCACACCAGTATTAAAATTTGCATATATGTCAATATCATAAGGCTGGATCTGGTCTTTCTCTATTGATTCAAGCCCTCTTGCGGTAAGAGCGCGTCTGTAAGCAAAACTTCTCACTTTCCCCATTCAAATAGTAAAGCCTTTGTGAATATTTAAGTATTATCAAAGTAATTCTTTATTATGTCTTACAGTATGATCCCATTATCTGTGTGTTTCATCTGCGCATTCATTTTCGGATGGCTTACATGGATTGCTAAACATGTTTGGAGGAATAAAACAAGAGCGCAGATATTTGCATTGCTGGCAGTAATATTTACTGTTTCGTTTATGATTCTGGCATGGGAGTATCTATGAAGTTCAGAACGCCTGCTTCAAAAAAACTGGAAATGATTATTCCTAAAAGACTGGATGTGAAATGGGAGAAGGAAAACGGTGTCGTTGTTGTCACATTCAAAAAAAATTTTAATAGGTTTGAAAAGTTTTTGCATAAAATACTGAAAGGACCTGAAAACATAAGGTTAAGGATGGATAAACAGGGAACGGACATCTGGGAACTCTGCGATGGAAAACATAGCGTGAAAGACATCTGTGATGCGATGAATGAGAAATACAAGGAGGAAATGGAGCCTGTCCCGCAAAGGGTTTCAGGTTTTTTACAAATTCTTCTTCAAAGACAGTTAATAACACTGGAGAGAAAAAATGAAAAAGAAAATTAGAAAGCGTCTTACCTGTCCGCAATGCGGAGGCCATGAACTCTACTATGAGGCAGGACTAATCACAGGATACAAATATCACTGCAAGGACTGCGACTACATCGGCGCATTCGTGATAGAGGAAGATATAGAGGAGTAATGTTTATAAGGCGGTAGCACAATTTGATATAACAGGGTGATGGCATGAAGATAAGTAAAGTAATTATGGGAACAGCGCTCATTCTGCTTGGGATTCTTCTCATTTCAATGTTCTGGCAGGTGATTGGTGCGAAAACCGCAGAGGAATTCTATGATGACTATGAAAATGGGAATTTGAAAAGCTACAATGCAGGCGACACAATTTTAATAAAGGATGAAGTTAAGGACATAAAATATGATAACACCACCAAATCAACAATTATAGTGTTTGAGGGAAAAAATGGTAATGTGAGTTTCCCATTCAAAGGGGAACTTCATCCTCTTTTAATAGGGGAATATAAGAAAGGCGATACAGTTCTAATTTATTTTAAAGTAGAGGAAAAAGAGATTTTTGGGAAAAAGGTTGAGGTGCCTGAAGGAATGCTGAACCAGAACTTCACAGGTTTCAGCAGTGACAAAATCCATAAACTGTACCTTGGAGGCAACGCCTTTTTCTGTGTAATAATTTTAATCGGTGTTCTTGTGCTTATTTACGGATTACTGAAAAAGAAACCAAAGCCAGCGTACTACGCACCACAGCCTTACCCGGCACAGCCAGTGTATCCTCAGCCTCCACAGTATCCTCCACCCCAGTATCAGCAGCCTCCAGCACAACAGCCCCAGCAAGCACAGCCAATGTATCCACCTCAGCCTCCCCCGCAGTATCCACCTCCACAATATCAGCAGCAGCCACAGCAACAATACCCGTCATACCAGCAGCCCCCAGCACCACCGGTACAACCCCAGGTTAAACCAGAGCCTGCACCCCAAATACAGCCTTATCCTGCAGAATATCAACAGCCAATACCTCAGCCTGCTAAAAATGGATTATTCCAGCGCCTGAAAAAATTTGGCAAAAGGGAACAACCTCAACCTGCACCTCCGGTACCATCAGAAAAAACACCTGCATTAGAACAGCCAGTTCATGAACAGGTACAGCCCCCACAGCAACCAACTATTGAGAAACCAATACCGCCACCAGAAAAAATTGTACTTGCTCCTCAGATCCCAAAATTCTGCCCTAACTGTGGTGCAGAAACAAAAGAGCATAGGTTCTGCGGAAACTGCGGGAAGAAACTTGGTGAGTGATAGGTTAGGGATTAGTAGTCAGGGTAAAGTTCCCAGTTGTGTAGACACACAAATTGCTGCGACCTGTGAACTGGGAAGTTTTGGGATAGGAGAAAGTGTTACAACAAAGGGGAAAAAATTAAAATGAAAAAGATACATCTACTTATAATAGGAACTGCTCTGATCATTGGTTTGAGTTTAATCAGTTTAGTAATTATGTTTGATTACATTAAAGTCAACAAATACTCAGCGATTCCAATATTATTCTTTCTGTTGGCTATTGTATTTTGGTTTTTCATGTTCTTCCCTCTAACCACAAAATACAAAAAGAAAAGAAATGAAGGAAAAACGTAGCGTATGAGAAGAAAAAACATTACAAGTTTTGATCAATAGTCAGGGGCTAGGAAATCCCTGTCTACTAACTACTCTATGATATTCAACTCTTTCCCAACCTTCTCAAACTTGCTTAACGCAAAATCCAGGTCTTCTCGGGTTAATCCAGCATTCATCTGCGCTCTAATTCGCGCTTTATCTCGGGCAACCATTGGGAAAACTATGGGCAGCGCGAATACACCTTCCTCGTAGAGTCTGTTGCTAAGTGTTTTCGCGGTTGAGCTTGGACCGACAATCACTGGTATGATTGGTGTTTCGCTTATGCCTGTGTCAAAACCAAGGCTCTGCAGTTCCTTTTTGAAGTATTTTGTGTTCTCCCAGAGTTTTTCAACCCACTGAGGCTCTGTTTCAAGAACATCAAGTGATGCAATGCAGGCTGCAACAACACCTGGCGGGTGTGAGCCGCTCAGCAGCCATGTTCTTGATTTATTCAGCGCAAAATTCCTCAAATCATTGCTTCCTGCAGCGTATCCTCCTACAACGCCGAACGCCTTTGAGAATGTTCCCATCTCAACATCAACCTTTCCCTCTATATTGAAATGTGAGGATATACCCCTGCCTTTTTCTCCAAGGACACCGTCACCGTGCGCATCATCCACATAACTAATTGCATTGTATTCCTCTGCAAGTTTAACTATTTCATCCAGCGGCGCTATGTCACCATCCATTGAAAAAACACCATCTGTTACAACAAGGATTCTTCTGTATTTGTTTTCAGTCTCTTTCAGCACCTGCTCCAGGCTCCCCATATCTTTGTGTTTGTAAACCATTCTGTCCGCTTTTGTGAGTCTTACACCGTCAATGATGCTGCCATGGTTTAACTCATCACTGATTATCACATCCCCCTTGCCCATAAGCTGAGGGATAAGCCCTGAGTTTGTTACGAAACCTGACTGATAGAACAAGGATGCCTCTGTTTTTTTGAATTTCGCTATCTTCTCCTCAAGTTCCATGTGAATGTCCATCGTTCCTGCAATGGGTCTAACAGAGCCTGAGCCGACACCATATTTTTTGGTTGCCTTTACTGCTGCCTCCTTGAGCTTTGGATGGTTGCTCAGGTTCAGATAGTTGTTTGAGCAGAGCATCACAACGTTTTTCCCCTCAACAACTGATTTTGGTGCAGAAGGACCATTTAAAACCCTTATTTTCCAGTCAAAGTCTTTCTCAACCAGCTCATCGTATTCCTCTTTCAAAAATTTTGTTGCATTTCCCATTTTTTTCACCCCGTTATCAAATATTCATCACTATATAATAGATTAGGATTACTAAATATTTTGCTGTAACAAATCACGGTTTCCCTTCCTCATATCTTTTTTTCAGTTTCTCAAGCATATCAATGGTCATGGCGGATAAATCATAACCTGGTTTCCATCCCCATTCCTTTCTGGCAGCAGAGTCATCAATTGTTCTGGGCCAGGACTCAGCAATATCCTGTCTGAAATCAGGTTTGTATTCACACACAAAATCAGGAATATGTTTTTTTATTTCTTCAGCTAATTCGCCTGCAGAGAAACTCATTGCCGTAATGTTGAAATCAGAGTGATGTTTGAGAGAGGGTAATGGGACGTTCATCAGATCTATCGTGGCTTTTATGCAGTCGGGCATATACATCATTGGCAAAACAGTTTCCTTTTTCACAAAGCAGGTATATTTTTTATTTTTGACTGCCTCATAGAATATCTCAACAGCATAGTCTGTTGTTCCGCCACCAGGCAGGGTTTCACTGCTGATAATCCCGGGATATCTTATTCCTCTGACATCTACTTCAAACCTTCTGAAATAATAATCACACAGCATTTCACCAGAAACCTTTGTTATACCATACATTGTTGTAGGTCTAAGTATTGTTTCCTGAGGAGCGTTTTCTTTAGGCGTCTCAGGACCAAAAACAGCAATGGAGCTGGGACAAAAAACCCTTGTCATGTTATGTTCTTTTGCAATCTCCAGAAGATTGTAGAGACCATTCATGTTTACATCCCATGCAAGGTTTGGTTTTTTCTCACCAGCAGCAGACAAAATAGCAGCCAGATGGTAAACTGTGTCAATGTCATACTTTTTCACAACCCTTTCAATACTTTCTTTTTTTATAACATTAATAAACTCAAAAGGACCTTTCTGCAGTGCTGTACCTGGCTTTTTTTTATGACCAGCAGCAACAACATTATCATTCCCGTATCTTCTCCTTAGCTCAATTGTCAGTTCAGATCCGATTTGTCCAACTGCACCAGTTACAAGAATTTTTGGCATTTGTACCTGGTATTATTCTGGTTACCTAATAATGTTTACGATAATCTTTATCTTATACGAATGCTATTACCTTTCTCGTGATAAAATGTATGAGATAAGATGGCATGGAAGAGGCGGACAGGGCGTTGTCACAGCATCAGAAATCCTTGCATCTGCCGCATTAAAAGAAAACAAATACATCCAGTCTTTCCCTGATTTTGGTCCTGAGAGGATGGGTGCGCCTGTTAAGGCGTTTACAAGAATAGATGGTAAGCCAATAAACATTCATTCCCAGATTTATGAGCCTGATGCTGTTGTTGTTTTAGACCCAACGCTGCTTGAAACAGTGAATATTTCCGAAGGACTAAAAAATGATGGTGTTCTGATTGTTAATTCAAAAGAATCTAAGGAGGAAATAAGAAAAAAAACAGGTTTTCTTGGGAAAATTTTTGTTGTTGATGCAACAAAAATAGCACTTGAAACCATTGGTAAACCATTAGCAAACATCTGCGGTGTTGGTGCTCTGTCAAAGATTTCAGGTGTTGTAAAAAAAGAAAACATAATAAAAACTGTGAAGGAGATTATGAGCATGAAGTTCCCTGAAAAAATTGTTAAAGGTAATGTTGATGCAGCAAACAGAGGATTCGATGAGGTGAAATAAAATGAAAGGATGGAAAGAGATACCTGAAGGAGGATTAATACTTGAGCCTGGGAATTCAGTGGGATACAAAACAGGTTCCTGGAGAGCGAAAAAACCTGTTTTGGATAAAGAAAAATGTATTAACTGTTTTATATGCTGGATATATTGCCCTGACGGTTCCATAGTTGTGGAAAATGAGGAAGTAAAAGGGATAAATTATGATTACTGCAAAGGATGCGGTATTTGCGCAAATGAATGCCCTAAAAAAGCGATAAATATGGAGGAAGAAAAATGAAAGTATTAGGGATGAATGGGAATAATGCTGTTGCATATGCTATGAAACAAATCAATCCTGATGTTGTAGCAGGCTACCCTATAACACCCCAGACAATTGCTATTGAAAAATTTTCTGAGTATGTTGCGGATGGTGAAGTCGACACAGAGTTTGTTGCAACAGAATCCGAGCATTCTGCTATGTCAGCATGCATAGGTGCGTCTGCAGCAGGCGGGAGGGTTATTACATCAACAGCATCTGCAGGACTGGCATTTATGTGGGAAATGCTGTATGTTGCTGCCTCATTAAGACTTCCTATCGTTATGAATGTGATGAATCGTGCATTGTCAGCACCAATAAACATTCACTGCGACCATTCAGACAGCATGGGTGCAAGGGATTCAGGATGGATTCAGATTCATGGTGAAAATGTTCAGGAAGGTTATGACAATCTTATTCAGGCTGTTAAAATCGCTGAGACTGCCGGATTACCTGTGATGCCCTGTTTTGATGGCTTCATTGTTTCCCATGCTGTTGAAAGACTGCAGGTTTTGGATGATGAAAAAGTGAAAAAATTTGTTGGAACATATAAATCAGAACATCCACTTTTAGATGTTGAAAATCCTGCAACATACGGTCCTTTTGACATGTATGACTATTACATGGAGCATAAAAAGCAGGAGCATGAAGCAATGAAAAAGGCGTTAAAAATTGTGAAGGATGTTGGAAAAGAATATGAAAAAATTTCTGGGAGAAGTTATGACACAGTCTTAGGATACAGGCTTGATGATGCAGATGTAGCGGTTGTTGCACTTGGAAGCACTGCTGGTACTGCGAGGGCTGCTGTAGATAGTATGAGAGAAAAGGGAATAAAAGCGGGGCTGCTGAAACTCAGGCTGTTCAGACCATTCCCAAGAGAGGATATAATAGATGCTTTGAAAAATGTAAAGGTAATAGCGGTTATGGATAGGAGCGACAGCTTCGGTGCTTTTGGCGGACCTGTGTTTTCAGAGTTGAGAAGCAGTCTGTTTAAAAACAGTGATGCTGAAATTGTTAACTACATTTACGGTCTCGGAGGAAGGGATATTACGCAAAATGATGTTGAAAACGTTTTTTCTGAGATAAAGGATATTTCAAAAACAGGGAAGGTAAAGGAGTATGTTCAGTACCTAGGGGTGAGATAAAATGGTTTCATTAAAGGAATTATCAAAAAAAGAGGAAAGGCTTGCGTCAGGGCACAGGCTCTGTGCAGGATGCGCAGAACCAATAATCGTCAGACAAATTCTGCATGCAACAGATGATCCTGTTGTTGTTGCCAATGCAACAGGATGCCTTGAGGTTGCTACAACAATATACCCTTATACATCATGGAAAATCCCATGGATTCATTCTGCTTTTGAGAATGCTGCTTCTACTATAGCGGGTGTAGAATCCTGCTATCAGGTTTTGAAAAGAAAAGGAAAAATAAACAGGGAAATAAAGTTCATAGCATTTGGGGGGGATGGCGGAACATATGACATTGGCATTCAGGCACTGTCAGGCGCGGCTGAAAGAGGGCATGACTTTTTGTATGTCTGCTTCAACAACGAGGCATACATGAACACTGGCATTCAGAGGAGTTCTGCAACACCAAGGGGTGCATCAACAACAACATCACCTGCAGGCTCAGTTATTCCTGGCAAGAAGGAGTTTCCAAAGGATTTAACTGAAATCATGGTTGCGCATAAAATCCCATATGTTGCTCAGGCATCACCAGGTTTTTACAATGATTTGATAGCAAAAGCAGGCAAAGCATTCAGCATTGAAGGACCAAAATTCATGAACGTCATATCACCCTGCCCAAGAGGATGGAGGCACCCAACAGATGCAACCATAGACATTTCTAAAAAGGTTGTTGAAACCTGCTTCTGGCCGTTGTATGAAGTTGAAAACAACGAATACAGGCTTACAGGATTATCAAAAATGATTGCTGACGGAAAAAAACAAAAACTCCCTATTGAGGAATACCTGAAAATGCAGGGTAGGTTCAAGCATCTTTTCACAGAGAAATACAAACACATGATACCTGAGATTCAGGAAAGAATAGACAGTGACTGGGCTGTTTTGAAAAAGAAATGTGGATACTAAAAACTGATTTTCTTGAAATCCTCAAGTATTTTCTGATGGTCAAACGCAATTTTTGGAAGATTATTACATCAGATAATCTCTATTCCTTCATTCACAGCTTGTTTTACCATACATACACCTTTTTTATCTCAAACTCATGGATATACCATCTTTGTTCTTATGAAGATTTAAAATTAATATTTGAGGAGTACCGCGCCGGGAATGGGATTTGAACCCATGAGGAGTGCGATAACTCCTATTGCTCCTCAGGCAACCGCAGTGAACCTGACTGTGCCATCACGGCATAAGTTATATATACTTTGGTATATATATGTTTTATTTGAGTGCGGTAACTCCTATGGTG
>Ga0210051_1005377_pt1 | contig 12272 bp, 11 predicted proteins | sample CryGey092014_all_FD_185464 | JGI IMG/M metagenome (GOLD analysis project Ga0210051, IMG submission 185464) | Groundwater microbial communities from aquifer - Crystal Geyser CG23_combo_of_CG06-09_8/20/14_all (SPAdes) (version 2) | ecosystem: Environmental > Aquatic > Deep subsurface > Groundwater...
TAACCGCAAAACCATTTCTTTTCCTTATCCCCCTTTTAGCTCTTCTTTTCCTTGCGGTTGATGCTTTCTTTACCGATCAGCTTCTTGGAAAAGCCGAGCCGGCAGCCGCGATCTTTCCTAGTTTTTTAGCTTCCTTTGTCGGCCTTCTTCTCACCTTTTCCCTTTTTCGAATCGTGAAGCTCTTCCCCACCGCATCTCTCCCCTTCGAGGAGATCTTTTACCCTCTTCTTGCTCCTTTCATTCTCGCCGTTGCCCTTGCCCTTCTTGCCACCTTCGCCACTGTAAAGGTAGCTACCAGGCTGCATCTTTTTGACAAACCCCACGGCCCGTATCCCCAGGTGCGGCCGATTCCGCGGCTGGGAGCAATTCCCCTATACCTCACCTTTGCCGCCGTCTCCCTCGCTTTTCTTCCCTTGGATAAACACCTTCTGGCGCTTCTTTTGGGTGGGGCTTTAATTACCTTGATCCAATCAATTGATGATCTTCGCCCTATTCCCTTTTGGATTCAAGGGGGAGGCCATCTCCTTGCTGCTTTGGTCCTTATCTTGGGAGGGGTGGGGATTGAGTATATTCGCAATCCTCTTTTCCCCTGGGTTGGGGAGAAGTTGATCTTTCTTAACCGCTGGGAGATCCCGTTTCTCTGGCAAGGGATTACCTATCACTTCACCGTCTTAGCGGATCTTTTTACAGTTATCTGGGTGTTTGCCTTAATTAATATTGTTGACTGGCTGGATGGGTTGGACGGCCTTGCCGCTGGAGTGGGAGTAATCACTACCTTGGCGATTATTATCATCTCCGTTATCTTTGAAACTCCAATGACCGCTTTTTTGGGGGTAATTTTGGTAGGGGCACTTTTTGGAATTCTCCCCTTAAACTTCTTCCCGGCCCAGATTTACCTTGGAGGGGGGGCGTTTCTTTTAGGTTATCTTTTGGCGGTTCTTTCAATCTTCTCCGGTGCCAAAACGGGAACCGCCCTTTTGGTTTTGGCCCTTCCCACGATTGATGCTTTCTACGTCATCTATCGGCGGATTAGGCGGGGGCGCTCCCCGTTTCTTGGTGACACCACTCATCTTCACCACCGCCTTTTGGCAAAAGGTTTCAGCCAACCGCAGATCGTCTTTTTGGAATGGGGGATCATTACTACCCTCGCGGTGGCGGCGGTTCTTCTTGAAGGATTCTACAAACTTCTTGGGGTTATGGCAGTGTTTGCCGGAGCGCTATTAGCAAACCGATGGCTATTACGACGGCCTGTGGCAAAAGTCCCCAAAAAAGTGGAAGGGGGGTAGTGTGATAGATACGGTGAAATCTCCTCCAGCGACGCACCCAACCCCACCGTTTCCCGAAAAGCAACGGTAGAGCCAACCCGTCAGGGACGTTAGCCAAAAAAGCCGCTCCAAAGATTGTTCCCGCCAAAACGGTGTTGGGCATCACCCGCCAAATAAAGAAAAGGCCAAAAGTAAGGGCGATCAGAAAGTCGCAGAAGATAAAAAGGAAAACCTCTTTACCTGCTCTAATCGGTACTTTTGCGTTCAAACACTTTACAAGTAGCGGAGGATCCCAATGGGGAATATAATCCAGAACAAAGTGAGAGGCAAAAGCCAAAAGGAGGGCAAGCTCCGGTTGCTTAACAAGAGAAGCGATCGCAATTGCCGCAACGGTATGAGGAGTCAAAAGCATCGGCTTAGTATTATAACCTAATAACTTAGGGTAAGGAGCGATAAGGAAAAATTTTGTCAATCCTTATCAATCACTACTGAGCTCGGCGTTATAACGTGTTACAACGTGTTATAACACGCAACCAGAGAAAGTCAGACTAAAGATTATTAGATGGGACAATGGAGGGATTCATAGGGGTCATTGCTCTGGTGAGGGTTGAGAAAAAGAGTTCCACAGTGGTTTTGGCTATCCTTGTTTTAGATCCGCAAGATGGGCTTTGAGGAAGCGGGTAATTTCCTGAACTACGGCATCCTTTGATTCGGGGAGACTTTCGGCGACCCAAACGGCAAATTGATAGAGCTTGTAATCATTGACCTTTAGCCATGTTTTATTCAGGTAGAGAAAGCAAAAAAGAGTGGTCATGGCAATCCTCTTGTTTCCGTTTTGGAACGGGTGGTTTTTGATCATAAAGTAAAAAAGAACCGCCGCTCTTCCAACTAACCCTTTATAAAGCGGCTTTTTGTTAAACATCTGGAAGGGGGATAAGAGACAGCTTTCCAAGATATTGGGAAAGCGGGTGGCAAAATCTGGGATTGGTTCATCAAAAGTATAAGACTCCCGGGCTAACCTGAAAGCGATAAACTCAACTTCAGCAAGGGTTATCGTTCTTATCATTCCTTACCAAGAAGCCGCAATGTTTCCCCATATTCTTTAACGGTTTTCTTGACGGCGTAGGTTAGCTCTTTTTTAATCTGCTTACTTACTGTCTCTCCAAAAACATCACCTAGATCTTTTTTAGCAATGACATAATTGCGGCCAACTTTCGCCGCCTTGATCTCGCCCTTTTTGATCTTTTTGAATACAGCCACTCGGCTGATGCCAAGGATCTCCGCTAATTCAGCTGTGGAAAGAAACTCTTTGTTGCTCATGTTAACCAACTGTAACTAAGTTAACACATAGTAACCCGCAAGTCAAGGGTTAACAAAACGGCGGGACAGATGGATGGATTTTGGTCAAGCTTACTTAAGCTTCTTGATAACCAAAGTCCCTTTTCTCTTCCCCGGTTTGACCTCCACCCAATTTCCAGGGTTTATCCCTACACGATCGAGGATTGCCCGATCGATCGTCATTCTCAGAGAGAACAAGGTTGCTTTAGCGCCTTACACCGATCGAGTTTCCAACTTTTATGATTTTTCTGATAATCAGGGGTGGTTTAGACATTGCTGCTATACTATCACAAATTAATTTTTGGGTGTTATAACGCGTTATAACGTGCTCTGGAGAGAAATGGGACTTAAAGACAAGTTAAAGATACTAAAGATTAAGATAATTGGGAAAGGATAGGTTGGTGGATTTTGGCAGTGCCCTTCTGAAGCCTTGGCGAAACGAGGGTGGTTTTCATTTCAAACTTTCCTCCACGATTTTAATTTCTTCCGGCATTTTCTTCAAAAATACCCTGCTCGAGGCAGGGGTCAGTTAAATTTGACGGTTCGGCTTTCGCCAAACCTAGCAATTTTCGCTTCGCTCATGAATTGGACGCTCACTCCGCTCACTAGCAATTTTCGCTCCACTCAAATTGTAGCACCCTCCGCCCCGGATGAGCCACGGGGCGGCGGGAGGTCAGGAATGATAGAATAATCCTGATGAAAATTTTGAAGGCGCTAATCATTTCGATGCGGCCGACACAGTGGCTTAAGAATTTAAGCCTTTTTGCCGCAATCTTCTTTTGGGGACAGCTTCTTGAAGCGGAGATTCTTTTTAAGGTAGGGGAAGCATTTCTTGCTTTCTCCCTTCTTTCCTCAAGCGTCTATCTTTTCAACGACATTATTGACCGCCAACGCGACCAACGCCATCCGTTTAAAAAAGAGCGTCCGATTGCCAAAGGCACCCTCCCTCTCCCTATCGCTGCTGCCGCTTTTGCTATTTTTGCTGCTGGTTCTTTAATTTGGATTGCCCTTCGCTTTAACCAGTTCTTCTTCAATCTTGCTCTTGCTTTTTTCATCCTTCAGCTCCTCTACAGTCTGGTTTTCCGAAACTTGATCATCCTTGATGCCTTAATTGTTGCCTTTGCTTTTATCCTTCGTGTTTACGCCGGCGCCTTTATCATCCCCACCCCGATCTCCTCCTGGTTGACTCTCTCGGTAATCGGTTTGGCACTTCTTTTGGCTTTTGGAAAAAGACGCTCGGAAAGAACCCTTCTTTCTTCCCTTCATCAAAAGCTTTTGACACGGATTACTTTAAGGGAATATCCCGACACTCTTTTGGACAGTATGATCTCGATGGCGGCGGCTTTTACGATCATCACCTACTCCCTTTTCGCCTTCCAAACCTCACCGACAACGGAGGCGACATTTTTAGCGGGGCTTATCCCCTCAACGATGGCTACTCCCCGCTGGATGATGTTGACCATCCCGATTGTGATTTACGGGGTAGCGCGTTATCTTTATGTGATCTATGAGAAAAAGGAAGGGGAGTCCCCGGAGAAGGTCCTCCTTTCTGATCTTCCCCTTTTGAGTACGGTGTTCCTCTGGATCGCCGCTGTCTTCTTAATCATCTACAGTCTGGGAAGCTAGTTGGTTTATCCTCACTAACACTACAGTTCCGCTATTGACACCACCGACTTTCTGCCTTATCATAATCTCTATCAAAATCTTATAAAGGGGAGGGCTTTTGGTAATTCCACCAGGGCAAAGTTACCTTCAGGATTACTGTGATGAACAGTTAACGGTTGAGGCGCTTCAAAATCACAACGGGTATGCTCTGGCGATTTTGTGTGAGAGACAGTATCAGGATAAGGACTACCTAAAAGGGGCCTCGTGGGGCGGCGAACCTTCCAGAAAGATCCGCGAAGTTCGCCAGCAGGTTCGGGAGCGAAGAAAGCTGTTGAGAAAGATCAACAAACAATTTGCGTTTAGCCGTAACAAACGGCAACCGCGCTTGTTTTAAGGGGAATTATAGGGCTGCTTCAATCCTTGAGGCAGCCCAAATCTTTTACCGTAAATTCGAGTTTTCTACCCCTTAATTAGCAGTTCTGTAGTTTGCGGGCGTTTTTTATGTAGCGACCCTGCGAAGACCAAGGTAAACAGCGACTGCCCCAACTGCCGCTCCGATAAGAGGAAGCCACCACAGACAGAAGAATTTTGCCAGAAGAACAACCGCGACAACCGCCGTGGTAACCTGGGCAGTTAGGAACGGTCTTCCCTCTTTAATTTGACGATGAATTAAAAGAGTGGCATTAAGCTGAAGGAGAATCGCCAGGGGCCACCAAAACGGATCCTGGCAAGCTACAACACCCGCTCCTGAGACCACCCCCTCCTCCTCAAGAAGAGGAGCTTCTTCTCCCTCAATCTTCTCCTCTAACCCCTCAAGTATCCCACCCAAAACTCCTCCTATCCCTCTTGCAACAGTTGTAACACCCCCCACTATTCCGGGCGGTGGAGGCGGTGGAGGCAAGCTTTCAAACCCCAAATTAAGATCAAAACCCAATGTTTTCCCTTGATAGTCATCAGCCACATCACCTAAAGCAACCGTTAAATCGTAGTTTCTCTCCCCACCGGCGGGGATGGTTGATAGAACGGTAAAGCCGCTGTCCTTCCATTCTTTGATAGTTTTGGGACCATAAACGACCGTGCTTGACTCTTGCTCGGTGATGGTTATAGTTAAAACCTCCGAAAGAGGTGGGGTGGAATCAGAAAAAGTAGTTCCCTCAACGGAAACAGCAAAATGACGATCCTCTGGATAGGTATTTTTAGCTTTAACCGATTTGGTGATGCTCCAACTAGGGTAAATCCCCGTTTCTGAAAAAAGTGGATCGCTTGTGCTTAAAGTACACCCGCCAGGTCCACAACTAACCTCCATCCCCGCTGCCAAAACTGGCAAATTGGTGATAAAAAACAAAACAGTAATAATTACAAGATTGAGAAAAATTTTAAATTTATTCACTTATCTCGCTCCCTTCCTCTGGCAGGGGAGTCTGATTTTGGGGTTGTTCTTCAACTTGAGGTTCTTTCGGTGGTTCATCGGCTGACGGTTCAGCCGTTGGTGGTTCAGCCGTTGGAGTCGGAGTAGGATTCGTTTCTGGCGTTGGAGACGGAGTAGGAGTTGGAAAAACCTCCGGACTGGACGTCGGCGATGGATTCGGACTAGATTCAGGCTCTCCAGTTGGTGCGGGAGAAGGAGTAGGACTTAATTCAGGTGTTGGACTAGGAGACGGTGATGAGGAAGTAGACGTTGGGTCGTTTTCTGAAAGATTGGCAGCCTTTGGTGTTCCATAATTATTTCCTTCCACATCCCAATAAATAGTGCTATTGCAGGCATCAGTAATGCAAGTGTGCCAACTCCCTATTTGTGTTCCGTCTCCAGGAATACTGTGGCGCTCCATAGATTGATGTTTACCACTGGCACTCTCAAGATACCCTTTCGGCCAGTCAGCTGAAGCTGCCGGCGGAGTTGCGTCAACAACATTTTGATTTCTGTCTTTCAAAACTAAAGCACCATTAGCTGAATAATTATCATTTAAACTGATATTAGTTGCTCTCAAATCAACACTTACATTTAGGACAGTATTGGGATCCGTTTCGTACTTGTTTGCTATCAAGAAGTAACCATTAGCGGAAATGGTGTACCCTGCCGGAATCTCTAAATGACCACCAACGCCTGCAACCGCGTGGTCAATTCGCCAATTAGAAATATCAATATCATGATCAGTCATATTGCGAAGTTCTATCCATTCATCACTCCCTGAAACAGTAGATCCCATCCACATAACCTCATTAATCACTACTTGTCCCAGTGCTGGCGGAGGCGGTGGCGGCCAAACATCAGCCATTGAAAAAGTATTGCCCTCAATAACAATCACATCAGAAAAATAGGCATTGGTGGGCTTAATTTGAAAAAGACTAATTCCTAATAAAAAGAAAATAAGCAATGAGCCAATAGATCCGCTTTTTTGTTGTTTTTCAGGTTTCGCATACTTTTTTTCTACCTCTTTTTCAATTGCCTTTTTAATGTTCAATATTTCACTGATAATAATCAAAAAGGCGGGTAAAATTACCAAAAGACCAAAACCTAAAGGTTTTCTTACCCAAACAGATAAATAACCTAAAAATGGCAAGGAAAAAATAACTCTTCCCTTTATTTGAGATGAGGAAACCTCAACAATATCTTCGGTATTATTAACATCTCCTTTGGTTATAAAAACAGTCTTGCCTTCTTTCTCTTCAATTGCCACTAAACGATGGGTTACTGACATATTTGGGTCTTCTGCCGAAGCGTAGGTGATAATCTCTCCTTTTTTTAAAGCTTCGGGTTTAACTTTTTGGACAAAAGCCACTGAGCCTACTTTTATCGCCGGTTCCATGGAGCCGGACATCACTCTTAAAACTTGAAAGCTTTTAATCGGATTAAAGGTAGTAAAAATCAGAAGCAAAACCACCGAAACCAAGACAACGGTCAACAGCCATTGGAAAATACTAACTGCTTTTTTCAATTTCTTTTTAAGCATATTTAAAACCTTTATCGGTTACCCAAATCAGAACTCATACCCGAGCTCTTTTTTGGGTAACCTAAAAAGCCTCAAAGCTTTTTTACAGTGTGGGCACGTATAGCCAAGGCGCTACGGCTGGTGCTGAATATCCATGCTGAACCGCGTGGATAAACACTGTATTCGTAGCCGATTTCCCTTGATACGTATTTCCCGCATCGCTAACCAATAGATACACCTTGTATGTATTCCACTGGCCTTGAGTTACATTCTCGGATACCTCTGTCCAACTAGCAAAAGCCGTAACTACCGGCTCCCAAGTTGGGAAAATCCAAGCATCATGCACCCAAGAAGACCCATCCCACCTCATTCTCTCAATTTGCATACTTAAGATAGGTCTTAGATCGTAACCAGTTTCTGCCTTCACCCCGAAATAAAGATCGGCCGGGATAGAACCGGTGTATTGAACCTGCAGTAATCCAGACTCACTCTGACTACCCGGTGTCAAATTGGTAAAAGCGAATGGAAAACCATTAGTTCCGTCAAGAGTTACCGTACCCGTAGAAAAAGTGTTACCCGTGCTTGTCGCAGTAGCGCTGAAATAAGCTACGGTAGCACCAACGGCAACGATTGCGACGAAACCGATGGTTAGAATGCTTAATAGAATCTTTCTCACGTTTTATCACCCCCTCTCAAGAGATAATACTGAACCCAAGTGAATTCTGGTTGATGAAAAATCAAAAAAAGATAAAAAAGAGATGCTAAGTGTAGAGGGGATAAACAATATTGAGAGTGGCTGCTATTCTCCGCCATAATTTTACAGAACTTCCACCACTTAGTGAGGCAGGGAGAGCAGGCAGGAAACTGCCCCCAGCGTATCATATAGTTTTTACTATTGCAATACCCATCTTCAAAAGTTGTAAAGGAAATGTTAAGTTAAATCGAAGAACCAAACCCTAAGGGTTTGGGTGGCTGGGCAGTTACCAGACGGTACGTGGCGAAGCAGGCTTGTATCCCGCCTGAAGCGGGACAAGGTTCTTAAACTTTCTTAGCATATTGACTGGAAACCCAACCTTCTCTCCCGTTAAAGTCAATCTTAAACCAACCACCTTCCCGTCCTACTCCCAGATACTCGTACTTCTCTCCTGGCTTCGCTTTCCCGATCTCGGAATAGTTGGTCCCTGGGCCAGAGCGCACTCTTAGGAAACCAACTCCGGTATCAAGAATCAAAACCTGAGCCGGTGTGGGGAAAAGCGCGGTTCGCAACTTCCCTAAAGTTGAGGAAGCCGCCGCGGATAAACCCTGACCGCTTTCCCCAAGATAACCAAGGGTAACCGCTTCCGTCTGTTTGGAAAGGGAGGTTAAAGAAACCTCTGACCCTTCAAGATCATAAAGCTTCCCCTCAGCGGTCAAAAGGTAGTTGTAACTCTTCTTTTCATCCCGCCCTTGGCGAGGCTCGCCTCCGGCGGCTTTTTCCGCCCAAAAAACCACTCCCTTGACCCAAAGGGTATAATCTGCCAAAAGAAGCGGTTCGGCCGTTGAGAGATCAAGCACCTTGATCTTTTTCGCACTGGAGGTAATCTCCTTTTCTTCTACCGGAAAAGGATTAAGAGAAAGGTTAACGGAAGTATTCAAGCGATAGCCCTCTTTAACGGCGATTTTAAGTGTCCGAGGAAAGTAGCCTTCTTTTTTAATCCCCAGGCTATACTCTCCTGGTTCAACCGCCTTGCTTAAAGGAGAGTTGCCTAGTGACTCTTCCCCCAAAAAGACTTCCGCGGCCGGGCGAGAGATCACCACCAGCTCTGTTCCCGTTAAAGAAGGGCTAAGCCAGACAATCTCTCCCGCGGAGAAACTTTCCGCCGGACCCAAAATCCAATTGACCACCGTAAGCGCCCCCCCAGTGAGTTTGATCTTTTGCGAAAAATCGCCGAAAGTTAAAGTTACCTCCCCCTCGCTTAAATTATCGGAATAAAAAGGGGTTGCCCCTACTTCCTGGCCATCAATTGCAACTTTTTCTCCAGTTGGGTCGGAGATAACCGAAAGCGCGGCTTTTGAAGAGAGGGAGAGGTTACTTCCTAACAAAGCAACGATTCCAAGGACAGCAACAATTCCGACAATAAGAAGAAGGCGGCTTAATTTCATTGTGATGGAGGTGCGGGGGGGAATTGAACCCCCGTGAGACGCTCTGCAGGCGCCTGCCTAGCCACTCGGCCACCGCACCAGACCTAGATCATAGACCCATTTATTCGTTCACGTAGAAGCTCTCGTTGCTGCCCAGTTTTCAATTTCTCCTCCCTCCGTATGGCATCGTTCTCCTCTCGATATGCTTCGTAATAAACAAGAACGAAGGGTACTCGAGATTTAGTAGAAGGAACCCTTCCGCCATTGTGTTCCTTGAAGCGCCTCTCCAGATTACGTGCCCTTCCGATATAAAGGTCGTGATCTTTCTTACTTTGTAGCACGTAAACGTAGAACATTGCAGGCGCCTGCCTAACCCCTGCCTGCCGGCAGGCAGGACTCGGCCACCGCACCCTTCGACAAGCTCAGGGTAAACCCTATGTCTTACCTATTATATAATAGAAGTCAGGAGATTTCAGAAAGGAGGTGTAAACTTTATGGCCAGTTACGAGTTTGAATTTCCATTCTTTGGTTTTTGGGGTCCGTTTTTTGAAGAAGGCCGCTCTTCTTTACCCCATGGTGGTCTTGATCTTTATGAAACAAAAGAAGGGTTAGTGGTTGAAGCACCTGCTCCTGGGGCAAAGAAAGAAGAGATTTCAGTGGAGATCAAGGACGGGATTTTAAGGATCGATGCGGAACACAAAGAGGAAAAGGAGGAGGAAAAAGAAAAGGCGGTTATCTACCGCGCCCAGAAACAAAACTCCTTCCACTATGCCACAACCTTGCCTAAAGCAGTGGAAGAGAACAAAGCCCGCGCAAAACTCAAAGACGGAATTCTTAAGATCACCATTCCCATCGCAAAAGGAGAAAAGAAAGGAAAAGGGATTAGTATTGAAGAAAGTTAGCCAGCAGTCAGGAGACAGGAGTTATAGGACCAAGTCCTATCATCCTTGGGATGAGTAGTTTTTAATATTCCTCAGAAGGCATTCCGGGGGTGGGTCCGCCAGTGGCGGATTTCTTCTCTTCAAGAATATCGGTGATTAAAGCTTCTGTCGTCAGAACCATCACCGCCACTGAGGCGGCATTTTGAAGGGCGGTACGGGTAACCTTTGCCGGATCAATGATTCCCCGCTTAACCAGATCACAAAATTCTATGGCGGCGGCATCGAAGCCAAAAGTCGCTGCTCCCTCACCTTTTTTCCTCTCAATCTCCGAAAGTACCCAACCGGAATCGGCTCCAGCATTCTCTGCAATCTTGCGTACTGGCTGCTCTAGTGCCTTGTAAAGAATCTCGTAGCCTACTCCCACATCACCTTCAACCTTAACTTCTCGCAAAACTTTTCGTGCGCGAAGCGGAGTTGTCCCCCCACCAGGAACAATTCCTTCCTCAAGCGCGGCCTTTGTTGCCTCGTAAGCATCTTCCACTCGGTGTTTCTTCTCTTTAAGCTCCACTTCCGTTGCTGCCCCCACATATACAACCGCTACTCCACCAGCGAGTTTTGCGAGACGCTCCTCCATCTTCTCCCGATCAAAATCAGAATCAGCTTCCTCAATCTGCCGCTTTAGCTGGGCAATTCGCGCTTCAATCTCCTTCTTCTGCCCCCCGCCACCAACAATGATCGTTTCCTCTTTCCCAGCAACAATCCGCTCCGCTGTCCCCAAGTCCTCCAACGTCGCTGACTCAAGTTTCCTCCCTGCCTCCTCAGAGATGAAGTTTGCACCAATGAGAACCGCAATATCCTGAAGCATCTCTTTCCGTCTTTCCCCAAACCCAGGAGCTTTGATCGCTAAAGCGTTAAGCGTTCCTCGAAGCTTATTGACAACCAACGTCGCTAACGCCTCGCCCTCAATCTCATCGGCGATAATGACAATGTTCTTTGTCACTTTGGCGATGTTCTCAAGAAGAGGAAGAAGATCATTTAAGGAGGAAAGTTTCTGATCGGTCACTAAGATATGAGCGTCCCCAACCACCGCCTCAAGCCGCTCGGCATCAGTGATAAAGTAGGGAGAGGCGTAGCCTTTATCGATCAGCATTCCCTCTTTGTACTCAACCTCCGTCTTTAATCCCTTCCCTTCCTCAACGGTGATTACTCCATCATCACCAACCTTCTCAAAAGCGGAGGCAATAATCTCCCCGATTTCGGAATCAGCGGCAGAGATTGTAGCGATCTGTACTTTTTCTTCCCTTGTCTTTACCGGCTTGGCGATCTTTTTGATCTCCTGCGCAACGAGCTCCACCCCTTTCTCAATCCCTCTTTTTAGCTCCATCGGGTTTGCCCCAGCGGTGATGTTCTTTAATCCTTGGTCAATGATTGCGGCTGCAAACAGAGTCGCGGTTGTTGTTCCATCACCAGCAATATCATTAGTCTTGCTTGCCGCCTCCTGAACAAGCTGTGCTCCCATATTCTCAAATGGGTCCTCCAGCTCAATCTCCTTAGCAACGGTTACCCCATCATGAACCACATCCGGAGCACCCCACTTCTTATCCAAGGCAACATTTCTCCCCTTCGGCCCCAGGGTGGTCACCACCGCCCGAGCAAGCTTATCCACTCCCTTTTTTAACTTTTCCCGCGCCTCCTCAGCGTAGATGATCTGCTTTGCCATTATTCAACCACTCCCAAAATATCATCCATCTCCACCATAAGATATTCTTTCCCTTCAATTTTGATCTCCTGCCCACCGTAACGCCGATAAAGAACATGGTCGCCTTTTTTCACTTCGGGCTTAATCAACTTTCCTTCCTCCCACTTTCCCGGCCCAACGGCAATCACTTTTCCTTCTTGAGGTTTTTCTTTAGCGGTGTCGGGAATAATGATCCCCCCAGGAGTCTTTGCCTCCCGCTCTAAAGGTTCAATAAGGATTTTATCAGCGAGTGGTTTAATTTTCATGGGATTTGCCCACAGCGCGTTTCTGGGGCAGGGGCTAACACAGCAACGATTTTAGAGAGATTACTTAACCTTGTCAAGTAAAGCGGGAGAAGCTTGGGTAAGCCGCTTCTCAAAATCTCCAACAATCT
>Ga0210051_1005379_pt1 | contig 12267 bp, 10 predicted proteins | sample CryGey092014_all_FD_185464 | JGI IMG/M metagenome (GOLD analysis project Ga0210051, IMG submission 185464) | Groundwater microbial communities from aquifer - Crystal Geyser CG23_combo_of_CG06-09_8/20/14_all (SPAdes) (version 2) | ecosystem: Environmental > Aquatic > Deep subsurface > Groundwater...
TTTCGCTCAGAATGCCGACCGGCACCACCATCAGTCCCGCCTTGAGGCTGAATTGCTCGTTCAGGATGAAATCCAGATAAGCTTGTTCCACCGCCACGGTGCTGCCGTTGCTGCTGCTGTCTTTGACTAGCGCATGTTCGATTTCCAGTTCAGAGAACAAGCGCACGCGCTGGTTGAATTCGTGCCCCACGAACAGCACGAATCGATGGAAATCGATTTCATCCTTATCGGTGCCGCCGGGTTTCAGATTCTTTAGCTGGTTCAGATGCAGTTCACCGTATCCGCCGATAGTCGTTGCGGCTTTGGCCGTTCCGCTTTGCGATCCTGCCATCCGGTCGATTTGCGCCCCGGTCGCTTCGATCTTTTGTTCCGTCTGACTTGCCTGAAGTTTTAACGCGCGGTTTTCGTTTTCCAGTTGGTTCAGACGCCGTTCCAGCGTTTGCAGCCGTTCTTCAGTCGTACCTTCCGCCTGTACGGGGCTGATCAGCAGGCCGGTCAGTAAACAAGTAGCTAGGGGGCGGAATAAGGGATGGCTTGATTTCATGGGCAATTTCCGATTCACAAATGGGTTAATTTTTACTGGATCGAATGCTTTTAATTGAGAATGGTTATCATCTTATATGATAATGATTCTCATGCGCAAGATATTTTGTTAAAGTAAACCAATCTGGAAAATTAAAGCTAAAAGGAAAATCATGGAAAGCGAAGATCTGCGCAATGTCGGACTAAAAGTCACCACGCCGCGTCTGAAGATTTTGAGCCTGCTCGAAAACGCCACGGAAAAGCACATGACGGCGGAGTCGATTTATCGCCAATTGGGTAAAAGCGGGGAAGCGATCGGCTTGGCCACCGTCTATCGGGCGCTGGCCCAGTTCGAGGCGGCGGGACTGATCACGCGCCATCAGTTCGAGGGCGGGCAGACCGTATTCGAGCTGGAGCGGGGGCCGCACCACGACCATATCGTGTGCGTCCGCTGCGGGCGGGTGGAGGAATTTTTCGACAAAGTGATCGAGGAACGGCAGCGTGAGATCGCCGAAAAACTCGGCTTTACTTTGAGCGACCATGCCTTGACGCTGTATGGTGAGTGCAACAGCACCGATTGTCCGGGACGAAAAGGGTAAGCGTGCCGGTCTTTTTCCATTCAGCTATACTTGCCGCAAACATCGCCAAAGGGGAGTTCCATGAAGAAGATCGAAGCCATCATTAAACCATTCAAGCTCGATGAAGTACGCGAAGCACTTTCCGAACTGGGTGTCAGCGGCCTGACCGTTACCGAAGTCAAGGGATTTGGACGGCAGAAGGGGCACACCGAACTCTATCGCGGCGCGGAGTATGTGGTGGATTTTTTGCCCAAGATCAAAGTCGAGATTGTGGTCAGCTCTGCCATGCTGGAGACCGCAGTTGATGCCATCGTCAAGGCGGCGCATACCGGCAAGATCGGCGACGGCAAGATATTCATCACTGCCGTCGAACAGGTCATCCGCATCCGTACCGGCGAGACCGACGAGTCGGCGCTGTAGCGTTAAGAGAACTTCAAAACAAGCCGCGCTGGTCGAGCGCAACATTTTCTCCAAAGTCCGGCGCGTCTTTCAGTGTCTTCCCAATTCACACGCATAACCCGTTCGGGTCACAAAAATCCTGCAATTCGTCCCCCTTTAGGTGCTAGGCACTCTGCGCGTATTGTGTATTATGCGTTGCGGGTGGCAACGGTATGCTGGTGGGGGATTATTCCTTGTAAGTGCCGGTTGTGCGTTTCCCGCTTGATTCAGATTCAACTGCAGTCAATTCTGCACTCATGCAGAATTTTGGCTAGAACATTTAGGGGAGAGAAAAATGGATTTGAATGTCAACATCGTGTTAAACATCGCAGCCATATTGATCATGCTTTATTGCCTGTATTTGGTCTTGTCGCTCAAATCAAGCATCCCCGGTGGTGTGGTCGGCAAGCGTTGGAATTTCCTGACCTTGCTGGTGGTGCTGTTTAACATCGGCTATCTGACAACCCCTTTCTTTGACCAACTGCCCCCTGAAATCCTGCGGCTGATCGTGTCCTTCATCTTTATTTTTGGGGCGATCTATGTGGCGGTAACGGTCCACCTTATTTTCAATATTATTCGCGAATTAACCGAATAAGCGGCGATGATCATGCAGCCTGACCTGGTCTTGTACCGCACACCAAAAGGCGAGGAAGCGCTCCTTAGTCACGACCGTAAAATATCCACCAATCAGCGCCGCGCCTTGTTGGTTGTGAATGGCAAAACAACCGTTGCCGATCTGGTAAAAACCGCGTTCTGGGTGACTGACCTGCTGGTTGAGCTCCAGGAATTGCATGCGATGGATCTCATTAGTGATGGCGCATCCAGGAGCGCTGCCGAGATGAACCGGAACGGAGAGCCGGGCCAGTTATTGAAAGCCCAACTCGCCGCAATGGCCAAAGAGTTGCTGGGCAGTAACGCTGAACGTGTAATCAAGAAAGTGGAAGAATCAGAGGATTCACCGGAAGCGCTGGAGCAGGTTTTGTTGGGCTGCAAGAAGCTGATCAAATTAACGATCAGTGAGGAAATGGCAGATACCTTCCTGCAGCGCGGACGCAAAGTAATCGGCAAATAGCAGCCGTGGGCACGCTGTTCAGGAGCTGATGTAGCGCTCCATTTGTTCAATGATGAAATCCTGATCAGAAATCTTTGCCTTGACCAGGTCGCCGATCGAGACGATGCCGAGGATGTTCTGCTGTTCGTCGAGTACCGGCAGGTGGCGGAAAAAACGCTCGGTCATCAGCGCGAGGCATTGCGAAATTTCCATGTCCGTTGTTATGAAACGCACCTTCAAGGACATCACATCACGCACCAATGTCTTCCGCGGGTCGCGGCCAACCGATGAGACTTTATGCAGGCAGTCGCGTTCGGTGAAGATGCCAACCAGTTTTTTCCCATCAACAACCATGACGGCGCCGATGTCGCGTTCACGCATCAACTCCATTGCGCTTAATACGGTATCGCCGGGCGATACGGTGGTGAGCGGTTTTTTCTTCTCAATCAGTATTTGTTTGATCGTTTTCATGTTTTCCTCCCCCAAAGATCCTATTGATTGGCGACGTGTAATTTAGCCACTTTGACGTAACCTACGCCACAAACGGTTTTCACGCGTGCCTCGATAAATGCAGCCTAGTATATCAAGTCAGCACTATCCGGTTTTGCCGGTGTACTTATGCAGATACAGAATGAGGGATGGGAAAGACAGCGCGCCGCCCAAAGTACCCGCAACACTACAATTCTAGTCAACTTTTAAAACAAGCCCCGTATCGCTGCGAGGTCTTTATTTTTAGAGTGCCATTGACGTCAGCATCGCAACAGGCTGCGAATAGCTCAAGCTGCTGTCCTAGATTTCGTGCCCAGTATGACTTTGTTCTCGATTTCGTTGTTCGTTTCACATTTAAAGGCTATATTTCGGGTCAGGAGTGAAATATGCCATCAGAAAGCCAGAACAAGCTTGCAATATTAGAAGCGCGTCACCACGATCCCTTTGCTTATCTGGGATTCCACCGAATCAAATCTGAATATGTCTTGCGCGTGTTCCAGCCCTATGCCAGTGCGGTGTCGGTGCATGACGGCAAGTCATGGCTACCGCTGGAGCGAATTGATCCGGCGGGACTGTTCGTTTGGCATGGCAAACAACAATTGCCGTTGCCTTGTTTACTGCAACTAAACTATTTCAACCATTTGCTGGAAGTGCATGATCCCTACACTTTTGGCGTCAGCATCACCGACTACGATCTGCATTTGTTTGCGCAGGGGAGATTGCAGGAATCCTATCGCATGCTGGGTGCCCATCACATGGAAGTGCAGGGCGTGTGGGGGGTGCGTTTCGCTTTGTGGGCGCCCAATGCAGAGCGCGTGAGTGTGGTCGGCGATTTCAACGGTTGGGATGGTCGTGTGTATCCGATGCGTTCGCTCGGCAGCAGCGGAGTGTGGGAGTTGTTTGTCCCGGATATCGGGCTGGGCGAGTTCTACAAGTTCGAGATACGCAGTCGCAGCAGCGGTGAGCTGCTGACCAAATCAGACCCTTACGGTTTCAGTTTCGAAATGCGCCCCGGCACGGCAACGCGGGTGACTGCGCTGGGTACTTACGCATGGCGCGATGTGGCATGGATGGAGCAGCGCGCGGTGCGTGATTGGCAGCATCTGCCGCTGAATGTGTATGAGATGCACGCCGGTTCCTGGCGCAAGCATTGGGATGGACGTTTCTACAATTTCCGCGAACTGGCCGAAACGCTGATTCCGTACGTGCAGGAGATGGGTTATACCCACATTGAACTGATGCCGGTCAGCGAACATCCGCTCGATGAGTCGTGGGGGTATCAGACCACCGGCTATTTTGCGGTCACCAGCCGTTTCGGTTCGCCGGATGACTTCCGCTATTTCGTGGATAGCTGTCACATTGCGGGCATCGGGGTGATCCTCGACTGGGTGCCTGCGCACTTCCCGAAAGATGCGTTCGCGCTGGCGCGCTTCGATGGCACCGCGCTGTATGAACATGAAGACCCGCGTCTGGGTGAGCATCAGGACTGGGGCACGCTGATCTTCAATTATGGCCGCAACGAGGTACGCAATTTCCTGTTGGCCAATGCCTATTTCTGGTTGCAGGAGTTCCACATCGACGGTCTGCGCGTGGATGCCGTGGCGTCCATGCTGTACCTGGATTACTCGCGCAAGGCAGGTGAATGGTTGCCGAACAAGTTTGGCGGGCGCGAAAATATCGAGGCGGTGGACTTCCTGCGAGAATTGAACGTCATGACGCATGAACATTTCCCTGGCACGCTGACGCTGGCCGAGGAATCCACCTCGTGGCCGATGGTATCGCGCCCGACCTATCTGGGCGGTCTCGGTTTCTCGATGAAGTGGAACATGGGCTGGATGAACGACACGCTCGCCTATATCGAACTCGATCCGGTGCATCGCCGCTATCACCAGAACATGCTGACGTTTGGCCAGTTGTATGCCTATACCGAGAACTTTGTGCTGCCGTTCTCGCATGACGAGGTGGTGCATGGCAAGAAATCCCTGCTCGACAAGATGCCTGGCGATGCCTGGCAGAAGTTTGCCAACTTGCGTTTGCTCTTCACCTATCAGATGACGATCTCGGGCAAGAAGCTCAATTTCATGGGCAATGAATTCGCCCAGGGACGTGAATGGGGGGTCGGCGCCGAGCTCGACTGGTATCTGCTGGATCGGCATGAGCACGGCGGCATCAAGACCCTGACGCACGATCTCAACCATCTGTACAGGGATGTGCCGGCATTGCACGAACTGGACTTCTCCCACGAGGGATTCGCCTGGGTCGATTGCAATAACGCGGATCAGTCGGTGCTGGTCTATCGGCGCATCGCGCGCGATGGTTCGGAAGTGATTGTCGCGCTGAATTTCACGCCGGTGCCGCGTGCGGGTTATCGTATCGGTGTGCCGCGTAAAGGCGGCTATCGTGAAATATTCAACAGCGACTCGCATTATTATGGCGGTTCCAATAGCGGCAACGGTTTTGGTCTCTACACCAGCGACGAGAAATGCAATGGCATGGATCAATCAATCGAAGTAATGCTGCCTCCGCTGGCTGGTATCGTACTGGAGCGGATGCGTTAATTTCCAAGCAGGATTAGATAGGTTTTTTTATGTCTCAATTGACTCAATCTCCAGTCTGGCAGGCGTTACAGCAACATCGATCATCGCTGCGGGATTTTTCGCTACGCGATGTTTTCGCCGCCGATGCGCAGCGGTTTTCCCGCTATTCCTTGCAGTTCAATGACCTGCTACTCGATTATTCAAAAAATCTGATCGACGACGAAGCGCTGCGCCTGTTGCTCGCGTTGGCGCGGCAGGCGCAGGTGGAAGATTGGCGCGACAGGATGTTTGCCGGGGAGAAGATCAATTTCACCGAAAATCGCGCCGTGTTGCATACCGCCCTGCGCGCAGCCATCGATCCGGCGCATGCGCCGGTGCGGGTGGAGAATATCGATGTCTTGACCGGCATCCGGCATGTGCTGGAAAAGATGCGCCTGTTCGTCAACAGCGTGCGCAACGGGGTGTGGCGCGGCTACAGCGGCAAGCCGATCACCGATGTGGTGAATATCGGCATCGGCGGGTCGTATCTGGGGCCGCTGATGGTCTGTCAGGCATTGCAGCCATATGCTTCGGAAAAGCTGCGCGCCCATTTCGTTTCCAATGTGGACGGGGCTGACATTGCGACCTGTCTGGCCGGGCTCGACCCGGAAACCACCCTGTTCATCGTGGCGTCCAAGACTTTCACCACGCAGGAAACCTTGCTGAATGCGAGTTCCGCGCGTGACTGGCTGGTGCAACATGCGGGCGACGCGAGCCAGGTGGCAAAGCATTTCGTCGCGCTTTCCACCAATGCGCGGGCAGTCGCGGCGTTCGGCATCGACCCGAACAACATGTTCGAATTCTCCGACTGGGTGGGCGGGCGTTATTCACTGTGGTCAGCCATCGGCTTGTCCATCGCCCTGTATGTTGGCATGGAGCATTTCGAAGAATTGCTGCGCGGCGCCGACGACATGGACCGGCATTTCTGCACTGCGCCGCCGGCGCAGAACATGCCGGTCATTCTTGCGCTGCTTGGCGTGTGGTATCGCAACTTCCATGACGCGGCGACCCATGCCATCCTGCCTTACGACCAGTCGCTGGAATATTTCACCGCGTATTTCCAGCAGGCCGACATGGAAAGCAACGGCAAATACGTTGACCGGCAGGGCCATGCAGTGGATTACGCCACCGGCCCGGTGCTGTGGGGCGGCACCGGCACCAACGGACAGCATGCGTATTACCAGTTGATCCATCAAGGGACGCAGATGATCCCGGCCGATTTCATTGCGCCGGCGAACAGCCAATATCCGCTGGGTGAGCATCATGCGACCCTGCTTTCCAACTATTTTGCACAGACCGAAGCGCTGATGAAAGGCAAGAGCGCGGACGAAGCGCGCGCTGAACTGGAAGCGGCCGGCATGGATGCGGACAGTATCGCCATGCTGTTGCCGCACAAGGTGTTCGCCGGCAATAAGCCTACCAACTCGATTATGTTCGAGCGCCTGACGCCGCGCACGCTGGGCCGGCTAATCGCCTTGTACGAACACAAGATCTTCGTGCAGGGGGTGATCTGGAACGTCAATTCCTTCGATCAGTGGGGAGTGGAACTGGGCAAGCAACTGGCCTCGAAAATCCTGCCCGAACTGCGTGATGCGCAGCCGGTTGTCACGCATGATGTCTCCACCAACGGCCTCATCAATCATTACAAATCGCTCCGGCAAAAATCATGACGCGTATTCTGTTCGCCACTTCCGAAGTCCATCCGCTGATCAAGACCGGCGGTCTGGCAGATGTCAGCGCCTCGCTGCCCGCCGCGCTGCAGGCGCTGGGACAGGATGTGCGCCTGTTGCTGCCCGGTTACAGCCAGGTTTTGGACAGCCTCAAGGCGAAGAAGGTGGCCGCCACCTTTTCGGTGTTTGCGGGACAGCCTAAAATTCGCCTCCTGGCCGCGCAGATGCCGGATACCGGGGTGCCGGTATATGTGCTGGATGCGCCGCAATATTTCTGCCGCGTGGCGGGTCCCTATCAATACCATCTGGGCGGCGACTGGCCGGATAACCCGATGCGTTTCGGCATGTTGTCCAGGGTTGCGGCCCTGTTGGGTAGCGCGCAAAGCCCACTGGATTGGCAGGCGGAACTGGTGCATTGCAACGACTGGCAGACGGGATTGGCGCCCGCCTATCTGCACGCGCCGGGCGGACAACATGCGAAAAGCATCATGGCCGTGCACAACATCGCCTTCCAGGGCAACTTCGACCGCGACTGGATCAAGGCGCTGGAATTGCCGCTGCAGATGTTTCATATGCACGGCGTGGAATTCCACGGCAACCTGTCTTTTCTCAAATCCGGCTTGCAGTATGCGGATCACATCGTGACGGTCAGCCCGACCTATGCGCACGAGATTCAGGCGACGGAGATGGGCTACGGCATGCAGGGGCTGCTCACGGCACGCAAGTCGCATCTGTCCGGTATTCTCAACGGTATCGACGAAGAGGAATGGAACCCGCAAACGGACAAGCACCTGACTGTGCACTATGACGAAAATACGCTGGCGCAAAAAACGCAGGGCAAACTGGCCCTGCAAAAACGTCTGGGGCTGGAGGTGAATGAACGCGTGCCTTTGCTCGGGGTGGTGAGCCGTTTGACTTACCAGAAGGGGCTGGACCTGTTGCTGGAATGTCTGCCGCCCTTGCTGGAAAGCGGTGCGCAGTTGGTTGTTCTTGGCAACGGCGATGCGGAATTCGAGCGACGTTACCTGCAACTGGCGCAGCGCCATGCGGGGCGCGTATCGGTCACCATCGGTTTCGATGAGCCGCTGTCGCACCAGATCATGGCGGGGGCGGACATCTTTCTGATGCCATCGCGTTTCGAACCGTGCGGACTGAACCAGATGTATGGCATGCACTACGGCACGCCGCCGGTGGTGCGTCGCACCGGGGGGTTGGCCGATTCGGTGGTGAACGCCAGCCTGGAAGGCGGCACCGGATTCGTGTTCGACGACCCGGGTGCACAAGCACTACAACAGACAATCAAATGGGCGATCGAATGTTACCGCGACCCGAACACCTTTCGCCGCATTCAGCTTAACGGCATGCGGCGCGATGTTGGCTGGCACCACAGCGGGCAGTTGTACCTCGATCTTTACAACAAGATACTTGAACGCTAAACAGGGAGAGCAACATGGCACAGGACATGCATTCACCGCGCTTCATCAGCACCTTGACCAAAAACACCGTCGCGCTGGTGCTGGCAGGCGGGAGGGGTAGTCGCCTGCACAATATGACTGATTGGAACGCCAAGCCGGCGGTGCAGTTCGGCGGCAAGTTTCGCATCATCGATTTTCCGATGTCCAACTGCATCAACTCCGGGATCCGTCGCATCGGGGTGGTCACCCAGTACAAGGCCCACAGCCTGATCGAACACATCCAGAAGGGCTGGGGTTTTCTGCGCGGCGAGTTCAACGAGTTCGTCGCTTTGTTGCCGGCGCAACAGCGCATCCAGGAGGAGTGGTATCGCGGTACGGCGGATGCGGTGTTCCAGAATATCGACATCCTGCGCGGTTACAATCCGGAGCACATCGTGATTCTGGCGGGCGACCATATCTACAAGATGGACTACGGTGAGATGCTGGCGGAACATGTGCGCAGTGAGGCGGACATGACCATCGGCTGTATCGAAGTGTCGGTGGCGGAAGCGACCGGTTTCGGCGTGATGACGGTGAACGAAGAAGACCGTATCGTCAAATTCTCCGAGAAACCGGCGCACCCGACCGAGCTGCCGGGCAAACCGGGCCGGGCGTTGGCCAGTATGGGCATCTATGTCTTTAACGCCAAGTTCCTGTACGAACAACTGGTGCGCGATGCCGACACCAAGAGTTCGACCCATGATTTTGGCCATGACATCATTCCCTATCTGATCGAGCGTTACCGCGTCTATGCCCATCGTTATGAACATAGCTGTGTGGGCGTGAAAGAAGGCGGACAGGCCTATTGGCGCGATGTGGGGACGATCGATGCCTACTGGGAAGCCAATATGGAGATGGTCAGCGTGGTGCCTGATCTGGATCTGTACGACAAGACCTGGCCGATCTGGACCTACCAGGAGCAGTTGCCGCCCGCCAAATTTGTGTTCAATGATGAGGGCAGGCGCGGCGAAGCGATCGATTCCATGGTGTCCGGCGGCGACATCATCAGCGGTGCCCGCGTGCAGCACTCGGTGCTTTTTTCCGATGTGCGCGTCGGCGAGCGCAGTGCCGTCACGGATTCGGTCGTTCTGTCCGGATGCCGCATCGGTCAGAATGTCAAATTGCACCGTGTTGTGCTGGACAACAAATGCGACATTCCCGATGGCATGCAGATCGGCTTCAATCGCGAAGAAGACGCCAAGCGTTTCCACGTGTCCAAAGGGGGTGTCACCCTGGTGACTCCGGATATGCTTGGACAGTCCATTCATAACGTTCGTTAAATCACCCCATTCCGTAATCGCCTATGTCGCATCGCAAGAAAAATACCGAGAAAAAACTGAAACTGGTTCTGTGCTGGCACATGCACCAGCCGGATTACCGCGACTACTTGAGCGGTGAGTATGTATTGCCGTGGACCTACCTGCACGCCATGAAGGACTACACCGATATGGCGTACCATCTGGAGCAGCATCCCGGGGCGAAGGCGGTGGTGAATTTCGTGCCGATCCTGGCCGAGCAATTGCTCGATTATGAGCAGCAGTTCAAGTCGGGTCAGATCAGGGACGGTCTGCTCAAGATGTTGTGCCGCGAACGGTTGGACGATTTGACCGAGCAAGAGTGTCTGCACATTCTGGATAGCTGTTTCAAGAGCAACCACACCAAGATGCTGCAGCCGTATCGTGCCTATCAGCATCTGTTCGATCTGCAAAAAATGATGGAAGGCCGCGGGCGGGAAACAGTCACTTATCTGTCGGGACAGTATCTGGCCGATCTGCTGGTGTGGTATCACCTGGTGTGGATGGGCGAATCGGTGCGCCGCAGCAGCGAACTCATCGCTCGCCTGATGACCAAGGGGAGTCAATTCAGTTTTGCGGAGCGGACGGAATTGTTCAATCTGATCGGTGAATTGATCAGCGGCATCCTGCCGCGTTATCGCGCGCTGGCAGAGCGCGGACAGATCGAGTTATCGACCACTCCGTACAATCACCCCATCCTGCCCCTGCTGCTTGATTTCAATTCGGCACGGGAGAGCGAACCCGCTGCACCGCTGCCCCAGGCCGGCTATTATCCGGGCGGTTTGCGGCGGGCGCAGGCGCACATGGCCAAGGCGGTGGAAAGCCACCAGCGCAACTTCGGGATGACGGCGAAAGGGGTGTGGCCTTCCGAAGGCAGTCTGTCCCGCGCGACACTCAAATTGTTGGGGGAGCAGGGTTTTAAATGGACAGCCACCGGGCAGGCGGTGCTGGCGCACAGTTTGCAGCGTGAGACCAATGGCAACGGTTTGCCGGACAAGTCAACCTATCTATACAAACCCTATTTGCTGGAAGGTGAAGCCAAGCCGGTTCATTGCTTCTTTCGGGATGACTACTTGTCGGATCGCATCGGTTTCGAGTATGCAAAATGGAAAGGTGATGATGCGGCAGCGGATCTCATCCACAGACTAGAGGGGATCTATCACCAACATCAGGGCGGGCATGATCCGGTGGTGTCTATCGTTCTGGATGGAGAGAACGCTTGGGAATATTACCCCTACAACGGCTATTATTTCCTGTCCGAACTGTATGCCAGGCTGGAAAATCATCCCTTCATTCAGACCGCCACGTTTGATGAATGCGTGCAATCGATCGAGAATGCCGAGCCTCGCACAACAACCGGGAAACTAAAACAGTTGGTTGCGGGGAGTTGGGTCTATGGCACGTTCAGCACCTGGATCGGCTCGTCGGACAAAAACCGCGGTTGGGATCTGCTATGTGAAGCGAAGCGCAGTTACGACATCGTGACCAACAGCGGGCGTCTGAATGCCGAAGAAAGGCGTCTGGCGACCGAGCAATTGGCCGACTGCGAGGGTTCCGACTGGTTTTGGTGGTTCGGTGATTACAACTCGGCGCAGAGCGTGTCTTCGTTTGACATGCTTTTCAGGAAGAATCTGAGCAACCTCTATCGTCTGCTCAAATTGCCTGCACCGTTTGATCTGCAGCACGTGATCAGCGTGGGCGGCGGCGCTCCGGCTGCCGGTGGCACGATGCGTCGTTCCGAGTAGTCTGGCTTTTTGCCGGTTTTACCCCTTTCAAGAAAGCTAACGCAGATGGCGCAGGCCACCCAAAAGACGAATCGTCTGCGCCCCGTGCGTTCCCCTGACCCCCGTTCCCCCTCTCCCGGAGGGCGAGGGGTTCGGTATGCCCTCGCTGCGCGAGATTCACGCTAACGCAAGCCTGTTTCGGGCTTATTTGGTAGAATCGCGCCCTGCTTCATCTCCATTTCAGGAAATTATTGTGAATACCCCCGCCAATCCCTTTATCCCCAAACAGCACAGCATCATGCGCCAGCCGCCGCTGGGCACCGACGCGATCAGCGTCATGGAGGATTTCCGCCGCTATTTCGGCCACACCCTGGGCTGGGGCAAATCAACCATGGCCGGTTACCCGGTCTATGCGTCGCTGGCCACCGTTCTGCGCGATCGCCTGATCGAACGCTGGCGCCATACCCAGC
>Ga0210051_1005382_pt1 | contig 12264 bp, 15 predicted proteins | sample CryGey092014_all_FD_185464 | JGI IMG/M metagenome (GOLD analysis project Ga0210051, IMG submission 185464) | Groundwater microbial communities from aquifer - Crystal Geyser CG23_combo_of_CG06-09_8/20/14_all (SPAdes) (version 2) | ecosystem: Environmental > Aquatic > Deep subsurface > Groundwater...
TTCTCCTCCTAATGTATAAACCTTTTTCTTGGAATAGGTTTTTATATATTGGAGGTTTTGCCTTATATCATCTACTCCATAATCAAAGATAATGGTAACAGGAGCTTTACGAAAAGGTTTCCAAATAGAATTTTTAAACACTTCTACTTCTATGTCTACTCCAACAATTCGCTTGGTTTCTTTACCATGGTAAGTCTTTATCTTTTCAATCTTTTTAATAATCTTCGTCATTAATCTTAGACTGGAATAGAATCCAACAGCTTCTCCACCAGGAGTAGTATATTTGGGAGCCCAGTCTCCACCTCCAACATTTATTCTTACTTGATTACTACAAACCATTAAGAAGTTCTTTTGAGCAAGGATGCGACATGTTTTTCGAAGCTCTTCACTAAACTCTTTGGCACGTCTCATTCCCATTTTATCTCCTTTCTCCTTACCCATTTCCATATCGGTGGAAAGAGCAGCCAACGAGTCAGCCATTATTCCATGAATAGTCTCTGTATCTCCTTTAGGATTCCACGCTCGCACTGTTTCAAATACTTCTGGTACTGTATCGGGTTGATAATAATCTCCCTTCCTTAGCTCTAGTCCAAACATTTTTGCAAATGTAGGATTCAGACGTGCCTCAGGGTCATTAAACTTTACTTGCCCTCCCTTGCTTTGGATATCACCTGCGATTTCAGACAGGAGAACGGTTTTCCCACTTCCAGAAGGTCCGAATATCTCAACGAGGATCCCACTTGGCAAACCACCTCCCCTAACTCGTCCTCCACTAATTGCCAAGTCAAGTAAGGTTGAACCGGTGCTAATGTTATTACCAAAGAATCTTCCATCGTATTCTTCCTTTTTTTCAACATGAATAGAAGTCTTTCGTTTCATCTGCTCACTTAATGGTTTCTTTCTTCTTTGCATTATTTCTCTTTTAAACCTTTCATAATTAAGTCAACATCAGTCTCAATAATTCCTTTCTCTAGTAATTCTCCCCTTATTATTTCTTTGAAACTGAAAAAGGATATTTGTGAGTTTAATACCTTTGATGTATACCATTGCGAGTTTATTTTAAATGTTATCTCTCGAATTAAAATGGCATCCGACTCTTTTAGTCTTTGTTTTAGCATCCATGAATCAATCAATTCTTTAATGATTTTAGACTTGCTTGTTCCTTTTGCTAAACTATAAAGAGTTAAAAAACTACGAACGCGTGGGGAAACGTTTGCTCCCACATGCTTATAGTTTTCTTTTCTACTTTGAATATCTAACATGATTACTAAGCACTTTCGTCATTACAAGCATCCCATACTTCGCAATCAGGGCACTCGTCAAATTGGTCATTGTCTACACCAAATTTATGACTGTATGGACATTTCTTCTTGCTTGGAGTTTTATCTGAAGTGCCTCTTGTTATAGATTTACGAGTTGTTTTTTCTTCCTGTTCATCCACCTCTTCATCCTCTTCATCATACTCTTCTTCTTCTACAGGACGTCTTTTATGAATTGTTTTCTTTACCCTTTTGCGAACAGGTTCTTTATCCTCGTCTTCGTCAACATCTTCTAATTCTCCGGCATCCTCTTCGGTATCCGTTTCAAAGAATTTTGCTTTTAATTCATCATAAGAATAAATCTTTAGTATCTCATCAAGATTTGTAACGTCACTTAGAATCTCTTCTGTGTATTGCTCGTCTCTTTCTACAAACTCAATTTTCTTAGCTTCAGCATAGACATTCTTTCCGAGCTTTTCTTTGGAGAAACGAATCTTTAATGTATATCCTTCTTCTAAGTCAGGAAATACTTCAAACTCTTCATTCTCTTCAAGTTCATCATTTAGTAAGTCCTGAAACAATGTCTGAGCAATATCCAATACATGAGGAACTGCTTCATTATCTTTGGAGTTTAAAGGAACAATGTTATAAATATTCCTCAGTGAGGAGTTCATTACTTTTAAATCCTCCTGATCAGCTCCTTCTTTAGTCATCTTAGCACGATTCTCACAAATAGGACATACTTTTTTAACTGAACGTAAGCAGACTACTGTTTCATTCTCCGCTCCTACATTACGGTGAATCCAGTATGGTCTTTTATACCATAAATCACCCTTCATTGCAATACCCAAATCAGAATTCTTATCCGGGTGTTTTGAGTCTGTTACTTCATAGGGTAAGAAGTCAATTAATACATTTTTACTTCCTGGTTCTACAGTAAAGACTTTAGTACCCTTTTTTAGCAGTAAGTGTCCATAAGATGTTGCTGCTGTCTGTTGTCTCCTCGAGTCAGCAATTACTCTACCTCTAAAATTACTCATGTGTTTTGTTCTCATCTTCTTTCTTTTTTTTATTGTTAATATAATCAGTGAACTTTTTATTTAAAAATATGTCTAGTTCTTTTAAAAGTCCTTTTCCAAATAGTCTGCCTATGACATAGAAACCTATTATAATACCCGTAATTACACAAGTGATCTCAATTATTTCTCTCATAATTTACTTCTTCTACGCGTTATTTTAGAAGCCACACCAGCATCCCTCCTTTTTTGCTTTTCTTTACGCTCCCAAGTTAAGTCTCTTGGTACTCTTGGACCTGCAAAGTATTGTTGACCATATAGTTTAACTATATTTTCCAAAGCTTCTTTTCTCTGAGTAAAAGCATTGACAGCTCCTTGTGCCATATCCATTTCATACTTGATTTCAAGATAATGTTTTTGTGCTTCCTGATATTCATCTTCAGTAAGTACAGCGCTTGCAATAGCTCCTTCTGTAACTTTACATTCAATACCGTAAGCTTCAGGGGTTTCTCTTACTTTTCTGTCAACTTCAGCTTTTTTTATTTCTACTTCTTGCCTTGCTTCATCAACCTCTTTTCGCATTTGAGCAAGGTGTTTGGAGTACTTTAAGAATAGTACTGGTTGATCTAACCACTCTAAATCTAGAGCAGTCTCGTCAATTTTTATGTCCCTTTCGTAGTTCATATTACTTAGTTTTAATAATTGAATAACATGCATAAACTAATTGTGGAAATCCACTATCATAAAATGGATCAATAAAAGCCTCAAGTACTACTCCTGCTCTTTGCATATCACTTTTCAATAAAATAGCTTGACAATAACCAAGTACTACTCTACGAATACTTTCAGCCTCTTGATCTTTTAATCCTCTCAATTTATTATTAACCTCTTTCCAAGAAGCATTTGGTTTAATTAATACTCTACACAAGTCAATCATTTGAGATTGCTCAGCTGCCACCTGTAGAGCTACTTCAGCTCTTCGGTTAGGTTCAGCTCTCAATACTTGCTCAAGTATTACTAAAGCATTCCTTGGACGACCAAGACTGTCACGAATTATAATATCAAATATTTCCTTATCAAGTGTTTCTTCCTCAGATTTAACTATTCTCCTCAATAAACCATACATTTGTGGTTCAGATAAAGGCTTGACTTGAAACTGACTACATCTACCCTTAACTGTCTCAAGCAATTTCTGTGGCTCTGTTGTACATAGTATTACATATACATGAGAAGGAGGTTCTTCAATCATTTTTAGTAAAGCATTCTGAGCATCATTTGTTAACTTATGACATTCGTCAATTAACCATACTCTACAAGTTCCTTCACTAGCCTTATAATGAGCTTGTTTTCTTATCTCTCGTACCATGTCAATACCACGGAAGTCTGCTGAATCAATCTCTCTAAAGTCATTACCTTTGCAACCAAGGTTATTAGCGATTATTCGACCTATCGTAGTTTTGCCACATCCAGTTTGTCCATACAATAAGAAGGCATGAGGACACTCTTCTACATTAGAAAGCATTTTTGCCAATGTATCTAATATGTCAATATTGCCTTTTACATGATCTAAAGTGGTTGGTCTATACTTAAGATACAAACTCATTTATCAAATTATTTATATTATATTATACGTGAAGAAAATTAAATCTATTTTAAACTTTAAAATTCTCTTTTTCAGCCCACGACGCATCAACAGGACATAATGCCATATCTACAAACATTGGAACAATTATCCAATCCCAGTGCTCTCTTAGTCTCTTTGTAGTTATATTAAGAATAGTTTTAGCTACATGATTTAGTTCGTCAGGTTTGACGTCCAAAATCATAGAGTCATGAATTTGACTTACAATTTTTGTATCCCATTTTTGAAGTTGCATTATCCTGTCAGTCTCAATTAATGACCAGAGTAAACAATGAAACGCAGTTCCTTGTCCAGGAGTATTAATAACCTGGTTTTTATCCATTACTCCACTACAACGAAAACCTGTCAATAAATCAATGTAACCATATTTTTGATAAACCTTCCACCAACGCTCTTTCCATTCAGCATACTCTGGAAACCTATTTTCCCACATGTCTTTTTCAATTGATTTAAGATGTGCTTCAAACATTTTAAATGACGGAAGTCCAACATTAATAAGATGGTCTGCTAATGTTCCTTTTGGCATTGGAATACCTTCTCCAGAATGAAACCTTCCTTGTGATAATTTACCCCAGTTGCATAATATATTAGTAGCACAATTTTTGTAGTAGTCCCCGTAAAATTCAGGAAACACAAATCCATTTTTTACAGCTTGTCTTAAAACATAATGTTCTGGTATTTCCTTGTCAAAATTATCCATTTTAAATATTTGTTTTGTCATGTCGGCATGCATGTCAGACTTTGGATTTGTTACGTATTTAACTAGAGTAGTATCTTTATTATAACATGCATTTATAGCAACTTCTATCGCTTTAAAGTCAACCTCTAACAATTGATGTCCCGGTCTTGGAAATATGGCTCTGCGAGTTATTTGCATAGATTCTTCATCTCGTATGGGTATGTTTTGAAAGTTAGGATGATCTGATGAATTATGAACACAAATATCATTTGCAAAGAAGTTATGATATTTTTCTACTTCTATATCATAAACTGCAACCTTTTTATGAAGCCATTCTATTTTTGTTATATTGTGATTTCCTAGTTTAAACTCCCCAAATTGATTTCCCCAACGTCTTTCGATTGATAAATCATATAATGTATACAGTTTAATTAATTTGTAATAATTATGTCCTAATATTTTAGATACTTTAGCTCTCCCTAATTTAGATAGTTGGGTAAGTTTACTTTTCCAAATATAGTTTCCAAATTTGTCATAACGAATTTGTATATTATCAGCATTAATATTGTATAATTTCAAATACTTTTTAAATGTATTAAAATCATAATTCACCTTTACTAATTTTCCAGATACTTGAGCTAATAATTTATAACAACTAAATTCTGACAAATTAAGATAATTTGGATGTTCCTCCCCTTTTAAAGCAGACCTTTTGTAAACTCCTGCTTTTTTTGCTTTTTGAATAGATATTATATTATTTTTTCTTGCTTTAGAAGAGTTTAAAGTAGTTTTTACATGATGGGTAGAATGTAAAGATAATGTGGTTTTCTTTAAATTAGAAGGGGTATGATCTAAATGAATTTCATTTTTATGATGAACTATTTCTTTATCAGAAAGAGGCCCAATTAAATTGGAATAGATAAATCGAGATTCTAATATACCTATTCCATGTTTTAAATGCCCGGTAAATCGTAAAGTATCATTAAATCTGTAACAGGATAAAGTTCTTATTTTTGCTAAATGAATACTTTCATCAGATCTTCTAAAATCACCAATTAAATTTTGTGCTTGTTCATAAGAACCATCTATTAATCTGATTTTATGTTCTGGAGTAACCTCTATATATCCTCTTCTCTTACTTCCAGCCATAGAATAATGAACTCTTATAACTTCTCGAAATCCAGTTTTCCCTGACCACAATACTTTTTGTATAGTCGGTTTTAAATTATTATCAAAACAATAAATAAAATCCCCCTCTCGTATTTTCTCGATAGGAACTCCATTTGGATATTTTAAGAAATCACGAGCTATTAATATTTTTGTTCCTTTTGCTACACATGACCTATATGTTTGTACTAAATGAAGATTAAAGAAAGGATGAATGTAACCATTTACTTGTTCTCTTGCAAATGATCCCAAATAAGTATCTTTTACCTTCTTAAGTTTACGCATTTCCAGGAGATCATTTAACTCAGGTATATTCATTTTCTTTAGGGAATCATCATCCGTAGCTCCCTGACCAGAAGCTGTTTCTTTCTCTATCTTTATTTTTTTGATTTTATATATAAAGTTAGATAGTTGAATATTTGAATTTACGTTAACTGAACCTTTAACAGTATGTTGCCAATGTCTAAAGAACTTTGTATCTTTAAAATTCTTTTCAAGTCTGTCTATCTTATGAGTCAAACGTAGTTTTTCCTTCTCAACATAATCCATGTCAATTCGAAACCCTTGTAGCTCAGCTCTGGTTAATGCCAATATTCCGTAATGAAATAATTGGTATGCCTCCTTCGTTTTTGGGTTATAATTCATTCTTAATTTGTATAATGTATCTTTTAGGTAGATTTCTTACCATGACAAGCTCTACTTTTTTTCTCCGATGTGGGTCTTTATTGTATCTATCTACAGTTTGTTGAGCATGCTGTCGAATAGTAATATGGTCACTTACTATTGCACTATAGTCTTCATTCCATACATAACTATTGTCTTTATATTTTAATCTCATTGAGTAATCTATCTGTTTCATTTTATTTACATTTAGCTGTTTGTACCATCTTGGTTAAGGTGTCAGAATAAGTATTTATCTTTTCAAAGTTTTCAATCCATTGTTTATCTACATCACAATATGGATAATCTCTTTCAGAGGTAACAACATAGTCTCCATAAAACCACTGAGTTTTAACTGTACAGACATAACAATTCTGATGCTTTTCACAAGAGAAGAATAGTAGAATTATTACAACAACAAAAAGGATAAAAATTATCCATAGATGTTTTTCTTTTACTTTCATAATTAAAAAGGTAATGAGTTTAACATTTGTATCATCGCCAATCTATATTCATAAATTGAATCTAAAGCACATCGTTTCATAAGAGATTCTTTTCCTCCAGGTTTTGCTATTAATTCCATAATTTTATTGAATGAATTTCCGTTATTCTTATCTCCAGAATTAATATAAGGTTCAGTTTCATCTTTATAACCTATTATACCAAACTGCACGTAAACTTGAAATTGTAGACTTGTTACTCCTTGTCTATTGTCTAGAATATGAGACATAAGCATAGTATCATGCTTCCAGTTTTGTACTTCTTCTTTTAGTCTGACCTTTGTCCAGGTATGTTCAAACTTCATGTTCTGAGCAATCTTACCAATCTTTGGATTAGTCAACAAGTCTATTAGCGGTTGTCTCTCTCGTTTTGATTGAAACATCATAAATACGTATACTAGATTCTCATTAAATGCGACAGAGCAGCAGACTATTCTATGCCCAATGGCATGAGGTTTAATACCAGTCGTTTCGTAATCAAATGCTATTAGAGGTTCTGACATTGTAATTGGAGCGTTTAAACTCTTTTTAGTGAGTTTTGATAAGTCTTCAATAATCTTAATTCTTGGTTTAACGTGTACTAGAAAATGTATATTCTTTAATTTAAATGCATTTTCTAAGTCCTGAGTCCAGATAACATTTTCAACAGTGCCTCCAGTTCTTTCAATATAACTTGGGTGAAAGACAGGACATATCCATGTCTTAAAGTCTTGATCTGGTATAGTCCAACCTCTCCATTTGAATATACCCCCTAAATCTTTCTTCCAACGATAGCCTATCAAGCTAAGTACAGCCGCATTACCTAATAGAATTATAATTTTTGGTTTATATTCGTCAATGACTTTTAATACATTCTTACGACAACATTCTATTTCATAGTTGGTAGGAGTGCGATTGTTGCCATTACTATCTGTAGGTCTACACAAGACTGAATTAATATTAAGACAATCCTCAAATAAATTGATACCAAGTTTTTCGTAAGTTCTCTGTAATAGTTTTCCTGCTTTACCTTGCCATGGCTTTCCTACATTATCTTCATGTTCTCCCGGAGCTTCTCCAATGTTAAGAATGCCTTTTTTAAACTTACCGTAAGGTGCCATTCTTGGACTCTTACATTTTTTATGTAGATTACAAGTGACACAAGTCAAAGACCTTCCGTCAGGTCTGGACTTACTTTCAGTCTCTTTCTTTGTAAAGAATCCTTCCATTACTCTTCATGTCTAAGTACAGCTAAATAAACCCAACTCTCTCCTTCAAACTTTAACTTGTCTCCAGTAAATTCACATACTGAAGTTTCTTTTAAAATATTTCTTAATAAGTACGGAGTGACTGTAAAGAAGATTGATTGCCTATTATATTTAATGTTTACTTCTTCCTCAAACCATCCTTCGTCTGTTTCAGCTTTCATCTTAAATCTATTGTCTGCAAGAGATACAACTACAGCCTCATCGAGTATATGGTCCATTTTGGTAAATATACTTGCTCTGTCTAACATCTCCTCAATAGTTTTTGGAAGTAATAATCGAACTCCTTTTAAGATTAAAAACTGTGATAAATCCTTATACTTGTCATCCCATATACGACAAGATAATACTGTACCTTGGTCAGTCTTAAAATGAATCCATCCATTTCCTTCTGAGATCTTTATAGGATATAATCTGACTATCTGAACTGCAGAGGAAGCAGGAAGTAGAAAAGTTTTGACAGGTAATTCTTCTCCAAGATCCCATCTACACATTCTTAGATTATCACTCGCTTCAACAAATCCTTTTTGACTTATATGTACACAAGTCAGAATTGGTTTGCTCATGTCTGTACCACACGCCTCTTTACAGAGGTCAACGGCTTTTATAAAATTGACAGGTAATAATTTCCATTTCTTTTTCTCAGCGATTTCTTCATCTAATGGCAGAGTAATTTCACTTTGGAGTGGCAGGCCTGCCGTAATACGACCTGACTTTAGGAGTAATTCGTTTTTCTTTATAGATATATCAATTTCCTCCTTCTTTATTTTGGCAAGAAGTGGATACAATTTATCTGCCTTTACAGCACCTTCAATTTCAAGACCTTCTACTGGATGAGATATACTTATTTCGTCATTATAAGTTACTACACAACCTTTTGTAAAAGCAAATGAGGTGGACTGTTCAATTATCTCTTTATTTGCTAACCCTGGTTTTACTATTTCGAGGGCTTCCTGTAATTTTGATTTGTTTACTATCATTTTCTGCGATTATTAATATTTCTGATTTAAAGATTAATTCCTTATAGAAATAACTAAACACTCTTTTCCAAGAGTCAAACTTCTGATATAAAACTCTTTCCCTCCCTTTCACATTTATGACCGTCATTCCACCAGCCAGATAAATTTTCATAGTTTTTGTTTCCTTGGATCACAACGACCAAACTCAATGTATTTGTTTAACAGAGTAGCTGTTATCTTTTGCTCGAGCAAAAAGAAATAACTGAGTAGTCTTCTGGATGCTCGTTTCTTGGTCATACTTGTACCAAGACTTCTATCGGTCAACCACGTACTCAAAAATATCTTCATTTTATATATGTTCTTAAATATATTAATGCTTTACCTAACAATTTTATATTATCTTTTTACATTCCAGCCCTTCTCATACTTTCTTTAATAATGAGTGTTTAATATTTTTATTGTCTCCCTTACCTAAAATATCATAGAAGTAAGTTAAACGTACATGAGTACAACCAAGACTTATTAGTTTAGCAGGCATCCCTATTAGATAGAAGTAATAATTTAAAGCAGACCTAAACGTAAGCTTCTCTACAGTTAATCCACTTCCTCCTGTATTGTCATTATTTAAGAAAATTTTCATAGCTTATTTCAATCAAAAAATCCTTTTTGAACCTCTTTCTTTTTGAATGCCCAAGGCCATTCAGGCATACTCTTTTCAAGATCCAGAAAATACATAATATTTATTTCATCACGAAACTGGTAACGATTAGAAACTCCTGCTTCAATAATGATCTCAACTTCTCTCTTCTCTTTCTTATCTATGGGCTTCTTGTCAACCCACTTTTCATTCTCAACCAGTTTATAATCTGAATCTACCGTTTTGTATTTAGATATTCCTAACTTATAACCTTTCTCATTTATATAGTTTAGAAGTATCTTTTTTTCCATAGGTGACATTGTAGTAATATGCTTACCTTCCTCTTTTTGATCAGGACTTTTATTTGATACAACTATCTTCCAAGGATCATCATCGTATATCCATTTGCCTACTCTAAAACGAGGAATATAAATAGCTCCCATCCTCCCGGTTAATACCCAACTAGTACTATCAACTGACCACCAATTGTATCTTAACATTAATCTTAAACTGGTCAGACCAAACCCATGAACTTTTACAATAGGCATTCCATATTTATCTGTAAGATAATTGGTAAATAAATCGTCTAACCAATGATATAAGTTAGTTGTAGAAATAGGAACCATACCTCCAAGACCAATATAATCATAATCTCTGTCCAATAGTTTTTTCAACCACTTTATATCCTCTCCGAAATGAAATACAGGAAGTGGACTTAATCCTGCCTTTTCCATTATCATTTGGTTCTTCCAGGTTGCCTCAGCATCACCAATAACATCCAAATTGGCATACACATCAATAACCTTTTTATGCTCTTTTATGAAATCAATATACTCATTGATATCAATATCTTTTCCCTGACTCCATGCAGAAAAAGCGCCACTGTCTAAAAAGAGTTCAACTTTTTTCTGTTCCATTTTCTAAATATTTAATTACTCTTTGTAATGAGATAATATTGTCCTTAAAATAATCAAGTCCTATGTTACACTTTCTACATAATAATCCTCTAACTATTTTTGTTTTGTGATCATGATCCACAAACAATTTTTTACGATACTTTAGTACAACAAATGTTTTATTTCTTACCATTTGGTATCCTCCCATTTACTAGTTTGAGGTGATAATAAGACCAAAGTCGTCATTTCCAAAGTTTGTTCAATTTTCTTTCTCTTCTACATAAACCTACTGAGCCTCCTCCTGGTGCTCCTGCTAAGAATATGTTCATTTCTTTTTACTATGAAATTAAAAGACAGGTCAGATACAAACAGATTTTGAGATATTTCATAATAAGACAATAATCTACTTTGAATTAGTTTACTGTAATCTTTTTCTCTGGAGAGTATTCCTACATTCCCCGCAAGATATAATTTCATCCTTTAATTAGTTGTAACAACTCTTGACGAGCTGCGTAATTAGTAAAAAACACTCCTTTCATACTTGAAGTAACCATAGTAGAATGTTGTTTATTACAACCCCTCATTCTCATACACATATGTTCTGCTTCAATAATACAAGCAGCTCCTTTTGGTTGAAGACTCTCCATAAGGAATGTAGTTACTTGCTCACCAATTCGCTCTTGTATTTGTAATCTACGAGCGTATATGTCAAGTAGTCTTGCAAGTTTAGATATACCAATTACCTTACTGTCTGGAATGTATGCTACATGAGCTTTACCAAAAAATGGTAACATATGATGTTCACACATAGAGTATAGTTCAATATCCTTACAAATGACCATTTGATCATAGGTACCTGACTCAAATGTTGTCAGAAGACTATTTGGATCTTTGTCATATCCTGAATAAATTTCATCCCATGATTTTATCACTCTGTTAGGTGTGTTGAGTAATCCTTCACGAGTAGAATCCTCTCCAATTGCTTCAAGCATATTTTTAATCGTCTCCTTCATAGTCAATCGGATCTTTAATACTATGTTCTGCAAAGGCACTTAACCGTTCATTACAACTTCCACATTTACCACAAGCCTTTGGTTGATCTTTGTAACAAGACCGAGTTAACTCGTAAGGAACTTTTGGATTTACTCCGTAATATCCTCTATACAGAATATCTGCTTTACTATTAAAAAGGAAAGGAGTAGTTATATTTACTTTACCATCAGTAGAGAATCCAATGGTCTGTCCTAATGAATGAATAAACTGAGGACGGCAATCCGGATATATGAAATGGTCACCAGCATGGATACCTAAACATACTTCAGTAGCACCTATTGATTCAGCAAGACCTGCCATAATGGAGGCAAAGATTAAATTTCTGCCTGGTACAATGGTTTGTGTCATTGTCTTTGCTTCATAATGACCTTCAGGGATAGCAGGTCCACTCAATAATAGTGCTGACTAAAAATCTGCAAAGCAAGTAGTGAGATTAAATATATGATGAATTACATTTCTTCCTTTGCTTTTGTAGAATTCAATGATATTTTTTGCTGCTTCTAACTCATACTTACCATGTTTGGATCCATATATAAAAGAGCAGCAATAAAC
>Ga0210051_1005388_pt1 | contig 12258 bp, 11 predicted proteins | sample CryGey092014_all_FD_185464 | JGI IMG/M metagenome (GOLD analysis project Ga0210051, IMG submission 185464) | Groundwater microbial communities from aquifer - Crystal Geyser CG23_combo_of_CG06-09_8/20/14_all (SPAdes) (version 2) | ecosystem: Environmental > Aquatic > Deep subsurface > Groundwater...
CCCTTTTTGCTTCAATTTCAATAGTTAAAATAAGATTAACCAATTTTGAGTTTTCAAAAATTCCCAATCTCCAAATTTTATTCCCCATCATTTTTTGAAATTCTCCCCAATTCCAAGATTGCAAAAAGGTTTTCTCCTCGCACTCCTTGAGAAAATTTTCCCAAATCTCTTTGTTTTTAATTTCTTTAATTTCAATCATTTTTAGAAAATTCAATTAAAGAATCTTCATAAATTTTAAATACTTTGGAAAGTTCTCCGATATTTACCCATTCATTCGAGGTATGAATATTTCCGCAATTGCATCCAAAACCATTTAAAACTGGAATTCCTTTTTTGCTAATTAAATTTCCTACACTTCCCGCTCCTGAAGTTCTAAATGGAATCTCTCTTTTTAAAATCTTCTCTGCTTTTTCCTTTAAGATTTTCAAAAAAGGATAATTTGAATTAGTTAAAAAAGCTTTTTGGCTTTGGAGAACTTGAATTTTGAATTTAAAGTCTTTATCTTTTTTCTTAATTTCTTTTAATTTTTGATTAGTTTCCCTTAAGATTTCTTTTGGCTCTTGAGAAGGAATAATTCTTATATCTAAAAGTGCTTCGCATATATCTGGCACGACATTTATTATTTTGCCCCCTTTGATTAAAGAAACATTTAAATTGCTTCCGGATTCAAAAAATTTCTCTTTTTGTTTTAAAAATGGCAAATCCAAAATTGTCCATATCGCCTTTTGTATTTTGTGAATAGCATTAATTCCCTTTTTACTTCGAGAACCGGTATGAGCTGCCTTGCCAAAAGTAATTAATTTTAAGCGCAACCAACCTCTACCTCCAATTGAAATCTCATCTATTCCTTGATAACCCAAAATACAAATATCAGAATTTTTTGGAGCATATTTTAAAATTTCTTTAATTCCGGTAAAATTTCCACTGTGTTCATCGGCATCAAAACCTAAAAATAAATTTGCCTTAAACTTCGGATTTTCAAAAAGAATTTTCGCTAAATAACAAAAAATTGAAATTCCAATTTTTGAGTCAGCCACTCCCCTACCATACATCCTTTTTCCTTTCACTTTGCCTTCGAAAGGATGAAATTTCCATTTTTTGAAATCACCGGCAGGAACAGTATCGAGATGGCTTTCAAACCAAATTGTTTTTTTAGCCCCGGCTTTTCTTAAAAAGCAAATTACCGAAGGATATTCTTTTAGCCCAATAATTTTTGGTGAAAATCCAAAGTTTTTTAATTTTTTAAAAATTAATTTTGCAATTTCCTTTTCCGAATCTATCCCACTCTGAGAATGAATTTGAACTAATTTTTTAGTAAAATTAATAATTTCTTTTTTTATTTTTTCCATAATATTCGATTTATTTATGTACACGATTCCTACGGCCGTAGAATTTGTGTTATATCTCTATTTCTTCAATTAAAAATAATTTAACATAGGGATCAAGCAAATATTTACGAATAATTCCTTCCGTCTCTTCTGAAACATCATACGGGCAAACCCAAATGCTTTGCTGAAGTATTTTATATCCTAAGATGCGGAGATTTTCTCTGAATAAATCTCTGAAATGACGTTTTCTTTCAGGAATATCAAAAATTACCATCTGCCATTTTCCGTCAGGCCTCTTTTTCTTTTCTTTCAGTTTAAATTTTATCTTTAAAACTTTTTCTGCTCCCTTTTTAGTTAAAATAACTCCCTGTTTTTCTTCCAAATTTTTAATTTTGATATAACCTTTCTTTTTTAGATAATAAATCAACCTGCTAAACTGTCTTCTATCTTCTCTTCTCTCATATTCTCTTCTTAGCTTATAAATGTCTGGAAACCAAACTTCTTTCATTGTCCTAGGATAAAATAAATCAAATGCTTTATCTATTTTTTCAATGAAATTATATAAATCCCAAAGAAATTTATCTGTTAGTGGAAGTTTCATAATTTGTTTCTATTATACTACATTTTTTACGGCCGTAGGAAATGTAGTACATATTTATTGTGTCTGCCGGGAGGGATATGAACAAATTAATAATAAAATATTGACAAAATTCCATAAAAATATAGAATTAAATTACCGAAAATAAGGAGGGCGAAAATTGAAAGTATTCTATATTGTAGAATCCTTAAGGGTGGGAGGAAGACATCTAAGGTCGAAAGGGGAACAGATCGGAGTAGTTGTAGCAGAAGATAAGAAGAGTGCTCTTAAAAAGACTGCCGAAAAGCTTAAGGGTGAAATAACTACTATAGATTTTGGTGAAAAAATCGTTCGACGGAATCCAGACCAAGGAGCAGACTTGATTCTTGAAGAAGCTAAATTAGTCATCATCTAGATCTTTCACAAATTCAAATATTCCAAAACCTACTAGGTGCCAACTTCAAAAAAGAATGCGGCACCTTTTTTATTGCATGCGAATAGCGCAACGTCGCTCCGCCCTTCGGGCTCCGCTCGGGTATGCGAATGCGCCCATGTGAATTATTCCGAATTGACTCAAGTTATCTCTCTTTATCTCATTAATAATTCAATCGCTTCTTTTGGTAATCTTCCTTCTAAAAGAACGATGTCATTAGGTTTAGTAAAATTCTTAATCTTTTCAAAAATTTCTTTTGGATTTTCTATGAATAAAATATTCCCACTTGGCATTCCCTTTTCCATCGCCCCCTCTTTTATATTTTGAAATCTTTCTCGCGTTGTAATTATAGCCAAATGACAGACCTCCCCGATTTTTTGGCCAATTCTTTTATGAACTTCTTTTGAAGCCTGACCCAATTCAATTAAGCATGGCATAATAATAATTTTCTTTTGGGGCCAAATTTTTAAATATTCTAAATGGGAAATCACTCCGTCGGGATTGGCAGAATAAGTGGCATCAATAATGTTTAATCCATCTTTTGTTTTAATTAATCTCATTCCGCTCTGTTCTTGTCTAATTTTTTCGCAGGCCTTCGAAATTTCTTTTAAATTCATTCCTAATTCCTTTGCTGCCGCTGTAGCTAATAAAATATTCTCTACATTTTGAGCCCCAAGCAAAATTACTTTAAAATCAGCGGAATCTCCATCGCTCGAGACGACTTTAAATGAAATCCATTCCTTTTCCACTTTTATATTCTCCGCCCAAAAATCTTTATGTAACACATTTCCTACGGCCGTAGAAATTGTATTATAGATAATTTTTTTCGATTTCTTGGTTTTTTGATAAAGCTCATGGCAATATTTATTATTTCCATTAAAAATTGCTAAACCATTTTCGGGTAGAAATTCGATTAATTCATATTTTCCTTTGATAATATTTTCTTGCGAGCCAAATGTCGCCATGTGTTGCTCGTTTATTCCTGTTAAAATTCCGATTTTAGGTTTTGCAATATCACAAAGCAATTTTATCCCTCCTCTATTATAGGCCCCCATTTCAACTATAAATATTTCGTGTTCAGATTTTAAATCATTTAAAATGCATTGGGAAATTCCAACTTCAGAATTTTGATGCTCAGCTGTTTTTAAAACTTTATATTTTTGAGATAAAATTATGGCTAAAAATTCTTTGGTTGAGGTCTTGCCATATGAACCGGTAATACCAATAACTAATAGGTCTTTAAATACCGAGCGAGGCGCATACGGTGAGCTGAGCGAAGGTGAAGATGAACGAAGTTCATCGACTTTGGCTCGTTTTTCTTTGGCTTTTTTAATAATTTGATTTCTTGCCAAAACTGCCAGCGGTTGGAAAATAAAAACAATACCAGAAGTAATTGCCGGAGTTAAAATATCAAAAACTAAAAGTAATAAGACGAAGTTAGGTAACGGTCTAAACCAAGAAGTAAAAATGAAAAAAACTTCGAAGAATAATCCTGATAGAATTAAAAAAGTAATTTTTTTAGTCAAAACTGGTTTAAGTAATCTTTTTTGAAAAAGATTTTTGAAAAAGATAACTGATTCAGCAAAATAAAGGAAAATTATAATGGGTGGAAAAACTAATGGGAAGAAGAAAGGACCCAAAATTAAAAAAATCTTTAGAAATTGAAAGTAGTTTATGAAAATTCTTTTTCCTTTTTCGGTTCGAAAATGGTCAATAAAGCGGCCAATATGATATTCTTTCAATTGCCAGAGATAAAGCCAAAATAAGATTGATTTTGTGGTACGAATAAACCAAAGAAAACTTAAAATATAAAACATAATTAAATTAATATTACGAGACCGGGGCTCGTAAAAAATTTATAATAATTTCGGCTAGTTTTTCCGGAACTTCCAAATGCGGTGAGTGCCCAATTTTAGGAAGAATTTTAAGCTCAGAATTTTCAATTTTTTCTTTAAAGATATGAGCATATTTTACTGGAACTAATTTGTCAGATTCCCCCCAAATTATTAAAGTTCTAATTTTTATCTGGGGAAGGTCTTTCAAAAGATCTTCGGTGAGAACCTTTTTAATTGTTTCTCGCATCGTTCCATCAGCTTTGGCATAATCTCGATGACGTAAAAAGATATAAAATAAATTTTTAGCTTTATCTTTGAATCTTCTCAGAGGAGTGGGAGTAAAAATTGCATTTCCTATCTTAGATATCTGAAATATCAATTTCTCTCCTATCCCCCATTTTTGTTTTATCCCGGCTGAGTCGCAGAGAATTAGACTTTTTATTTTTTCTGGATAAAGAACAGAAAATTTAATAGCAACTCTACCTCCAAATGAGTGTCCCAGGAGAAAAAAATTTTGAAGTTCAAGAATTTTTGTTAAATTTAAAACAAAATTACCATACTCTTTAACTCCCCAGGGTTCAAATGGGGTTTTACTTTTCCCGAAACCTGGAAAATCAGGAACAATTATTTTAAAACCTTCTCTGGCTAAAATTTCTTGGACCTGAATCCACGAATCCGAAGACCCTCCCCAGCCATGTAAGATTAAAATAGCAGGACCCTGGCCTGCGATTTTATAATTGATTTTTAAACCATTAATTAGAATTTTTTCTTCAGGCATTAATTTTCTTTACCCCGTTAGAAATTCTTTCTTTCTGTAATGTTCTTTTACCTTCGAAATTTCTAACGGGGTTTAAATTTTTGGTATTTATGATAAATGAATGAAATTCCTCTGGTTTATAGGGTTTCATTCGATGAATTTTTGTTTTTAATCCCGTTTTCTCCAATTCTTTCGCTAAATCCTCAGTAAAAGATTTTTGGTCGTAGCCAAGACAAATGACGTCAGGATTTATCTCTTTAACAATTCGGTAGGGATTATCTTCATAACCTAACTTTGCCTCATTTACTAATTTGCATCTGCAAAGAGCATTTAACCTCTCGGTTTCATTATTTAAAGGGAAGCGATTTTTTAACTTCTTTACAGTTTTATCTCTAGCCACCACCACTATTAAATAATCACCGTACTTTTTAGCTTGTTTAAATAAACTAAGGTGACCCTGATGAAGACCGTCAAAAGTACCAAACACCAAAACTTTTCTCATGGATTTTTTCTTTCAATTTTCCTGAGATTATTTAAATAAGGCTGTAATACCGCTGGAATTAATATACTGCCATCTTTCTGTTGATAATTTTCAATTATGGCAATTAAAGTTCTACCAATGGCAAAGGCGGTTCCATTTAAAGTGTGTACGAATTCCAATTTTTTTGTTTTAGAGTCGCGATAACGAATATTTAATCTCCTGGCCTGGAAATCAGTACAATTGGAAGTAGAGTGAGTTTCTCGATAACGATTTTCACCAGGTAGCCAGGCTTCGATATCGTATTTGGCAGCAGCTGGATTTCCTAAATCTCCGGTACACATTTGAACTACTCGATAAGGAATTTTTAAGGCTCGCATTAATTTTTCTTCTAGAGATAATAAAAGTTGATGTTCTTCTTTGGATTTTTCAGGATGGCAGAAACTAAACATTTCAACTTTATCAAATTGGTGAACTCTGAAAATTCCTCTGGTATCTTTTCCATAGGAACCTGCTTCTCTTCTAAAACAGGTTGAAAAACCAAGATACCTTTTTGGCAGTTCTTTCTCTTCAAAAATTTCATCAGCATGCATTGGACCGATAATTTGTTCGGAAGTGCCAACTAAATAAAGATTATCTTTTTCAATAAAATAAATTTCTTCTCCGCCCCTTTCAACATAGCCCATTCCTTTCATCATTTCAGGTTTAATCATTACTGGTGGAACAATTAGAATAAACCCTTCTCTTGTCAAAGTGTCAAAAGCAAAATTAATGAGAGCGAATTCGAGTAGCGCCGCTTCCCCTTTTAAAAAGCCGAATCTTGTTCCCGAAGTTTTTGCTGCCTTTTTGACATCAATTAAATCAAGATTTCGGGCAATTTCTAAGTAATCTTTAAATTTAAAATCAAATGCCCGAGTAGAGCGAGGGCGAGAGATGAGCGAACGCTCAGCGAATTTTGGTTTTTCTCCAAATTCTCTCAAGACTACATTTTCTCTTTCATCTCTACCTACCGGGACATCGTCAAGGGGCAAATTGGGAATTAGAAGCATTAAATTTTGAAATTCCCCTCTAAGAACTTTTAATGTCCCATTTAACCTATCGCTATTTTTATCCAGTTCTCGCATTTTTAAGATGATTTTTTGTTTTTCTTTCTCATCTACCCGAGCCGCAGCGAAGGGTGAAGAAGAGAGTTTATACTCTTCGCCTTTTGTTCCAGAAATTTCTTTTGAGGCCTTATTTTTCTGGGCTCTCATATCCTCCAGAGCTTGTAATACTTCCCGTCTTTTTTTATCAACTTCTAAAAGTCTATCAATGTCAATTTTGACTTGCTTTTTCCGACAACCTTCTTTGACTAAATCGGGATTATTTCTTATGAATTTTATATCTAACATAGTAAATGGATTTTAACGAACCCCGATAGTATAAATCCTTCTGATTTAACTACGGGGCAAGTAAATTTTATGTCTAACATTTTATTTGGGTTTCATTGTTGGGAATAATATCACTTCTCTTAAAGAATGGGAGTTGGTTAATAAGGCAACTAATCTATCAATTCCCATGCCAAAACCGGCGGCTGGGGGCATACCATATTCAAGGGCTTCTAAGAAATCTTCATCTAAGGGATGGGCTTCTTTAAAACCGGCTTCCATTAATTTTTTTTGTTCTTCAAATCTTTTTCTTTGTTCGGTTGGATCATTTAATTCAGAAAAGGCGTTAATCAATTCAAAACCAGCCGTCACCAATTGGAAATTAGCCAATTTTTGTGGATTTTTCTCTAAGGACCTGGCTAAAGTTTGAAATCCGAGGGGAAAATGAATAATGAAAGTTGGTTCCCAGATTTTTGGTCTGATAAATTTCTTATAAATTTCATCTAAAATTTCGGCTTTGCCCAATCCCTTTTCTAATTTTAAATTAAATTCTTTCGCCTTTCTTTCTAAGCTCTCTAAATTAATTTCTTCGACATTAAGGGCAGTATATTTTCTGATTAATTGGGAAAATTCAACCCTCGGCCAGGGAACTTTAAAATTGATTTTTTTACCTTCGTAAGTAATTTTTAATTTTTGAAAAACTTTCTTTAAAAGATATTCGAACAGCTTTTCAGTTAGTTTCATTAAATCTTTATAATCAGCGAAAGCCCAATAAAATTCGAGCATCGTGAAATCGGGGTTATGGAATCTATCCACTCCTTCGTTTCGGAAACATTTTCCGATTTCATAAACTTTTTCAAATCCGCCAACCAAAAGGCGTTTCAAATAAAGCTCCGGGGCAATTCTTAAATACATATCTAAATCAAAAGCATTCAAATGAGTTTTAAATGGCCTGGCCTTGGCTCCACCATAAATGGGTTGCAAAATCGGAGTTTCAACTTCCAAAAATCCTTCCTTTTCTAAAAAATTGCGAATTTCTTTAATAATTCCGGAACGAATTTCAAATTTTTTTCTGACTTCCGGATTGAAAATCAAATCTAAATATCTTTTTCGATATCTCTCTTCGATATCTTTTAAACCGTGCCATTTTTCAGGCAGGGGCAACAAACTTTTTGCCAACATTTTAAAATCTGCACCTTCAATTGTTCTCTCTCCCTTTTTTGTTTTAAATAAAACTCCCTTAACCTCAATAAAATCTCCGATATCAAAATTATCTAAGAAAAACTTGTATCCTGACTCCCCTAACCTATCTTTTTTAAAATAGGCCTGAATTTTACCCGTTCCATCTTCAATATGGAAAAAAGTGGCTCCGCCATGAATTCTCAAAGACCTAATTCTGCCAACTAAAACTATTTCTTTCTTGGAGCGAGAAAGGCTTTTGAAATCCTCCAATACTTCAATTATTCTATGAGTTCTCTTTGTCTTCAGGGGATAAACTGGAAAATTAGTTTTTTTAATTGCTTTTAATTTTCTTAGCCGAATTTTTCTTAACTCATCTTGGGTTGCCATAATATTTTAAGTCTAACTCATTTTTTTTATTTAGTGAAGCCCGGTAGTGAATTTTGGACAAAGCTATGCTTTCTTTCATTCGCCTTTGGCGAATGAGTCCAAAATCTACTACCGGGTGAAGCCCGGTAGTGAATTTTGGACAAAGCTATGCTTTCTTTCATTCGCCTTTGGCGAATGAGTCCAAAATCTACTACCGGGTGAAGTACCAATTTAATATTTCTTGAGCCACGGGCAAAGCAGCGACTCTCACATCTTTAACTTTTTCAATTACAATAGTTAAAACAATTTTAGGATCCTCATAAGGGGCAAAGACAGTTACCCAGTTGTGATAGTAGTTCCCTCCCAATTCAGCTGTTCCGGTTTTGGCAGCAGCAGAGACCGATAAGGTATCTAAGAAACCTGAGGCTGAACCAGCAGTAACTGTTTGCTTCATCCCTTCTCTAACAACCTGAAGATTTTTTGGGTCAATAAAATTTGCGTTTAAGATTTGAGGTTGAATTTCCTCAATTACCCGAGTCTCAGCGAAGGGTGAAGAAGAGGATTTATCCTCTTCGACCAGATTTTTTTCACTGTCAACAATTTTTTGGACAATTTGGGGTTTTAATAGTTTTCCGCCATTAGCTATTGATAAAAAAGCGGTTGCTACTTCCAGAGGAGTAATTTTAAGATAACCTTGACCAATGGAAAGGTTGTAAGTATCACCATCCCACCATCCTTGACCTAAAGTTCTTTTCTTCCAATCTTTATCAGGAATAAAACCTTCGACTTCTCCCGGAAGGTCGATACCGGTTTTTTGATTCCAACCAAATTTTTCTAAATATTCTTTAATTTTTGTGGGGCCCAATCCTTTTTGGTCTCCGTAGCCGCCGCCGATAGTGTAAAAATAAACATTACAGGATTCGGCAATGGCTTTTCTCATATCCGTCCAACCATGAATTTTCCAATCGTTGTATTCCCAAACTTTTTCAGGATTCCAAAAATCCCGAACAACAATTTTCCCTTCCGAGTCATTAATTTTTTTATCAGGCGAAATTATTTTTTCTTCTAAAGCAGCCGAGGCAATTAATGGTTTTAATGTAGAACCTATGAGATATTTACCTTTGATTACGCGATTAAAAAGGCGGTCATTCTTTGGGTCTAAAAGTTCTTTAATAGCTTTTTGGTCTCCTTTTGAGAAAATGTTATTATCAAAAGTTGGCCAAGAAACCAAAGCCAAAACTCCTCCGGTTTTTGGATCCAAAGCCACTGCCGCCGCTCCCTTTGCTCCAACTTCTTTAACTTTTTTTTCTAAGGTTTCTTTAATTTTTCTCTGTAAATCAGAATCTAAATACAAAACCAAACTTTTTCCAGATTCCGGCAGTGATATTATTTCCTTTGAAATTATATTTCCCAAGGCATCTCTCTCAATTCTTATTTTTCCAGGATTTTTCCTTAAAACTTTCTCATAGGAACTTTCGATCCCTTCCCTGCCAACATCATCGAAAATCGAATAGAATTCTGGCTCGGCTTTAAATTCTTCACTTTTTATTTTTCCTATATAACCAATTAAATGAGCAAAATCTTCACCATCCTGGTATTCTCGAATTGAGTTTTCAGATATCGTAAATCCGGGGAGTTCTCCAATTTTGGTTTCTAAAATAAGTAAGGTTTGATGATCTAAATTCCTAAAGACCGGGAAAGTAAAATCTTCACTTTCAGAAATTATTTTTTCCAATGCTTCCGAATTTATTTTCAAAATCTGAGAGACCTCATTTAAAACTTTTTTTCTTTCAGATTCGGAGGACTGAGGAAGATTATTCTTTTCGCAAACCAAATCAAAGCTTGGACGATTGAAAGATAGCTGCTTTAAATTTCGGTCATAAATTACTCCTCTCTGAGCTTGGATTTTATGAAAAATATATCTATTCTCGAAAGATTGACCCGAGAGCTCTTTTCCTTCAATTACCTGAAACTGAAAAGTCCTCAAAAAAAGAAGAAAAAGTAATAGAATCGAGAAATAGAAAAAACCTTGGAAAACTCTTTTAAAAAGAGGGATTTCGAACTTTTTCCCGGAAATACCCAATTCCTCCTCTTTCTTTTTTGCTAATTTATCTAATAAAACTTCGTGGGGTTCGATATCGGGGGCCCGTCGAGTTTGGAAATAAATTCTCTTTTTTTCAGAAAAGTTGAACATGCTTTTTAAAAAGATATTTAATAAAAACTGAGATTAAAAGAAAAATTAGAATATGAAAACCAATGAAATTTAGCGGAGCGTCAGAAAACATATCTAAGAAAAAACCACCGATAGCAGCGCTAAATAGTCCTAAGTATTGTCCTGGTTTTTCAAAAAAATTGATAAGAATTACGGAAATTAAAATAAGATTTGGAATCATGCCAGCTACATTAAAATAAGTTAAAAAACTGGTCTGAAGTAAAAACAAAATATAAAAAGAGATAAATATTAAGAAGATATTTTTTACCATTCCGTAATAACAAATAGAAATTTTAATTCCGTGATATCGAAGGCCGGCTTAATTTCTGCCTTTTGGAAAAGTTCGACATCTGACTTTTTAACTTCTTTAATTTCGCCAATCAAGAGCCCCGGAGGGAAGACCCCTCCTAAAGCAGAAGTAACTAAAAAATCTCCCTCCTTAATCTCTCGGTCTTTGGGAATAAGATCAAAATAGAATTTAAAATTTCCCTTCCCTTTGACTATTCCGTAAATTTCCGTGTCGGAAATTTTAGCATCAAAGGATGACTCGTTATTTGATAAAAGTTGTACTTTTGAAAAATTTTCATAAACCTGACTAATTTTCCCCACCAAAGTTTTTTGTTGGGTAATGACTGGTAAACCTACTCTGACCCCATCTTTTGACCCCTGGTCAATTAAAATTGAGTCTTGAGAAACATCTTTCCCAATAACTTGGGCGAAAACAAGTTTAAAATCCTTTTTTAAACCAATTTCTAGGGCTTTCCTCAAAATTTCATTTTCTTTTTTTAATTCGATTAGAACTAAATTTTCACTCTCCAATGTCTTAATTTTTAATTTTAGATTATCTGACTCTTTTTTTAAACTTTTAATCTCTGAAATTGTCTCAAAAAAATTGGAGAGACGATTTCCTTTTTCCCAAAACCATTTTTGAGCAGGTTCCGATATCAAATAAAAGAAATTTTTAACTTTACTAGAAATTGGCCCTAAATTTAAAAAAACAAAAAGGAAAATTACTAAAACGGAAATTACAATTTTAAAAATAATTTTCATTAACCGAGCTTTTATTTATAAAAGTGAGGGTGAAGAAGAAGACGAAGTCCTCTTCGCCAATTTAATTATAATCTAAAAGTCAAAAAAACAAAAAGCCCCGCACCAAATTGTGGATATATAGAACACTTCTGTGGCGGCTACCTACTTTCGCAGGAAAAATCCTACTATCATCGGCCTTGAAGTATTTCACTTCTCTGTTCGAAATGAAAAGAGGTGGAACAACCTCAGTATGGCCGCCACAGAAATGCACAATTTTGGTGCGGGGTTCGAATTTGCGGTTATTAATTGCTAGCCAAGAATTAAAATGGTCTATTAGTACTGCTCCTCTAAATCCCTTACGGGACTTACAAGTGCAGCCTATCAAGGTCATAATCTCTGACCGACCTAAGAGTCCTAATCTTGGGGTAGGTTTCGTGCTTAGATGCTTTCAGCGCTTATCCTGACCCAACGTGGCTACCCAGCAATGCTCCTGGCGGAACAACTGGCACACCAGAGGTTGGTTAATCCTGGTCCTCTCGTACTGAGGACTACTCCCCTCAAGACTCTAAACGCCTGCGGTAGATAGAGACCGACAATTTTGTTAATCACCACTTTAAGTGATGTCTGTAGTCATTTCTGCTACAATCTGCATGTCGTCATGCAGTTCGGACTATATCTTAGCCAAAATATTTAT
>Ga0210051_1005401_pt1 | contig 12235 bp, 9 predicted proteins | sample CryGey092014_all_FD_185464 | JGI IMG/M metagenome (GOLD analysis project Ga0210051, IMG submission 185464) | Groundwater microbial communities from aquifer - Crystal Geyser CG23_combo_of_CG06-09_8/20/14_all (SPAdes) (version 2) | ecosystem: Environmental > Aquatic > Deep subsurface > Groundwater ...
TCATGGGTTCACATGCACCATCCAAAAGAAGCGACAGAGAAAGCCAAAGACCTAATCAGAATGGCTGTCGCAAAAGCAAGCTATCTTAAACCGCAGATAGAGCCAGAACTCGAGATAACTCCTTCAGCACTGGTCATAGGCGGCGGAATAGCTGGGATGACTGCAGCTATGTCTCTTGCAAGACAAGGCTTCACTGTTCACTTAGTTGAGAAAGAAGCTGAACTTGGCGGAATGCTGAGACACTTGTATAAACTGCAGCCCACTGATCGTGACGCCTCAGAAGTTCTTCGAGAAGCGGTCATAGCTGTGAAGGCTAATACTAACATAGATTTGCACACGTCAACCCTAGTTAAAGAAATGGAGGGATTCATCGGAAATTTTGGCGTAAAACTTCAAAAGAATAATTCAAATCAGCTTGAACAGATAAATGTGGGAACAATAATCGTCGCCACTGGAGCCGAAGCATTAAAGCCTGTGGGAATGTATGGATACGAGGAAAACGAAAACGTTATGACACAGCTCGAACTTGAACAGCTTCTAAAAAAGGGCGAGCTCAAAGAACCCAAAAAAGTTGTTATGATCCAATGTGTCGGGGCTAGAGAGAAAACTGGCAGAACGTATTGTTCAAGAATATGCTGCATGGTAGCTCTCAACAACGCCCTACTCCTCAAAAAATTATATCCAGATGTTGAGGTGAACATCCTTTTCCGAGACCTACAAACCTATGGTGAATATGAAGATTCTTACCGTGAGGCAAGAGCAAATTTCATCAATTTCATCCGCTATGATCAGGACAAACCTCCAAAAGTTGCCTCAAAACCTAATGAAAAGTTAGCTGTCACAGTTTACGACGTGTATTTACGCGCTGAAGTTGAAATGGAAAGCGACTTGGTTGTTTTATCAACGCCTTTAGTTCAGCATGAAGACGGAAGAAAACTTTCTCCTGTACTCAAGGTGCCTTTAGGTTCTGACGGCTTCTTTTTTGAGGCTCATCCAAAACTCAGACCTGTTGACTTTACATCAGATGGCATATATGTTTGCGGCACAGCTCACGGACCAAAAGATGTAACTGAAAGTATCGCCCAAGCCTGTGCTGCAGCCTCAAGAGCAGGTATTCCGATGGCTCTGGGAAAAATTAAGGCTGGAGCAGTTAAGGCAACAGTTGATAAGGACATTTGTGTCAACTGTGATGCCTGTGTGGTTTCATGCATTTTTAACGCGGTTGAAGCTGAATCCTTTGGACTGCCTGATATCATTGAGGCTAACTGCAAGGGCTGTGGTGTCTGTGCAGCAGAGTGCCCAATGGGAGCCATGCAACTCGTACACTTTACGGATGAGCAGATTGTGGCGGCAATTGAAGCACTTTTCAAACCGAAAAAGCTTGCGAGTTCAAGCGAAACTTTCGAGCCTATAATCTTGTGTTTTGCATGTCAATGGTGTTCTTACGGCGCCGCTGACCTTGCAGGTGTCTCAAGAATCCAGTATCCGCCAAATGTTAGAATCTTAAGGGTGCCATGCAGCGGCAGAGTGGATGTGCTTCACGTTTTAAAGGCTTTTCAAAAAGGTGCCGACGGAGTTATCATAACGGGATGCCACATTGGTGACTGCCATTACATAGATGGTAACGTTAAAGCCAAAGATAGAGTGGATGTGATTAAAAAATCTCTAGGAGCCATTGGTATAGATCCGAAACGGCTCGAAATAGGTTTTGCTTCCTCGTCTGAGGGACAGAGATTTGCAACGATGATGACGGATTTTGTGGAGAAAATAAGGAAGCTTGGCCCAAATCCTTTAAGGGTTAAGGGAGGAGGCGACTGACTTGTATAAAATAGTAGCAAAACGGGAACTGGTTCCCAACATTAACCTGTTCGAGTTTTCAGCTAAAGAAGTTGCCGCGAAAACCAAACCAGGACAGTTTGTTATCCTGAGAATAGACGAGGATGGAGAACGAATACCCCTCACCATTGCTGAGGCTAATGTTCGAGAAGGAACGATAACTGTAGTCTGTCACGAAGTTGGTAAATCAACGAAACAACTTGGAAATCTGAAGCAAGGAGACTGCATCTCAGACTTGTTAGGTCCGCTGGGAAAACCTGCGGAAATCAGGGAATTTGGAACTGTATTATGTGTTGGCGGTGGGGTCATGGCGGCTCCGCTACGCTTTCAGGTTAAGGCTTTTCATGAAGCAGGTAACAAACTTATTGGAGTTGTTGGCGCTAGAACTGAAAAAGACCTCATTTTTGAGGATGAAATGCGCGAAGTATGCGATGATCTTTACGTGGCTACAGACAACGGAACAAAAGGCTACGAAGGACTAGACTTTCTTAAGAAATTGCTTAAAGAGAGGAAGATTGACCGTGCGGTGGTCATGGGACCAGTTGTAACGATGAAAACGGTTTCAGAACTCACACGTCCCCACGGCATACCTACAATTGTGAACTTAATCCCAATAATGGTTGATGGTATGGGTATGTGTGGAGCATGTAGAGTGACAGTCGGTGGCAAAACAATGTTCGCTTGCGTTGACGGACCAGACTTTGATGGGCATCAAGTAGATTTTGAAGAATTGATGACTCGACTGAAAATGTTTACGCCTCAAGAAAAGCTTGCTTTTGTGTTCCACGAGGAGGGAGGAAGAAGCCTATGAGCAAGCCTAAACCTAAAATTAAGAAAGAAGCCGTTCTCATGCCTAAACAAGACCCCAAAGTACGCATCCACAACTTCAACGAAGTAGCACATGGTTATACGGAGGAGCAAGCCGTGGCTGAAGCTGAAAGATGCCTACAATGCGCAAAAGCTCCGTGCATAGACGGATGCCCAGTGGAAGTAGACATCTCAGAATTCATACAACTGATTCGAGAACGCAAATTTGACGAAGCAATAAATAAGGTTAAAGAGAAGAACAGTCTTCCAGCCATCTGTGGCAGGGTCTGCCCACAAGAGGCACAATGCCAAGCAAGTTGCACTATGGGAAAAGTAGGTGATCCGATTTCCATTGGGAGACTGGAGAGGTTTGTGTCTGACTGGGAAAGACAGCGGGGCTATGAGGCTCGACAGCGTGCAGCATCTTCAGGCAAAAGAGTGGCGATTGTCGGTGCAGGTCCAGCAGGTTTGACGGCTGCGGCGGATCTAGCCAAGCTCGGACACGAAGTCGTAGTTTTTGAGGCTTTGCACAAACCTGGTGGTGTACTCATTTATGGAATTCCGGAGTTTCGGTTGCCGAAGAAAATTGTTGAATCCGAAGCTGAATACATAGAAAAGCTAGGCGTCGAAATAAAAGTGAATGCAATGATTGGAAAATTATACACGATAGAAGAGCTTCTTGAACAATTTGACGCAGTTTTCATAGGCACTGGTGCGGGACTCCCACGTTTCATGCGGATACCCGGTGAAAACCTCTGTGGAATTTACTCGGCTAACGAGTTTTTGATTCGTGTCAACTTGATGAAGGCTTATAGTTTTCCGAGGGCTGATACTCCTGTTTTCGTTGGCGAAAAGGTTGCTGTGATTGGGGGCGGCAATACGGCTATGGACTCGACTAGGTGTGCCTTGAGGCTTGGAGCAAAAGAGGTGAAGATTGTTTACCGAAGGTCTAGGGAAGAGATGCCTACTAGAGCTGAAGAAGTTGAAAATGCTGAGGAGGAGGGCATAATCTTGGAGTTTTTGACGAATCCAACTCGGTTTTTAGGTAATGAGAGGGGCTGGGTTAAAGCAATGGAGTGCATAAGGATGCGTTTGGGCGAACCGGATGCAAGTGGGAGGAGAAGACCCATACCAATTGAAGGCTCAGAGTTCACTACGGACGTTGATACTGTTATAATGGCTATTGGTAGGACGCCGAATCCAATAATACAGCAGACTACTGAAGGCTTAGAAGTTACAAAATGGGGCACTATAGTAGTGGATGAAAACGGGAAAACAAGCATCGAAGGTGTCTATGCAGGAGGAGACATAGTGACAGGACAAGCAACAGTCATATCTGCCATGGGAGCGGGAAAAAAAGCAGCAAAAGCCATACACCAATACCTAATGAAAAAACACACCAAGTAGATTTAAACATATATACGACTTTTGACAAGGTCACAGTTATGAATCTTGAATTGGAACTGGTTGTAAGGTTGATTCTGGGTTTTGTACTCAGCGGAATTGTGGGTCTCGAAAGAGAAGTAAGCCTCAAGCCAGCTGGTTTAAGAACTCATGTTCTCGTCGGATTAGGCTCAACCCTCCTTACAGTTTTGTCAATTGATGCCTTCCCAGGATCTGACCCTTCTCGCGTAGCTGCATCCATTATTGTTGGAATAGGCTTCCTCGGAGCTGGCACCATACTCAAAACCGAAGAAAAAGTCATAGGACTAACCACGGCAGCAACCCTCTGGATCGTTGCCTCCATAGGCGTAGCCACCGGAACAGGATTCTACCTACTGGCGATTGTTAGCACAATTCTTGCATTTCTCGTCCTAAAGCTGGACATGTTCGAGAGAGCACCCAACTGATTCCCCGGCTAAGCTTCAATCATACTTTCAGCTTTTCTATTTCTCCCAGTTTCTTGCCGAACTGCGTCGCCAAAAGCTTGTTTACGTCGCCTATGGCTTCTTCAAGTTCATGATCAAAGGGTATTTCCCCCCAGAACTTTATGCCTCTGCCTTCAATTTGTTGCTGAATAAACTGAGACTCCTTCATCTTCATGTTTTCAACAACACCCATTATGGGAATTCCCAACTCTGAAAGCAAATCTATCAGTTTTCTAACAGTTTCGAACGCTAGACGAGAAGGCGTGGTAGCCATGAGAAATTTTATTCTCTTGACAAGCCTGATTATGTCTAAGGTTGCGTCGCTTATTCCGGGGGGCATGTCTATTATCAAGAAGTCCAAGTTGTTCCATCTTGTTATTGCAAGCAGTTCTATCAAAGCGTTTGAGACGTCTGCACCTCTCAGTGGTGAGGCGTACTCGCCTGAATAGTAGACTATCGACATATACTTTAAACCATGAACCTGCGGTGGAATTATCCCTTTTTCTTCCTTCGGTTGTAAGCCTTCAACGCCTAAAATAACGTGTGTTGACGGACTTGTGAAGTCTAGGTCGAAAAGACCTACCTTATAGTCTCTCCTCGCTAGTGTTAATGCCAATGTAGATGCGATTAAGCTTTTGCCGACACCGCCTTTGCCGCTTGAAACGGCGATTACGTTGTTTACTCCTTTCAGTCTCTCCTCAATTATGCCTATTCTCGGGTCAGCCATGCTATCTCAATCCCCTTACACTTTCAAGCCATATCCCACGTCCCTTCAAAATCTCGAAGTCAGGACTGCCGCATTTTGGGCATTTAATATAGGTATGGGCGATTTCTGGAACGAAATGTATGGCTTCTGCGATTTCTTCGTTCATTTTCTCTTTTCTGAAAATCCATTTGTGTCCGCAGACTCTGCACTTGAGTTCTGCCTTTACGGTTTTTATGTGGAATTTCACGTTTTTGAGTTTCAGAGTTTTAAGCTGTGACAGCGCAAACTCTAAAATATCCCGTTCTATTTGCTGCAGTTCACCAACCTTTATTTCGACTTCTGCAACTTCTTTTAAGCCTTCCTTTTCTACAATCTGAGAAACCGTGGAAATTACTGCTTCAGCCAAAGCCCATTCGTGCATAATGAAAGCCTAAGTTGAAACCTATTTAAGAATAGCGTTAAAAGGAAAGAGATTCAAGAAAGAACGCTTGTTATTATCCACAAGTGGTGAAAATAATTGAATGCCAAAAATGAATGCATCACGATGTTGCACGGCGCCGGCGGAACGGTCATGCACAGTTTAGTCAAAAAATACATTGTGAAACATTTTGGTGCTACAGCTAACGTTGAAGTGCCGCTTGAGGCTTTGGATGATGCAGCGGTTGTGAACGGCATTGTTTTAAAGAGTGATTCGCATGCTGTTAAGCCGATTTTCTTTCCAGGTGGAGACATTGGACGCATAGCTGTGGCTGGTACCGTAAATGACATTGCAGTTTTAGGTGCTGAACCCTATGCTTTAGCTTGTGGTTTTGTTTTGGAAGAGGGTTTGCTCCTAGCTGATTTTGAACGTATTTTAGCCAGCATGCAGCGGACATGTCTCGAAGCTAAAGTGAGTATCATCACTGGCGACACAAAGGTTGTTGAGAAAGGAAGTTTAGGCGGCTGCGTCATAAACACCTCTGGAATTGGCAGAAGAAATGCTGCTTTAGAAAAGAATCTTAGCGTTGTTAAACAGTTCAGAAGCAATTTTGAAGCCCGCTGGATCTTGGACTCAAAGTTGAGAGCTGGCGACAAAATACTATTGTCTGGCACGATTGGCGACCATGGTTTAGCTGTCTTGTCTGCACAGGAAGGACTAAGCTTCGGAAGCGGCATAAAATCAGATGTTAAACCACTAAACCGCATAATTCAACGTTTACTCGGAGAAGTCGGCGGCATAGTTGCCATGAAAGACCCAACAAGAGGTGGATTGGCAGACGCTCTAAACGAGTTCAGCGAAAAATCACACGTAGGCATACTAATCTACGAGGATAGAATTCCAGTTAGAAAGGATGTGCAAACAGCTTGCGAAATGTTGGGCTTAGACCCTCTTGAAATTGGTAATGAAGGTAAAGTTGTCATAGGCGCAATAAGGGAGAAGGCTCGAGAAATTCTGCAACTTTTGAGAACAACCGAAGAGGGAAAAGAAGCGGAAATAATCGGTGAAGCCATAGCAGACTTGAGAGGCGTAGCCATGCAAACTGTAGTCGGCGGAAAGAGAATAATTAGCAGACCCGTAGGAGACCCAGTGCCAAGAATATGCTAGCCTTTTAGGCCAATACCGCTAAGCAACCTGTCATCCCACTTCTAACCACATGCTCGCTCACGCTTGCACCTTTAATGACTGGGGAATTATACAAAAAATAGCAGAGGATTAGCGCCCAGTTGCGCTTGGAGTCCGTCGAAGAATGTTCGACTAGGCTTTGAGTTTTGCTGTTTTCTGATTGAACACCTTTCTTAGCAATGAGATTGGCAAGTATCCGTTTGCCGTGATAGTGTCGTGGAAGAATTTCTCAGTGTATTCCATTCCCATTTTCTGTTTTGCTTCTTCTCGCAACTGCAGGATCAAGTGTTTGCCTAGTAGGTATGAAAGCGCGTAGCTGGGTGTTTGCGTGTAGCGTCTTACCTCTGCAGTGGCGGCTTCTCTTGACATTCCAGCTTCTTTCATTAACATGTCAACAGCTTCACCGAAACTCATCTCGCCTCGTGACAGTTTAACGTCTACAATTATTCTTACGGCGCGCCAGATTACGTCGTTGATTTGTATCAGTTTGGATTCCAGGCTTGTTACGTATCCGTGTTCCATCATCATTTGTTCACAGTAGTGAGCCCAGCCCTCAACGGTTTCTGTTCCGTCAGCAAGTATGTGTATTAGAGAGCTTCTGTTTGAGATTGACCCTTGGAGGAAATGTCCTGGAAATGCTTCGTGAACAGCAGTGTTCCGGATGCTTGCGTAGTTCAGGTGACTACCTAGGTTTGCAATGTCTCTTGGTCGGGTAACCACGTAGATGCCTATCATTGGCTTGTCAAATCTCGACGGCATCGACATGGCCGCGAACGGAATGAGGGGCGCCAAGAAAGCTGGAGTTTCCTCAACAATCAGCTTGTCTCCCTCATAAACCGTGGCAATGCCGTTTTTAATGGTGAATTGTTTTGCTTCTTCCATTGCCTTTCTTGTCGCGTTCAAGGCTTCTTCAAAGGTTTTAGGAGCGTTCTGTTCAATCATTTTCATAACTTCTTCGACGCTTTTGTCTGGTGCAATTTGTACAGCTATGCGTGTTCTTTCCTCCTTCAACTCCTTGAGATATTTGACGCCGAGCTGGTGAATTTCTTCCGAGGTCATTCCGAGGCCACGTAGCTGAATTAGTTTCTCAAATTTTTCTTTACCTAACGCCCAGTTTTCAGTTGTCTTTGACTTTAGGCTTTCCAGCCACTGCATATGCTCTTGAAAAGGTTGCATCAATTCAGTCGTCGCCTTTACTAGTCTTCCGTGAAGCTCTTCTGGAATCTTGCCTTTTGTCAATGCAGCTATAAATTGGAATAGCCCGGGTATCTGTTTTGCTGATTCGATGGCGATTTCAGTCCACAGTTTTACGGGCTTTGATTTTTCGAATCTCGACCTGAACTGCTCTAGGTATTTTGGGAGTTTTTCTAGTCTTGCTATGATGGCGTCAATTCGCTTCTCTAGAGGTGCATAGTCTTTTGTGATCATGTCAAAGAAGACGCCGCCAACTTCGTAGAAGGCGTCTGGGTTTAGTTCGTGCATGCGGCGGTCGTAAAAATCGAATTTGCCCATTTCAAGAGCCTTCTCTATTACTTGCCAGTCTATCTTGTTAGAGTCGTTCAAACCGTTGTAGTCTATTGTTTCTTTCATGCGTTTAGCAGCTTCTTCAAGTAGGTTCAGGTTTCCAAGCACGTGTGCGGTGTTGCCTTTTGGAAGCAAATGGTCGTAGGGGTCGTGGAGACCTAAGTAACTCGCGAAGTGAGGGTTTTTCTCGAAGAATTTGTTGAACATTTCTTTTTTAAGTTCCTCGAATTTTTCGTTTGCATTCAAGTTTTTTCACCTTTGCCAAAATAAAAGACGTTTTCATAATTAAGCTTTGATTTTCACAGAATCCGTGCGCATGTTTTGGAGGGGCAAGTTTATAAGAGACTATTATGGAATAGTTTCGTTGTGCAATGAGCCGTTTTGCACATGAAATGCAAGGAGATGAAGTAGTGAATGTCTGATAGAACGATGTACAAGGCAGTCTGTGCTGATTGTGGGAAGGAATGTGAAGTTCCGTTCAAGCCTGACCCAAGTAGGCCTGTTTACTGTCGAGAATGTTGGCAAAAAAGAAGACCCCCAAGAAGAAGATATTAGTTCAAGCTAACATCTTTTACCATAAAAAACATTTTTTCCATGTTTTTTTATCCTAGTGAAAACAAGCTAAAGAATATGCTAGTCTGTTTTTAAACCAAAACCGAACAGGTGTTTTGCAACTACTGATTGAGGCCTAAGAGGAGAATAGTTTATGTTTCTCAGCCTAGAAAATTGAAAGGTCGCCTCGTGTGAACTTATGTTTCTTGGTAGTAGCTGTGCGACTCAAGCGCCATCGTTTTACTGTTTCTGTGAGGTTTATGAGGCTACTAACCCGAGGGTACCCGTTCACCATTGCGAAAAACGTGCTAAGTGCGTTTTGAGGCTTTCGCCCATATTTGGCATGTCCCTTCACTGCTCACCATACATGGACCTACAGGTTTCTGCGGAGTACATGCCTTCATGAATAATGGGCATTCTGTTGGCTTAACCTTCCCAATTATTACAAGATGACATTTGCATCCTGGCTGTATATCCACCCCGTCTTCAACTTTTATACCGTACTTTAAATATGCATCAAACGTTTCATATTCCTCACGAAGCTTGAAAGTTGAAGATGGAATAGTGCCGAGTCCACGCCATTTCCCATCCACCACTTCGAAAACTTTTTTCATCAATTCCTGAGCTTTAACATTGCCTTCCTGACGAACAGCCCGTACATACTCATTTTCTAAGCGTGGTTTGCCTTCGCTCAGTTGTTTCAAAATCATGTAAACTCCAAACAAAACGTCTAATGGTTCAAAACCAGCAACAACAGTCGGCATCCCATAAAGCTCTGGAAAAACCCTGTAAGGCTTAACCCCAATAATAGTGCTAACATGACCTGGCGCAACAAAACCGTTCAAGCTCAAATCTTTCATCTCCACCAAAAGCTTCATGGCTGGAGGAATCAAACGATGAGAAACCAGAAAACTAATGTTTTCAGGCGGCTTCTTAACAACCTCAACAGCTGTAGAAGGCGCTGTCGTTTCAAAACCAACAGCGAAAAAAACAAACTCGTTATCCCTTTCCTTTTCAGCCATTTTAACCGCGTCACCCACACCATAAACCACACGAACATCTGCACCTTCGGCTTTAGCGTCTAGAAGAGACATTTTCGAGCCTGGAACACGCAATACATCACCGAAACATGCTACAACCTTGCCTTTCAAGGTTAACTGTATAGCCTCGTCAAACTCTGACGCGGGTACAATGCAAACTGGACATCCCGGTCCAGCTATAACCTCCACACTAGCAGGCAAGAGACTGCGCAACCCAAAATGAGTAATAGTCCACTCATGAGTACCACAAACATGACAAATCTTAACCGTCTCTTGTTTCGATGCAAGCCTACGTATTTTTTCAGCAACACGTTTCGCTAAAGCCGCATTCCTAAACCTTAAACTTTCAACCATCAGCCTATGCCTCTGCCGCGTCTAAAATTTCATTCCACAAACGCAAAGTCTCCAAAGCTTCTTCTTCACTCAAAACTTCAATCGCGTAACCCGCATGAACCAAAACATAATCCCCCACTTTAGCATCCACAAGCATCACATTCACCTCTCTCAAAACGCCCTCACCAAAATCCACTCGGGCACCGTCACCCTTAATATTTACAACCTTTGCTGGAATTGCCAAGCACATTAGTATCACACTTACGTGAACGAGCACACAGATAAATCCATTACGCTCAAAACTGCGAAAAACCAGCCACAACAGCCTGTCCAAAAGACAAGCCACCATCACCCGGCGGAACAGCCTCATGAACCATAAACTCTAAACCAGAAGCTTCAACAACCCTCCGCATAATCAAAACTAAAATTTCGTTGCATGCAACTCCGCCTGAAAAACCTACTGTTTTGACGCCTTTTTCTAACGCTTTCTCAATCGCCAACGTGGCTAAGCCCTTACCTAAGTATGCGTGAGCAGAATACGCCAAATCAGCCTTGGAATGTTTTTCTCTGTTTTCAAATATTTCTAGAAGCAACTGAGTAGTGTCTAAAACGTTATCATTTATTACAGGCTCAAGTTTTAGGGCATCTTTGCCTTTGATTGCCGTGGATTCCAGCTTCATGGCTGGTTCGCCCTCATAAGTACGTTCATAGCATATGCCTAAAACGGCTGCAACCGCATCCAACACCCTTCCACAACTGGATGTTTCAATTATTTTGCTTCTCTTCTCAAGCTGATGAATAATTATCTCCACTTCTTTTTCACCATGCGGAAAATACTGTTCCTGTAGAAGCCATCTTTGTACATCCACTTTTTCATGCAATATTCCCGCTGCAACTCTCAACGGGTAACGTGTCGCCAAGTCTCCGCCAATTAGCGGCTGCTTTTGAAGATGAGCTAAACGTTCAAAATCGGAAAAATCTTGAGTGCAGAACAAAATTTCACCGCCCCAAGCTTCACCGTCTAAGCCATATCCGTATCCATCACAGCAAACACCAACAATTTCTTTTACGTTATGCTCTGCCATCAAGGCAGCAACATGTGCATAATGATGCTGAACTTGGATTAATTGCCAACCATTTTCCTCAGCAAGATCGTGGGCAAGCTTTGTAGTTGTGAATTTTGGATGAAGATCACACGCAACCGCTTCAACCTTGCTATTCGTTAGACGAATCAAGTGTTTGGTTGAGTTTTCCAGAAAATCTCGTGTTTCAACGTTTTCCACATCGCCTATATGCTGAGAAATAAACGCCTTATTCCCTAGCAAAACACATCCGGTGTTGTTTAGTTCTCCACCTAACCCCACCGTGCAACGTTCAGCTTTCTCTCTCAACATTACGGGCGCTGGTGCGTATCCCCTTGAACGCCTCAAGAAGACTTGGCGACTATCATGCAAGCGGATAACTGAGTCGTCGCATCTGTGAGCAATTTGTCTGTCATGAAACAAAAAGTAGTCCACAGTATCTCCTAGCCTCCTTAAGGCTTCTTTATCATTCTTTATTATCGGCTGGTTCGGAGGATTAGCACTCGTCATCACAAAAGCTGGCTCATCCACTTCATCGAAGAGCATGTAATGCAGACCAGTGTAAGGAAGCATAACACCTATATTGTGCAGGTGCGGAGCAATCAAATCTGACAGATAGTAGTCTTCACTTTTGTTCAAAAGCACTATTGGACGCGTGTATGATGTTAGACGTTCACTTTCTTTCACGCTTACTTGTGCAAAAGGTTTTGTGGCTTCTAAACTTTTAGCCATAATCGCAAATGGCTTCTGCCTTCTATGTTTAATCTTTCTAAGCCTGATTAAAGGATTATCTATAGTTGTTGCAGTGGCAACATGGAAGCCGCCGTATCCTTTGATGGCGACAATGAAGCCTTCTGAAAGAAGTCTTCCAGCCTCTCGTATAG
>Ga0210051_1005404_pt1 | contig 12231 bp, 9 predicted proteins | sample CryGey092014_all_FD_185464 | JGI IMG/M metagenome (GOLD analysis project Ga0210051, IMG submission 185464) | Groundwater microbial communities from aquifer - Crystal Geyser CG23_combo_of_CG06-09_8/20/14_all (SPAdes) (version 2) | ecosystem: Environmental > Aquatic > Deep subsurface > Groundwater ...
CATATGCGCCGTCCACGCTCATCAAGAAATTCGTTGAGCGCTTTGTACTTCTCTTGAATCATGCGATGTTCAACCATGCTGCTATAATACACCGGCATGGTTGATTGTTCAAGTTATTTTTGCGCAACCCCAAAGCACAAAATCCCTAACAGGCCCAAAGAAGCCAGAACCACTGGATCCCCAGGATCTTGATAACTAAATATGCGAAAAGCGTTTAAATTAAACGGAAGAAAGATCTTGCTGACATAGACTTTCAGTGCAACCAATGTGGTCCAAAGCGCCCCCAAGATGGTTCCACCGTGGACCAGCACTTCCCTATCCATCGTCTGACTGTAAACCCCAAGGAGCCCAATAACGCAGGACAGTCCGAAATAAGGCAGCTTATCTATAATCGCGTTTGTCCATTTCTTTTTTCGATAAAGCCATTCATAAAAGAAGAGGAGCACAGGGAGGGTGATCGTACTCGCCTTTGAAAGGAGGGAGAGACCAAACAGTAAGACTGAACCCCAGTACCACCCTCTACGTCGAGAATCCGAGTAAATAAGAAAGAGATAAAAGGAAATAAAGAAAAAGGTTGCGGCCAGGAGGCTCTTGCGCTGAGACACCCAGGCAATGTTTTCAACCTGAACCGGGTGAACGGCAAAGATAAGGGAAGCTATGAAAGCCACATCGAATCGGCGTGTAATCTTTTGAATCAGGAACATAAGAAAAATGGAATTCAGGGCATGCAATAAAACATTGGTCAGATGATATCCGAAGGGGTCCATTTCCCAAAGAGCATGGTCCATGATATAAGAAAGTATCTGGATCGGGGTGTAAACAGATGCGAAAAAGTGGGTGAAGGTTCCTTTGATATTAGGCCAGGTGAGCCCCTGGATATAGGGATTCTCCGTAACATACTTGTTGTCGTCCCAGGTAATGACAAAATCAAAATGAACGGTCTGGCTATATATCATGGCAACAGGGAAAAGAATGAGCAGAAAGATGATAAGATTTCTAAGGAACGGCTTCTGTGACAAAAGCGTATTCTGCATGGAGTCCAATACCTTCATCTTATTTCTTTCTCTTAAGTACCATGTTGATATGATGGCCGCCACGTATCATCCGGCGGAACCGGATGGCCCATCCCAAACATAAAGTCGGTGATTCGCAAGTCAACCGGAGCAGCCATGGCCTTTGCGGTAAAGGCAATTACTAACAAGAAAGAGACCGCTGTGCCCTCCATTTTATTCATCTTCATGATTTTGTCCCCCTCTTCAGAATTATGAATGAAACGAACTGCAACACGGCGGAAGATCATTATACAAGGTAAGTATATTATAAGCAATGCACGTGCCAAATATCGCCTTATTAATAATCCCGCATAAATTCAAGTAATTAACGCTATTATAGTGCTAATTACCCTGACAGGAAGAGAAAAACATTTTCTAAAAAGGGGAAAATATTTTCACACTTCTCGTTTTTTTTGCACAAAATGCATGAGACCCAGAGTCCATGGACCCCGGCCAGAAGGCACCAGGCAAGTCTACGAGATGGACACCTGCTCAGCTGGCCATGTTTTGGTGCCTTTTTCCCGCCACATTTCAGAGATCCGTTGCCGACCAGGCAGCAAATTCCCCCATTTCAACATGGTGATCCTGAATATCAATAAAAGATGCGGCTGAATATCCATAAAGTTTGGATCCTTCCTGCATGACCTTCCTGCATGACCTTCCTGCATGATCATTGACTTGCAGAGCGTTTGGTGCTAATTTATGCGGGCGAAAGTTCAGCCTCCCCAATGGTTATAAGATGGATTGATGTTTTTGTAACGGACTTTCAGCAGGCCTCTCGGGCCGTGTGGATGGCTATCCTGTCCCCGGGGAGTCTGACGAACAATCATTGAGTGTCCTATGGCAAAGCAGGCAAAAAGGGGAAAACATGATTTTCCCTCCAAGAGAGAATCTCAGCCGGGGAGCGTCTCTTCTTCTCATATCCGTTCGCGGGAAATGCTGCCCGGAATCCTGATATTCCTCGTCTCCTTCCTCATTTATCTCCCGGTCTTGAAAAACGGCTTCGTCCAATGGGATGATGGTATTTATATCTACGAGAATCCGCACATTCGCTCCTTGGGGCTGGATACTCTTTTCTGGATGTTCACCTCTTTCAGTTATGCCAACAACTGGCACCCGCTAACATGGCTAAGTCATGCATTGGACATAGCCTTCTGGGGGCTCAATCCCTTGATGCATCACCTGACCAATATATTGCTCCATGCACTGAATACCCTGCTTGTATTCTTCCTCACTTTCAGGCTCGTCGAACGGGCAGGAACACAAAAGAAGAAGCTGGCGGAAACGGCATTCCCTTTTCCGTCTCCCGTGATCGTGGGTGTTGTCGCTGCTCTATTGTTTGGCCTGCATCCCCTTCACGTGGAATCGGTCGCCTGGGCCTCAGAGAGAAAAGATCTTCTTTGTGCCTTTTTCTTTTTATTGGCGCTGCTCTTCTATCTCCGGTTTACGCTTCCCGACCAGGCAAAGAAATTATCATGCTATCTGACAATGATTATATTCTTTATTCTTGCTCTCCTGTCCAAACCCATGGCCGTTACCTTTCCGGTTGTCTTGCTTATCATGGACGTCTACCCCCTGGGCCGGCTGAGAATCGGAAGTCGACGTCTGCTGTCGATTTTGGGAGAGAAAATCCCTTTGCTTGCATTGAGTCTCATCTCCAGCATAGCTACGATGAAGGCCCAGTCTGCCGGTATGGCCCCCATTGAAGACGTGGTTCCGATGTTCCGCATCTTCAATGCCGTAAGATCTCTGGGCTTCTATTTATTGAAAGCACTGTTCCCCTTTTCTCTGTCACCCTACTATCCGCTCCCGTTCAATCCTCACCCCGGTGATCCGGAATATCTGGTTTCGGGAATCGCTGTCCTTTGTATTACTCTCTTTTGTTTTCGGATGCTGCGGAGAAAACAATATCTCTGGATCTGCGCATGGGCCTATTATATCGTCACGCTGCTACCGGTGATCGGATTGATTCAGGTCGGGATACAGTCCGCAGCGGACCGCTACATGTACTTGCCCAGTCTCAGTCTGTTTATGCTGTGCGGTTTGGGTGTTTCTTATTTCTGGAGTCAAACAGCCTCTGGCCGGTTTGGAAAAAAAATGAGGCCCCTCCTGTTGCTCTCGCTGGGATTCTTGTTTCTTTCCCTCTCTGCCATCACAGTGCAACAAATCTCCGTCTGGAAAAGCGGCTTTGCCTTATGGTCTTATGTCATCCGGGTTTTCCCGGATACGGCTTTCTTCGCATACGACAACCTCGGTTCCTTCTTTGAACACGAGGGCAAACTCGATCAGGCCATCCCTTATTACAAGAAAGCGCTATCCATTAATCCCTATTATCGGCAAGCCAGAAACAACCTCGGGAAAGCATACGCACAAATGAATCTTTATGATCAGGCCATCTTTGAATTCAAGGAGGCCATCCGGATGTCTCCGAGCTTTGAGATTGCCTATATAAACCTGGGGCACCTCTATCTACAGAGGGGTGAACTGGACGAGGCCATCGGCCAATTTCAAAAGGCCCTGGAAATAAAACCGGATTATGCCGAAGCATACTTTCAGCTGGGTTCAGCCTACTCGCAGAAAGGGAAATTGGACCAGGGGATTTCAGCATTTCAGAATGCGATCCTTTATAATAAAGACTATGCCGATGCCTACTTTAATATGGGAGTTGTGTATACCTATCAGAAGAAAATGGACCTGGCGATTGCTTCCTTTGAAAAGGCCGTCTCTCTTGATCCATCCAATGGCGCCGCAATGTATTATCTCAGCCAATCTCACTATTCCAGTCACAACATCCAAGCAGCGGTTCATTTCATGGAGAAGGCGAGGGCGCTTGGTTATCCGATACCCGAAGACTACCGGGCCACTCTCGAGTCCGCAGCGCAGCCACGACCAGCAAAATAAGCCTTGGGCCCTAAGCTGCCCCTCTTGAATGGGTCCTTATTCAAGAATACAAACAGACAGTGAATTATTAAGGTGTGCATAATGGTATTGACGAGTGGAACCCCCTCACCTTTATCCTCTCCCCCGCGAACGGGGGAGAGGGGAGGGTGAGGGGGCGTCCTATGTCCACACTATTTCGAGACTATTAGTAACTCCCTTGAATCCGCTGAAAAATAGCAATCCAGAATGGTGCTCGTGGCGGCCATTTCACATCCGGACTCCAATAATATAGACTGTGATCATTCAGTATCTCAACAAGGCCAACCAATCTATGGTTCTTCGAAAGATACTTATCAGACCACTCAAAAACCATTCTCTGAGAGTCCGTCTGGACTGACTCGGGATTTGAAATCCAGGAAGTGGAAATACTGACAAACACCACCATGGCAGGCCTGGACGACTCTATCTGCCTGATCATCTCTTTCTGCATCATCATGGCAAATTCATGGCTTTCCAAGAGGGGGTACATATAGATGTAGCTGCCGGCAGAACGCCTTTGCGAATAGAAGTAGATTTGGGGTTCCGATCCGAGGATGGCGACCCGGTCATCAGGATTTGTATGTTCACGGATATATTTAGCGATCTCCAGAGATTCGACAAAAGGGTTGAGTCCGTGGGCGGAGCGGCTGGCCTGCAGAGGTGTCATGTGAAACAAAAAGTCCCGTTGTTCATAGACGGTGGCGCCCAGGCAAAAAACAACAACAAGCATTGGTATGAAGGATCGGGCCATCCGGGAAGGAAGGCTCGAAAGCATATCCTGCAGTGCAGAAATGGAAATCCCCACAAGCAGCGCCGATGCAGGCAGAAGCAATAGAAAATAATGTTCCCGGAAATAAAGTCCGGGAAAGATCGACATAAACGACAGAATAACAAATGACGCGATAAGAATACGGTTTTGACCCAGCCCCTTTTTCAATGTTAGCGTAACGGCGCCAAGACCGGCAAGGACCCAGAGTGCCGGAGACGAAGTAAAAATGCGGGCTGTATTTATCGAAAAAACAAACCATGCGTATTGCATGGATATTTGGTCGAGATATTTTTGTGCGTAATCCACGGTCCAGAACCAGAAACTGCTGAAGACGCCGCTCCAAGCGAGGATCAGGCAAAGCGTTGCATAGACGATTCCCACCCCCGAAACAAGAAAGAAGCATCGAGAGGCCAGCTCCTTCCGGTTCATCGGATGACTGTAGAATGAATCGGTCATAATCCAGAGCAAAGCAATGCCGATAAAAAAGATGCCGTGTTGTTTCATCAGGAATCCGATGCCGAGAACCATGCCGCTCAGGAAGAACAACCCTGAGCTCTTATTCCTGATGGCTCTGAGAGTAATCAGCAGGCCGCCGATGGAAAAAACAAGGACAAAATGCTCCGCATTGGCAAATATGCCCTGCACGGACTCACCTAAAGACAGCAAGGCGAAGCTGGCCGCCGATGTCAGGACCCCCAATGGATTGATGAAATGTTTTGCGAGCAGGAAAACCAGCAGAATAGTACAGATATTGATTGCAAGAAGACCCATATGAATACCCTGGTGGGTCTCACCGAATATTTTCAGGAGGAGAGCGTATGCCCCGTATATTCCGGGAAGCTTCATGTTATAAACGCTTTTGTAAGGAGGAATCCCCTGTAAAATCAGCTGAGCCGCATATCCGTATTCACCCTCGTCGCGCTCAAGAGGGACACCGATCAGCCTGTATCGTATGAATCCTACGAATAAGATCACAATGAAAAGACCGAGCCACGCCAATCTTTCATCCGACAATCTTGTTGTAATGGTCTTCACTTTTTATTCCTTCTGGTTGTGAAAGAAGGGGCTTGGCTTGCTGGTCAATCCCAAGGGAAAAGGAAAGTCCCCCTCGGAAGCTTACTGGCTTTGCATTCTATCATTCCGGAACGGAGAGATTCAATAATAATCTATCAGGAATTACCCCGGCTTTCATACCTGGTACACACAGCTTCATCTTCATACACTCCTAAAAAGAAGTTCAAGTCTCCAGAACCCCCTATGTCATGCAGCTGAGCATCTCAGAAGGGGACGGGATGAGAACGAGAAATGTCTTAGCGCAGCGAGTTCCAGAGCGCCCGATCCCTTTGAGAAGCAGAGGGGAGTCTTCCGGTGGCGGACCGGTTGCCGACAAGCCCTTTTTCCCTTCGTTTACTGCATGGATGGAGGACGTTCGGGAAGGATATAGCTGGATAACCGGCGAATCGGATAAGGAAAATATTTACACATTTTGGGAAATATTTTTCCACTATTGTGAAACTTTTTTCCTAATCATACCAAAAAGGTATGGCCATCACATGAATAGAAACTTTTCCTCAATGATACTAACTATTTAAATTTTAAGGCGAAACAAAATCCTGTATTATTTTGTTGCCGGGTGCCTTATTCTGGCATGATATGTGCATTAAATACATTTGGGGTAATATATAAAAAAGGGGCCCCCGTCATAATCGTCCATCGGTTCATCATTTCGCCTCGGTTTTGGCGCTGGAGGATCAGTCTGCTTAGAGGCAGCAGTCGTGGGTACCAATATGGTTTGGGCCAAGTTTGCGGGCCTGATGGTGGTGGCGAGAAGGATGAGGCGGTAAAGTTTTGAAATTCTTTGAGTGTCATAACATTCTATAGAGTGCGTTCAATGGTGTCTGACACCATTGAAACCGGATCGCTCCTGCTTCTCGGCTCCGGGCTTGCGGGCCTGCTGGGGGTGGCGAGGAGGATGAGGCGATAAAATTCCGAAACTTTTTTTCGTTCAATGGTGTCTGACACCATTGAAGCCGCGGAAGTAATGCGAGTCTCACAAATCCTTAGAGAAGGGGGAATTGCCATGAAAAGAATTATACTGTTGTTTGCCTGCCTGATGTTGGTATTGGGCTTAACCACTGCTGCGATGGCTGCTCCGGTGGACCTGATAATCACGGATTTTATGTATGCAAGGGACTACAAGCCTCCATTCGATGAAAGTTGGGGCCATCAGATCAACATGGTACTCAAGAATGGAGTCTATCAGGGATCACCGGGTTGGACGACCGTTGGCACCAACGTGTTGGCAAGCAAGACCACCGGCATCATTGGTGCTGAGTACGGCACATTGGGGCCCTTTGGGGCCTTGACTCAGTCTGCGGACCCAGTCAGCACCGTTACTTACGCTGCTCCATCTATAGATCTCACGGGTGGGGTGCTGACCCTGTCACTTCCTTCCTGGACAGCCTTCTGGAACGGACAATTGTTCAACCAGGGGAGAGCATCCGGCATTACCACCACCTATAATGCGGGTACCGGCAGTTGGACTGCTGACTGGAAGAAGATCTTCGTGGGCGGGCCCTTTAGTGGGAGCTACGGTAACTGGCACCTCGAAGGAACGGTTGTGCCTGAGCCGGGATCACTGATTCTGCTTGCGTCGGGCCTTGCAGGCCTGCTGGGGGTGGCGAGGAGGATGAGAGGATAAAGATTCACGCTCTTTTGGGGTTCATAAACATTCATAGGGGGATAGCTATGAAAAATCCAGTTCTATTTCTGGCAGTAGTTTTTTTCATGGTTCTGCTTTCGGCTGTTTCCGTTTTGGCCATTCCGGTCCAGCGGCTGACCATCACAGATTGGGATTATGCCGTAAATGATCCAAGCAATGTAATTCCAACAGTGTACAGACAGGTAAATATGGATCTGATCATGGGCACCTATCAGGGGGCGGCAACCCTGGATACGAACGGCTATGCGGACAAGAGCAGCGGAATCCTCGGAGGCGACCTTGATCAAGGAGGGACATACTTTCCATATGGCATTTATACTACATCGACGCCTTATGGCGCTCAGCCTCCAGGTGGAGCTTTTCTGCCACCCAGCGGTGAAGTCAATGGAGGTGCGCTGACCTTAAACCTCGATGCCTTTACTTTGTATTCCCATGATGTCCCCGGCAATCTCCTCCTATTGAGCATGGGGCCCTATAGAAGCAGGGGTAATTTTCAACATTATGACATTACAACCGCATACGATGCGACCACAGGATTCTTTACAGCGGATTGGTACAATGTTTGGACGGGAGATTGGGGTCCTGATCAATATCGTTACTGGCATCTCGAAGGCACAGTCCATCTGGTGCCCGAACCCTCATCTCTAATTTTGCTCGGCTCCGGCCTTGCGGGCTTGCTGGGGGTGGTAAGGAGGATGAGGCGGTAAAGTTTTGGAAATTCTTTGAGTGTCAATTCCCTAATTTCTGATTTCCCCAGAGTGGATGATGCGGAGGGAGACGCGGCAAAACACCTTACCGAGGATTGCTGAGCTTCCGAATCATTTCCTCGGCGGACCGGGCGAGCGAAGAACCCGGATCCAGTTGGATCACTCTGTTGTACAATGAGACGGCTCTCGCGTTGTCACCCGTCATCATGCAAAGATCCGCAAGCTGGGCAACGGCAATCTTGTCGTCAGGCCAAAGGTCGACGCTCCCTTCCGCCATCCGTTTCGCCTTTTCGAGATCCCCCAATATGGTGATTGCCTGGATCAAGGTCAGCCGCGGTTTGAGCAGATAAGGAAATCGATTGACGCTCGGTTCCATCACCTCGACAGCCTTTCCAAAATTTTTTTCCCTCATATAAATAAGCCCGAGCTGGGTCACCGCATCGGGCGCTCCCGGGAACAATTCCACTGCCTTGAGCAACGCCTCTTTGGCCTTTTCCTGTTCCCCCGATGTATCGTAGATGATTCCCAATTGCTGGTACAGCTCCCAGTTATCGGGTTGTCTTAAAAGTTCTTTGCGTATAGCGGCGATTGCCTTTTGCGTTGTCTGCCTGGCCATCACGTCGTCGCCAACGTTTTGGTAGGATAACGCAAGCGGTGTCAGGAATCTCGGCGATGGATTCTGCCGGACGGTCGCCGCATAGAAAGTGATGGCGTCTTTCCATATCGATGTTTGCTCAGTTGTCGTCACACTCATCGCCAATACCGACGCCGCGACCCCTCCGGCTACGAGCCGTCTGTGAAAGATGTCCGGCTGACGATTCCAGAGCCTGACCATTGCGGATGAAAACAGGACGATCAGCCCGATGCAGGGAAGATAGAGATACCTGTCGGCCATGAGCACATCCAGGGGGACAATGTTGGCATTTGGCAGAAACATGATGAAGAACCACGCTGCCCAGAACGCTTCCTTGCGGCGGCGGAGAAGCCCCTGTAGCGTCGCCGCGAGCGCCTCCAGGAGCAACAGCAGCGTTCCGATCTTGATGTAAACTGGAACTTCTTCCGGGACAATATAGTAATAAGGGGAAAGGTTGAAGGGAAGAAGGAGGTGCCGGACGTATTCCACGGCGACACTTCCGGTCATGGACCAGACCGCCCCCAGCCGGCCTTGCCATTGCAGGGCCCCGCCGGCCTGCGTACTCATGGCCATCCGTGCGGTGAACAGGCTGATCAGGGCAAACGGTGTGACCTTCCGAAGCGAAATCCATGCCCTGTCCGTCCGGAACACGAATTGGTACGCCAGAATCAAAAGAGGGAACGCGACGGCGCTTGGTTTTGAGAGCGCCGAGGCAAGGAACAGAAGAACCGATAAGGTATATGCCCGAAATCCACCGCTCTCATGGTCTCGCGTATATTGTATGAACGCCCCAAGGAAGAACACGGCGGCAAGAAGGCTCTTCAGTTCAGAAATCCAGACCACCGTCTCGACCTGCACCGGGTGCACCAGGAATAGTATGCCGGCGAGGATACTTCCGGCACCGGAAATGCCGAGCCGAAGACAGAGGATCGCGACAAGGCCGGAGTTGACACCATGCAAAATCATGTTGACAGCGTGATATCCGGCCGGCCGCAATCCCCACCCCTGATACTGAAGAGCGTACGCCAGGATATGAAGGGGAGAATAATTCCCGGCGAATTTCATGCGAAACATGGATAAAAGGTTCTCCGGCCGCAATGACCGGATCATCGGGTTATCCGTAATGTAGACAAGGTCATCCAAGGGAGAGAAGGGGAACTGAATTACGCGGCCATAGACCAACAGTGCCCCGGCGACATAAGCCGCTGTCAGAATCATGGCTTGCGGAAAACCTCCGAACCTCGGAGAGGATGCGGCCATCCCGGAGGAATTGAGCGGAGCCGCCCGATCTTGTATTTTCGTCTTCTTCGCCATTGAATTAATGGAATGTTGTCTCACGCGAGACAGGTCCGTATAAAACAATCTCCTATTCGACAGTAGACAGCCGGTAAGGCTCAAGGGCCTCGAAAAAGGCATTCGGCACCGGATAATGATGCTTCAGGGCCTTGTCGCAATATTGGACCGCCATCGCGTACTGTTTTTTCATGGAATAGACCACGCTCAGGTTATAAAAGGCGGTGGCATTTTCCGGATCCAATTCAAGAACCTTCTGAAACTCCCGAAGGGCATCATCGAGCATCCCCTTGGCGCCGTAAATACTGCCCAGGTTATTATGGATCTCCGGTTTTTCGGGACCGAAGCGGAGCGCCATGGAATATGCCGACAAGGCCTGGTCCGGCATACCCGAAGATCCATAGGCAACACCGAGATTGTAATAGGCCTCAGCGTATCCGGGTTTGAGATCCAACGCTTTCTGGTAATGCATAATCGCCTCGTCTAATTTCCCTTTGCCATAACAGGCGACTCCAAGACCATAGTGTGCTTCCGCAGATGTCGGATTTGTGTCCAGGATCTTTTCGTATTCGAGAACCGCCTTTTCGATAAGCCCCTGGTTCATCCATACCTCGGCGATGTGCAGCCGGGCTCCGGCATATTCCGGATTCATCTTGATTGCCTTCTGATAGAACTCTTCGGCCCGGCCGGCATCTCCCTTCTTGCGGTACTCGTTTCCGAGATTGACAAAGGCCTGTAAGTAATTGGGATTTATTTTCAGAGCCCTTTCATATAGCTGGATGGCCTCGTCCAACAGGCCTTTCTCGCTGTATATGCAGCCAAGATTAATATAGGCGAGAGCAACGGAATCAGGGAAAATCCCAATTTCATATTTCCACAACACTTCTCCATTTGTCCAGACCTTGATTTGCCGGACGGTCAGATAGCTTAGACACCCAAAAATAAGACTAACGCAAATGACAGAGATTCGCCGAAGGAGATGCGAAGACTTTTCTGAGCATCCTTTCAGCCAAATCCACTCAAAACCGAGTCCAATGAGAAGAAAAGGAGCAATGCCGGGCAAGTAGGTATATCGGTCCGCTGCGGCTTGATTGCTAACTTGAATAATGCCGATCACGGGAAGCAAACTGATGACATAGATGGACCAGACAATCAACCAGACGTGTTTTTCTTTTTTCCACATCCGAATACAATAAATGGTAATTCCCAGGACTATCATGAAAGAAACAATATATATTGCATCCGTCGGATCAAAATGAAGCGGAAAAGGGTAGAAAGGGGCGAGTTCAAATGGGAAAACCATTTTCCAAAGGTAGAAAACAAGAGTTCTCACTGTATTTACAAAACGGACCATAATGCCATGATGGACCAGAGGTGCCGTTACCCCGGATGAATGCTGTGCAATGATTGTTAGAATACCGGAGACTAAACTGAGTGCAAAAAAAGGGATCTTCTCAACCAATAAAGGTCGTAATCCTTTCAGGCTGAATGAGCCGATGCGCTTGAAAGGATAAATGTCCAGAAGGATCAGAATAACAGGCAAAGTCACGGCCATCGGCTTGGACATTAAAGCCAACGCAAAAAACAGAAGGGCCAGAAAAAACGAAACGCTCCTTTTTCTTTTCGAATCAGCGGAAGTGTACTGAAGGTACTTCAGCATGCTCAGCAATACAAAAAGTGCGCACAGAAGATCCTTGCGCTCCGCCATCCAGGCTACGGATTCCACATGGATTGGATGCAATCCAAAAAGGAGCGCTGTTATGAACCCCGGGAGGATCCCCGTACCTGCCTGAAGAGGGACTTTCGGTATATCGCGTTTCCGAACACGGGATATCAGTCCGACCACAAGAAAGAAAACCAGAACGGTATTCATTGCGTGAAGGATGATATTGGTGAGATGATGCATGCGGGCATCCAGACCCCACAAAGCAACGTCCAGAGCATGACTGATCCATGTGACCGGGTGCCAATTGCCGGCGTAAAATGATGTAAGAGCCCACTGAAGGAATTTCAAATCCAGTATCCGGATATGGTGGTTCTCTACGATATAGATCCCATCATCCCAAACGTCAATAAAATCATTGTGCATAGACGGAAGGTAGACGAGCATGGAAATCAAGAAGATCAATGCCGCT
>Ga0210051_1005408_pt1 | contig 12224 bp, 12 predicted proteins | sample CryGey092014_all_FD_185464 | JGI IMG/M metagenome (GOLD analysis project Ga0210051, IMG submission 185464) | Groundwater microbial communities from aquifer - Crystal Geyser CG23_combo_of_CG06-09_8/20/14_all (SPAdes) (version 2) | ecosystem: Environmental > Aquatic > Deep subsurface > Groundwater...
GTAATCTGGCTGAATTGTGGCAGGAAATGGTTCTTTATCGCGCTTCAATCCTTCCAGACTCAATCCACTCTTTTATTATTTCTCTTCTCTTTTCTCCTATGGCAGCCTCGAGCATTTTTGAAGTTTTCCCTTTACCTCTTTCCTTATTTAACTGCACTTTCCAAAAATCAGGCAGCCGGTTTTCCGTTTCTTTTCTTATCTCTTCCTGCTGTAAAGGATCAAGAGAATTATAAATTTGTTCTATCTTTTTAATCTCTTCCTGCCTCTTATTATTCTCTTCTTCTTTTAGTTTTATTTTAATAAATTCTATTTTTGCCTCTTCCTCTCTCTGTTGCTTCTCTTTTATTTCCCTTAAATATTCCTCCGGAAATTGCCAATTTTCTCTTATTGCTTTAACTAAATAAGCCGCTTTATCATCAGCATTAGAATAATTAATTGCCTCAATCCATTTTTTTATTAATTCTTGATCATTATTTTTTATTAGATTTTCAGCAGTTACTTTAGAAACATTAAGTTTTACTAACTTACCAACTAGATCAGCCTGTTCTGCCTGTGTGTGTTCGCACGCAGACAGGTCTTTAGAAAATATTTTTACTTCCTCTCTGCCTGTGTGTGTTCGCACGCAGACAGGTTTTGCCTCTGATAGATATTTTTCTGTCCAATTATTAATGCTCTTTATCTCTGCCCTTTTCATTTCTTCTTTAGCTCTCTCTCCTGGCCAATAATAGATAAGCCAGTCCTCTTTACCATTTTCGCTCCATTCATACTTTGATATAAAATCCGTCTCTTTAAGTTCATTGTTACCTGGGTCTAATTGTTGTTTAGCTAAAGAGATATACTCATGGGGGGTTACTGGAAGAAGTTGGCATAATTTAGAATACCTGTAACAGATAAAATTTTGTCTTTTATCCCTTAAACCATAAAACTTTACCCCTAAAATTTCATAGAGTCTTGAAGCTATTTTGCTTTTAAGACTTTGTAAATAATCATAATCAATTGGTTTTATATAAAAAGAATTTAGATTTTGAAGATACCAGCTTCCTAAAAATAAATAGTTATTATCAGCTATTTCATTGTTAGGTAATTCTTTACCTTTAAAGACTATCCTATCATATAAACTAAAATTATCGTCAACCCATTGCTTGCCTTCCTTTGAATAAAAGGTGCCTACTGATTTTATGGCAGTTGTTCTTATTCTTTCTAAAGCTTTTTTAATCATACGATAATTTTTTCCTGCGGATTCATTAATTCCCATTCTCCTACAAATGTTATATAAAGATCCTAAAGGAATTGGATTTTTTATTTTTCCCTCTTTCTTTAATAACTCCGTTATAATCTGTTCTATTGCTTTATGAACTTCTCTATCAAAAAGGCCAGGATAACCATATTTTGTATTAGCAGAGACATTCCAAACAATCTCTATCTTTTGATCTCCTCTTTTGACTATATCTTTATATATAGTTTCTAATTTTTTATTTTTTCTTTCTAATGCAAAAAACGGGAATACTAATAAATTTACTTCGGAATTTATTATCTTTGGTAAGTCAATTTTATTATTCTTTTTTATAATTATATCTTTGGGTTTTTTCATTTCTTCCCTCTTAAATTTTTTAAAATAACAACAACATCTCTCTGTTGTTGTTATTGTTATATGTTGTTAATATTGTATATTCCAGCAAACCATTTAAAAAAAGGCGAGACAACGTTTTTTCTTAAGTCAAAGTTCGGTATTTCTTAAGTCAAAGTTCGGTATTTCTTAAGTCAAAGTTCGGTATTTCTTAAGTCAAAGTTCGGTATTTCTTAAGTCAAAGTCCAGTATTTCTTAAGTGAAATATTTAATTAAATTATATATATTATTTTGTTGGTTTTGTTGGTTTAACTAGTTTAAGTGATTCAACCGGGACCCAATCTAACTTTACTCCTTCGAATTCAAATTTTTTTCCTTTGTATTTTTCATATTGATCTTCTGTAATTGGAGAAGTTGTGGTTTTAGTAAAGGGTGGGATTAATTCACCTAAAAGTCCTATAATAAAAAATAATATTGTAAATAAAACAATCATTTTAATTAGTAGTTTAAAATCAAAGAAAGAAATAATTGTTTTATTTCCGAATAGATCATATTCAAAAATAGCTATAAGTATTAACGTAACTACTATAAAGAACCACGCGTCGGCTAAAGGAGAAATGTCTAATAATTGCATAGCGGCTAAAAAACTAATAAAAAGAATAATCGGAATAACAGTGGCTAAAACAATCATTTGCACTTTGTTTATGTCTTTTTCTTTTCTTTTAACAAAAGCTATATACACTACTACAAATATAATTATAATACCTATAAACCAAGCATAATATATAACCTCGGTGTAATAATTAAATGGTTGGATTTGTTTTATGTTTGTAATATAGTACCTAGATTCATTATCAAAATTTATGGTCTTTTCGCAATACTCATTTGTTTCTTCTATACTCAATATAAATGCAATAGTAAGAAGAATAAAAAATACAATAATTGAAACAATCAAACCGTATTTTTTTCTTTTCATAAGACTCATTTACACTACCTCCTTAAATATATATCTCTTATAACGGTATGTACTTTAGGACTTTGAATATATTAGAAATATATAAGGCTATTTTTAATTTAAAGACCAAAATATATAGTAATCATTTGGTTGACATCGGATAGTCCCCACTCAGATACTTTTTAAAATTATCTTCCGTGATATACCATTTACCGGTAATTTTTTGCCCTTTAATTTTTCCTTCTCTAAAATAAGCTCTTATAGTAGGTTTAGTACTTTTCAGCATTTCTGCAACTTCATCCACGCTATATAATTTTAATCCGCTAATTTCTAAAGGCATTTTCTCTCCTCCTATCTATTAAAATATAAGTAAACATTAAAACGCTTTGACGCTTAAACGCTAAAGCATTTTAACGTTATGACGTTTTAACGTTAAAGCATCAAATATTTTCATTAATTAGTTTTTCAATAACTTCACTCAACTGCATATCATTTCCGGCGGCATAAATCCTTAATTTCTTTGATTGACTGGAAGACAAATAAATAGTATGCTTTCTTTTTGTTTCTGGTTTTTTAACTTTTTCCCGCTCTAATATTTTAGAGTTTTGACGCTTAAGCGTTTTAGCGCTAAAGCTTTTTGAAGTCAAAACGCTTTGAAGCTTAAGTTCTTTAGGTTTTTGTTTCTTTAACTCTTTAGAATCTTTTTTTTCTTCCCTGGTATCCTGAATCCAATTCAAAGAAGATTCTTTAAAAGGATCGCTCCCTAACCGTTCTTTTTTTGCCATTTATTTAACCTCTTTTTATAATTTCCTTACAAAGGCCTAAATAATCTTTAGCTCCATAACTATTAGATTTATATTCAAAAATAGATTTACCAAAGCTTGGAGCCTCGGCCAAAGATATATTATCTCTAATTAAAGTATTAAATAGTTTATTGCCAAAATATTCTTTTATTTTTTCTACCACTTCCCGGTTAAGATTTTTTCTGCTATCGAATCTTGTGGCTATAATTCCAGTTACTTCTAAATCTTTATTTAGTCTTTTCTTAACTATTTTTATCATCTCTAGAAGCTTTGTCATCCCCTGTAAAGCCAGGAATTCTGTCTGTAAAGGTATGTAAACTTCTTGAGCAGTGGTAAGAGCATTTAAAGTTAAAAGACTTAAGCTGGGAGGACAGTCTATAAATATATAATCAAAATTTTTAAATCCTTCAATGGTTTCTTTAAGCAAGAATTCCCTACCAGCTAATCCGGAAAATTCTATCTCGGCTCCCGATAAATTAAGAGAAGAGGGGACCAGGCTAAGACCATTTCTTTCGATAATTGTTTCCTTTAAACTTATGGTTCCCCTTAAAAGTTCATAAACTGTATTTTTAAGCTCGTGAGCAGGTATGCCTAAGCTGTAAGTTAAATGTGCCTGAGGATCTAAATCTATCAATAAGACGTGCTGCTTAAGCTTATTTAAGCCCGCTCCTATATTAATTGCGCAAGTAGTCTTACCCACCCCACCTTTTTGATTTGTTAACGCTATTATTTGCATGGATTTATCCGTTTATTTGACCTCATTATTTTCTATAAAACTTTTCTTTTTTCTTTTGAAACTATTACATAACGTTACCAGCGTAAAAGAAGTTTTTGTGAAACAAAAATTTGGGTGAACCCAAAGGGCTAACCTTTTATGCTGTGTTATACGCAGTTGGTCGCTTTTCGTCATTGGCAAAATCCATCCATTTTCAAGATTATTATGATTCGCATGCACATAATACTTGCACTACATCTGCTAAATATTCCTTTTTGTTTTTTCCAGCAGGTAGCAATTCACCAGTAAAACTACTTGAGTAGTTATCAATTAGGTAGGTTATAAAATCATTGAGTTTTCTTTCTTCACACTCAGATTCAATTAGGTTATTATATTTTAATCTCAAATCCCTATCTCTTTTTAATAGGTCCATAAATATCGTCATAAAGTTCTTACCATTTTTGAGTAACTGTGCCCTTTCGTCAATAGCAACCAGTTGAGATAACCATATATCATCATATCTAAGAAGTAAGAGATCAGACACCGAATATTCTTTGCGAAATATAGCTTTGGGTATATCATTTCCATAAAGTGCGCCAACTCTCAATTTGAGTCCACTATTGGGCAATTTTAAATCAAAAATTAAATTATCATGGTCCTCTTTTTCTAGTTCTAATATTGGATTAGACCGCAGAAAATTTTTCAGATCCTCATAACCCTCTAAATTGGAAGAGAAAAACCCTCTTTGTTTATCTCCTTCCTTTGTAGCAGGTGTGCCCTCGACATTAAAAAGTATACCAATATAAATCTCAAATTTTTCTATATTAAAGTGCGCAAGTAAATCTGATAAGGAATATTTTTTATTTTTATAAGAATAAATTAAAGTTTTATTTGCCAGAATTTCTAAAATTGTCTTAAATTTTTTTGTCCAGATTTCTCTCCTACCAGAAGTACCACCTGAGTCAACTCTATTCTTTAGTTCAACTAAAATTAAACTACAATCTTCAGGAAGAAAATTACCCACATCGGTTGTTTCATCTTCTTTACCTAACCAGTCCCATTCTACATTTCTCAATATACTTTTATCTTCGGGTGTCAACCCCGCCTGAGTAAAAATGCCTTTCTTCTTATGTAATTTAGGGTATTCAAACCATATTGGTAATTCGCTCAACTTAATGTTCATAGAGCACGTTTCCATAACCAAAGAGATTTTCTTTTCTACATATTTCCCTTTTCCACCTTGACTATGTTGATAATATGAAGTTATACCCAACAGGGCTTCATAATAGTGTTTTATATCTTCTGATATACTTTCTAATCCATCAAAAGCTCTTGATACAGGATCAAAATCTATTGCTTGTTTTTCTGTAGCAAGATTCACAAAGTTAACCAATATGTTTTTATAAGGCTTATATAAAAGCAAATGCCCTAAATCAAGATCGCCCTCTCTTTTTATACAGAGAAGATTTCTTTTTATAATCATATTTATTTCCCCTTCTCACAGATTATTACACTTTCTCCTCTTATTGCCCTATTGCGAGCGCCCAAGAGAGGATTAAATATCAACTTTTCAAATTTAAAACCCGCTTCTTCACAAAACTTTTTAGTTGTAATGGTTGTCGGGATTTTTTTGCCATTAACGGTGCTATCTCCAATTATGATTGCTAACTTACCCCCAGGTTTTAATGACCAGTAGATATTTTTTATGGATTCTTTTAAGTCCTCATAATACATAGCAACCCTCGGAGGCAATCCGTTATAATTATTTTTTGGGTATCTACTATTTTTCATTCCCAAATATTTTGATTCAATCTTTTTCATATCAGCACCTAAATAATCATAAGCAATCTTATCTTTTCCCACATAATCTATAGAAAAATAATAAGGCGGACTTGTAATGCAGGCATCAAACTTTTCTTCCATTTCACTCATATTTTTAAGTTCAAGTATATCCCCTTCTATGATTTTGGCAGGTTCAAATTTAAGTCCATATTTTTCTTTAATCTGCATAGTATTTTTATAGCAGTCTCTTAGGTAATTTAATTTTTCAATAAAGAGACCTACTTTCCCTTTTCTGTTATATCTCGAAGTCCTTACAAATGCGTCAACCGTATCAAAATATACTGCCAACATTAACTTATGAATTAAAGGGTCAATATGCTCCCATCTTCTATTTTCTATTGCCTGTAAAATATCTTGTAGTTCCTTTGGTGCAAAACTCAATTTCTGTTCATCAATAAAAAGTAAATCATTTTTCAACTCAGATAAAATGATTCCCATTGGAGTAACATCTATGCCTACACTTTTAATTCCCATAAGAGAAGCCTCATGTGTGGCAGTTCCAGAACCGTTGAAAGGATCTAAGAGAAGTGAATCATGATTCAACTTGAAAGCATTTATTAAAGTCCGAACGATACGAGGATAAAATTTACCTTTATAGGGATAAAGATTATGAAACGCATAAGCATTAGTATCACCGAATCTATCCACTAAGTCAGTATAAAGGGTTATTTTCCCTTTAACTTTTTCAAGATGGGCTATTCTTAATCTTATATAATTTTCATCGCCCTTGAGATTAACTACTCTATTTATTGAATCAATGGTATATTCTTCAGTTAATCCTTGTAGTTCTAAATCTAAAAATTCCAAATCAGCTAAGGTCTGCATCCAGAAGCCAAATATTGTATCTCCCTTAGGGATAACATAACTTTTAAATTCTTTAGCATAAGCATCCATTATCTCTTCGTAAGATGGAAACTCATAAGTGCCAAACATGGTAGTTTGTTTTGGTGTTTGTTTTTTTGAATCAGTTTTCTTAATCATATTTTTCCTCTCATTTTAATATTTAATTTTGCCAATGATATCTTATTAAACTTTTTTTCCTTTTTCAAGCGAACAATTGCATATAACGGTTTTGGTATATCTGAAGTTTTTGCCAAAGGTAAAAAATTGGGCGAGCGTAAGCGAACCAGATATACCATGTTAAGTGACCCGAGCAACAGCGAGGGCGAGCAACCCGAAGGGTTGCAAAGAGTTGCCCATCGTCCAAATAAGAATCTTATTTCGCCTTTATGAATGTTAACCGTTTACTATCACCTCGTCCTTCAATTTTTATATAACCGTCGTCTTTTAAAATTGTTACAGATGCTCCGATACTACCAGACGTTTTACTTTTGCAACTAAATTGTGATACGCAAGTGCTTTTTAGTTCGGCGTATGTAACTTCCCCCTGCTCTTGAATATATTTTAAAATCTTTGAGATTAAATTGTTTGGGTCTTCTAATTGTTTTTGATAACTTCCACGATAACCTAACTCAGATTTAACGTAGTTCATTAGGTGCGGGGGAATTGTCTCTTTACTAGGAGGTTGTGGCAATCTAAGATTTGACCATATTTTTGAAATTTGCTCATTTTTACTGGACATTATTTTGTTTAACTCTGCGTTTAAATTACCAATTTGAGCCTCAATCTCATTTCTGCTTTGTGTCAGCTCCTCAATTTTTGCCCTAATATCTTTTTCCTCATTATTTGTGTTTTCCTCAATGCTCTTAATTTTGTCTTCTGCATTCTCTATTTCATTTTCTCTTTCAATAATGTGGCCCTTTGCTTTCCCGCTCTTAAGATTGTCTCTTGAGAGTACATTCCAAAGTATTTGTGCGATATCCTCTTCATTGAAATCTTTACGATTTATACGGTATATTAGACTTTTTTGGAATGTTGATCTATCTCTCCAAAAATAGCTAAAAATCCTTATTTCGCTACCATTGGCGATTATCCCAAGTGGCGGGCGTTCCTCGTTACAATACCGTTCAAGTTGCTGTAATTCTCCGTTCAAATTTTTATCATAATTTTTTGTCTCTACAACCAATTTACACGAAGGGTCTAATTTTTCAACTAAAGCATCTTTCCATTTGTGTTCAAACTGCAATCTTTCATGACCGAGTGCCTCAAATAATAGCACTATAAAATTAATCTTTACATCTTCTTCACTCGCCCCGATGGCCTCTCTTGTTAATGTTCCAATTTTTTTTATCTTCTCTTTATATTTTTCATCCAATGTTCTCACCTCCAGATGAACGATGGGCAATAACGATTAAGATTGCTTCCGAAGTTGGAGCACAGATGAAGCTAAGGTTTTTGACTTTAATGTTACCTATGCTCAATTTCGGAAGCAATTCGGTTGAACGAAGCCGCTCCGCTGTGGCTATGGGAATTCAATCCAGCGATTTCGTCCGTTAAATTGCTATTGAAGCTCTCCCTGATGACCTGTTTAGGAAGAACTAAATGTAAATTCAAGGATCTGGGAAATATTTTTCTCCATACGGTGTTCATAATAGAGTTGATTTTCTTAAAAAAGAGCGTTCTTCTCCCTTAACCCTCTATGCATATCCAATATTTGAAAATCAAGCTACCCATCTCACCTTCCCGGGAGGCGCATGGCCCTGGGGAGATAAGATCTCCCTGGTGACCATCCGGCCTTTTTTACAACAAGGACAGAGGCGAGGGTCAATACCGGTTAGTTTAAAAAGTAATCCCTCCCAGCTTTCTGATTCGATTGACTGCTGTCTCCCGTTTGAGGTACTCCCCAAAATCTTCTGACATCGCCTGAGCTTGGTCTTTCGATTGCGGTTACTGAGCAACCCATAATGTCGGATTTTGACAAAGTTGTTCGGTAAAATATGCAATAGAAACCGCCGAATAAACTCAAAGGCCTCCAGGGTCATCTGCTTGTTCTTGTGGCCATCTTTATAATCCCGCCAACGAAAGGTGACTTTTCCTTGTTCAATTTTAACCATACGGTTATTGGATATTGCCACCCGGTGAGTATACCGACCGAGATATCCAATTACGTATGGGGCACTCCGAAAAGGTGGCTGGCAATAGGTAACCCACCCTTGCCGGTAAAGCTCATCCAGCATCATTTGAAATTTACGCGTATCACCCAAAGATCTAATCTCTCCGACAAATTTTAGTTTGCCACCCCGATAAGCCTCCTTGAGATAGAATAAGAACTTTCCCCGGAACAAACCGGACAAAACCTTCACCGGGATGAAAAACCCTCCTCTGGAAGAAATCCACCGCTTACCATCAAGAGATAACCCCCCACCAAGGACAAGGCAATGAAGGTGAGGATGGTCCATCAGATTCTGTCCCCAGGTATGCAAAATGGAAAGAAACCCAATCTCTGCGCCCAGATGCTTGGGGTCTTTGCTTAAGGTAAGAAGGGCCTCGGAGGCTGCTTTAAACAGGAGGTCATAAACCACCCTCTGGTTTCTCAAGGCCAAAGGATTAAGGATATCGGGAATCGTAAAGATGATATGAAAATACTTCACCGGTAATAAATCCCGTTTCCGGGCAGCCAGCCACTTCTCCCGGGGTAGACTTTGGCACTTGGGACAATGCCGGTTCCGACAGGAGTTGTAAGAAATCCGAATATGCCCGCAGACATCACATTGTTCGACATGTCCACCTAAGGCAGCAGTGCGGCAACACTCGATAGCATTCATAGCTCTAAGATGACGAAACGGCAGATGGTGAGATTGTCTGTAGGCCGGGCCAAACTGGCGAAATATGTCCGCTACCTCAATCTGAGCCCTAGTATCCTTGCCGGGGTCCATTTCTATGAATCCAGCAGAGAATCGAGTGGGCTGACGATGTTGAGCAGATCCTGGCGCCTTAAATGGATATAGATGGCAGTAGTCTTCGGGCTCGTATGCCCCAACAATTTCTGGATATGATAAATATCGGTTCCTGCTTCCAGAAGATGGGTGGCAAAACTATGCCGCAGGGTATGGACTGTGGCTGGCTTTTTAATACCTGCCTTTCGTTTCGCCTTCTCAAATACCTTCTGGATAGACCGAGTGGAAATCGGTCTCTCTGGTAAACGGCCCGGGAATAACCAGCTAAACGGACGGTATTGTCGCCAATAGTCACGAAGTAAATTCAAAGTAACTGGGGATAACAAAGCGTAACGGTCTTTCTTACCCTTTCCCTGAGCGACAAGCAGTTGCATCCGCTTGCTATCTACATCAGAGACTTTCAAATGAGCCGTTTCACTCACCCTCAATCCTGCCGAGTAGGTGGTCATCAAAAGGGCCCGGTGCTTTAAGTTGGTGGTAACGGCAAACAACTGCTTTATCTCGGAACCATCCAGGACCACGGGAAGTCTCTTCTCTGTTTTGCGGCGGGGAATTTTCGCCACATTCCAATCCCTGCCCAGTGTCGTCTTATAGAAAAACTTCAATGCACTGTACGCACTATTTATGCTTGAATCGCCAAGATCCTTCTCTGTTACCAGATGGTAAAGATACTCCCGTATTTCTTCCTCACCCATCTTGGCCGGTGATCTGCCGAAGTAGCGGACGAAGTTTTTCATATACCCGAGGTAGGCAGCTTGAGTTTTGGGGCTATACCCCTTTAGTTTAAGATCCATTTTCATCTGTTCCCTTAATTTTCCCATGATAAAATCTCCTTTCATTGATTTTAATCTATTATTACCTAATTAAAATCAAAATAAAAGAAATAGATAAATTTCCAGTGAAAGGGAACAGAATGGTATCTTTAGTAAACGGGATTAGATTACCTAATTTTCAAAGAACAATAAAAGACTAAGTCCGCTCTGGTAAAGCTACCGCGGAGCGGTTTAGTTCAACTTAAAATAACCGAACTACTTCGTTTATGCACGAACCACTGTATAAAAAATAAATATTATTTATACAGATATCTAACTTAGAAACTATTAAAATAAAGCTAAATCTATATTCTTAACCTTATTATCTTTATAATGAACCATCCCTTTATAAAGAGGATTTTCCAGTATATATTTAATGGTCCCAGCATACCACTTGCCACCTCTTGCAGTAGGTACGCCTTTTTCATTTAGTTCCCTGGCTATTTCTCTTAATCCCATTCTCTTATATCTTTTCATTTTAAAGATCATTCTAATTATTTCTGCTTGTTTTTCATCTATTATTAATTTTTTGTTTTTTGTCTTATATCCTAAAGCAGTAGCTCCTCCGGCATAACCGCCCTTTTGAGCCTTATTAATCCTTCCTCCGCTAAGCCGCATAGTGATAAAAGCTTTCTCTAATTCAGATACTATTCCCATAAATTGCCGGAAGGCCTTTCTCATTGGATCATTGCTATCTAAGTGAGGCTCCTCTATACTGATAAGCTTTTTATTTAATCCATCTAATTTTTTTATCAAATGCTCTTGTATATAAAGATCCCTGGCCAATCTATCTAACTTGAAAATTAAGACTCCCTCAATCTCTTTGTTATTTTCTGCATAAATAAACAATTCTGCCAATCCCGGTCTATTTTCTAATTCACTCGCTCCGCTTATCCCATTATCTTTAAATATTTTTACCAATTCGCAACCATTTTTATCAGCATATTTCTTTAGACTGTTTTCCTGGAGTTCTATGGTGCCCTCTTCTTTTTGATTATCCGTACTTACCCTGCAATAACCTACTAATATTTTAGACTTATTCACATTCTTACACCTACATTGCTATTGCTTTAAATATATATTAACATATATAAAATATCTTTGTCAAGTTTTTATAATATATTTATGATACAATTAGAGGTAAAAAATATGAAGGATTCTTTAGTATTCGGGTAAATATACAGGGAGAACAAAAGGATTCAGGAGAAAAAGAAAGATTTTTAATGAAAAGAAGACGAAAAGCGGTAGATTTCAGGAGTTACGAAAATATATCTTTAATTTAAACGTGTTTTAAGCAATTATTTTAAATTGGCTGGTATGATTTATCGTATTTAAAAAATACGCCTCATATACGCCGTATTTGAAGGTCGAAGAGAAAACGCTAAAATCCTTATATCTCAACGGTCTTATTGATTTTTTGCAAAATCAACCCGTAATTCATTGATTGCCTGCTTGATTTCTTTGATTTCAGCGGTAATACCTTTAGAAAATTCCTTTTGATTTTTGATGATTTCATTAATAAAAAACTCTAATTTCCATACTAAATATACAGAAAGTACCAGGGGGAAGCCGTTATTTGCTATTAATTTTAGTACATATTCAATATCCAATTAATTTTTATCCTTTCCAAAAATGTGTTGGCCCAGGCCTAATATCGAGATGTAAGAAATTATTATTTTCATAAAATCCAATCCCATTAAATCCTATTTCCTGAGCATAAATAAGAAGATCAG
>Ga0210051_1005410_pt1 | contig 12223 bp, 8 predicted proteins | sample CryGey092014_all_FD_185464 | JGI IMG/M metagenome (GOLD analysis project Ga0210051, IMG submission 185464) | Groundwater microbial communities from aquifer - Crystal Geyser CG23_combo_of_CG06-09_8/20/14_all (SPAdes) (version 2) | ecosystem: Environmental > Aquatic > Deep subsurface > Groundwater ...
TTAGACAGTCTGAATTCTTTTTTTGCTCCCCTGCCCGCGACGCAAGCAAAACGGCGGACGGGCTAAAATCAAAAATCTTATAAACGCGCCCGGCAAGCATAATTAAAACCGTAAAAATAGTTTAAAAAGGACTGGTCCGTGGATTTGTTGATAGGCCACTTTTAATAAGCTTAAATTTTTCCCACCATTAATCTTAACTCTTCAAGCGATGTTTTATCCTTGATAATTTGCGTGGCTCCGTATACTTAAAATACTTAAAATAGTTTGAACGTTTTTCGCCCCTCGCGGAGTTTACCCCGTATAGAGCTTTGCTCTTGTTCGGGGCTCGGGGCGACGGGGAAGCCCCAAAAAATTAAACGGCTCGCCGCGTTCGGCGCCTGCCCCGTATAATCACGAAGTAATTTGTACGGGGACAATTTTCCGCCAGAGATTGTCCTATCTATTTATTCCAATAAACGGACTGGCCTCTCCCCAGTAGGTTGGAACCTTCCCGTCCCATTTTTCTATCCAGCGAAGCTCTACCACTTTGGGGTTCTGCATTAATGCTTGCGCTTCAATTCTGATAGCTTCTGCCTTGCCTTGAGCAGCTGCTATCATTTGTTCTTTCTCAATTTTTATTCTTTCTAAATCTCTATCAGCTTTAAGTTTTAACTGTTCGGCTTTAACTTTAGCTTCAATGGCTTCATTAAATGCTGCCGAAAATTCAAAATCAATAATATTAAACTCATCAACCAAGATGGCGTGTTCAAGCAATCTACTAGTAAGATTTGATTTAATTTGTTCTTTCACTTCTTCTCTTTTGGTAATCAACTCCTCGGCTGTGAATCTTGCCGTTACCGCCTTAACTCCTTCTTGGATAGAAGGAGCAATAATGCGGGTGTTGTAGTTTTTCCCCACTTCCTGCCAGATTTTATTTACTGCCTTGGGATCAAGATGATAATTCAAAGCAATTTTAGAAGTTACTACCTGTAGATCCTTGGAAGAAGCGCTGGCTGGGATTTCATCTTTTTGAATTTTCACATCCATTTTTACCACACTCTGGACAAAGGGTATTTTAAAGTAAAGTCCCTCTCCAAAAACTTTATCTTTGACTGCTCCAAACTGAAGAAGCACGCCCCGCTCTCCCGCTCCAATGGTACCAAAAACGCCAAAAATAATCATAAGGGCAAGCAATCCGAAAACTGTGTAAAAAATAATTTTTTTTATTTTCATCTCCATTATTTTTTCATTTATCTGGTCCATATTTGAGTTCTTTAAAATTTAATTATTTTTTTTCGACCTTTAATGATATTGAGATGGTTACAAAACTCTTTCGTCGCGAAATTTCAGTTTTTCAGGCGAGACGAGGAAGGCGAGTAAAAAGACTTGAGGCGCAGTAGAACTGCGGTGAAAGTCTTTTTACGAAGCCTGACGAAGTCGCAGCCGAAAAAATGAAATTGCAGCAGAAATGAGTTTTGCAACCATCTCATTAAAAAATCTTATGATTTTGCTTGATGAACCCCGTTAGAAGCAGCCACGCCGCTGGCCCCGTAGCGAACTGGTATGGGGCGGTCTTCCGGACTCGCACTTTTGGTGCGAGCGCGACTTCTACACTGCTGCCAAAAGTGGCGCAATTACTACTCCAATCTCTTGTAAAATCATCAAAAGAGCCACAAGGCCAATGTTTTCCCCTTGGCTCCCGGGGTGGGATTCGAACCCACGACCAATTGGTTACACTTATCCTCTAGTTTCCTAAAGGGGTGGACTATATCATCATCCCGCCACCTAAAAGTGACGGGAGCAAGGCGCTTCCCCCGCTCCTAAACGATAAGCGAGGTACTCTCTTTCGAGATAGTCTCTGAACCTTTTCCGCAAAATTACGGAACTTGGCTGCTGATTACCATACTCCGCCTATGGCGGGGCTTAGGCTTCCAGATCACCGCAACCTTAATTATAATTTTAAAGTATGCGGGATCCCGCTTTAAGCGGGACAATTCACCTTGTTTTCAATCCCGATTGCTCGGGAAAGCTGCGTTTTTGTGTTCACAGCCAACTGCGCTACCGCTGCGCTACCCGGGAACGTGGTTATTTACGATTTACGATTTTCGATTGACGATTTCAGATTTTAGATTTAAGATTTCAGATCTTTTCACCATTATAATAAACCCTCTAAAATTGTCAAACTTTATAACTCTATAACTTTATGAACTTTCTAACTTTATCCCGCCACTTTATTTTTATTTTAATTGCTCCGCCACCTTATCAATTAATGTAGGCGGAGTCCCGCCCGATGGCGGTGATGGGCGGGATCCCGCCTTGGCGGTGAAAAACTTTTAACTTCGTTAAAAGTCGCGTAGCTTCTGCAAGCCGTCATGCTTTCTGATGCGCTCTAAGGCTTTAGCTTCAATCTGACGGATGCGCTCGCGGGTAACTTCAAACTCCTGCCCGACCTCTTCTAAGGTATGGGCCACGCCGTCAATTAAGCCAAAGCGCATTTCCAGAATTTTCTGTTCGCGCGGGGATAAAGTCGCCACCACTTCTTTCACGTAATCTTTTAAGAGCTGCAAAGCGGCGGCCCGGTCCGGGGCAATGTTTTTCACGTCCTCAATAAAGTCTTCCAAAGTGGAATCTTCCTCGTCTTCGCCCACGGTCGTTTCCAGGGAAATCGTGTCCTGGGATATTTTTATTATATGCCGGACTTTATCAATATCTTCTCCCATTTCCGAAGCGATTTCTTCCGGCATCGGCTCCCGGCCTAAATCCTGGATTAAGCGCCGCTCCACCTGCGTAAATTTATTGATGGTTTCCACCATATGAACCGGAATGCGGATGGTGCGCGACTGGTCAGCTAAAGCGCGGGTAATGGCCTGCCTAATCCACCAGGTGGCGTAAGTGGAAAACTTATAGCCCTTGCGGTATTCAAATTTTTCCACGGCCCGGAACAGGCCGATATTACCTTCCTGAATCAAGTCCAGGAGGCTCAAGCCTTTAGCCCCGACGAATTTTTTGGCGATAGAAACGACTAAACGAAGATTGGCCTCAATTATTTTTTTCTCCGCTTCCTTATCCCCTTTTTCTTTTCTCTTAGCCAGCTCAACTTCTTCTTCGCCGGAAAGCAGGGGCACCCGGCCGATTTCTTTCAGATACATCTGGATGGAATCGGAATTTAATTTTAACAAATCAACGTTCTTAGCGCTGTCGGCCAAAGCCTTTTTCGAAGCTGATTTTTTCTCCCCCACCTTCTCCCCCTTCTTATCTTCAAAATCTAAAATTTTTCCTGTATCTTCAAATATCTGCACGCCGCTTTCCTGCAACCGGCTTAAAAAAATTTCATAGTCAAAAATATATTCCTCCGCTTCCGGGAACAAATACAACAATTCCGTTTCCGTGACAAAACCGCGCATCTTTCCTTTCCTGATTAAATTCTCCATACCTTCCTCGGTCGGCCTCACCATTTCCGCCGGTTTCGCTTTTCTTCCTCTAAAAAATTTCGCCCTTCTCCAACGTTTCCCTTCGCCTCTTTTTCTCGCCAACCCCGCTTTTCTTTTTTTCTGGGCGACGTGGCCTTTTTTGCCGGCTTTTTTCTTTAATTTTGGAGTTTTCCCCGCCTTTCTTATCTTTTTCGCGCCCTTGGCTTTCTTTTTATTTTTAGCCTGCCCCGCCTGCCCCGCTTTGGCGGTGGCCCTGGCGGTGGCCTTTCTCCTTTTATTAGACATATTTTGATTTGTAATTAGTCAATTAGTAATTAGTTAATTAGTAATTAGTAACTGGTAATTTGTAATTTGGATATTATTCTTTATGTCTTCAGCATTACCACCAAATTACTAATTTCCCCGGCCTCGCCAAGCGAAGCGGGGCGGGCAAATTACCAATTACCAGTCAGCAGACAAAATTATCTTTTAAATTTAACCTATCTAAGGCAAACCGCAAATCTAAATTTTGCTAACTACTCCCCAACCTCTCTCATTTCGTCAGACAGTATTTTTAATTCCTCCATCATTTCCCCCGCCTTCTCCCCCTCTCCCTCTGCTTCGCAATGAGCAATTGTTTTTTCTATTTCTTTCATGCGGCGGATTAGGTAGGATCTTTTTAAAGCCATAATTATTTTCATTGTTTCTCCTTTGGCTTTTTCCTCATCCAGATCATAAAAATCTTTATCACCCAAAAGAACCAGCCGGTCTAATAATTTAAGCTGGGTATTGCCTTCATCCTCCGGCGAAAAAAGCGGGGAAGAATTCTCGGCAAACCATTTTTTCAGATCATCGTAATTAATTTTTGAAAAAATTCTCGCTTCCCCGGCTTCATTCCCGCCGCCAATAACATTATTATAATAGATTATTAAATCCCTGTAAAACAACTTGCTGGCTGAACCGGCGATTTGGTCCGGCTGGATATGGTCTACAATATAGGCCAGCAAATTAGGAAACCTTATAACTAAAGCCAGCATCAGTTCGGAAAGCATTTCTTCCCGGCTTTTTCTTAACCCCGAATCTTCCGTTTCCCTTTTTAGCTCTTGGCCAGCTGGCCGCCGAAGCTCCTTCTTCCCCAGTTTCATAAGAGTTTCCCGCAAGATGTTTTCCTCTACCTCAATTTTTTCCGCTAATTTTTTAAGCCAAAAATCCTGCTCGATTTTATTGCCTAATTTAGCCAAAATCGGCAGTATTTCCTTAACGGCCCGGCGCTTATCTCCCACTTCTTCCAAATTCAGGCCGGAAAATATCTTATTAAAATAATATTGCATTATCGGTTTGGCTTCGGCCACGGCCGTTACCCAATCTTCTCGATTATTTCTTATGCATTCATCCGGATCCTTGCCGGAAGAAATGATAATTATTTTTATATTCATTTCCGCCGCCATCGCTTCCCTTATGCCCCGGTCAGCCGCCATCTGCCCGGCCTGGTCCATATCAAACCCTAAAGCGATATTATCCGTATAACGTTTTAATAATTTCACCTGTTCGCCGGTCAAAGCCGTGCCCGAAGAAGCCACCACATTCTTAAAATCGTTCTGATGAGCGGTAATAATATCCATCTGGCCTTCAACGACTATGGCCGAGTCTTCATTCTTTATCGCCATTTTAGCCTTATCCAACCCGAACAAAATCCGGCTTTTGTCATAAATCATTGTCGCCGGGCTGTTTATATATTTGCCCATTTTCACTTGCCCTGAGCCAGTCGAAGGGTCCCCCTCTTTTTCCGGCCTGACCCGCGCGGAAAAAGCTACGGCCGCGCCATTTATGTCAAATATCGGGAACATAATCCGATCGCGGAAACGATTATAAAATTTTGAGCTATTGTCTTTTTTCGTGGAGAGTCCGGCTAAAAATATTTCATTCTCGGTATAACCCTTGCCTTTAAGTAAATTTATCAAGTCGTCCCAGGAGTCCGGGCTATAGCCAATCTGCCAGGATTCAATAGTTTCTTCTTTAAGCCCGCGGCCGGCTAAATACTGCCTCACACTTTTCGCTTCTTCCCTATCCAAAGCTTTATGATAATAATTAACCGCCGTTTCCATAATATCCAAAAGCCGGTTGCGTTGCGAAGTTAGTTTCGGATCCTGCCTCTTTAAGGTTACGCCGGCCCGGGGAGCTAAATCGCGCAAAACTTCGGCAAAGCCCAGGCCTTCAATTTCCATAATAAAGGAAAAAACATCGCCGCCCCGGCCGCAGCCGAAACAATGCCAAATCTGTTTTTCCGGTGAAACTATAAAAGACGGGGATTTTTCCCGGTGAAAAGGGCAAAGCGCCCGAAAATTTATTCCGGCCGGCTTTAAGGGTATGTATTCCCGGATTATTTCCACAATATCCAGCCGTGATTTTATTTCTTCCACCTGATCCATCTTTAAAAATCAAAAATTAAAAATAAAAGATAAAAAATAATGAAAAATTTTATTTATTTCGCCTAGCAGCAGTCTCTCAAGCAGAGGACTGCTGCTTGAGATTTCCGGAGTTTACAGCAGTCCCTAGCGGAGACTGCTGTAAGGCGCATGTTAGAAAAGAAAAATCAAAAACCAAAAATGCGGCGCCACCAAGGCTTTTTCGCTTCCGGTTTAGCTTTCTTATCATACTCTCCCACACCCATTCTGTCTAACGGGTCAATAGACGCAGAAGTACCGACATTAACATTTTGGCCACCGCCTAATAAATTTTTTAATCTGGCGATTTCCGCTCCTACCAACTCTCCCTCATATTCGGCATTATGTTTAGACGCGCCAGCATAACTTGCTTGCTTTTGGTCTAAATGCAAATTAAAAATAATCTGTCCCCCGCTCTCATTAAAATACATATGAAAACGCGGATAAAAATTACTACCCAAACGGCGGACAAAACTATCCTGGCCGCTGCGCCTGTCCCGAATATAAGCGTACCCGGCTTTCCGCAGCCACTGCTCCGGCGCCATGTTTATCTGATTCTTTCCGATAATTAGCTTCATAGAAAACAAAATCTTAAACCTTTTAATTCACCTAATATCTAAAAATCCAAAATCCAAAGCGCCAAATCCCAAATAAATCTCAAATGTCAAAATCAAAAACTATTTTTGACATTTGGATTTGGGATTTTTTTGGATATTGGGATTTTGACATTTGACATTTTACCTGCCCGCTAGCCTGCGGCAGCTAGGCAGGCGGGTTAAAAATTAGATGAATTACAAATTATAATTTAAAAATTACCACACGCTTTTCTCCATGATTCTAAATATAGCTTTAAAGTCTCTCCCCTGCTCGGCAGCTCCTCCACCGCCTTTTTCGCGCCTTCCCCCAACTTTTGCCTTAAATCCTCATCTTCTATTATCTTACGCATCGCCGCTTCCAGTTCTTTCTGGCCGCCTACCGGAATCACAATCCCCGACTCTCCATCTTTTATAACCTCCCCAGCGCAGCCGACATCAGTCATAATTATAGGCAGGCCGAAACTGGCCGCTTCTATAATCACCATCCCCCACCCTTCATAATTGGAAGTCAGCAAAAACGCGTCGGCCTGGCTGTAAAATTTCCCTAAATCATTCTGCCAGCCAAAAAATCGTACAGACGCATGATTATGCGTCTCTACCTCTAACTTCTCCCTTAATTCCCCCTCTCCCGCAATCCATAATTCTATATTCTTAAATCTTAATTCTAAATTTTTAAATGCTCTAATCTGCATCTCAATATTCTTAACGGGTACTAAACGGCTCACTGTCAAAAAAATAAACTTTCCGTCAGGCGATGTGCGATATGCGATGTGCGATATGCGCTCTACGTATATCGGCACCACCGTAATTTTTTCCTCTTTCACCCCAAAATCGTCTATCATCTGCTTTTTCAATCTTTGGCTAACCACCCTGATAGCGTCAGCCCGGGGAATAACAAATTTAGCTATCATTTTCCGCCAACCAAAAAATTTTTCGAAACCATGCACCTGAATTTCCAAACCAATTTTGAACTGGCGCGCCAGCTTCCAGGCGAGCCAAGCAAGATAATACTGGTCCTGAACCGTAATTAAATCATAATCTTCTCCCTGTAATAATTTTTTCGCCAGGTTAAAAACCCTTAAGAATTTTAATATTTTCCCTCGCCCACCCACGCCGTAAACCTTTACTTTATTAGATAAAACCTTTTCTTCGTCTTTCGGGGTGGGAACGAGCACAATATATTTATCAACTATTTCTCCATATCCAACCACTCTCCTGGCTAAATGAGAATTTTTTTCCAGCAATGAATTGTCCAGGCCAAAACTTAAAATTTTCATTTTACAAATTTTTAAAAAAATTATAATGGTCTCGGGCTAAATCAACCCTGTCTCTCTTTGTATTTATTGATTTAATTTTCTCCAGATAGCTATTGTAATTGTTTTTGTCCAAAAGATAAATTATTTTCTCTTTGATGTCATCTTCGCTAAAGGGGTCTATAAAGATAAGCTCCTCTTTATATTTGCTATAAAAACCGCACTCCCGGGTAACTAAAATGGGCTGGCCTAATTTAAGGCACTCCAGCACTAAATTTGGGCTTATTTCCGTTATTGAAGGCGCTAAAACCAAGAAACTCTCTAAAATTTCTTTAGCCAGTTCCGGCCAAGCCAGTCTCTTTAAAAAATCAACCCGGTTGTTAATTTCCAACTGCTTGGCCAGTTTTTTTAAATTTTCTTCTTCCGGCCCTTCGCCTATAACTAACAAATTAACTTCCGGCAGCTGTTTGGTTATCTCAAAAACTTTAGCAAAATTTTTTAACTTAATCAGTCTGCCCGCTAATAAAAGCCGCCTACTGCCTGCCGTCAAGGGCTCTCCTTTAAAAATAAAATCAGGAAATATATTATCAATAACCTCGGCTTTTTTGGGATTAACTTTTAAATATTTCTCATAGATTTCCTTCTGCCACTGGGTGGAAAATATTATTCGGTTGCACCTGCTCAAAACAAATTTGTAGATGGCTAAAAAAACTTTTTCCTTTAAATTTTTCCTTTGCTGGTAATATCGGCTTAAGGACTTATCGGTCCAGCCGTTATTATAAGCTTTTTCCCAAAGCCAATCTCCGCCCAAACGGATAACTAGTTTCAATCTTGGTTTAAAAAGTTTAACTAAAGCGCAAGGCAGGCCGACACTTACTAAATCATGGGCGTAAATTATATCCGCTCCGCCAGACAGCTTCCAGACTCGCCAAAAATATTTTAGGTAACGAATTGCTTTATTCTGCCCACGATCTATTTTATAAATTTGTTTAGAATTTGAGATTTGAGATTTATTTGCCTGCCCGCCAGTGCCAGGCTTTGGCAGGCGGGGAATTTGTCCCGCCACTTTATTATATTTATGGTGGGCGGGATCCCGCCCAGGCGGTGAGAATTTGTAATTTGTAATTTCTTCGTTGCTATATGTAACCACTTTTACTTCCAGCCCTAATTTCGGCAACTCTTCACACAAGGTCATTACGTAAGTGGCCGGCCCCCCGATATCCGGAGGGAAAATTCCGGTCGCAATTAAAATTTTAAAATTCCCTTCCTTCCCCCTCCTGGCTTCAATTTTCTTTTTTTCAAAAATTATAAATTTATAAATTAAAAAACTGCTAAAACCCAACAAAGCGCCCATAATTATTTGGGCCAGCAGATACATTACACCGAACCCGTCAACCAGCAGATACATACCAAGAGCATTAAGCAATAAATTCGTTACGCCGACCATGAAATATAAGGACATCTGCTTATAAATTTTTTCCCGGCCATTATCCCTAAAAGTCCAGAATTTTTGTAAAGAAAAGCTTACAAAATAAGCAATTAAAAAAGACAGGGAAGCCGAAGTTATGTACCAAACTCCGAGAACATCGGTAAAAATATACAGGCAAGCCAAATCAACTGAAGCTGCTGTCCCGCCGGAAATAATATATTTTATAATTAATTTATATTTTTCCAGCCAACTGTAAATATTGGGGCAAACGGAATTAAAAAATTTTTTACAGCTTCGGTAAATATTAAACATAAAAAATCTAACTTTAAAAACCCATAAATATTTTTTCCATCTTTTCCGCGATTATCTCCCAATCGTATTTTCTCCCAACCATTTCTCTGGCATTAGCTACCACCCTCGCCACCTCCTCTTTATTTTTCTCGTCTAAAATCCATTTTATTTTCTCCGCGATGCTTTCCGGGTTCCTCACATGGCAGAACAAACCGGTCTCACCATTTTTCAGGAAATCAGGGATCCCGCCAACCGGCGTGGCAATAACCGGCACGCCCGCGGCCATCGCTTCTAAAAAAACATTGCCCAGCCCTTCAGAAAGAGACGGCCGGCAAAAAACATCAGCGATCGCATAATATTTCGGCAACTCTGCCGGCGCAATAAAACCCATGAATTTTACCTTGTTTTCAATCCCTAACTTCTTACTTCTTACTTCTAACTTCTGCCTCTCCTCGCCATCACCGCAAATTAGTAATTTAACCGGTAATTTGTAATTTGTAATTTGTCCCGCCACTTTATTATATTTATAGTGGACGGGATCCCGCCGAGGCGGTGATAATTGGGATATTGCCTCTATTAAATCCTCCACTCCATTTTTTTTCACCAGCCTTGAAACCGTAATTATCACTTTTTCATCTTTATTTATCCCCAGCTTCTTTTCAAAATCATCAATCCGAAATCCGACATCCGACATCCGACATCCGACATCCGACATCCGACATCCGAAATCCGACATCCGAAATCCGAAATCCGAAATCCGAAATCCGACATCCGACATCCGACATCCGACATCCGAAATCCGAAATTTCCCCACGTCTACTCCATTCGGCACAACTTCAATCGGGCAAACCGCTCCCATCTTCTTGGCCCAATCCGCCAAATAATTACTAATCGCCTGAATATAATCAGCGCTAGTAAAAATATTTTTGAACCATCTTCTTATAAGCCTAACTTTACGTTCCACTTCAACCAGATTATCCCCCTCCTGCAAAGTAAGTAAAAATTTTATATCCGGATTTTTCTTTTTAAAAACTCTTGCCGCCAAACCGCCAAAACTGGCCATAATTGACCAGATAGCGTCGTATCTATTTTTCTTATGCAACTTTTGGGCAACCCCAGCTCCTCTAAAAGCCAACCAAAGCTTATCAAAAATCGGCCAGCCAATGCCGACTCTATATACATCAATATGACCAAGCCGTTCAAATTTAGGCAGCTTAAAGTCCATTCTGGCCGTGATCATAGAAAACTCTATATCAGAAATCCGGTCGGTTATGGCTTTGACCGCCACCTCGGCTCCGCCCACAAATGGAAAATAGGCCGTTGAAAAGATTAATATTTTTTTTGCTTTATTCTCCATTCTTTAACGACTTTATATAATTTTCAATGCTATATTTAGCCGCCCAGCCCAATTCTTTCATTTTTGATAAATCAATGGTTGAAGCCAGTCTGTCTCCTTTCTTTTTTGGCAGCATTTTAATTTCCCCGCCAAAAAGCTTGGCTATCTCTAAAATTGAGTAGGTGTTTTCTGAACCGATGCAGTAACCGTCGCCCCGGCCCTTTTCTCCGGCCAAAATCAAGCCGCTAACCGTGTCCTCAACGTAAGTGAAAGCTCTTCTTTGGGTTCCCGGAGACACTACCGCCAAAGGCTCTTTGTTCTTAAATTTTTTAGAAAAAATTCCTATGACCGTGGCGTATTTCCCCTCGGAAATTTCCCGGCCGCCGTACACGTTATAAAAATAAACCACTACATACGGTAAATTAAACCAGCGGCCGTAATTATTTACTAATTCAGTATTATTGGCTTTGCTCCAGGCGTAGGGCGACTCGGTCCGGCCGCCGATATTATCCCCGAATTTTGTGCTTGAACCGGCATAGACTAATTTAATATTATTTTTCCGGCAAAATTCCAAAACACCCAAAGTGCCGATTATATTTAATCTCCAAACCAGCCCAACATCGTCAAAACTCGTTAACACCCGCGGATATTCTCCGAGATGATAAATGATATCAGGAATTTCTTTAATATGTTCCTCAATATCTTTCGTTTCTCCTCTGATATAGGTGGCGCCCTCAAGATGATTTTTTTCCGAACCGCTAAAATAATTATCCAGGGACACAATTTTATTATTTTTGTCCTGGGTTAACCGCTCGATTAAATGCGAGCCGATAAATCCGGCCCCGCCGGTAACTAATATTTTCATAAATAGTTATAAAGTTATAAAGTTGAAAGTCTATAAAATTAAATTGTGGGATCTTTAGGATTCTTACGATTTTTGGGATTCTTGGGATTTTAAAAACAACTCTATCTTAATAATCATAAGAATCCTAAGAATCTCAATAATCCCATAGGGAGAGAAGCGTTATGCGTTATGCGTTATGCGTTATGCGTTATGCGTTATGCGATTACAGCCCCACCTCCCTTTTATATTCCTCCAGCCACTGGGGTAAATTAACTGCTGGTTCCCAACCCAATAATTCTTTAGCTAAATTATTGTCGGCTAAGCTATTTCTTACTTCAATCCGGGGCGGTGAAAATTTTACCGGGCCGCCAACCATTTTAGCCAGTTCGTTGACGCTATAACTTCTTCCCCGGCCGATATTTATCACTTCTCCTTTACCGACTTTTTTGCTCTCCATCGCCAAAATATTAGCCCTTACCACATCAACTACTGACGTGAAATCACGCGTCTGCTCACCGTCTCCATAAATAATCATCGGTTCTCCGGCTAAACGTTGCCTAATAAAGATGCCCATTACCGGGGCATAGGCCCCTTCGAGTCTCTGTCTCTTCCCATAAACGTTAAAATATCTTAGGGAAACC
>Ga0210051_1005411_pt1 | contig 12223 bp, 8 predicted proteins | sample CryGey092014_all_FD_185464 | JGI IMG/M metagenome (GOLD analysis project Ga0210051, IMG submission 185464) | Groundwater microbial communities from aquifer - Crystal Geyser CG23_combo_of_CG06-09_8/20/14_all (SPAdes) (version 2) | ecosystem: Environmental > Aquatic > Deep subsurface > Groundwater ...
GGTTATTGCCGGACTTACTGCGCGGAGACAAGATGAAGCTAAATTATTTATTTCTTAGTTGTTTGTTATGGTCGTCGGTGGCTAGTGCTGCCGATATGATTCTTCCAATCAACAACATTCATGATGGTGATACGATTGAAACATCCCTTCCAAGTATTCCTACACCGTTGAATAAGGTTGGTATTCGACTATACGGCATTGACACACCCGAACTTCACGGTTACGCATGTGAGGATGAACATCAACTTGCGATAAAAGCAAGAAGCCGGCTAATATCAATATTTGGAACAGATAAAGTCATGCAAGTAAAAGATATGAAGTGGGATAAGTATGGTGGTAGAATTGATGGAAAGGTTCTTACTCTAAGTGGAACTGATGTTGGGCAGACTCTTATAAGTGAAGGTTTAGCCCATCCTTATTTTGGTGCTAAGAAAACCCCGTGGTGTCCTGTAAAATGAATAACGCTCAAATACGTACTCTTTTTATCACAAAACAGTCTGAGATTGAATCTCAGCAATATCATGGTTACTTTAGACAGTTTTCGGGTTTGTTCAATTCCGCTCGTCTTGTTTCTGAAATGTTGAACGATCAACCCGGCATCGATTCAAAATGCATCACGGTACAAGATAACAACGGAATTGATCGTGAAGTTACGTTATATAAGCCTACTCATGTGTTTATCGAAGCATTCTGGGTTGTTCCTGAGAAGTTTAAAATTCTTAAAAAGTTGCATCCTGGTGTAAAATGGATTATCAGAATTCATTCAGAAACTCCATTCTTGAGTACCGAAGGCATCTCGATGGATTGGGCAATGAAGTATATCACGCAAAAGAATGTATATCTGGCACCAAACGCACCTAGAATATATAATGAAATCAAACATCTAGTGGCTAGTGTTCATGGGCATGAGTTGAAGAAGAAAGTTATTTATCTTCCAAACTTCTATTCTGTCGATAATGTCATGCCAGCGAAGACTAAGTTGGGCACACCGGGTGAAATTCATATTGCGTGTTTTGGTGCAATTCGTCAACTAAAGAATCAACTGATTCAAGCAATATCCGCAATAAAATTCGCTGATAAACACAGACTTAAATTGAAGTTCCATATAAACGGTAATCGCGTTGATTATGGTGGTAACCCAATTCTCAAAAATATTGTTGATTTGTTTTCACATCATCCCGAACATGAATTAATCCAACATGATTGGATGCCTCATGAAGAATTTCTTGCGCTGATCAAAACTCTCGATATCGGTATGCAGGTTTCATTTACAGAAACATTCAATATCGTTACGGCTGATATGGTTATATGTGGAATTCCCGTCGTTGTTTCTGATGAAGTTCAATGGTCGAGTATATTCAGTAAAGTTAATCCAACAGACAGTGATAATATAACGGCGACGATGGAATTTGTTTGGAACTGGCATCCGTTTGTTCATTGGAGAAATACCAAGGGGTTGAAGAAATATTCTGATACGTCGAGAATATTATGGACCGACTACCTATACAATAACTAAATTTGACTTAAAACCGTAAACATGATAACATAGTTATGTTGACTAATGAAAGGTGAGAATGCTTACAGAAATCGATGAAATTTGTTTTGGAAAAGATTATATACAAGCAACAGGCACTTCTACTTTTCTTTTGAATGGAGAAATCGAACAGCAAACTGCACAGAATGTTTCTGAATGGATACTTTCTTGTAATTGCGCAGAAGATAATGAGGAAGAACGTCGACCAGAGTCATTGACTCTTTTCATAAACTCCGGTGGTGGTGATCTTCATGCCGCTTGGCAAATAATCGCAATGCTTCAAGGAAGTCATATTCCAGTAAGAACTGTCGCCGTTGGTCTATTGGCGAGTGCAAGTCTTCTGATATTCTTAGCAGGTCACAAGAAAATGCGATTTATGACGGAGAACGTTACTGTCATGAGTCACCAATATTCTTGGAGCGCAGAGGGTAAGCACCATGAATTAATGGCGCAAGTTAAGGAATATGATCTTACACATAAACGCCTTATTGCTTACTATAAAAAGGCGACAAATACAACAGAGAAAAAGGTACTTAAATATTTCATGCCTCCACAGGACATGTACTATTCCTCAAATGAAGCAGTTGAATTAGGTTTAGGTGACGCAATTATTTCTTTATCTTGAAAGGTATTTTATTATGAAAAAAGTAATAATTTATGAAAGTGATGCACATCTTCATCGTGAAAAGGCATTTTCTAATGCCCGCGAATTGAATGGATGGAATGATTATGAAGCAATTCTATACGCCGCGCAACGGTCTCGAATGCTCGGCGTCAACGGCAAAGCCAGCCATATCAAACATCTAAATTATGACAAGCCTCTTGTCAAGTCAGAATATAAAAACAAGACCTCTGTAGTTCTTCAAGAAATGGCAGAAGGTAAATTCTTTAACGTGTGATTATGACTGCAAAAACTCTAGGTAACATCGGTGAGAACATAGTCAATATGTTTTTTGACAAGTCTAGAATATCGCGTAGAAATGAGTGATGATATTTTTGATATGGGGGGAAAAAGACATGACTGCCGATGGGCTAAAAGACGAAGTTAAAACACAGACACCATGGTATAATCAAAAACTATTTTCATTTGACGAATCTCAGGAACTAAAAATGAGAAATGCCGGTAGATTGTTTATTGTTGGATATAACAGTGGAGATAGCGTTTCACAAGATTGGGCGAATTATATATGGCACGTTAATGAGAACTTCGCCGTCGATAGTAGATATGTTAAAAGTTATGGTAATAAGACTAAACGTATGTTTGCTATACATGTTAATAATAAAGCTATTCAACGGGTACATAAACTAACTTCGACGGAAATAATATCTCTAAAGAACCACACAACTTCTACGTGGAATAAACTATGAAACATGTAATGATTGACTTAGAAACATTATCGACAAGACCTAATGCGTCAATTCTAAGTATAGGTGCTTGTCGATTTGATGAAAATGGAATTGACACGGACGGATTTTACGTGAATATTGATCCTCATTCATCAAAAGAATATGGAACACACGTATCTAAATCTACGTTGAAATGGTGGTCGGAGCAAAGTAAAGAAGCAATCGCCCAACTTCAAGTTGACCAAAGACCCTTAACATATGCACTTGACTTATTCTTGGAATGGTATGGATCAAAGAGTATGAAGACATGGTCTAACGGCGCATCTTTCGATTTGCCCATTCTTTCTTACTCTTTGGATGCAACTAACAGAAATATTCCTTGGAAATACTATCACGGATTATGTGTCAGGACTATTACTGATCTAACAGGGCAAAAGATCGATAGAACTGCCGGAACAGCACACAACGCACTTGATGACGCAATCAATCAAGCAAAATTTATGGTGGAATTTTTGAAGCAGGTGAAGGGATGACACAAGTAAAAGTTCAAGTATTCATGCTGGCATCCTTCCCGATGTTAGAGTTAGTGGGTGTTGGTGCACCGCGACTAACACCATTTATAAGGAATAAAAGATGAGTCAAATTAAAGTAACAATTTATATTTCAGTTGACGAACACGGCAATTATCAAGCGGTCGGTTCTTCTACGATCAACGGAGATATGCCAAGAAATACTGCAATCTCGCTGGTTGAGGATGGCATCGTTAGACCAGAGACTGGACATAAGACGCAATCATTCAACGTAATGGTCGATCTACCGGAGCCATATATACATGATACGCCAGTAGAACCAGTAGAACCAGTCGAAGTTGTTGCAGAAGAACAACAAAGTGAAAATAGTTGAAAAATTTTCACGAAAACATGATACTTTTCGTGAAAGGATGTATATATAAAAGATATGAAACAAGGAACTAACATGCTCAAAACGGTCAGAAATTTAGCGAAAGCCTGTGCAACAATGCATACCGGCTCACGCCTGCCCGTAAACTTTAGTTATGATACACCAAATACATCGATTAACGGGCAGTCAGAAGGTTGGAAGATGTAGGGTTCTAAGATCAAAAAGTTGTTTAGTTTCACACACTTAGAACCCAAGAACAAAATTCTTGGGTTTTTTGTTGACATAAATTAGTTCGATCTGTACAATGGTTCACATGATGTAAAACAAAGCAGCAACCAGTTCTTTTAGTGGAGACAAGCAAGTAGTGTTAGTAGCCGGGTGCGCGACGAAGGGTCGGTAAGACCGAAAATGGGCAAACGTTCGAATATCAAAAGGCAGTAGACGTACTGTGCAGAAGTGACTGTTCAACAAGTTCTGCCAAGTCTCCACTAAAAGAATTGACAAGAAATGCGAAGTTGTGTAAGATGATTGAACAGTGCAGCAAACAGTTCTTTGAAATCTTGGTCTTCTCGTAGTAGTACAATGGCTAGTACGCAAGGGCCGACCTAGTGAAAACTAGATTGTCGGAATCGCCAGTGAAATATGGGTTCGAGTCTCTTCTGAGAAGAACAAGTTTTGAAAGAGTTGACAATAAATGATGACTCATGTAAGATGATTGAACTGAAAACGAAAGTGAGAACGAACAGAGAATGCGGCAACTAATACAGGGCTATACTTGACAAGTGCCCGACAAGAAGTTTCTCAACTGTGAGACTCGGTACGCAGTGAAGAAGATTACGGAGGCAATTCCGAGTAAGGTGCGAAAGTAACGCGGGCTATAAGCACTGGAAAAAGATAAAAGGGCGGCTGTTCGGATGAAAGTGTGGCGAGAACACATGAGTATAAATGACAGGTAGAGTGGTTGATGAAAATTTACGCTAGGCTTAATAAACTCATGTATTGTTTTCATCAGCCCTCATTTTGAATCATTTGGCTGACTGACGGCATATAGAACGTGGCGTCGAATGATTCAAAATGAGAAATCTCAGAATGCCCCTGTAGCCCAATCGGTAGGGGACTTAAAATCCCCAAGTGTCGGTTCGAATCCGACCGAGGGTACCAAACAAACTGTTAATTTGCATATATAGAGTATATACTTTATATGTGCGGATTAATATGAATTACAAGAAAATTTACGATCAAATAATAGAAAAACGAAAGCACGATATTCCGAATGGTTATGTTGAAGTTCACCGCATTATACCTAGGACATTTGGTGGATCGAATGATAAAGAAAATTTAGTGGCGATAACAGCTAGAGAGCATTTTATTTGTCATCTATTGCTGACGAAGTTGGATTCAATGAATTTGTGAATCAAACTGGTTACAAGTACACCCAAGAAAACTTTGTTCAAATGTGTATAAAATACGTTGATAATTTTAACCCCCAGAATGGGGTGAAAAGAAGAAAATCCGGGATGGCTGACATGGTGTGAAGCGGCGGACTGTTAATCCGTTTAAGGCAGGGTCGGTACCTGCTCCCGGAGCCAAATATGGTAATCTGGTCCATAACTAAGAAAATGCCTGCTAGGTCGGCGTTGTTTTTGAAGTAAACAAAATCAGACTAAATGAGAGATCATTTAGTGGAGACAAACAAGTGACGACGGCAATAGTTCAACGGCAGAACACCATCGTTAAAAAGATGGAAACTAGGTTCAAATCCTAACTCGTCAACATCAATTGTACTGCTGATCACAGTGGGAAAATACTAGTTATCCCGAAGTCTCCACTAAATGATTTCAAAAGTTATATGGGTGTATTGGTGCTATGGCGTGTGCACCGGCGGACTGTAAATCCACTCCCTCGTTGGTAAACACTGTAAGTTCGACTCTTACTGCACCCACCAGTTTTGATTGAGCGACTTGCACGTTCGTCAAGCGTAAATAGGGGCGCCGATAAACCTTACCAATCAATCTTTTATACCTCATTCGTCTAATGGTCAGGACGCCAGGTTTTCAACCTGGCGATGTAGGGTTCAATTCCCACATGGGGTACCAGTTTCAAATGCGGCTTCTCAAGGGAGACTCCAGGCTCATAACCTGAGATGGGAGAGTGTTCGATTCATTCGGCCGCAACCAGTTTTAGGATAAGTACAGCAACCAAACTATAATTGAAAGTCAGTCGGCTGTCCTGGCATTAAACAAAGCGACCAAACTTATCCTGTATTACATTGTCTGAAGCCCTTCCAGCATCTCCGAAGAATTTGCGTAGGGCAACTCGCTGAAAGACAAAATTCCACGTTTGCGAGTATCGTGGACCAATAATGCTGCTGTAGCTGATGTGGTCATAGCGGGGGATTGAAGATCCCTTGAAAGAGGTTCGATTCCTCTCGGCAGCACCAAAACAATGGGCTTCTAGTGCTAACGGAAACACATCTGTCTCCACAAAAGTAAACTTCTTACAAATACAAGTGAGGAGGTACTATATGCATTATTACTTGTATCAAATCACCAACAAGGTGAATGGGAAGATTTACGTAGGAGTTCATAAGACCCAAAATTTAGATGATGGGGTATATGGGTTCTGGAAAAGTTATTCGGGCTGCAATCGCAAAGCACGGCGCTCATAACTTCGAAAAAGTCATACTTGAGACTTTCGAGACTTCGGAAGCTATGTATGCGAGAGAAAATAGGTTGTAACTGATGAATTTCTTCTGAGAGAAGACGTTTATAACCTCAGAAGAGGTGGTAGTGGTGGATTTGATTTTTTGAATAAAATCATGCCCATATTGCGGAAAGACTGTCAGGGTGGCATAATGAAAAGATGGCATTTTGAAAAATGTAAATATAAGGGGGATGGGACTGCTTGACGTGGTCACCGCACTTGCAATGCGGACATCAGATCGGTTTGATGCCGATATCCTCCACCAAAACAATCCTTCTGTAGTTCAACTGGTTTAGAACAGGCGACCGATAATCGTCAGATTCAGGTTCAATCCCTGATGGAAGGACCAAAATTTTGTAAGTTATAAACAGAATGTCTTATCTATAAGTAACTTACAATGAATTACAAGAAAATTTACGTTCAAATAATAGAAAACCGAAATAGTTAAAGCTGGATTAGCCAAGCGGTCGACGGCAACTGCCTTGTAAGCAGTCGGGGAAACCCCTCACAGGTTCGAATCCTGTGTCCAGCACCAATTATCCGTGATTCGCCTAGTCCGGTATGGCACTCCGTTTGGGGCGGAGAATAACGGGAGTTCAAATCTCTCATCACGGACCATACGCGGCAACTAATCATTGCCTAGTCGGCAGAGTGGTCGATAACTGCGACGAATGAAGTGGCGTGATTGCCATGAATAAACCGACCTAGGTATGCCATCTGGTGTGTATCGAATGAAAGACACGTCATGGGAATGAGTGGCCCTAGGGTCTCTGTGATACTCTGTTTGACAACCAGATCAAATTATGGCTCGGTAGCATTAAGATAATGCGCTCCCCTGTCTAGGGAGAACAAGAGGGTTTGATTCCCTTCCGAGTCGCCAGTTTAGGATGACTACAGCAATTAAAATCTCCTTCTAAGAGAGTGGTCGGTGGTTCGAATCCACCTCGGCGGTGAGGTTAAACTCGTCGTTGGTAGCTCAGTGGTAGAGCACTTAACGTTCATCCTGTTATATAAAATGCCCTCTGAAGTGTAATGAATGCACGATTCGCTACGGACGAATTAGAACGGTTTGATTCCGGCAGAGGGTGCCAATCAATGCAGCTAAGCTCATGGAGAGTCCCGCGCCTTCCAAGCGTTGGAGAGTGGATTTCGATCATCCCTAGCTGCTCCATTTAATGCGTGTGTAGTATAGCCTGGTTATTATTCGGCGTTGCCAACGCCGAGACCCCGGTTCGAATCCGGGCACCCGCACACAAAAGTAAACTTCTTACAAATACAAGTAATATGACAAACGGAGAAATCCTTGTTCTTTTACTTGTATCAAATCACCAACAAGGTGAATGGGAAGATTTACGTAGGAGTTCATAAGACCCAAAATTTAGATGATGGGGTATACGGGCTCTGGAGCAATAATTCAACGAGCAATTAAGAAATACGGCTTGGAGAATTTTGAAAAAGTCATACTTGAGACTTTCGAGACTTCGGAAGCTATGTATGCGAGAGAAAATAGGTTGTAACTGATGAATTTCTTCTGAGAGAAGATGTTTATAACCTCAGAAGAGGTGGTCAGGGTGGGATTATATAAATTCTGACACTGAATCATTAAGGTTGAGAAATAAACAAAATCGAAAAACACCAACCAAAAATTGTTTGAACGATACGGAGAAAATTGGTCGAGTATTGTTGGTAAACTTGGCGAAGTGGCCACTCAACTAGCGAATCCTGGTTTAGCTAGTAGCACAGCAAAGCGAGGACACTTAGAAGGATGGATTAGCTTTAAAGGAAAAATTCATTCAGAAGATACCAAAAAGTTAATGTCATTGAAAGCAAAAGAAAGACTAAAAATACCATCAAACAATTCTCAATTCGGAACATGTTGGATCTGGCACGAATTGATAGGAAATAAAAAATGTAAAAAGACGATCTTTCTTTGTATCTCGAACAAGGATGGTATAAGGGAAGACGTATTAAGTTTTAGGATGATTACAGCAACCAAAACAAAATCAAACTTTTCCTTTGACGAGAAAATCATCCTGTAATACATCGGTATACTCATCAACAAATATTTATATGAGTATACCGATAGAATAAAAAGCCTGGTTGACGGGAATTGGCATACCTAGCTCGCTTAGAACGAGTTGCTTCTCGGTTCGAGTCCGAGGCCAGGCACCAAGTTTCAATACCCATGTAGTTTAACGGTAAAACAGCGGATTTATATCCCGTAGCCACAGATAATGGGTCAATGAGAGTTCGACTCTCTCCGTGGGTACCAAGTTTATGGAAGTGTGGCAGAGCATGGTTTAATGCAGCGGATTTGAAATCCGCCGACCCAGTGATGGGTCCGTGGGTTCAAATCCTACCACTTCCGCCATTTAATGGGAAAATCGCTCAACGGTAGAGCAAGCATTTTGACAAAAATGTTTACGACAAAATACATATTTGTTTCGATTCCAAAGTTTCCCACCAATTTTATAAGTTCAATGGTGACGGTAGCTTAATGTAAAGCCTCTGACTGTGAATCAGAGAGTTGTCAGGTCATAACTGATGCGCCACCCCAAATTATACTCTCGTAGCTCAATGCCAGAGTAGATGCCTCTAAAACATCTTGTTGTCGGTTCGAGCCCGACTGAGAGTACCAATATTATCAATCAACAGGAGCATGAATCATGTTGTAGGTTCTAAATCACGGTCCTCCATAAATGTAAGTTTAATTTTAGTAGTTAAACCATTTACATTTTAGAAGATAGACATGAACAAGATTTTGGCAAAAGAACAATATTTGATCATTAAACACCAATGGAATAACAATGCCCGCGGGCATTCAGCCTCGATGCATTTGATGTATAACCTTCTTAGATCATATGCACCAGATCGTGGATTTTGCGCGATTACAAGCACTAGAAAGTTAAACGCCCACAATAATGATGCGTGGTTGTCATATATGCTTCAACGATATCGATCATCATATGTTCTTTGAACCTGACTGTAATTCGTGCACAGCAATAGCAACACATCCTTTGAAAGGTTCTGAGCGAAAGTCGCTCAAGATGTTTCAAACGATGAAGTAACAAATTGCCCCGATAGCTTAACGGAATAGAGCTAAGGTCTTCTACACCTTTAGATGGGAGTTCGAATCTCTCTCGGGGCGCCAAGTTTTAGGATAATTCCAGCAATCAAAATTCTTTCATATAGAAACCAAAAATTATCCTGTTTTATTCGCCCAATGGAAAGTTTATTACGATAGAATATTTTATGTCTGTATCTCCGTCTGATCCCAATCCAAAGGGGATAATGTTCTATACGTTAGAAGCAGCGACTAAACATAAGTCGGAGATGGATGCAATGATTGATTCATATAACGATCCTTCTTCAGGAGTATGGAACAAGGATTACTGGAAAGAGCTTCCTCAAAAGTGGAAGATTTTTCGTTGAAAGTTGATAAAGAAATATCGCCCGTCTAGCCCAATAGGTAGAGGCAGCAGTTTCAAAAACTGTACAGCCCGAGTTCGAATCTCGGGATGGGCACCAATAAATAATCAATCACAACGAATGGAGTATATAATGAGTTTGCCTAATTGGATTGAAGCAACATTACAAAACGAGATTACTAACTTGAAGTCTTAGGCCGCTGATCTATACAAGCATATTGCGATTCATAATGAGACAATTTTGAATACTGATCATTCGATAATCATGCCAAAAGTTTCAAAGATGGAAGCAGATTTGGAAGAACTAAAAGCGAAGTTATAAAGAATTCGATGAAGGCTAGGAAAGATGCTGCGGACAGGGGTTCGACTCCCCTCTGCTCCACCAGAAAGAAATCTAAATGCATATGCATACTACCGAAAGGCTGGGCTAACATGGCGGTTAGTTTAGATTTCTTCCTAATGGGGCAGTCCCGGTTTCGACGTGGTAGACGAGTACAATGCTGGAGGATCGGCAAATGTTGGAAGCCGTTAGGATTGGGATTTCCCGGTCTAAGAAGACACAAGCAGAAATGCAAACATGGAAGCGTCTAACGATGCAACTTACGAGGTTCGTCTGGCTGCTTAATTGCAGACTGATCTAGACTCAGAGTTTCGCCGATTGTACTTGGTAACAGAAACAGTCGGCACTAACAAATGCGGAGTAGAGTGTAGCCTGGTAGCGTGTTGGGCTCATAATCCAACGTCTTTTGACCCCGTTGGTTCGAATCCATCCTCCGCATCCATTTTATATATTCAGATGCGTCTTTGGTTGTATATTTTCTATCCTCGAAAACTATACATCTCCAACCCGATTTAATTATCTCTTGTATTTTTATCTTATAAATAGTTGCGAGTCTGACAGCATCAAGTCTCCCTGATGTTGATTTCTTGCTCTAACAGGAAATCTACGGACTCATTGTTATTTATATAACAAAGTATCTTGATAAATAAATGATCAACAACTAATTTTAGGGGTAAATATGCAAAACTTCAAAGATTTCCTGAACAACAAAGCGCGGAACGACTTCCGTGAAGAACAATTTTTCGCGCATTCGTTTAGTCGCGCTTTGACGGAATCTGAATGGATGCATCCAGAAGAATTGACAGAAGACTTGAAGGTATTCAAATCGGGCGGAAAGATCGAACATCGTTCGAATCATCCATTCTATGACAAGGAACAAGCATTTCGTCATTATGGGACACCTTCAGAAGATAAAGAATCAACAAACAAGAACATCGAAAAATATAAAACGGAACATGGTAAGCAACCAGCAAAGTCTATTGTAAACACCCACTTGAAGGTGTTTGTTCATGATACTAATCCAAAAACTGCTGGCGGCGTCACTGGTATTATTCGTAATCACGGGCTGCCAGATAAAGAGCCTCCTACGGATGAAGAACGCAAAGCAGAAGCAGAACGCAACTTTGATTCGTTCTCGTCATTGAAAAAATCTAATCCTACTGCATACGCTAAAAAGGTCAAGGAAGCCAAGGCACGTTATAAGGACGCGAAAGCATCTGAACCTCTTCGTGATACCACAAAAGGCGACACGATCACGAATCTAAAGGGCGACAACGATTCTGAAAAGAACGGACACGTTTCTCTTGGATTTTCTGGTTCTCCTGATGTTCGTAAGCATACTGTAAATGCCGATGGAGATTACGTTCAAACGAATGCATGTCACGGCAAGGGAAATTGTGTTCACGATTGTCTAGCAAAAGGTGGATGCGGAAAGTTCGCATCAACCAAGGGGCACCGCGGATCGTATGACCAGATGGATTCTCATAACGCGAGTTCGCGTCATGATGTTGATTTGATGATGCATCATCAACTTCATGGTATTGCAGCAAAGGCAAAGAAGGAAGGTAAAGGCGCGATTGTTCGCCCAGACACCGCAACTGGTCACCAAGCGTTTACTCATTCTGATGCGATCAAGAAGCACTTTGGTGCGGATAGTGAAAACTATAAGAGCGGTAAAGGTCAGAAGATCAAGGTGAATACATACGGTAAGACGTATGGCTCAAAGTATGATACACATGACATGCGCGGAAACGACACAAATATTACGTTGTCGGATCAAGGTATTCCTACTCACAAGAAGGCTATTGAAGCGCATGAAGCACTAACGAAAGCCATGCGCGAACGCGGTACTCCTGGCGAAGGCAAGCACGGAAGCAGAATTGCTTTTACTGTTCTACAGACTCGTCATCCAAAAACTCCAGGGGGAATGAGTGACGAAGATTATGTAAAATATGCAAAGCACGCCAATCG
>Ga0210051_1005412_pt1 | contig 12222 bp, 11 predicted proteins | sample CryGey092014_all_FD_185464 | JGI IMG/M metagenome (GOLD analysis project Ga0210051, IMG submission 185464) | Groundwater microbial communities from aquifer - Crystal Geyser CG23_combo_of_CG06-09_8/20/14_all (SPAdes) (version 2) | ecosystem: Environmental > Aquatic > Deep subsurface > Groundwater...
GCGGTAAACGGCCTTTTGTGGCCGAAGACATTCAATCATCTGATCACGGACCTGACGTTCAGCCCGGACGGGAAACACGTCGCCTGCGCGGCCCGCAAGGACGGCCGATGGACCATTGCCGTGGATGGTCTTTGCTGGGATCTGGCCTTTGACATGGCCTGGACGCCGGTGTTCAGTCCGGACAGTTGTCATGTGGCGGCAAAAGTCGAGAAAGCCGGCCGGTTTTTTATCCTGGTGGACGGCCGTCCTTTGAAGCTTGAGTTTGCCGGTGCCTGGAATCCGGTGTTCAGCCCGGATGGCTGTAAACTCATGATCCGGGGGATCGGCGGCAGTGAAAAGGAGCTTTCCTACTGCCGTTATGTATTTGATATGTCCGGGCTTCCGGTGTGAAAGAGGCGCTCTGATGATGCACGCGGTGTTTAATTTTGTACGGGGGCCCATGGCGGGGATCGCCTTCGCTGTTTTTATCATTGGCTGCCTCTATCAGATGGCGTCCATGTGGCGACTGGCCCGGAAAAAAGACGCGGTCGTCTTCCATTACTTCAGCCTATTTTACGCTCTCCGTTCCATTATTCACTGGATGGTTCCCTTTGCCGCCCTGAACATGCGCAGACATCCGGTTATGACCGGGGTGACTTTTGTCTTTCATCTCTGCCTGTTCGCGGTCCCGTTTTTTTTGAGCAGCCATGCCATCCTTTTCAAGGAATCCTGGGATGTTTCATGGGCGTGGCTGCCGGATGGGATCGCGGACATCATGACACTTGCGGTGATGGGCGCCTGCCTGTTTTTTCTGGGCCGCCGGATTTTTCTGAGAGAAGTCCGGTATCTGACCACCGTATCGGATGTACTGATCCTCTTCTGTGTGGCGCTGCCGTTTTTCTCCGGTTTCTGGGCCGGTCAGCAGTGGCCCGGGTTCCCGGTCATGACCCTGGTTCATATGATTTCCGGGGAAATCCTGCTGATGCTGATTCCCTTTACCCGATTGCGTCACATGCTGTTTTTCCCTGTGATCCGCGGTTATATGGGGTCTGAATTCGGCGCGGTGCGGCGCGCCAGGGACTGGTAAAGGCCCTATCACTGAATTAAATCGGCTATGGGAAAGGGAGCGTTGCCAAATGACCCACAGGCCTGAACAACCCTATGAAATCATATCGGATATCGGCGTTGAAAAAGGGGCGGAAAAGCTGACCCCGGAACGGATTCGGGAAGTGATCCGCCGGTATCTGGAAGAAGAAGGCGGGGCCCGCCTTCGTGTCTATGCGGACACCTGCGTTCATTGCGGGCTTTGCTCTGACGCCTGTCATTTTTTTCTTTCCAATGACCGGGAGCCCCGGTTTTCCCCGGCCGGAAAGGTGAAGCAGGCCCTTTTGCCCATCCTCCGGAAAAAAGGCGATGTGAGCGCGGATTTTATCAAACGAGCCACGGAAATCGCGTTTACGGAATGCAATCTGTGCCGGCGGTGCGTGATGTATTGCCCCTTCGGCATCGACGTGGCCTACCTGATGCTGTTTGTGCGCCGGCTCAGCCACAAGCTGGGCGTGGTTCCCCAGTATATTCAGGACACGGCCCACAGCCATGCGGCCACCATGAATCAGATGTGGGTCCGGGAGGATGAATGGATCGACACCCTTCACTGGCAGGAGGAAGAAGCCCGGGAGGAAATTCCGAATTTAAGGATTCCGCTGGAAAAGGAAGGAGCGGAAATTTTTTATTCCGTTATCGGGCCGGAGCCCAAGTTCCGGGCCCAGCTCATCTATCAGGCGGCGGTGATCATGAACGTCGCAGGCCAGGACTGGACCATGCCGGCCACTCCCGGGTGGGACAACAGCGACATGTGCATGTACACCGGGGATGAGGAAATGGTGGCCCGGCTCAAAAAAAAGCATTTTGAAACCGCCATGCGGCTGAAGACAAAGCGCATCGTCATGGGGGAATGCGGCCATGCGTTCCGGTCAGTCCATGATGTGGGTAATCGCTTTCTCGGGTGGAAAATGGCGCCGGTGCCCGTGACCCATGCCATTGAATTCTACTCTGAATTGTTTCAAAGCCGGAAATTGAGAGTCAAACGAAAATATGACATTCCGGTCACCCTTCATGATCCCTGCAATGTGGTGCGCGGCGGCGGCCTTCATGAACTGGCCCGTTATGTCATTCATGAAACCTGTTCCCGGTTTGTGGAGATGCACCCGAACCGGGAGCACAACTACTGCTGCGGGGCCGGCGGCGGTGTGATCAACTGCGGTCCGCCGTACACCCATAAGCGGGTGGTGGGCAGCCGCGTCAAGGCGGAGCAGTTGGCGGAAGCGGCGGCCAAAGGCGCCCGGGTGGTGATCGCGCCCTGTCATAATTGTCACGGCGGACTGGAAGATATCATTAAGCATTACGGCCTGGATCTGGAAGTCAAGTTTCTGGGCGACATTGTTTATGCGTCAATTGATAAAGAAGGATAGGGAAACCGTCTTCGATGAAGAAATTTAAAATTCTTCCATATGCAGCGCTTTTCAGTGTTTTTCTGCTGGCCGGAACAATGGCGGCGTTCGCCCAGGAAAATATTGAAATCGTCCATGACGCCGCCTTTGAAAACCAAACCCGGCCGCCGGTGGCTTTCGCCCATGATGCGCATAACGAAAAGGCGGGTATTGATGACTGCGGCGAGTGCCATCATGCCTATGCGGATGGGGAAAAACAGATGGGTGATGATTCCGTCGGCATGGAATGCTCACAATGCCATTACGGGAAACCGGGCCAGGGCGTGGCGGATCTGATCCGGGCCTATCATCTCCAGTGCGCCGGGTGTCATGGGGAGCGGAAAGCCGGCCCGGTCCTTTGCGGGGAATGCCACCGGCGGAGATAAAAAAGCGAAATGAACGGGGGATTCAAAAACATAAGTTGTCGTTTCCATACCGTACCATCGTATTTACCGATGTTAATGCTTGACATACAAGATGATTCCGGCGATACAGTGAAACGTCAAAAGCAGGTCCTTATCATCTGGTTTAGATAATTAACAAAGGCGGCCACGGACGGCGGCCTTTTGCTTTTATGGAGTCATGGCCCTATGAAAAAATTAATTTGTTTATTTATGACGCTGGCAGGGATTGCTCTGTCTTGCCCCCGCGATCTTCAGGCGGCGGCAGAGACCGTTCATGTTCCTTTAGCCCTTGATTATCCGTTTATCCGCATGGTGATCATCGATCAGCTCTATACCCAGCCGGGAGAGCGGGTCATTATGGTGGATGAAAAGACCGACGGGGATTACGCTAGAATTGAATTGTCAAACCCCGAGGTAAAATCCAATGGGTCTCTCATCACCATCGGCAGCGACATTCGCGTTAAGGAAGGGGTGCTGGTTTTAGGAAAATATATCCAGATGGTCGACTTTGAAGGGTATATCGAGTTGTCCCAACGGGTTGTCTTGGACAAAAGCACCTCCCGGCTCCATCTGGAAACCGTTGATTCGCATATTTACAAGACCAACCGTGAACCCATGGTCATTGCCACCAAAATGTGGGATCTGATTAAAAAATATGTCCATCCGAATTTCAGCAAGGTGGTGATTGATCTGGCCTTGCCAATAGATGAGATCAGGACCATGCTTCCGCTGTTTTTTGCGGAGGACGAACGCGTCGGGGTGGAAGGGTGGATGAACTCTCTGAAGCTCGGCGGGCTCCGGGTGGGAAAAGACGCGGTTCTGCTGGATCTCTCGATGACGGTTGAAACAAATCCTCCCGCGCCGCCGGAACCGGCCCAGGAGTCGACCGCTCAGGAAATAGAGCGTTTCTCCCGGCTCTGGGAAACCTGGGACGCGTTTCTGGTATATCAGATGGAGTCCCTCGTCGGTGAAACCCTGACGCCGGAAGAACAACGAACCCTTTTTGAAACCTTGCTTGAAACCCGCTATGGTTTTGTCCGGGCGCTTGAGAACAAGGCTATCGGCAATGAGTTGATCCGGCAGCAGTTTGTATGGACCTGGCAGCAGCTCGATTCGATTTTGCGGTCCCATCTGGTCAAGAAAGCCCGTGGGGACGATATGATCAAATACCTGGCTTTTTTTACAGCGTCTGATGTGCTGTCCGCTCTTGACAAACTCGGGCCTGCGCTGAATGTTGAAATCTCGCGGGACGGCCTTCTGCGGCTGGTTCAGTTGATCGGCACCCAGGAGATCGCTTTCGGCTATTCACCAGCGGTCGATACCCATCTCCGCGATCTTCTGGGGTTCGGCCAAGCCCTGGATGAAGCCGGCCCGTCATTTAAGGAATTGGAAATCCCGTTTCCATCGAACGAAAATCCGGCTGCCCCGGCTGATGCGATTTCCAATTTAATCCTGCGTTTTTTAATTACGCCGGCGCACGCGGCTGAATCTTCCCCCCCGAACTTGGAAGAACTTAAACCATGGATTTACAGCAAAAACGACCTGTCGTCATATCTCGACAGGGTCCGCCGGGCTCTTGAAAAAACAGCCGATGAAACCTTTGCCAAAAGCAAGCTGGATAAGTCGTATGAGCCCTTTTACCGCTTGATGGTGATGGCGACCGCCTGGCAGGAAAGCTGCTGGCGGCAGGTAGTCACATCCAAGGGAAATCTGCAGCCCCTTTTCTCATATAACCAGTCTTCCGTCGGCTTGATGCAGATCAATGAGCGGGTCTGGCGCGGCATGTACAAGACCGACAGCCTCCGGTGGAACATTGAATACAACGCCCGGGCCGGCGCTGAGATCCTGGATCATTATCTGAGGGACTACGCCTTGAAAAAAATGGACCCGAAAAACCCGCTGGACACGGATACGCTTGCCCGGGCTGTTTACGCCATGTATAACGGCGGCCCGGGCCAGTTCCAGAAGTTTCTGAAACGAAACCAGGCCGATTCTTTTTACGAAAGCGATAAATTGTTTTGGAACAAATACTCCATGGCCAAGGCCGGTGAATTCCAGAAGGTGTCCATCTGCCTGGTGGGCAAATAGCACCGGGCAGCCTCCCACCCAAGCTTTTCAACAGGTCAACCCGTAAAAAAAAAATTACGGGTTGACCTGTTTCCTGCAAAATCCTCCATTTTCCTTACCATCTTTATTTTGTCATGATATACGGAAAGTAAAAAAATGATTGTAAAACGCATGCCAAGCGTTTTATATGTATTTCAGGATAGTTAAAGTTGGATAAGGGGGAGCCGGCGGCCCACGGCTTCACGGCCTGCGACAAAATGAGCGATATCGGCAGTCCACAAGTCCAGGAGTTCACCGGAAACTGTTCAATTACTTGTTCGGCTGCATGAAAGGCAAAAGTACATATGGAACCAAATGAAGAGATAATCCCGAAGGTTTTTATCTCATATTCTCATGACGACTCGGCTCATAAACAATGGGTAGGTGAATTAGGATCAAAATTGGTTAAAAACGGTATTGATGTTATTCTTGATCAGTGGGATTTGGGCTTAGGCGACGATATACCTAAATTTATGGAGCATAGCGTTTCTGTGGCCGATCGTGTCCTAATGATCTGCACTGAGCCATATGTAAAAAAAGCAGATGATGGAAAGGGGGGGTGGGATACGAGGCAATGATCGTTACCGGTGAGTTGGTTCGTGATTTAGGAACTTCGAAATTTATCCCTGTTATTCGACAGAAATCAACAAATGCTACACTCCCGAAATCAGTTTGTACTCGATTTTACATCGACTTGAGTGATTCACAAAATTTTGATGAGCAATTTGAATTATTGCTTAGGGAATTGCATCAGAAACCCGTTGTCTCTAAACCGTCTTTGGGTAAAAATCCTTTTTCAAAACAACCATCCGGCATTGAAACTCCGGCAATAATCAATTCGCCGGAACCTATACCTGATCTAAGCAAGTCCAAGCTGGATGTAGTATCAATTTACAATACAGCTCTTGGTATTGCGCGGCAGGGGGATTTGATCGCGTGGCGAAAAATTATTCAACAAATTCGCCAACCGATTCGGCAAGACATACTTGCGTGGAGGAGTCGTGCCGATACTTTCCGAAATTTGGATGATGAAGAATTCCAACGATTTGTATTGGATGGTATTTCCATTTATTCCCCTTTGTTTTGTATCGCTTTGGCTGGCGTCGAGTCAGGAAGAGAAAAATTTGACAATCAAATTTCAGTTATTGATGACATCATCTACCCTAAAGATTGGAAATGGAACGGACTAACAAAAATTGTAAATTTCCCATATTCTGTTGCGTTTGTTTATCAAGCATTGCATGGTGCAATCGGAATATTTACAGGACAACTTAAAATATCCATCAAACTTGCAACCTCCAGGTTTGAGCAACAAGTTTCTTCTGAAAAAAAACCTCTATTTAAATTTCCAGAAATCATTGGATGGCCAGAATCGCTTGGTGAGAACTCATTGCATTCTTGGAAAATGCTGCTGAGTCTTCCTGATAATTGGCCTTGGCTTAACAACATTTTTGGAGATGTTGAAGATTTTCAAGCATCAATCTGTGCATATTATATGGCCCTTAATATTTTAGAGTTTTCTTACACGGTTGCAAGCCCTGGAGGGATTGAGGCAATCAAAAAGACAGATGAAATTTGGCCCGACATCCCTCCATTATTTCATGATGCCGACAAGGAAATCAAAAAAAGAGCATATCGCTTACTTATCAACGTACCAGATCAAGTTCGTGAAATCTGGTTGCCATTCAACCTGAAAGAGGAGGATCTCGAACCTCTCTGGGCTGACTGGATGAAACTTGTGAGGCATTGGCTGAAATCTGGAAATCGTTTCGGCTTTCGTGAAGATGTCCCGCATAGGGATCTTTTTATTGATCTTAAATAAATCAAAACTGCCGAACCAGGCGGTTCACTTGACGCCGAGAACGCCTGCGTCCTGGCGTTCAAGCACTGTGGCGGCGCAAGTGACCTTGGTTGTTCGCCGGATTAAAAAGGAAAACTAAAATGCCTGAGATCAGTAGGTTCTATGGTATAATCATTGCCATGTTTTTCGATGATCACAACCCGCCGCATTTTCATGCACGGTATGGCGGGGAGAAAGTGGCAATAGAAATAGAGTCACTTCGGATTCTGGAAGGTCATTTTTCGCCCCGTGCGTTGGGTCTTGTAATCGAATGGGCTGTACAGCACAGGAACGAGCTTTGACAAAACTGGGAATTAGCGAAAATCAATCAGACTCCAAAGAAAATTGAACCGTTGAAATAAGGGAGGTGAGTCATGCTTAGGGATGTAATCTCAGCAAACTATAAAGGCGGATATAAAATTGAAGTAACATTTGAGGACGGCGCCTCTGGAATTGTCGATTTCTCGAAATATTTACGTGCAAGCGGGGTGTTTGAAAAATTTAAAGATATGGAATTTTTCAAGAATTTTAAAATTAATGAGGAACTCGGAGTGCTGACCTGGAAGGATGAAATCGATATTGCACCGGAAACTCTTTATTCTGAGGCAACGAACTCCCCTCTGCCTGAATGGATGAATTCGCAGCAAGGTTCGCTGGCGAACATGTCGCTTCAGTCGACCTCGTAAACTCGGCGGTTGAGCTTTTTCGTTGTGCCCCAATTATTAGGAAAACAAATGCGCGAAGCCCTTAAGAACATTTCTGAATCCGATTATTGGGTCTATGGCCTGGGTGGGGACGACTACGAATATACCATTCGCTTGGCGAAGGAATTCGCGGAAGCCAAAACAACCTTATTTAGGCAGGAATCAGAACGGGTTCGCACGGAACAGCCTGATGAGGCTGACGACATCCTGGACGACGTGGCATACTATACTCACACCGACAACGAATATATCTGGCACTTTTGTCTCTGGCGGCTTCAGGCCATATTTGAGGGAATACTTGTTCACAAGCTGCTGAGGGACCAAAAGGCGGAGCGTCTCCTTGGCCTTAAAGCGAAACTTGATGCCATTCGCGCTGCTGGCTACCCCTTGAGCGATCAGGACTACGATGAACTGATATCGTGGGGAAAACTGCGAAACGCCCTGTCACATGCACCACAGGAACAATACAGGCCGGGGCCGCTTCGAGACACCGACGTCTTTGAATACAAGGATCTTGTCAAGCGGCTGACCAGGGCCTGGCTGGAGTCTTGTCTTGCCGCAGAATTTAGTCACAAGTGAAGGGCACAACCAGGGCATGGTTCGGACGAGCTGACGCCCGCCGACTGCGCTCGTCGGCTGTCCGCAGGCAAGCCTGCTCCCATCCGCCGTGCTCGTGGGTCAGCGCCGCGATTGGCTCAGACAATTAAACAGTGATAAACTCTGCCGACCATGCTTTTACCGCAGAAAATGATATGATAATTAGACCTTTGCATACATTTGACCACGTGCGCGAATCCTTTAACGGCTCGACAAATAGAGCTGCCCGGTCTGAGATCGGTCAATTTTTGACACCCGCCTTGATAGCCCAGTTCATGTCTTCCATGTTTGAAAGTGGACCTCAGCATGTGCGGATTTTAGACCCGGGTGCAGGGGCGGGTGTGCTTTTTGCCATGTGCGTGGAGACCCTGATTTCCCAAAAGAGTCGCCCCCATTCCATAAGGGTTGATGCCTACGAAACAGATTCCGTAATTCTGCCTCACTTGGAAGAGACCATGAAGCGCTGCCAATCGCTCTGCACATCGGGTGGCATAGCGTTTCAAGGAATCGTGAAGAGCGAGGATTTCGTCCAGGCTGCCATTGCAGGAACAACGGAGTCTCTTTTTGCCGCTCCCGGCGAGCGATATACCCATGCTATTCTCAATCCACCTTACATGAAGATCAATAGCCAGACTGCCATGAGCAGAAAGCTCTATTCTTCCGGAATTAAGGTGGCAAATCTCTATGCTGTTTTCGTTTGGTTGTCCATGCTGCTGCTGGAACCGGGCGGGCAAATGGTGGCAATAACACCTCGCAGCTTTTGCAATGGTCCTTATTTTAAAAAGTTCCGCACGGCATTCTTACGGACGATGAGCCTCAAACAAATTCACATATTCGGATCACGCAAGAAGGCATTTGGTGACGACGATGTGTTGCAGGAGAATATCATCTATCATGCTGTCCGAGGGGTTCAGAGGCCTAAGTCCGTCACAATTTCCACCTCGGAAGGTCTTGATTTCGGCAAGGCGCGCATTCTGTCCATCCCATACAGTCGGGTGGTTTACCTCGGTGATAGAGATATGTTTATCCATCTGGACATCGATGATGCTTACACCAGCCCGGCGGAGCGAATAAAATGTTTTACATCATCTCTCAATAGATTGGGGCTGACTGTATCTACGGGACGGGTCGTCGACTTTAGAGCACGGGAGCACCTTAGACAAGCTTCCGGGCAAGAAACAGTCCCCCTAATTTATCCGTGCCATTTCCTGAACGGGTTCATTGAATGGCCTGTTGAGCCGGGAAAGAAGCCAAATGCCATTATGTTATCGTGTGAGACCTCCGGTCTTCTTGTCGAAGGGGGATTCTACGTTCTCACGAAAAGGTTTTCGTCCAAGGAGCAATTGCGGCGAGTCATGGCAGCGGTTTATGACCCCACAAGGATCGATGCACGATTTGTGGGCTTTGAAAATTACCTGAACTACTTTCATAAACAGGGAAGCGGATTACCTGCTGACCTGGCGAAAGGGCTTACCCTATATCTCAATTCCACCATCGTCGATCAGTATTTCCGCCTATTTAGTGGACACACCCAGGTTAATGCCACCGACCTCCGGAAGATGCCCTATCCCACACATGAACAGCTTGTGCGATTTGGTGCCCATCTCAAGGAAAGAATGCCCGATCAGGAAACCATTGATGCAATCATAGAAAAGGAGTGCTTGAACTGTGAGCAATAAGGTAAACAGGAAAAAAGCGGAAGACAAGATCAAGGAATCTCTCTCAATCTTAGATGATTTAGGAGTTCCAAGACAGCAACAGAACGAACGCTCTGCCCTGACCCTTTTGTCACTGCTCGGTCTCAAGCCTGCCAGCAAATGGGAGGATGCAACCGATCCACTCATGGGTATCACTCCCATGATGGAGTTCTTTGAGCAACACTACGGAAAGGAATACGCACCCAACACCCGTGAAACGGTACGCCGCCAAACAGTTCACCAGTTCATGCAAGCCGCCTTGATTGTCGCTAATCCTGACAAACCCTCAAGACCCGACTCGTTCCACTCGCGGCTGTTTTTTGCGTTCAGGATGGAAACTGCCGCTATTGCTCCGGCTGAAAGGACTGTTTACCAATTTTTATCGCCTGTGTTTTTTGGCGTCCATGGCGGATCGAGCCCTCATGGAACAGTTCGCCCGTGGCCCAATCCGGCTTGACGCTGACTGAAAAATTTTGGGGAACCCCATCCCTCCGCAATGCCGCTGAAGCATGGCTGGGCCTGGGAGTTGATCCCCATCGCCTCACCGCTGCGCGCTGTAAGCTCGGGCGTCCTGAATGAACGTCCGCCGGTTTTCCAGCAGCATGGCGATGGTGATCTGATCCAGGCGCTCAAATATGGCCTGGCTGGCCTCGATCCAGACCCACTGGGACAGGCATTCCCCGGCCTGGTTGCAAACCCCGCACAATTTCTCGTCTTTTTCCGAACAGTCGGTGATGGCTGAGGCTTCTTCCAGGGTCCGGACGATGTCCCCCACGGTGATTTTTTCAGGCTTCAGGGCCAGCTGGTGGCCTCCGGAAGGGCCGCGGCTGCTTGAAACAAAGCCTGCCGCCTTGAGCTTCCTGATTAAATTTTCAAGATATTTCAAAGAGATGTTCTGCCTTCTGGCAATCTCGCGCAGGGGAACCGGGCCGTCTCCGGAATGCATGGCCAGATCCAGGATCATGCGGGTGCCGTATCGGCTTTTGGTGGTGAGTCTCATATATTGTAATTATCTTGGATTATTCTTAATTATTGATTAGATGGTTGCCCGAGCGGGTTCGCGGGATACTGATTTCAAACCGGGACCCGGTTTTGACTTCGGACTCCACAACGATGCCGCCCCCGTGCTGGTGGATCACATGATTGGAGACAAACAGTCCCAGGCCGGTGCCTTTGGAACCCTTGGACGAAAAAAACAGGGTGAACATTTTTTCCCGCGTTTCCTGGTCCATGCCCATGCCGTTGTCCGTCACTTCAAAACAGACCTGGCCCGTATCTTTTAAAAAAATACGGAACTGGATGCGGTGGTCGTCTCTTTCGGTGTCCGACATGCAGGCATCCACCGCATTTTCCAGAAAATTGACCAGCGCGCTGCGAAACCACACTGGGTCCACTTCAATGGTGATCGGCGCCGGCGGCAGGGAAACATCAAATTCAATCCCGTGAAGCGATGCGGACGGCTCTATGATTTCCGCGATCGACCGGGCCAGTTCCGTCACGTCGATTTCCAAGTATTCCAGTTTTCGGGATTTGGTAAAATAAAGGATATCCAGGACCATTTTGCGGATACGGTTCACCATGGCGCGCACCTGGTCAAATGCCCGGCGGGTCCGGTCCGGGTCCTTCCGGGTGATGCCGGTTTCAAGAAGGTAAATGCCGCCGTCAAGGGCGGTCAGCATTCCCTTGATGCCGTGAGACATGGAGCCCAGCATCAGGCCCAGGGTGGTCAGGTGGTCCTGGAGTTGCCGGATCTGGGTGATATTGGTCGCCATTTCCATGACCTGGGTGATTTCCCCGTCCTGGTTGCGGATGGGGGCCGTCCACGTCATGACGTGATATTGCTCGCCGGATTTGGACGTCACCACTTCTTCCGTCTGATGGCGCCGGCCGTCTGAAAACGTGGCCGAGACCGGACAGTGGGTGCAGGGGGACGTGCGATGCTTATAGATTTGGTAGCAGAACTCCCCGATTTCATGGCCGAAATCCCGCTTGAACAGCCGGTTGGTGGCCGTTATTCGGAAATTCTTGTCCTGAACGGTGATATAACAGGGCACTTCGTTGAAAAGTTGCTGGAAAAGCGCCTGGTCGTTTTCCAGGGTTGTAATTTTTTCGGCGTTGTATTCCAGTTTTTCTTCCAGAGCCAGCCATTTCCTGGCTTTTTTCAGAGCGATATCCAGTTCCAAGCCGCTGACTGATTTTCGGATGTAGTCGGACGCCCGGTCCTGAAAAATTTCCATATTTTTTTCAAGGGATTCCGGCAGGGCATAAATGATCAGCCGGGTTTTGGGGGATGATCGCAGGATCTCCCGGATGGCGGTGATTTCATCAGGGCTGACGATGTCCGGATCGGCAAGGATGATCGAAGGGGTTGCGGGGGCAAGGATTTCCATTGCGCCGCGGGAGAAG
>Ga0210051_1005414_pt1 | contig 12221 bp, 9 predicted proteins | sample CryGey092014_all_FD_185464 | JGI IMG/M metagenome (GOLD analysis project Ga0210051, IMG submission 185464) | Groundwater microbial communities from aquifer - Crystal Geyser CG23_combo_of_CG06-09_8/20/14_all (SPAdes) (version 2) | ecosystem: Environmental > Aquatic > Deep subsurface > Groundwater ...
ATTAGTGACATTACCTTATACCCTATACCTTTATACTTTATACCTGAAATATCAAATTTTAAAATTCTGATATTATTTTTCAAATTTTTCGACTTTACGGACAGACTCTAATTACTTCTTCAGCAACTGCACTTCGTACATTTCGGGCCAATATTTACCCGTTAAAAAAAGTCGTTTGCCCTGTTCGTCCCAGGCAATGCCGTTAAGTACGTCAATGCGAGTTTTTACTTTTGTTTTATTAAGCAAGCTTGTGCAATCTATTTTACCTGTAACTCTTCCGGTTGAAGGTTCAATTATTACAATGAAATCGGTTTGGTAAACATTGGCGTATATCATTCCGTCAATTAGTTCCAGTTCATTTAGCTGATTTACCGGACCGATGTTATCATAAACCTCTATCCTGCTTATTTCGCTAAAAGTTTCGGGGTTTAAAACATAAAGCGTATTGGAGCCGTCACTCATAACAAAGTTATTACCAAGATTTGTTATTCCCCAACCTTCGGTGCTGAAATTAAATTTATTTATTAGCTTAAAACTTTCTTTATCAAATTCATAAGCAATTCCTGATTGCCATGTAAGTTGAAAAATCCGTTTTTTGTAAATCACAATTCCTTCGCCAAAAACATCTTCGGGTAAATTATAGCTTTGAATTAATTCATTATTTTGTAGTTTGTTTTTTCTAAGTGTTGATTCGCTGTATTGACCTGTTCCTTCGTATATAAAACCGTTATCAAAAATTAATCCCTGGGTATAAGCTTTTGAATCGTGAGGATATGTTTTAATGATTTTGTAAGAATATTTATGAGGAACCATGTTTGACATTAAGATAATTGTAACATCAGATAGATATTGTTTTCCTCCAGACCAAATGTTAATTTGTATATTGTTTTTTCCTGTGTGGCACGAATCGGTTTTAATAGAATTTGAAAGAGATGTTTTATTTATTTCCTGAGGTTTATTGTTAATCAAAATAGAAACAGTATCGGGCTTTATTCCGCCCGGAATTTCAGCCCGCACATCAACTTTATCACCAAGCGTGTATAATGCAAGATGTTTTGGATTATTAATTATTAAATTGGTTTTATTATCGGTAACCGCCGAACTGTCGTTATTATGATTGCTGATATTGCTGTTATCGTTACCACACGACCATTGAAACAGTTGGCAAGTAATAATACAAAATGTTACATAAATTTTTAATTTTTCAGTTTCCATTCAAAACCATCTTTGGTGTCTTTTATTTCAATTCCGAGTGAAACAAGTTTACTGCGGATGTGGTCGCTTGCTTCAAAATCTTTACGTTTTTTGGCTTGCATTCTTTCGTTCAAAAGTAATTCAACAAGATCTGAAAGAAGTTTATTTACGTGTGAAGAAGTTTCGGGAATAAATCCAAGCACATTAAAAATAAAATCATTAAATATTTTTTTACAAGCAATAATGCTTTCTTTATCAAACTTTTCTGAACCGTTTAGGGCAGCATTTATGTTTTTTACCGCTTCAAATAAACTGGCAATAACAACAGGAGTGTTAAGGTCGTCGTTTAGTGCATCTATACATTTGGTTTGTAAATTATTTATGTTGATAGTAGATGTTTCGGAAGGTTTTATTTTATCTATATTATTGTAAGCTTCTATCAGTCGTTCAAAACCTTTTTCGGCTGCGTTTAAAGCTTCGTTCGAGAAATCAAGAGTGCTGCGGTAATGTGCCTGCAAAATAAAAAACCTAACGGTCATTGGGCTATAAGCTTTTGTAAGTACTGCATGTTTTCCCGAAAACAATTCATTAAGCGTTATAAAGTTTCCAAGTGATTTTCCCATTTTTTGACCATTAATGGTAATCATATTGTTATGAATCCAGTAGTGAACCGCTTCTTTGCCCGATGCAGCAATGCTTTGAGCAATTTCGCACTCGTGATGTGGAAAAATTAAATCCATCCCACCGCCATGAATATCAAATTCTTCACCCAAATATTTTGTGCTCATAACGGAACATTCGAGGTGCCAGCCTGGGAACCCTTCACTCCATCGTGATGGCCAGCGCATAATATGTTCGGGCATAGCTTTCTTCCAAAGAGCAAAATCAAAAGAATTTTTTTTTTCACTTTGTCCGTCAAGTTCACGGGTATTAGCGTAAAGGTCGTCAAGTACACGTCCCGATAGTTTTCCGTAATGATATTTTTTTGAATAAGCTTCCACATCAAAATAAACAGAGCCGTTTACTTCGTAAGCAAATCCGTTTTCGTAAATTTTATCAATTAGTTGAAGTTGTTCAATAATATGTCCTGATGCGCGGGGTTCAATGCTCGGTTTGTGAACATTAAGTTTGTCCATAGAAGCGTGATAACTGTCAGTATAAAATTGAACTACTTCCATAGGTTCAAGTTGTTCAAGTCGTGCTTTTTTTTCAATTTTATCTTCGCCCTGTTCGGTATCGTCTTCCAAATGACCTACATCGGTAATGTTTCTTACGTAACGCACTTTATTTCCACGATAAACAAGGTAACGATATAATACATCGAAAGTTATGGCGGGACGTGCATGCCCCAAATGCGGTTCGCCATAAACGGTTGGTCCGCAAACATAAATTCCTACAAATGGCGGATTAAGGGGAGTAAATTCTTCTTTTTTTCGGGTTATAGTATTGTATATAAATAACTTTTGTTCCATTTTTTTGAAATTTTATTTGCCAATAAGCTACGAAATTACAAAAACCTAATAAATAAATGTCATCTTTCATTGCTTCATTGTGGCAATTTAGTTTATGTCAAATAATAAATTGAACGTTTACTCAATTTATGCTTTGTCATATTTATTATCTCATCAAATTACGAATTTTTTATTCACCCCGTTGGATAATTCCCCATATTTTACTGCTTATTTACCCCGTTGAATAATTCTTTTAACACTTATACTGTTAAAACAAGGTTTATTTTACGGGGTGAATTTAAGCTATCCAATGGGGCAAGCACATTTTATAAAAAATATTGTGAGTAATTTTTAGAACCCGCCTTAAGTTTAAAATATTTATTTTTGTAATGAAATTTAAAATAAATAAACCGTACAACGTAATGAAAAAGTACGGTAATACAATAAGCATTGGATGTATTACCGTATATTTGGATGCGAAATATACGGTAATAAAGGATTATAGACATTAAACTATTTCTACCATAACCGGACAATGGTCGGAATGAACCACTTGTCTTAAAATGTCTGCCGATTTTAATTTCGATTTAAGTTTTTCGTTCACAAAATTATAATCTATTCTCCAGCCGAGATTTTTATTTCGTGAATTTTGCCGGTAACTCCACCAACTATATTGTTCCGGTTGTGAATTAAATACGCGAAAAGAATCTATCAGTCCCAAACTAATAAAATTATCTAACCATTCCCGTTCTTCGGGTAAAAAGCCCGACACATCGTTATGCTTTTCAGGGTTGTTAATGTCAATAGGTTTGTGGCAAATATTAAAATCACCCGAAATAATAATTGAATGCCTTGTTTTTAAAAGCTCTTTAATATAATTGTAAAATGCCGATAGAAATTCCATTTTAAACTCCTGACGTATATCGCCCATTGAGCCTGATGGAACATAAACAGAAATGTGAGTTAACTCGCCAAAATCGGTGCGAATTAATCTGCCCTCCTTATCAAACTTTGAAATACCAATTTCGGTAGAAATAAAATCGGGTTTTTGTTTCGATAAAAGAGCTGTACCACTGTATCCTTTTCGTTCGGCACTATTCCAAACAGGGAAATATCCCATTTCGGTAAATTTACTTACATCAAACTGGTCGGTTGTGGCTTTCAATTCCTGAAAGCAAAGCAAATCGCATTTCGATTCTGAAACCCATTCTAACAATCCTTTAGAAAGTGCTGAACGGATGCCATTAATATTATATGAAAAAACTTTCATGGGTTAATTTATTATATATAAATTTTATGTCAAAATTAATGATATTTCCTTTGAAACTCAACCATTAGTCATTTATTATGTTTTTTTCATGGAATTTGAAATCTGAAATTTTTTACTGTTATTATAACATTGCAGACAGACTCTAATTAGTGCTTGTCTGTAATATCAATCTTTTTCATTTTAAAGAATATGGTATAAGGAAATAGGGAATAAAGCGAACCCCTTATACCCTATACCTTTATACCTGAAATATCAAATTTTAAAATTCTGATATTATTTTTCAAATTTTTCGACTTTACGGACAAACTCTAATTAAACGATGAAAATGATGGGTTATTAATTATATTACCCTTTTCGTCCCACGAAGTTTGCTTAATGTTTTTATCGTTACTGAAAATTATTTCAGATTTTTTGTTTCCATTTTTGTAGAAAAAAATACTTGCTCCGTCTTTTACGCCATCTTTATAAACACAATATCTTTTTTTGTTACCATTTTCATAAAACCAAATCCATTCACCGTTTCGTAATCCGTTTTTTATACTTCCACCCATGCCTAATTTACCGTTTGGATAGGTAGTTACACACTGTCCTGTATATGGTGTTTTTGAATTTATTTCGTAAAAAAGATTGTTTTTTTCTTCCAAATCTTTATAATTTATTTTTTGCTGGCTAAAGACAGTTATTTGCGAAAAAAAAAGTCCTGTAAAAAGAATTTTATACATAAATTCCAATTTATTTTTTTTAATTTTTATACGCTATTTAAAAGAATATGTTATTGTAGATTTAGATTCTGTCCATAATACCGGCATTTTTAATTTATAGGGTATAGGGGTATAGGGAACTTTCCGAAAGTTAACGGCGCCATGGCCTTTGCAAACTTTCGGAAAGTTACAATGATGGCTAAACCCTTATACCATATACCTTTATACCTTGTCTTCATAAGTTCAGAATTAAAAATATGACATAAATTTACAAGTTTTTTCTACTTTACAGACAAACACTATTTAATGTTTATTGAACCAATATCTGATAAAAGAGAATGATTAGATTTTTTTGCATTTCTGATACTCCAATTTAACTCATAGCCAATAAGTAATACTAAAGCATTAAAATAAAGCCATATTAAAATAACTATTAAAGTACCAATACTTCCATAAATTTTATTATATTGACCAAAGTTATTTACATAATATGAAAATCCAAGCGAAATCAGCAAACTCAGAATTGTAGCAAGCGACGACCCCGCCGAAATAAATCTGAATTTTGATTTTCGGGCAGGAGCTAAATAATAAAGAAACGATATGTCAAAAAAGAAGGATAAAATAACAACTAACCATTTTCCAAAGAGAATAAGATAGTAAGTGATATTAACTTGTAATATTTCGTTCGCAAGCAGGAATTCAATTGCTTTGTTGCTAAATACAAGTAATCCAATAGATAATGTTAATAGTAAAGATAAAATTATAACAAGCAGAATAGAAATGCTGCGTCGCTGAATCCAGTTCCGGCTTTCAGTAACAAATTGCGAAGCATTAAATGCAGCAATAAGTGAATTAATGCCATTAGAAGAGAAATATAAAGATGTAACAAACCCAAACGATAATAAACCTATGCGTTTATATAAAATAGTGTCGAGAATGGTACCACGTATTGATAAATAAGCATTTGTAGGCATAATATCGTGTAAAATATGCATGAGTTCCTGTGGTAAATTATTTATTGGAATATAGGCTATTAATGAAAAGAAAAATATTAGTGCAGGGAATATTGCTAAAAAAAGATTAAAAGCAATAGATGAAGCTCTTACTGTTAAAGATCCTTTGTTTAAACTTTGAATAAAAAAAATCCCAACCGAATATAATGGCTGTTTATCAAAGCCGGGAAACGTAAAATGTTTTACTTTTTCAATATAAGTTGATGATAACTTGCGGATTATGCTTTCACGAATGTTTCTTAACTTCATTATTATATCGGATATTAAAAAACATAGTTACTATTCAGCAGCAAAAGTAAAGATAAATTGCTTCATTGTTATACTATACTGCAAACGGGTATAATTTTAACTTTTTAAAAAAAGGTTAAAAGGTTTATAAGTTGAAGAGTTTAAAACCTATCAACTTATCAACAATCAACTATAAATCTGCGACCGTTCAAAGTATATAATAGGCGACAACTTACTTATCGGGACTTCTAAAAATAGCTTTTTCTTTGTTGGACTTCAATTTTAAAATTACTCACATATTAATTGTTTTTTAAAAGTAGAGACACACGGACGTGTGTCTCTACTCCGGTTTTAAAATTTTGTCCGCCTCGAAAAATCTTATTTTTAGAACCCCTCTAATGTAAAAGTTTTTCATAAAATGCTGCTGTATCATCTACCAATCTTGAATAATGAAACTGCTTACCAACAAATGCCCATCCTTTTTCCGACATTTTTCTTCTAAGTTCCGGTTGTGTGATTAATTTTTCAAGATTTTCTATAAATGCCGGTTTGTTGCTGCTTTCCGATAAAAGCGCTGTTTCACCCGGAACAACTATGTCAGAAATTCCGCCAACATTTGTAGAAACAATAGGTTTACACGATGCCTGAGCTTCAATTAAACTAACAGGTGTGCCTTCGTTATTTGATGTAAGAGTTACAATATCAAGACCTGCATAAGCATAATCAACTTTTCTTATCCAGCTCGAAAATCTAATATCTGGTTTTAAAGTTGTACTTCCATTAGGAGCAATAACAAGGTTCAGGTTATGAGCCAATTTTTCTATATCAGTACGGCATTGACCGTCACCAATAATAAAACCGCGGATTTTTTTACCGGTAGTTTGCTTGACCCTGGCAATCGCTTCTACAAAAAGTGAATGATTTTTTACCGGAACAAGTCTTCCTATTATTCCAACTGCAATTTCATCATCATCTAAATAATTTTCTTTTCTAAAAACGTATCTTTTTTCAGTTTGATTATCGTGAAATCTGAATAAATCGAATCCTAATGGGATAACAGTAATTTTTGAAGCTTCTGCAATATTGTAAACATAAGACAATTCTTCTTTTTGAAGTTGGCTTATTGCAATAATTCCTGAAGTTTTTTTTGCAAGCAACCGTTCAATATTAATAAATACTTTTGTTTTTAGTTTGTTGAAATATGAATGAAAAATATGACCGTGAAATGTGTGAACAACCACAGGCACATTCATACTAAAAGCGGCTTTTCGTCCTAACATTCCTGCTTTTGATGCGTGGGTATGAACAATATCGGGTTTAAATTCTTTAATAATTCTTTTAATATAATTATAAGCGGCCAAATCCTGAAAAGCGTTAATTGACCTTCGCATTCCGGGTATAATGATTGGTTCAATACCTAACTGATTTAAAATAAATTCTGAACTGTCTTCGTTGTCTTCTTTTACTCCACCAATTAAAAGCGTTTCATATTTCGGGCCCAAATATTTTGTAAGATAAGCAGCGTTGTAAGTTGGTCCGCCTAAATTAAATCTGTTTATTATGCGTAATATTCTTTTCATTACTTTTATGCCTTGTTTCTATTTTTAATACGCAAAAATACTTATTTTAAGTTACATAATTATTATAAATAGAATAAATATATTGATTAATTATAATATTTATTCCACCAAACCTGAAACACTAAAAGTGTCCATAGATGAACGGGGCTTTCTGATGGATTAACACTGTGCAGATGAAGTTTTTGATTTTGAATTTTAGAAAAGTTAAAAATCCCTTGTTTCTTAATGGCTGATTCACATAGTAATTCATTTATCATTGTATTAAGTTCATTTCGCAACCAAGGCAAAAGAGGAATTTCAAAACCATGTTTTGGTTTTTCTAAAATTTCCGGTGGCAGAATATCTGAAAAAGCCAAACGCAAAAGTTTTTTTCTTGAAGTTTTATCAATTTTAAAAGAAGCAGGCAAGCTAAACATAAAATCTACAATAGTATGGTCTAACATGGGAACGCGTACCTCCAGCCCATGCGACATAGACATCATGTCAACTTTAAAAAGCATATCGTTTGGTAAAACAAGATTAATGTCGGTATATAGCAGTGAATTAAAATCGGAATTAATATTTTGTAAAATTTCTGTCCTTTGTTTTTCAAATTCATCGGAATTATTGTCAACTAATAATTCATCAACATATTTTTTTTCGGCAAACGAGCTCCAGTACCAGTAACGGTCTTTGTTATTTTCCATTAATCCTTTTGCATAGCGTTGAGCTTGTCGCAATTTGTTTGAAAATAATGAGTTACGCGATTCAGGCAATACTTTCAAAATAGGTAGTGAAGCTTTTGCGGCAAGATTAAATAATCCGCAATTTAAAGATTTATAATGTGCATAATGTTTATTGTATCCTGCATGTAACTCATCAGCACCGTCACCCGATAATGCTACTGTAACTTTTTGACGGGTGAGCCGACTTAAAGCTGAAACTGCAATTGCAGAACTATCGGCAAATGGCTCGTCAAGATAATCTAAAACATGAGTAATTTCGTTTAAAAGGTCGTTTCGCGACAATGAAAAAACGGTATGATTGGTATTAAATTTATTAGCAATTATTTGAGCCGATGATGTTTCGTCGTAAAAAGCATCATCTTTAAATCCAACTGAAAATGTATTTAATCCTGATATATTATTTGCTGCAATTGCAGTTACTATGCTTGAATCCAAGCCTCCGCTTAAAAATGTACCAAGCGGGACATCTGAAAATAATCTTCTTTTTACCGAATCTTCCTGCAATCTGCGAAATTCAGTTACTGCTTCTTCAATAGTTATTTTGGAGTTTACCGATTGATTTATAGCGTAATATTGTTTTATTTCAACTTTATTATTTTTAACTTTAATATAATGTCCCGGTAAAAGTTTATAAACTTTTTCAAAAATTGTAAGCGGAGCGGGAATATAATTCAAATAAAGATAAAGTTGCAGTGCTTTGTTATTTAACGATTTGTTAATACCATAAGTTAATATAGCTTTAATTTCTGAAGCAAAAATAATTTTCTGATTATCATTATAAAATACAAGCGGTTTTATTCCAAACCTGTCACGTGCAATTAATAAATTTTCTTCTTTGTTATCGTAGATGGCAAGTGCAAAACAGCCATTAATTTCGTTCAAAAAATTTTCACCTTTTTGGATGTAAAGATTAAGTAAAACCTCGGTATCCGATTGTGTACGAAATGTGAACCCGCTTTCTTGCAATCTTTTGCGGTGATAAGTATAATTATAAAATTCACCATTAAAAACAATAGTATATCTGCCTGAGTTGTCGGTAAAAGGTTGATTTGCGGCTTCGGAAGTATCAATAACGGCAAGACGTGTGTGTGCAAGTCCAACGTGATTGTGTATAAAAATTCCATCGCTGTTTGGTCCTCTTTTTTTTAGCAAAGAAATGCTTTGTTTTAAAGAGTTTTTCCATTCTGCTGAATTACCACCAAAATCAAATATGCCACAAATTCCACACATAATTTATTTGTGTAGTTATGAAAAAAAATACCCTTTTACCAAATACTGCTTATGTTTCGAATAGATTAAGGACACAAAATTAAAAAAAATACTACTACTCATCACACTCCTTTAATTTCACGAAAAGTTCCGCACATAAATCCAATAGAATATTAACTTTTATTCAACTATGTAAATTATGTGCGGGGCTTTGCAAAAAATCTTCACTCTCTTTGCGTGAAACCATGACCTGAACAATAACCTTATTTCCACCTATTTCTACCTATTTCCATTTATTTCTATCTATTTCTATTTATTTCCATTTATTTTTATATATTTCGTTACTGTTCGGTTTATGTTTTTTTACTACTTGATATTCAACCTTATGGAAAAGAGTTATATAGTAGTATAATAACAGTTAAATTTAGATTTTTAAATTCAGGCTTTTTATTATTTTTGTGATTTAACAATAGGTGATACATGAAATTAACAAATGTAAAATTTAACTGTAAGCATTTTAAAGGGACTATTCCCTGCAAACCCAATAAAGAACATGGTGTAGATTGCTGCGATTGTAATTATTACGAAGCCCGTGGAAAGCAAATCCTCATTATCAAACTTGGCGCTATGGGTGATGTAATACGTACCACTCCACTTGTAGTCAGGTACAAAGAAATGTTTGAAAATGTACATTTTACATGGCTGACAGAATTTCCCGATGTTTTACCGCCGTCTGATATTGATGATATCATGATACCTGGTGTTTTTAGCATTGAAAAAATCAAAGGGCGCCACTTTGACATTGCCATCAACCTTGACAAAGAAGAGGAAGCCTGCCGCTTGCTTGCAGATGTTGACGCACGTGTTAAATATGGATTCACCTGGGAACAAAGACATTTGAATGCAGCTACGCCGGCTGCTGAACACAAGATAATCACCGGTTTGTTTGACCATATCTCCACAGAAAACACAAAATCGTACATGGAAGAGATTTTTGAAATTTGCCATATTGATTTTCGCATGGAAGAATACCTGCTCAATTATAATAAGCAGTTGGCCGAAAAATGGAAACATATTTTCGCCGAAAAAGCTGCAGGAAAAGCCGTTGTCGGTCTAAATACAGGTTGCGGAAACCGCTGGAAAACCCGTCTGTGGCCGGATGAATACTGGGTAGAATTTATCCAAAAACTTGATACAAATAAAATTCTGCCGGTCCTGGTGGGCGGACCCCAGGAAGATGAGAAAAATAAGATGCTTACAAAAAAAACCGACGCCTGGTATCCCGGAATTTATCCGCTGGAAGAATTTATTTCACTCTCAGCTAATTTTGATGCCGTTATTACGCAGGTAACCATGATGATGCATATAGCTGTTGGGCACAAGACGCCTATAATACTGATGAATAATATTTTTAACAAGCACGAATTTGAATTATACGGCCGTGGCGTCATTGTGGAACCGGAAACCGGATGCGACTGTTATTATGGTAATTTCTGCACACGGGAACGTCCCTGCATGTACGACATAAAGCCCGAAACCATAAAGCAAGAATTGAACAAAATTCTGAATATTTAAGTCCTGAATATGAAGCTTTGCTACTTGTCAACTTTTTATCCTTTTCGTGGCGGCATTGCCCAGTTTAATGCATCCCTTTTTCGTGAATTTGAAAAAGAACACGAAATTGAAGCAGTAACCTTTACCCGCCAGTATCCTAACATACTGTTTCCTGGAGAATCACAGTATGTCACCGGGTCTGACAATCCCGATGTCATAGACAGCAAAGAATGGCTTGACAGCATCAACCCTTTCACATGGATACGCACTGCCAAACGAATCAGAAAAATAAATCCCGACCTGCTTGTTATGAAATACTGGATGCCCTTTTTTGGACCTTCACTGGGATATGTTGCCGGGCACCTGCCAAAGCACAGCAAAAGCATAGCCATACTTGATAACGTAATTCCCCATGAAAAACACATCATAGACATGCCATTCACCAGGTACTTTCTGAAGCGGGTTAATGGTTTTGTGGTGATGTCAAAAATTGTGCAGGATGATTTGCTTAGCCTCAAGCCAGATGCAAAATATATTCAGCATGAGCATCCTTTGTATGACCATTTTGGAGTAACGGTGGAAAAAAGCAAAGCACAACAGGCATTGAAACTTGATGAACATAAAAAAACACTCTTGTTTTTTGGATTTATCAGGAGATACAAAGGACTTGATTTGCTTATTGACGCATTTGGTAAACTGGATAACAGCTATCAGCTTATTATTGCAGGTGAAAGCTACGGCAGTTTTGATTCGTATGATAAACAAATAAATAAAAATCCCAACAAAGCAGGCATACACAAATATGTGAGATACATCAGCGACGAGGAAGTCCCCTTGTTTTTCTCTGCAGCAGATGCTTGTATATTGCCATACAAATCAGCCACACAGAGCGGCATTACCTCTATTGCCTATCATTTTGAATTGCCCATACTTGCCACCGATGTTGGTGGACTTAAAGAGATAGTCAGGGATGGTGAAACCGGGAAAATTATTACCGAAGCCAATATTGGAGACATAGAAGCAGGCATCAGAGGTTTTTTTGATGAAAACAAACAGTCGGTGTACAGGGAAAATATCCGAAAGATAAAATCAAAAATGAGTTGGAAAAATCTGGCTACTGAAATCATCAGGCTTAACGAAAAGTTATAGGCAGGGTACAGGAAACACGTGGCCAAGCACAAAATAAATTTCAAGATAAATTTTTACCTGTTTATATTTTCAGAATAACTGACCTCACAAAAAATCTATTTTTTGAAAATCAACTGAAACTGTTTACACCGCAAGCATTTAAGAAGC
>Ga0210051_1005415_pt1 | contig 12220 bp, 11 predicted proteins | sample CryGey092014_all_FD_185464 | JGI IMG/M metagenome (GOLD analysis project Ga0210051, IMG submission 185464) | Groundwater microbial communities from aquifer - Crystal Geyser CG23_combo_of_CG06-09_8/20/14_all (SPAdes) (version 2) | ecosystem: Environmental > Aquatic > Deep subsurface > Groundwater...
CGCTACGCTTGATTCTTCGGGATTACCCTCAGAATGACAAAACGAGTAAAAAAGAAACAGCAGAGGAGAGTTGACTTCCCACCCTGCTGTTATGTAATCCTACCGCACCGTCACTTTTAGATTGTCAATCGCGAAACCGCAACGGCAACCTTTTACGGGATACATATCGTTAACGTCATCCATATTGAATCCGAACCGCACCTCCAACCAAACCGGCTTGCCGAGAAGCTTTTCCGGAATGTTCGGGAAAAGAACCGTCTTCGAAAAAGCTTTTCCGCCGGTATCTGCCCGTTTTCCCGACAACGCAACAATGTAATAGTTATCGTCGAGCTCCATCGTTTCAGTATAGTTACTGAAACTGATGGTGGTAAGCTGATGCCCTTTCTCGCACCCGGGAACCAGCTTGTCTTTGTCGGTATAAGACATATAGGTGTAATGCCAAAAAGACACCGAAACCGCACTCACTTTTTCTGGCAAAGTCACCAGCTGACGAACACTACCGAACCTATCGTTATCCGTTTCCCAAAAAACGGAGTGCGTGCCGCCTTCCGAAGAGTCCCAAGCTTCCCACTCAGAAACCTCCGCTCCCTGCTCAGTAAACCATGGACCATCTTTCCCGGTTGAGCGCTCAAAGCCCGAATCATCAACCAGTTGAGTTCCTTTGATAAAAGACCCACCATTACGACATTCTTTATATCCAATCAAGATAGCAATAACGATAAAAATCACCAACACAACTTTCTTCATTACACCCTCCTTTATCTCATTTTTTTCGTTAATCGAATTATATCACTCTAACTATAAGTTTTCAAACTGAACATGGTTAAGGGTCAGCGTCCTATGCCACCAATTTTATTTAATTCAATTAATTAGAGGGATAAAACCCGCCTAGCCAGTCGGGGCTGGTCTCGCAGCTACGATAAAATCACATATAACAAATTGAAGGACGATCGCATATAAAAATGTTATATTATCGTGTATTCTTACAATTTACTTCCTTAAAGCCACAGCGCGACAAATGCCCAAGCCTAGCCCATCCGCGATCGCGGATATTTTCGTACATTGAAATCTCCAAGATAAATTACCTCAATTCATCCGTCATGATCTTTTTCGACTTAGGCTTCTCCACTTTCTCTGCTGGTTTTTCCTTCACCTCAACAAGCTTTTCTTCTTTCACCTCCTTGACTACTTTTGGCTTCTCAACCGGTTTCTTAACGGGAACCTCGGGTAAAACGGGTGTGAGATCTTCCTTCTTTTCTACCACCACTTCTTTTGGCCGATCGTTCAACATTTTTTCCAGCGCGGCAAAAGGCACCCGCTTGTTCTCAGCCGGGATAATGACAACCACCTCATCCCCTTCTTTACCGTTATGAAAAGCCACTCCCGCGGAAAGTAGTCCGTAAGAGCCATCAGAAGTCACCACGTGCCATTTGCCGTCTTTTTTGGCCAAAATACCATTAACAGAAAGTCTTTTTACCCGATCAATTTGTTTAAAGAAAGGCCGTCCTTCTTCATCCACCATTTTTAGAGTGTCGCCGTAAACTAGAAGCGACTTGCTGGCGTAATTCTCGGAAACTGGGTATTTTTTACCATCGCTCCCTGCCATAAATTCCCCCTCAAATTTTCCGGTAATTCCCGGCATGGCCTTGGTGTCTTCCCGATTTTCTTCCTCAATCTCTCGCAATAATTGCTTCGCCATGTTGATACTCGAGACCGCGGAAGAAAGGGCTTGTCCAATCAAAATTAATTGTTTTCTTGCCATATATTAATTCACACTCCTTTCGATACACAAATAACCTAACAAGCACGAAATCCGAAATTCGAAACAAATCTCAATGACAAAAATCCTAATGTTTGAAACATTGGACAATTTGGTAATCCAAATTGGTAGCAGGGTATTCCCAGCGTCAAATTCGAATTTGGAATTTGTTTCGGATTTCGATATTCGAATTTCGTGCTTCGAATTTATCTCGAAAAGCTCATTCTTCGATAGCATTTTCTTCCTGAACCGTTGGTTGTACAGTCGTGATTTTAGGTATTTCCCTTGGCACCTCACCCCGCGCGTGAGCGTCTCTAATCGCCTGCCCCAAATCAAATCTTTTCTCAATCCAGCCTTTGATCCGATCCTCTACTTCCGCGACATCGTGCCCATAAACTTCGCGAGAAAGGGCCATTACTTTATCTTTATTTCCAGTATTTTGATCGGGTGGGGGCAAAGAAACGGCTGAGAAGGGCACCGAAGTCTGCCCGTCAATCATTAGTTTTATATACATATGGTACATTTCCAAAGAAATTAGGTCATTTTCGGTAAAGAACGGGGCAAATTCCGGTTCAAGAATGGTCGCATCCGGCGCTCCAAGGGAGAAGCTGGCAATTGTCCCCACATTTCCAGAAACCGCCGCCATCATCTCCTCAGGAAGTTGCGCCGTGTATTGGTGAGTAAGATGTAAACAAAGATGGTATTTACGAGCTTCTGACAAGATTGAAGCAAAAGAACCCGAAGCAAAGTTTTGAAACTCATCCACAAACAGGAAAAAGTCTTTTCTTTGATCTTCCGGCAAATTTACCCTCTGCATTGCCATAAAAGCGATTCTGGAAACAATCATCGAGCCCAATAGATTGGCGTTGTCTTCCCCAATCCGGCCTTTGGAAAGGTTAACTAAGAAAATTTTCCCCTGGTCCATTACCTCATCAATCCGGATGCTGGATTTTGCCTGGCCGACAATGTTTCTTATGGTTGATGAACTTAAGAAACGGCCAACTTTGTTTTGGATTGGGGCAATCGCCTCGGTAATTAACTTTTGGTTACCCTTCATCGCGATAAATTCCTTGGTCCAGAAATCGCGCATCATCGGGTCCTTTATCTGATAAACTATATACTTCTGATAATTATCATCCGAAAGTAAGCGCGTAATACCAAGGAGAGTTGTATTTGGAATTTCAAGAAGAGTCAAAATACAGTTATTGAGAAGATACTCAAGTCGAGGCCCCCAAGAATAGCCAAAGTGCTTTTTGAAAACGTCTACCAAGCCCGAGGCCATCAAATTCTTCTGGGCCTGATCCGGACACTCAAGCATATTTAAAGATACTGGGCGATCGGCGTCCGAGGGATCAAAAATAACCACATCTTTAATCCGATTATCCGGAATAAGTTCCAAAAGCTCATCAATTAGGTTTCCGTGCGGGTCTAAAACCCCCACCCCTTTGCCATTAATAATGTCTTGATAAATCATATTTTTAAATAAGGTTGATTTACCCGTACCGGTTTTCCCAATCAAATAGGTGTGCCTGGCCCGATCACAATCTTTAATCCCAAATTTGACTAGCTGATTTCTAAAGGTGGTTTTCCCTAAGAAAGTGCAATCAGAGGTGGGTAAATTGAGAGGCGGCTCGCCATGCTTAGCCTTTGTCCAAGAAATGGCGGGCGTTTCTACGGTCGATGAGGGAAAGTGAAAAATGGAAGCAATTTCTTCGGTTGATAGAATAAAAGCGTGATTTTTCGGGAGCGATCGTTCTCTACACTCATCCACAAACTCGTTAATGCTTGGCGGATAAATACCCCCTGTAAAGCCATTGAGGTCCGAAATTGAGTATTGCTTAAAGGTAGCGATCACGGATCGGAGCTGGTTTTCCGCCTTCTCTTTTGTTCCGGCGCAGGAACCAACCCGAACCACCGTCCTAAATCCCATCTTAGAAAGTTTATTTTCCAAAGATTTTAGGGCTAGTTCTTTACCGGCGGAAAGCCTTGGCGGTAACGGATCCTTGACAAGGGGTTTACCACTAGAGTATTGCTCTGGAGGATTAATAATTGCTTGAGGAATAGAAGCCAGGAGATCAACTACTCCAGTGATAACTTCCCCCGCAAAAGCGCTTAAGCTAAAGGTAGACTTTTTCTTGCCTTCCCTAACAATATCTACATATTGATGCCCCTCATCCTGCCAGCCATCGGCCAAAGGACAAAGTAGATATTGGATCCAAATACAACCATCATTGTTAACTTTAGACATTGCCCCGGTCACCGCGGAGAGCGGATCGACCTCAAAGTCTCGGAAAGTTTTAATGGGGAAAAAATCTTCTTTTTCGGTGGAAATATAAGCACCCGTCATCGTTCCGCCAGGCTTAATCGTAGAAAGGTAATCCTCTACCTCATCAATTTGGGCATCGGGATATTGGGCGTAAATCTGGCTTTCTACAAAATCCCTGACCGACTTCGGCGTCGTGACGTAGAAAAAAATCCCCCGCTCGCCTTTTGAAAAAGTGTCTCCGGTTGAGAAAACTTCAAAAGAGATGTGTTCTTGAATTTCGGGGGTAATTCTTAAAAGTCCATGAAGGGAAGAAAACATCTGTTCCGCCGCAAGAGGCGCCGTTTTAAGTTCCTCCTCTTCCCCACTATCCCTAGGAACTTTAACAAGAAGAATCACATTATCGTAAGAGGAAGATTCTGGGTCAAAAGCGGGGTTAGAGGGGGAAGCTTTTTTCTTTAAAGCGCGAAGAGAAAGCGCCACAGAAAATATTACGATGGCTACAATTGCTAAAGGTGTTAGAAAGCTAATATCCATACATTGGTCTCCTCCTCTAAATTAAGTATAAGGCTTGCAGTATTCTTGTCAACACCTTTGGGATAAGAGTTTGGATATTACCGCGCGAGGATTTTGGACCAGAGGGATAAAATGAGGCGGTCAATCTTTTCCAAAATCCCTAATGGGATGGCAAAAAAAGATGGTTTTTTCTTAACGTTCATTGATACAGACGCTTCCGCTCCCAAAACATTTTCCTCGCTAAAAAATTCAAGCTTAGTTCTACTGGTCTTCTCCCCCAAAACCACCGAATCAAGTAAAACTTTCTGTTGCGTTTTTTCCTCCGGAGTTATCTCCTCGGGCAAAATCAAGTAAGAAGCGGAAGCCAAATCTTTAAGGACATTCGATCCTTTGCCATCGTTGGCAAGAACTAATGACGAAGGTAAAAATTCCACTTTGACAAATCCCGCCTCTTTGCCTCTTAAATAAATCGTCCCAAAAATCCCATGGTCGCTAAAAAATCCCGGATTCGGAAGCCCACCGGTAAGCCTAGCGTAACCATCTTTGTTATTAATTTCCTTTTGGATAAAAACCTCGGCGAAGGACTCTTTTTCCGAGATATCAACCACTTCAACTCTCCCGGGGTCAAAACCAATATCCGCCTGCACCGCATTAATTGGTTTTTCTATCCCGAAAAGCTCGATCTTCATCGGAAAAATTTCTCCAATGCGAAATTGAGCTTTTGGCGGGATGTTAAAAACGACTGTTTTTGGCGCTTGCGGAAAACCCAACTTCAGCAAAATTCTGCTCTCACCATAAACTAATCCTATCGAAATAATCGAGAAAATTAAAATAAAAAAAGCGTTTAAAAGGGTGGAGCGAAGATTTTTCGGATGGATGTCTTTTTTGCTGACGGGAAGATTACAAAAACGACAAAGATCCCCCTCCTTACTCACCTGACAAAGAAAACAGGGAATGGTTTTAGGGGATAAAAACCACCACAAAGGATAGGCGACCACCAAAAATACGCCGAAAACGGCCAGTAAATGGATTAATACCCAGGAAGCAACCGCGAAAGATATAAATTTTAGTACCAGAAGAATACCAGGTAAAATCATCTCATTGAATATGACGCCCCCGACGTCTTTCCTCAGCGAATAAAGATAATTATTCGCTTCTAAAATGACGTATGCAACGTCTATTCTTCGCGAGTAAAAGTTACTCGCTCTGAATATAATACATCAAAATAGAAAAATCTGTAATATCGCAACGACCATCATTATTTAAATCGCAAGTGCCCCCAAAACTCTTGCTAAACTCCTTAAACCAAGCCGAGGCCACATCAAAAAGCTCGGGAAGCTCAATTTTCCCATCCCCATTCGGATCAAAAAGAGCAACTGCCTCGGGAAGCCGAAGAAGCTCTTCGATCGGTTTTAAATTTAAAAGAGAGGTAGTTACCGTCGCGGATTCAATTTTTAAAGTAAAAGGAGAGCTACCAAGGCTCTGCGTCGACTGGTAAGCGGAAATCGCATAAACCTGGTATTCGGTTGCATCTAAATCTTTGGCTTCCAAAGAGTATTCCCAATAACCGGTGTTGTTTGCAATCGCCGTTTTGGAAAAAGGATGAGGGGAAAAGAAAAGAGTAATCGTGGAAGATGGATAGCTAATCCCAGAAAATTTAACCGTCCCATCTTGAGAAACCTTAGTTTTATCTAGAGTAATTGTTGGCGGAAGAAAAATATTACCTAAAGAAGTGTTGGCATTCTCGGTAAGATTGATGGTATAGCCAATCGTAGAAGTGCTTAAGTTGCCACGATCAGTCGCGTAGAGTTTGTACTCCTTAATTCCATGGGTTTGCGCAGTGAGAGTAAAGTCAAAACGCCCACCATCATCCGCTATGGTTGTCCCGATGACCGCCCCATCCCGCGTTACTGTCACCACCGCCTTGGGGCTAGTCATTCCAGAAAAAGATAAAGTAGTATCCTCCAAATCCCCGCCGACTTTTAAACTGACGACAACTGAACTTTCCGCTCTAACTGGTCGAGCAGAAAAGACCGAAATTATCGTCAGGCAAAAAATTATTGTCAGAATAATCGCTTTTAACATCAAACATTTTTTCCTAACAAAATCCTAAGCGCCAAGGAAATCCTTCGGCGAGCCCGGAAAAGTAAAAATCCAAGAACGAATAAAACTGTTAAAACTATTCCGCCGACGCGATATGGAAATCCCCAAAAGGAAGTAGTTGTTATCAGGGCTTTGCCTTTATCACCGTAACCTAAGGACAAAGTAGCCACATAATGACCAAAAAGATTTTTTCGATCCCAAGAAAACGGGATCTTTCTGATCGCCCCAGGAAGGACGTTTCTCCCCTCAATCGGAATGTTTGCCACCTGTTTGCCAAAGACATTAGTAATGGAAAGGGATCCGTGCGGTTTAAGATGAACATTACCTTCATTTTTGACTCTGGCCTCAAACTCCACTGGACCATACTCCCAAAGACTTCTCTTAACTTGAAAACTTTCCAAAGTGGCCTCCTCTTTCGTCTTCCCAGCGATTTGAAGAAGTATTAAGGCCCCCAACTCCTGGGAAACCCCCGCTCCGGCTTGACCGGGAAGTAACCCGCCAATTTTAAAAATCAAAGAACAAAAATGCCCACCAGGCTCGGCGTTTAAGGGAATTCTAATCTCAAAAGGAAAACTGATATTACTTTTAGCGGGAAGATCAAACTCAGGCCATCCAGGAGTCATCCAACTAGCTAAAGAAAATGAAGTTTCCTCTTCGGTTAACCCGACGGAACCCTCTTCCCCAACCGCAGTAAAATTTCTTTTATCCACCACTACTCTGATGTTCTTTTCGCTTATATTCTGGACTCGAATAACATTTTTAATTGTGTCACCAGGATTGGCAGAAATTTCAAAAGTCGGAGGAGAAAGGCTTAAACCAGTGGATTCCGCCGCGAAAGCAAAACGCACCCCCGGACAAAAGAGGGTTAGCGTAATTAAAATCGCTACAAAAAAAACCAAAACTGACCATTTTTTATTCATTTGTCCTGTTGTAATCCTTTACTCTAAAAAAGACCAGACACTCGCAAAAAACGGGTCGAGCAAAGGGTAGCCTACACAAAGCTACCCTTTCTCTACCTCGCTCTAGTACTGCGGTGTGCAGGTAATAATCACTGTTGTCGTGTATGTAGCTGCAGCAGTGGTGCTCGCGATTCCCACTTGGTAGCCAACACGCACCACATCATCGGCAATCTTTGCCCCATTGTAAGCAACTTCCAAGTTGCCTGTTGTAAACTTTGCCCAATAGTCCGCCGGAGTGGTAAACCTATCAACCCCATCTCCAACGTTGCTTAAGGTCGCGTCATCAGTCGTATAGCCAAAGGCCTCGACTCCTGCAGCCGAAAAAGCTGCCGGGATAAGGTTAGTTCCAGGAGAAACGTCATCGATGGCCTCTGAACCCCCGTCTGACGGGGCTGCCGTGTAACGAATACTGGTAGTATAACCAGTGCCCGCGTTAGTGGTCGTAGTTAGTTCGTGACCAGCAATCGCGTTAGCTTGATCCGTCACCGTAGCAAAAGGGATCGTCCTTCGGTGCTACCCGCAATGCTTTGGGCGCCGCTCCCGTTGAAGGTAACTGTGGAAGAAGCCTGGGTAAAGGCGCCGTTGTTGGTCCATGTTCCAGACACATTGTAGGCCGAGGTGGTGGTTGAAGTTAAAGCGCCAGTGACGGTCAAATGATGAGTTGTTAGGGTCTCACTTCCGGATAAAGTGAGAGTGTCGGTGGTTAAAATATCAATTTTCTCAGTATCGTAAGTATTCACCGCGGCTTGAACCAAAAGGCTGCCGATTTCCGCGTCATACATGATGTCTTCGTCCTGATCGGCGTCGTAATTAGCCGTTACCAAGTCAGAAACAGCAATGCTTTGCGCTCCAGTTCCCCCTACTGAAAGGGTGTTAATATCTAAAACCATATCGATCATATTACCGGACCCACTATATTTTGAAATGGCCGTTGATTCCGAGGAATCGGCAATATCTCCATCACCGTCAGTAGCAAAAACCGTCATAATCTGATCGGCACTGGGCTGAGTTACACCGGTAATCTGCCAGTTTCCTGAGGTAACCGTCCCTGTTTGTTCAGCCAAAGAACCATTCACTGCCACCCTGACGATTGTTCCTTCACCAACATTAGATGTTCCAGAAACGGTAATCGTAGGGATTGTCCATTCAATTCGAATATAGCCTCCGTAACCTGCCCCACCGCTTCCAGTTTTACCGGTCCCACCACCGCCTCCTCCACCATAAAGTTCACCAGGAGCACCCGTTACATTATTTCCAGTAGAACCATTTCCGCCCTTACCTCCATAAAGACTAACCGCCGCCCCACCAGTCGGAACAGTCCCAGGATTTCCATCGGCAGTCGTTCCGGCGGCCGAACCGCCACCAGCTGAATCTCCCGCTGTTCCTGTACCACCAGTGCCGCCAGTCCGATTGGTATCACAATTAGAAGCCGTTCCCGGTGTCCCGCCAGTATAAACAGTTGGCGCTTGGCCGCCACCGCCACCACCAGCCGAATAGGTTGTGCCCCCAACAACAAAAGTGGAAGCTGCCCCATTACTACCGTTACCATTAACAGCTCCCCCACCCCCTAAAGCACCGACCGAGTAATCATAAGTTTGATCTTTAGTTAGTGATACAACTGAAATACAAGCCGCGCCACCGCCCCCGCCACCACCACCTCTTCCATTTGTACTGGAGGCGCCACCCGCGCCACCGCCCCCACCGCCAATTAGGATAATCGTATGATCACCTGTAAACTCAGCGGTAAATTGTCCTGAACCGGAGGTATATTCTTTGGGTGAAGCGTCTGCCGCTATTTGCCACATTCGCGCTTCTTCGAAACTCGTCAGTGCAAGCTTGTCCTGAGTAAAGCGGAGAGGACCAAGCAAATAAAATTCCGGGCTTTTATCGGGCGCGTCAAAGGTATAGCTGATAGTCACTTCTTTACCTCGGTAAAGTGAAAGATTCCAGGAGATAATTTTTTCCTCACCCACAGTTTCCACACCGTCATAGGAAATACCAGAAGCGGAAGGAGAAATTTCAAAACCCAAAGGTACTGTTTCAACCACCGTTCCTCGCCAATCCTCCTCCGACGTGAGGTGAAGTTTGACAGAATATGGGAAAGTTGGATTGATCCGCGTGGGCGCCGTTCGAGCAACATCAAAGGGAACTATTTTCCTAACCTCAAAAGAATCGGTAATCGTATGCTCGTCGTTATCGGTACGGGCGGTTAAAATCATTGAGTACGCGCCAATTTCGTCGGGTACCAAAAAATGGGCGTAGTAATCTGGCTTATCAATTAAATTATTCGGACCACACTGTTCTTCTTTAACAATACTGTCATCTTTGGTAGTAAATTCGAATTTTTTGCCAGAAGGACTTTTGATTACTAAATCAAGATCCGCATTGCAAATTGTGTAACCGGTATCGTTTAAAACCGCAAATTGTAAAAGCGCATCATTGCCAGGAAGCTCAATAGAGCGATCAATGTTGATTGCCAAAACTCCCCAGGTAAAACCCTCCTCCAAAACCGTTCCCTCTGAAGATACTATCTTTAAATGATATTTCCCTGGACGAAGATTTACCGTCGGTTCAATTTTTAACGTCTCTCCTTCGATCCGAATAGGAAGGACAACCCTCTCTCCCAAGGGCGAGAAAACCTTAACCTTAAGATCCCCCATCCGGTGAAATCCAACCGCAACCTCCACCGTTTCTTTTTTGGCAAAATCATTTTTTAACAGTCGTGGTTTTTCCAACTCTCCCGCCTCGTAGACCAAGTTAGCGGAGGAAGACGCTTCTTCTCCCCTCACAATAGTTATTGTATTAGGACTTCTAGGCGCGAGCGTGTTAAATACAAAAATGGCGCCGAGGAGAAAAATCGGAAATTTTAAGAGAATAAACTTTCTTTTTTTGGAGATATACGATTTATCCTGCGGAGAAGCGATTGAAGCCCGAAGATGATTTATAAAAAGTAGGGGTAATTGAAAGAAAACAAAAATGGTGACCAAAACAAGAAGAATAATAAATCTAATCAAAGAAAAGGTCGCCTGTGGTAAATTTAGAAGGGAAAGAAAAAAGCTTGAAAGCACCAAAAAAGCCAGGAAAAAGACATCCAAAAAATTAGACAAGCTTTTTAAAAAACCAGAACGCGTGGCAGGCACCATTGACATCATTCTATCATAGATTATTTGCGAATTTGTATCAAAGTTTTTTCTAAACTATACCAATATACGATATGCGTCAAATACATATTAGACTCTGTTTAGCGTAGTTTTTTAATCATTTTGAGATTCTACCAGATTAAAACCTAACAACAAGAAAAACCCTCGTTTCTACCAACACATGTGCCATTAAGTCACACTTTCAGAGCACAAATGTGAGGCACTACCCGCCTAAGGCGGATGGCTTCCTCCAATTGCGTACGCGAATCGCGCGAAAGCTCATACAGCCTCACCCACGTGCAAGAGCACGTGGCTCTCGCTTCGCAATTGTAGATTCTAAATGATTGCCCAACTTTCTCTAGATTTCTCTCTTTAGATTTCTCTCTTTCGCTAACTTTCCTGATTGGTTAACAACAACCTATCGATCGATAGGTTACCGTGAACACAAAGAATATCCTTCACCCGCTTTTCCGCCCGGAAACCAGGCCAATCAGAAGGCAAAAGTTGCTTAGGCAAATAGGGGTCGTGAAGGAGAGTTTCTATAAATCGTTGGCAAAAATGCTCTGGGGAAACAACTTTAGAGGCCCCATCCTCCAAAATATCTCGATACTCGTTAGCGAGAACAGAAAGGTTAAATATCTTCCAAGCTAGCCCTTTATCATCACCACCCGAAAGGTCTTCCGCGATCGAAACATTAACATATTCTTCTAGGTAATGTTCAGCAAGCCACTCTTTGATGTCAGCGCGAAAACAAGAAAAAGGAGAAATGTAGATACTCCTCTGCCATTTAGCAAATCCAAGGGAGATCAGTTTTTCCCTTAAGTACATTCTTGTATCTTTATTTTTTTCGGGGACATCGTAACTTACAACAACCCACTTCCCGTCCCAGGAATTACGAAACTTTGACAAAGAAAATCGCCTGCTGGGTAGTTTTCCCCTCCCTGGAGGAGAAAGTGAAATAAATACTTGTCCCCTGCGAACTTCTTTTTTGATATCTCCTACCCGAAAAAGTCTTTGAACTTTTTTTCTCAACTTATTTTCCTCTTTAGGGGAAAGTTCCGCGAATCCAAAAATATCTCGGTTCCTCGTCCCAGCGCCACTTTGTATAGTTTCAATAACCGCATCACCAAACAACGCCAAGGTTAGTAAGATTTTGTCACTCGTTCTTAGCATTTTCCTCATATAAGAAAGTGTACTTTAGCTGTTTTCATCTGTCAACAACTACCTATCGATCGATAGGTAGTTGTGAACACGAGTTACTGGAAAACCCTGTACTCATCAACAATTATTGTACTGATTAAAAATTTGGAACCTAACACTAGCACTCACCAAATAGGAATTGTCGACGCAGGCAACCGAGCGAGGGATTGGTCTTTACCCGAGCATTAGGCGAGCGTAGCTCGCCGAGTCTGGGGCATTTATGTTGATAAACATAAATGCCCCGGACTATTTTGGCCCGGGGCTGAAAAGGAGAGAGAGA
>Ga0210051_1005417_pt1 | contig 12213 bp, 18 predicted proteins | sample CryGey092014_all_FD_185464 | JGI IMG/M metagenome (GOLD analysis project Ga0210051, IMG submission 185464) | Groundwater microbial communities from aquifer - Crystal Geyser CG23_combo_of_CG06-09_8/20/14_all (SPAdes) (version 2) | ecosystem: Environmental > Aquatic > Deep subsurface > Groundwater...
GGCAGCCACTTTGGTGGCATTGTGCAAAAGCCATTTGAAGAGGATAATATAGGAATAAGAACAGTAAAAGACACAATTTATAAGGTCTGTGATGTCCTTGATATGATAAAATAGGAAAAAGAGGTGGATTTTTTGACAAAGCTACAGATGCAGAAGATAATGCATAATGAAAAGTCTTTGCTTATTGCATATGATCAGGGTCTTGAGCATGGTCCAACAGATTTTAACCTTAATAATATTAATCCAGATTATGTTCTCAAAATAGCAGAAAAAGGGAAATACAATGCTATTATACTACATCATGGGATTGCTGAGAAATATTATGACAAGCATAATGCAACTGTACCATTAATAATAAAGCTTAACGGCAAAACAAATCTTGTTAAGAGTGATCCAGTTTCAAACCAAGTCTGCTCCATTAGCCGTGCTGTAAAGCTTGGAGCAGAAGCTGTTGGTTATACAATATATCCTGGCTCTGAGTTTGAACATAAGATGTTCAAAGATTTTAGCAAGCTTGTTGAGACAGCACATACCTATGGAATCCCTGTTATTGCCTGGGTTTATCCCAGAGGAAAATTTGTTCAGGACAATCTTTCAACTGAAACAATTGCTTATGCTGCACGCATAGGGCTTGAGCTCGGAGCTGATTTTGTAAAAATAAATTATAACAATGATTTTGAAGGCTTTAAATGGGTTGTAAAATCAGCTGGAAAAGCAAAAGTATTGGTTGCTGGCGGGCCAAAGCTTTCTGACCAAGATTTATTGCAAAGAACTTATGATATTATGAAAACAGGGGCCTCAGGCCTTGCAGTTGGCAGAAATATCTGGCAGCACGAAAAACCCCTTGAGATGACAAGAGCCTTAAAGGATATTATATTTAATAATAAAAGTGTTAATGATGCATTAAAAAACTTAAAATAATTTTTAGTAACCATATTTTCCTTTTAAGAGCACAAACATAAAATTACCCAATGATTCTGTTTTCAGCTCTTTGCCTTTTTTTATGCCTTTTATCATATTTTGGCCAAGAAGATAAGAAACAGGTGCAACTATTATTCCTCCTTCCTTAAGTTGTTCTATCAAAGGAGGAGGTATTTTAGGACATGCAGCAGTAACAATTATCTTGTCATAAGGCGCTTGTTTTTCATATCCCTGAGAACCGTCATGATGTATTACCTTAATATTTTTTATTCCAGCCTTTTTTATGTTATTAGCTGCAAACTCTGCAAGCTCTGGGATTATTTCTGTTGTGTAAACAAATTTTGCCATTTTGGAGATTATTGCAGCACAATAGCCAGAGCCAGCACCAACCTCCAAAACCTTGTCAGTTTTTTTAAGTTTTAGGGCATTGATCATTATCATAACAGTTGTTGGCTGTGATATTGTCTGGCCCTTTAAAATAGGAAGTGGATAGTCACCATAGGCCTCATTTAATGACTCACCTAAGATAAATTCCTCTCTTGGAATTGCTTTAAATGCCTTTATCAGCCTTTTATCTGTGATTATTTTGTTATCAGTCCAATATCTTACTAGTTCTTCCTTTCCCATATTAAATTCTTAATGATTCTTAAATATAAATAGTTTTTTAATAATTTAAACAGAAAGATTTATATAAATCCTTGATTAAGTTTTTGATAACAGAATATTAAAATAGAGGTGTTAATTATGAAAACAATATCATGGTTTAAGGAAATATCAAAAGATAGTATTTCTACTGTTGGTGGTAAAGGGGCTAATCTTGGGGAAATGTATAATCTTGGTATGTCTGTTCCACCGGGATTTGTAATAAATGCAGGAACATACAAGGAATTTATAGAAAAGACTAATATAAAAGGCAAGATAACTCAAATTCTTTCAGGGATTAATGTTGAAAATAATGAAGAATTGCAGAACAAGGCAAATGAAGTGCAGAAACTAATCATAGCAACAGAGATTCCTGATGACATTAAAGAAGAGATTATAGATGCCTATGAAAGCATGAGCATAACTGATAAACCGGCAAATGCTGCTGAGTTAGTAAATAAAGGAAAAGATGAGTTTGTTGCAGTTAGAAGCAGTGCAACTGCCGAAGACCTTCCAGAAGCCTCTTTTGCAGGACAGCAGGCAACATTCCTGAATATAAAGGGAAGCGGAGATGTTGTCAAGGCAGTAAGGGCATGCTGGGCATCACTGTTTACTGCAAGGGCGATTTATTACAGAGTAAAAAATAATTTTAGCCATATGCAGGTATTGATAGCTGTTGTTGTGCAGAAAATGGTTAATTCACAGAAAGCAGGAATAACTTTTTCTATAAACCCCTCAACAAATAATGAAAGCGAGATTATAGTTGAAGCATGCTTTGGCCTTGGAGAAGCAATTGTCTCTGGCTCTGTAAATCCTGATTCTTATGTTGTTGATAAAGAGTCTATGAAGATAAAAAGCAAGGACATTAAAAAGCAGGAGTGGGCATATATTAGGGATGAAACAGGAAAAACAGTCAAAAAAACAATAGTTGAGGATAAAAGAGGGACTCAGATATTAAAAGACGAAGAAATACTTGGCCTGGCAGAGATTGCAACAAAATTAGAAGACCATTATAGCAAGCCCCAAGATATTGAATGGGCTATTGAAGGCGGAAAAATATATGTTGTGCAGACAAGGCCAATAACAACAATGAAAAAGATTGAAGATGAAAAAACAGAGGAGATAAGAGTTGAAGAGCAAAAAGAAGAAGAGCAAACTGATGAGAAGGGCACAAACATCTCAGAAGCAAAAGTTCTTGCAACTGGAAACACAGCAAGCCCTGGTTTTGCTTTTGGTATTGTGAAGATTGCAAACGAACCAAACGAGTTTTCAAAAGTCCAGAAAGGAGATGTTCTTGTAACAAAGATGACAAATCCAGACATGGTGCCAGTAATGAAAAGGGCATCAGCCATTGTAACTGATATGGGCGGAACAACATGCCATGCAGCAATTGTAAGCAGAGAGATGGGAATTCCATGCATTGTTGGAACAGGCAATTCAACCTCTGTTTTAAAGGAAAACACAATGGTTACTGTTGATGCAACGCATGGCAAGGTTTATGAAGGAAAAATAACAATAAAAAAACCAAAGCAAGCAGAAGAAACAAAAGAAGAGTATGGTGAATTAATCACAGCAACGCAAATCAAGGTAATAATGGATTTTCCTGATTTTGCTGAAAAGGCAGCTGAAACAGGAGCAGACGGTGTTGGATTGCTAAGGGCAGAGCATATGATTCTTGGAAACAAAATTCATCCTGTATATTTGGTAAAACAGGGAAGAAAAGAAGAGCTGGTAAAGATACTGGTTGATGGCATATCAAAGGTTGCAAGAGCATTTGACGGCAAGCCTGTATGGTATAGGACACTTGATGCTCCAACAGACGAGTTCAAAAGCCTTGAAGGCGGAGAAGATGAGCCTCAGGAAGAAAATCCAATGCTTGGCTGGAGAGGAATAAGAAGATCACTTGACCAAAGAGGAATGCTTAAAGCTGAGTTTGAGGCAATCAAAAAAGTGCATGAGATGGGGCTCAAAAATGTAGGTGTTATGATACCATTAGTAACAAGGGTGGATGAAGTAAAACAGGCAAAAGAAACCCTTGAAGAGGTCTTTGGTGACGAGTTTGTTGAATTTGGAATCATGGTTGAAACCCCTGCAGTAGTATGGATTATAGAGGACATATGCAAACTTGGGATTGATTTCATAAGCTTTGGAACAAATGATTTAACGCAGTATACACTGGCAATCGACAGAAACAATGGATTAGTGCAGAAGCATTATGATGAGCTTCATCCAGCAGTATTGGCAGAAATTGCAAAAGTGATAAATGTATGCAAAAAGTATCATGTCCAGACTTCAATCTGTGGACAGGCTGGCTCACAGCCTAAGATGGCTGCATTCCTTGTAAGGCAAGGCATTGACAGCATAAGCGCAAACCCAGACGCTGTTCACCAAATAAGGCACACAGTTGCAATAACAGAAAAAAGGCTTTTATTAGATGCAGAGAGAAGGAATCTGAGGCCACAGTAATAAATCAGACTTTTACATTTAATTTTTTCAATTCTTTAATTAGATTTTTATAAGAAGTATAATATATTCCATGAATACCCAGCTTTGATGCAGCATCAGAATATTCTTTTATGTCATCTATATAAACACATTCATCTGGCCTAAGATTTAATTTATTAAGCGCATCAAGGTATATTTCTCTCTTTGGTTTTGCATATCCAACTTTAAATGACAGTGTAACAGTATCAAACAATGGAAAAACCTCAGACTTTTTTATTATGTAATCAAAGTCTATTTTATTTGTGTTTGAAAGCAATGCAATCTTATAATCTTTTTTTAATTTTTTTATTATGTTTATTGTTGTCTTGATCTCCTGCAATAGCTTGCTGCTAAACAATTTAAAAAATTCATCCTGGCTTATCTTAAGATTAAGCTCATCTTTTATCTTTTTAAAAAAATTTATGTCTGATATTTCCCCTGTTTCAAGCTTGTTGTACAAGCTTTGGTTAAATGTAATATTAGCAACATAATCATAGTCTTTTCCTGACAGTCTCATAAGCTCTTTTAAAAAAATATCATTGTCCCATTTGTGGATTACATTTCCATAATCAAAGATGATTGCTTTTATCATACAAAGAGTAATTTATAGGTTAAATAAAAATCTTTTGGAAAGTCAAATTTAATGATTATATTTTTATACCTGATTCCATCAGTTTTGATTCTAGTTTTGATGGATCTCCATCGTAAAGTATAGTTTTAATGCCAATATCAGATGCTGGTCTGATATTTTTTTCCTGATTATCTATGAATAAAATCTCACTATAATATAATTGTATGATTTCTGAAAGTTTGTAATAAGCTTGTTTACAGGGTTTCCTAACACCTATCCAATGAGACATAACTTCAAAATCAATTGGAATAATTTTTTTAATTTTACTTATTACTACAGTATAGTCTAATTTATTTGTGTTGGAAAGTATTCCGATTTTATACCCTTTTGTTTTTAGTTTATCCATCATTCCTAAAATCCGATTGTCTAACTCTGAAAAACGATTAGTAAATTCATAAAAGAACTCTGATTCATTAACCTTTAATTGATATTTTCTTTCAACTTTGTTAAAAAATTTTGTTTTTACAATCTTAAAGAAATCTTTTGGGGTTATTGAATTTGTATCAATAAGTTTGTATAAATCTGATTCAAATATTATTTCATTGAGCAAAAATTCTTCATATTCGCCACGGCTTATATTCTTAATAAATTTATCATTATCAAATCGCTGGATTACATCACCATGATCAAATATTACTGTTTTTATTTTGTATTCCACTATGTTTCAAATTTAAGTGTTAGTTAATAAAAGCTTTTCGGTTTTATATATTAATTTTCAATATAGAAAAATATTTAAAAAAAACAAGTTTTTAATCTTCTTATGAACCGCGGCAGGCCAGTCCAAAGCAAGATAAGGCAGAATATTGTTGAAATACTTTATTTTATGAAAAGTGCCTATGGGTATGATATATACAAAAAATACATTGATATTTTTCCTGCTGTGACAATGCGCTCTATTTATTACCACCTTAAGAAAGGGCTTGCTTTAAAGGAATTTAAGGTAAGCAAGGTAAAGAGTGAAAAAGGCAACTATTCATGGGGGCCAGAGGCTGAAAAGATTTACTACAAGCTTGACATAAATGCAAGGCCTCAGATAGACAAAAGAGTTAAAAAATACTTTGAAAAAATAAGTTCTAAAAAAATCCAATAATAAGCTTAATAATATTCTGGATAAATGGCCATAAAACATTAATTAAAACAAGCCCCAGGAAAATAAAGCTGATTGCTTTCCAAATCTTGTCGCCATTCTTTTTCTTAAAGAATTTATGCATTGCTAACTGAAGCATTCTTCCGCCATCTATTGGACCTAATGGAACTAGGTTAAACAATCCTATTCCTAAGTTTAAAACATAAAGCCAGTAAAATAATCCAACAAACCAGATAAAAATATTAGGGAGAATTTTCCCATATTTTTGCAAGACATTTTCTTTTATATTCTGATTCTGGGTTAAATAAATTCCAAGATAAGCCACACTTTCATTATCAGGGCTTTCAGTCAGAACAATATTATAATCTGTCACATTTGTTGTAATAATAACAGATTCACCAGGAGTTTTATTTTGCATAATTTCTGTGAAATTTTCTACAGTACTAATAGGAATATTGTCTATACCAATTATAAGCTCATTTTCTGTCATCCCTGCTGCTTCTGCAGGAAAAGTTTCATTGCTAGGAGTAAAACCTGTTACTAGAACACCATCATAATTAAATATTGCATTGGAAACTGGCGCAAAAACAAGCCCCATTATAGCCAAAACAACAAAGGCAAATATAATATTAGAAAATGGCCCTGCTGCAAAAACTGATAACTGTTGTATATGAGGTCTTTTTATTAATTCTTTCTCATCTGGCTCAACAAATGCAGCTGGAATTACAGGAACTATAATATTAAGAAATGCAAGCCCGCTTGAATTTATCTTAATTTTATATAATCTTGCTATAACACCATGCGAGAACTCATGGACAATTACAAGAAGGAAAAGAGATATAATCCAATAAAAGAAAGGCACATAAAAAGTTCCCTCAGCCTTAAATGGAAGTACCATCATCACACCTGAAACTGCTGCAGGTCTTGTAACTAGATTATAAAAGTTAATTATTAACATAGCAGCCATTGCAATCATGCCTAAGAATCCAGCTGCAACTCCGGCATATGCCAGATATTTTAACAATTTTGGATGTTTTTTAGCCATCCTGTCCATTAAATCTATTCCAATCTTAGTCTTGTACATAGCAAAGTAGAGAAATGGATAGAATATCTTCTGAATAATTATTTTCTTTCTGTTAACATAAAGAAACAGCAACATGCAGCCTATAAATATAAAAGCACATATAGTCTGAATATCCATTTTATTTCTTTCTAAGTGGCCTTAATGCCTTGCTGTTGCATTTCCTGCATTTGATTTTTCCCTGTAGAACTTTCATTATATTAGCCCTTATTTTTGTCTTGCAGTTCTTGCATACAAATATATTATGCATTCTTCTTGCTTCTGCTTCTGGAAATTTTACCATTTTTATACCTACTCTGATTTAATCTGTTTCATAATCTTAACGTTTGTAATCAACCAATAAAGTACATTAGATCCAGGAACACAATCTGCCTTCAGCTCTTCTGGTATTTCCAGATCAAAAGTTTCATATGTTTCTGCGTCCATTACATTAGCCACATCCCCATGCACTGATAAAACCTGTGCAGTTTTTTTGTCTATTACAGGTGTCTGCAGCATATCATGCCCAGGCATTACTGTCTCCCTTTTCTTGCCGTCGATAATACCGATCGCGGTTATTCTTACCTTTGCATGGCCATGCTTTCCCGGCCTTGATATCTGTATGCTTGTTACCCTGCATGGAATGTCATCAAGTATTATATACCTTCCCTCCTGAACAGATGTTGCTGCAATAAGTTTTGTTGCCATGATATTTTGCCTCATTACAATAAAGGGAAAACCAGCTATATTTATAGTTTTTGATTTTTACCAGCTAAATTGGTTTAAAAACTCCTTATATTTTGATTTTCTGATTAACATCTTAATTTTTTTGTCCATCTCTTTATAGTTGTTAAACTCCTTTTCTTTTTCCTTAAACTCCCTTGTATGGTGGTAGCTTCTGTTATCTTTGTTGCTGAATTTCAGCTTTTTATGAAGCATCTCATGATGTATCAGATAATCAAGAAGTTCTGGCTCTGCATCAATGAAAATCCTGCTTATGCTTATTGTGTCTGTATGATAATCATAAGAGCCTAGCTTTCTTTTTGAGTTGCTTCCCCATTCAAGATTTGGTATTTCAACAAGGTTATAAAAATATTCTTTATTCACCCTGTTGAAGGAGCTTTCAAGTGCTGGGTCTGACTTTTGTTTTGGAATTGATATATGAAGGTTTCTTATAAAATAATTGTACAAATCAATGTTTATTGTCTGTTTTTTATCATTAAATACCTTCAGAAGAAGGTTTTGTATTAACCCAATCACAATGTCTTTGCTTATATGTTTCCACTGCCTGCTTAAGCTAAACTCAAGACTATTTTTAGTGTATCTTACATTAGCATTGTATGGCTTGAACCTTGCAGTATATTTGATTTTTATAGAGTAATTAAATTCTTTGTCAGGGTAAAGCTTCTCAAAAGCTTCTTTGATTAGTTGCATTTTAAAAAAGAAATAGTCTTGCTATAATAATCTTTTCAAATATCAGTTCTGCTAAGTTATTTGGGATATATTTAAATTGTTAATAAAATTATTTGAGTTTTTCAATTACATTATGCATTGTAGGGCGCATTTTGTATTTTTCCATTTCTTCTAAAGTTACCCAAATACATTTTTCAGTATCACTTCCAGGCATGACATTTCCTTTTAGTATATTGCAATTATAGAATAATACTACAACAGTAGGATATTGCTTAAATTCAATTGGATGATCATTTTTAAGAATTTGTGCACAAAAGAAATTTTCAACTGAGACGTCTAAACCAGTTTCTTCTTGTACCTCTCTTATAACAGCAGAATCCAATGTTTCATTGGATTTAACTTGTCCACCTGGAAAAGCCCATAGACCTTGATGATATTCCCCTTTTCCTTGCCTGACCAAAAGATATTTATCTCCTTTTTTAATAATTGCAGCTACGCTAACCTTTGCTTCATTTTCCATCTATTTTAAACCTCATACCTTAATATAGCAGCTATCTTGCCTATCTCCCTTAGCTGAACTCCTTCTCTTGTTTCTGTTGATATTATGTTAACAATAGTGCCAAATGTTTTTGCCAGAGCCTCCATTTCATCTATTATATTCTCATCAAGGCTCTCTGAAAGCAATAACATGTCTACGGCACCAATCTCAAGGTTTTTTTTCACTTCATTAAGGCCATAGCTGACTATTCCTGGCTTTGTTGATAATAAATTAAAGAATTTTGCCATTATATCCTTTTCAACTGCTACTTCTTCTTTTGCCAGCACATCCTGTGATTTGTCTAATAATTCCTGCAGTCCAAATTCCTCTGTGTAGGACAAATCCTTTATGGAGATTATTTTCTTTTTGACCTCGTTTGTTATGTATCCGCCGTCAACAAAGTCATATTTTGTAGGTCCGGGACCCCCAACAATTATTCCCTTAAGCTCTTTTAGTGTTAAAAACTGGTTTTTCATGTATTCTGCAACCTTTTTATAGTGGTCTTTTGCAGCGCCTTCTCTTATTCTTGCAAAACGGGCTGCTGATTGCCCCCCTGCCTTAAACTTTCCAGGCACTTGCGAGTGTGTTTTAACCAAAGGAATTATTGTTTTTCCTTTTAACAAAGCAATATTTGCATCCCTCCTGTCCATCACAACAAGGCCGTAAACCTCTTTTGTTTCAAGCATATCCCTCAACAAGTCAAGGACAAACTGCTTGTCACACCTGTATATTCGGGTATTTAAAGGCACTGGCGGCTCTATGCTCCACACTTCTAAATCAATCTGCCCTTCTCTTTCAGCAACATTTCCTGAGAAAACAGTCAAACCATTTTCTGGTGTCTGCTTAAATAATCTCAAATGCTGAACCATTCTCTCAAGTGCATCAATAACATTTTTCCTTGTTGAAGCTGATTTTATATTGGTTGCAGTTCCCTGCTCCTGCTTTAAATGGTTTATTATCTTGTTTATGTCATAGCCGGCAGGAATATAAACAGTAACAAGCTCTGTGTGCGGCCTTTTAAATAGTTCAAGCTTCTTAATAAATTTCTTTAGTTCATACCTTTCTTTTTCAGTTAGGGCCATATCTACAAAGAATTAGAGGCAATATATAAAATTTTGGTAAAATAGGTTTTAAAACAAAAGATTTAAATATGGTCCATTTTTCCTCTGTCTATCAGTTGGGGCTGTGGGGTAGCTTGGTTTATCCTTTCTGGTTTGGGTTGTTAAAACACAAGAAACCAGACGACCCCGGTTCAAAACAGCTGCTTGCTCAGCTGGCACGCAAGAGCGACATTCAATTGCTTTGCAATTGAAGTCCCACCTGCTCGCTAATGCTCGCAAAAAATGGAAAGTATTAAGTTAATATTAACACTCCCCGAATTCGCAACAGTTGATGAAAGTCCGGGCAGCCCCAGTTTATAGTAATATGAGGATAATAAGATGGCAAAAATTAAGGGTTTAGGGTCCATTAAAAGATTTGGACCAAGGTATGGAAGAACAGTCAAGCTGAAACTTGCTAAGGTTGAAAAAGAGCAGAGAAAAAAGCACAAGTGCCCTTATTGCAACAGTATGCAGGTCAAAAGGATAACTGCAGGTATATGGTCCTGCAAGAAATGCAATGCTAAATTTACAGGAAAGGCGTATACAATTGCAAAAACAGATAAGAAGGTGGTCTAAATGGTGGAATACAAATGTTTTGACTGCAATAAAAAAGTATCCCTTGATTATTTAAGAAAGAAAGTCAGGTGCCCTTACTGCGGCTCAAGAGTCCTCTTTAAGCCAAGGACAACAGTAACAAAGGTCAAAGCCAGATGATTTATTCAGCTAAGATAAGGATTTATAAGAATCCCTCTTTTATTTACAAATGTTTTAGCTCAGAATCAAAAAATTTAAAAACTGACAGGTCAAATTACACTATTAAAAAAAGTAAAGATTATGTTGAATTTGATATTAAAGCAAATGATTCTGTTGCATTGAGAGCAACAACTAATTCAATCACAAAATTGCTTACTGTTTATGAAAAGATAGAAGGGTTAAAAAAATGAATGTTTCAAAGGAAACTGAGCAAAAAATCCAGCAACTTCAGTTAATTGAACAAAGCATGCAGCAGTTTTTAATGCAAAAACAAAGTTTCCAGACACAGTTAACAGAAATAGAGTCAGCATTAAAAGAGCTAAAGAATTCTGAAAAAGTGTATAAGATAATAGGTAATATAATGGTTTCTTCAAAAAAACTTAACTTGGAAAAAGACCTGAAATCAAAAAAGGAAACATTTGAGTTAAGGATCAAAATGCTTGAAAAACAAGAAGAAAAAATCAAAGAAAAAGCAAACAAGATTCAAAAAGAGGTTCTTGAAGAAATAAAAGAATAGTAATCCAAAAAATGACAGAAGAAAAATTAAAGGATATTATTGATGCTCTTTCAGAGTTAAGTATTGATTTAGCAGTTCCTAAGAACATAAAAAGCAAAATAAGCGATATGATTAGTATTTTAGAAGATGATTCAGAATTGTCAATAAGGATTAATAAAGTTTTAAATGAGCTTGACGAGATAGCAGACGACCCAAACATGCAGTCTTACACAAGGGTGCAAATATTAAATATTGCGTCTTTATTAGAAACAATTGAGACTAACTAATCTTTTTCTTTTTGACTTTAATAATTGTTTTCTTTGTTAATAAAGAATTTGGAACATAAACTATATCTCCTTGTTTTGTCTCTATTGTTGTTTCAACAAGGTTTATATGAGCAATTTTCCCTTTGGTATTGTCTACCTCAATGATATCCCCTTCCTTAATAAACTTTTTTTTGTGTATAAAAAGTCCTGCAAACATGTTTGGCATAAAATCTTTTATTGAAAGCATTATTGATATTATTATTAATAATAATATTGCTCCTGCTATCATTTGTAGAACAACAGTTGTAAGGCCAAGCTGGTTTAGGGCCATTACAATAAATATAAAGTAAATGAAATAAGTAACAAAAAAGGATATTATCTCCTCTGCAGAAATTTTCATTCCAGCTGATTTTTTTATAAGCTTATTGAGTTCAATCTCATGAAGCAATTTATGAATAAGCTTTCCTAATAGTTTTCCGGCAACAAGGCCAATCAGCACTATTATTACTGCAACTACTAGTTTAGTGAAAATGCCTGATAAAAGGGTAGGTAGATGGTTTATTGATTCACCCACAATAGAGACATTACTTATAGGGTCCATATAGTAATTACTAGTTAGAATTCATTTAAAAAGCTTATGTTTTTACGGGATTATTTTATGCATGATTTGATAAACCCATAAAATAAGGGAGAAGGTCTGTTTAATGAAGATTTGAATTCTGGATGTGATTGTGTTCCTACAAAAAATTTATGGTTTGGCAATTCTATAAATTCCATAAGTTTTGTGCCGTCTGTTCTTAGGTGATAACCTGAAAATATAAG